>Ga0209887_1000112_pt1 | contig 22503 bp, 22 predicted proteins | sample GWRWN1_30_40_FD_187230 | JGI IMG/M metagenome (GOLD analysis project Ga0209887, IMG submission 187230) | Riverbed sediment microbial communities from areas with no vegetation in Columbia River, Washington, USA - GW-RW N1_30_40 (SPAdes)... | ecosystem: Environmental > Aquatic > Freshwater > River...
CTCGTCGCCGCGCTCGCTGCCGCAGCCATCGCCTTCGTTCCCGCGCTCGGTTACGCGCTCGCGGTCGGCGCGCCGATCGCCGGCGTTCGGCTCGGCCGCCGAGCAAGCTCTCGTTTCGCGGGGCTCAGAGTGCTCGCCAAGGACTGAGGGGCCGTCGCTCGGAAGGGCCTGATCCTCGCGATCATCGACGGGCTCACACCGTCGATGCTCGAGCACGGCCTCGACCAAGCCCGCTTACCGGCGCTCGGTCTTCTTCACGAGGCAGGAACGTATGTCCACGGAACGACCACCTTCCCCTCGGTCACACCCGTCTGCCTCACTTCCATCGCGACCGGCGCGCATCCGGACGTCCACGGCGTGCCGCACCTCGTCTGGTACCACCGGGCTGAACGTCGGGTGGTGGAGTACGGCTCCTCCTTCGCGGCTGTCCGGGCGGCGGGCACCCGGCGCTCGATGAGGGACTCCATCTTCGCCATGGCCCACGAGCACGTCTCGCGGGATGCGTTGACGGTGTTCGAGGCGCTCGAGGACGAGGGCCTCGAGTGCGGTGCGATCAACTTCACGTGCTACCGCGGGCGGACGAGGCATGCGCTGAAGCTGCCCGTGCCGGCCGGCCGTAACCGCTGGTACGAGGCCGCCTGGGGGCCGCGTCGCTTCTTCTTCTTCAATCTCTACGAGTCGGATCCCACCGGGGCGCCTCTGGCCATCCGGTCGAGGCCCGAAGGGTCGATCGACGCGTACGCGGCCAACATCGGACGCTGGCTCGTCACGCGCGACGGCTTCGACTTCCTCGTCTTCTACCTCCCCGACTACGACTACGCGTCCCACCTCGTTGGACCCGAGGGCGCGCTCGCCGCCCTCGAGCGCGCCGACGCGAGCATCGGTGAGTTGATGGCAGCGGCCGGCGGGCCTGAGGAGTTCCTCGACCGCTACGCGATCGTCGTTTGCTCCGACCATGGCCAGACCGCTGTCGAGCGGATCGCGCGCCTTCCCGAAGCGTTCGCAGACCTAGCTGTCTTCACGGGCCGGCGCGGCACGGATCCGGCCGGGGCGGACGTCGTCGTGACGGCCTCCAACCGCTCCGGAATGGCCTACGCGCTCGGCGACCAGCCGCCGCGGGAGCTCGCGGAGAGGCTCGACGGGTCCCCAGGTATCGACCTCGTTCTCTTCCGCGAAGACGAGGAGGCCGTCGTGCGCCGCTCGAGGGAGGAGCTTCGCTTCGCTCCCGACAATGGAGGCTGGCGTCTGTCGGGGGACGAGCAGCTGCTCGACGCAGCTACGTATCCGAACGGGTTCGAGCGGGCCTGGTCCGCGCTCGCCTGCCCGAACGCGGGCGAGGTCATCGTCTCGGCGGCGGCCGGCTGGGAGTTCGAAGACCTCGGGCATCGCCACCATGTCGGCGGGGGCAGCCACGGCTCCCTCCTGGCCGGCGACTCGACGATCCCGATCGTGGCGGCAGGCTTCGACGCGGGAGTGCCGTTGCCGGAGGATCCGAGCGTGACCGATCTCGCGCCCCTCGCGCTCTCGCATTTCGGCGTCGAAGCTCCCGCGTCCATGCGCGCGCGCGTTCGCAGCAGTGCCTGACCTCGGCGCCGAGCGAAACAGGATGATCGTCGAACAGCTCGAAGGGCGCGGAATCGCCGATCGCCGTGTTCTCGACGCGATGTCGCGCGTCCCGCGCGAGGCCTTCGTCGGGGAGAGCGACCGCAAGCGTGCGTATCTCGACATGCCCCTGCGGATCGGCTACGGCCAGACGATCTCGCAGCCCTACATGGTCGCGATCATCTGCCAGACGGCCGCTGTGCGGGAGGGCGACCGCGTCCTCGACATCGGCACCGGTTCGGGCTATCAGGCTGCGGTCCTCGCGGAGCTGGGAGCCGACGTGCACACCGTCGAGCGGATCCCGGAGCTCGCGGAGCAGGCGCGCGAGCGGCTCGAGAGAGCTGGGTACGGCTCCGTGCACGTTCACGTGGGCGACGGCTCGCTCGGGTTGCCCGAGCACGCTCCCTTCGACGCGATCGTGGTCGCCGCCGCGGCGCCGGACATGCCGGCTTCTCTCTATGAGCAGCTCGTGCCGCGGGGCCGCCTCGTCGTCCCCGTGGGCGGGCCAGAAGGGCAGCGGCTCGAGGTGATCGTCGCAAGTCCCGAAGGGCCGGCAGTGACGCGCTCGGTTCCCTGCCGTTTCGTTCCCCTCCTGGGCGCAGAGGGCTTCTAGGGGGCTGACGATCCTCCCGGACGCGCTGCGCCGCGCCGTCTAACCTTTCCCGTGCCTTGGCACTTCGCTCGGATACCGTCGCCGACCGTGCGAGCGCGCTCGGGGAGGCGGCCGGCGCAGCGTTGCGTCGCCCCCACAACTGGGTCCAGCTGGCGAAGTTCTGCATCGTCGGAGCGACCGGCTACGCCGTCAACCTGGCCGTCTTCGCCCTTCTCGTCCACGGCTTCGACATTTACTACCTCGTCGCGGCCGTGTGCTCCTTCCTCGTTGCCGTGACAAGCAACTACGTCTGGAACCGCCTGTGGACGTTCCGGCACGAACGGGGCCACATGGCCTACCAGGGCCTCCGGTTTCTGCTCGTCTCGACGGTGGCGCTCGGCGGCAACCTTGCGTTCTTGAGCGGGCTCGTCGCCCTCGGCCTTCCCAAGGTGCCCGCGCAGGCGGCGGCGATCGCGCTGGTCACACCGTGGAACTTCCTTGCCAACAAGCTCTGGAGCTTCCGACGGCGCGCTCCGCGCTCCTGATAACCGCAGCAGCCGCGGCGTTGCTGATCGCCGCGCCCGCCGCTCTCGCGGCTCCGACCACCCCCGTCTACGACTCGAAGGGGAACCCAATCGAGATCCCCTTCGTGCCGCAGGACAAGCCCACGCCCGCCACGCTCACCGAGGAGCAGGCGATCCAGGTGGTCATGCGCTTCCCGAAGGTGGCCGACTGGGTCGGTCGCTACCCGGCCAAATCCCTGACGAAGGAGGCCACTCTGGACGACGAGAGCGGCGTCTGGGACGTGAACGTATGGTCGTCGCGGCCGGACGCAGGCCAGATCGTCGATGCGAAGGTGGAGGATTCGACCGCGCGGGTGACGGAGGCCTGGACCGGCCCGCAGGTCGCGTGGAAGATGGCGCGCGGTTACAAGGGTGCCTTCGGCCGCTCGATCAACAACCCGTGGATCTGGCTCTCGCTCTGCGCGGTCTTCCTGCTCGGGCTCGCCGACTTCCGGCGACCGTTGTCGGTGCGGAACCTCGACCTGGCGGCTTTGCTCTCATTCAGCCTCTCCCTCTACTACTTCAACGAGGGACGTGTCTTCACGGCCATGCCGATCGTCTATCCGCCGCTTCTCTACCTGCTCGGGCGCATGGTCTGGATCGGCGCGCGGGGACGGGGGAGCGCCACCAGCCCGCTCTGGCCGGCGTGGCTGCTCCTCGCGGCGACCGTCTTCCTCATGGGTTTCCGCGTGGGCCTAAACGTCGAGTCTTCCAACGTCATCGACGTGGGGCTCGCGAGCGTCAACGGCGCGCAGAGGATCGCCGGCGACGGGCAGATGCCGTACGGCCACATGCCGGACGACACGGGCAAGGCCTGCGGGCCGGTTGACTCCGACGGCTACGCCCGCGAGCACATCCAGACCAACGGTCGTTGCGAGTCCTCCAACGGGAGGGGAGACACCTACGGGCCCGTTGCCTATCTGGGCTACATTCCCGCCTACGCCGCGGTCGGTTTCGATGGCAAATGGAACGGCGGGTCGAGCACGTGGGCGGGCCTCCCGGCGGCGCATTTGACCTCGATCCTCTGGGACGCGCTCGCGATGGTCGGGCTCGGGCTGCTCGGCCTGCGCTTCGGTGGTCGGGTGCTCGGGGCGACCCTCGCTTTCGCCTGGGCGGCCTACCCGTTCACGCAGTACGTGTCGAGCTCGAACTCCAACGACGCGATCATGCCCGCGCTGCTGATCTGGGGCCTCCTGCTGGTCACCTCGGCTCCGGCGAGAGGAGTCTTCGTCGCTCTCGCGGCTTGGACGAAGTTCGCAGCCCTTCTCCTGTTGCCGCTCTGGGCGTCCTATCCCGACTGGCGTGGCTTCGGCCGCCAGAAGTTGACCTACCTCGGCGGTCTGGTGCTCGGCACGGCGCTCTCCTTCTGGATTCTGCTCCTCGAGCGCAACCCCCTGCACGCCGCGCGCTTGTTCTGGGATCGGACGTTCGGCTGGCAGCTCTCACGCTCGTCGCCGTTCTCGATCTGGGACTGGGACCAGTATCCGGGCTTCCCCGACCTGCATCATCTTCAGACCGCGCTCAAGGTCGCCGTCCTCCTCGGCGCCCTGGTCGTCTACTTCGTGCCACGGAGGAAGAACGTGATTCAGCTGGGCGCCCTCACCGCGGCGATCCTCATCGGCTTCGAGCTCGTCCTCACGCACTGGTTCTATCTCTACATTCCCTGGTTCTTTCCCTTCGTCGCCTTCGCCATCCTCGCGCCGGCCGTCCGGAGCGTCGTGGAGGCCGAACCCGCGCCCAGCGGGCCCGAGCATGAGCGCGAGGTCCGAGAGCTCGTCCCGGCCAGCTGAGGCTGGCGGAGCGGGCCCGGCGATCGCGCTCGGGCTCGTCCTCCTCACCATCTCCTGGGGTGTTCTGCACGTTGGGTTCTGGCACCGGAACCCGATCATCGACACGCCCGTCTACCAGGGCTACGGGGAGAAGATCGTCGATGGCAAGGTCCCCTACCGGGACTTCCCCGTCGAGTATCCGCCCGCTGCGCTGCCCGTCTTCGTCCTGCCCGCGCTCGCCGACGAGGACGATTACGGATCGGCGTTCGAGCTGCTCATGTGGACCTGCGCCGTCGCGACGATCGTCCTCCTGGCGGCGACGCTCGCCGCGGCAGGTGCAGGCACCGCGCGGCTCTACGCCGCGACGGCATTTGCGGGGCTAGTGCCGCTCCTGCTGGGGTCGGTGATCCTCACGCGCTTCGACCTCTGGCCCGCGGCGCTCGCGGCCGGCGCGCTGGCCGCCCTCGTGTCCGGCCGCGACCGACTCGGGCTGGGTGTGCTCGGGCTGGCCACCGCCGCGAAGCTCTACCCGGCCGTGCTTCTTCCCATCGCACTGGTCTGGGTGACGCGCCGGCGAGGTCCACGGGAGGCGGTGCTCGGGCTCGGCGTCTTTGCCGCGGTGATTGTCGCCATCGTGCTGCCGTTCCTGATCCTCGCTCCCGGCGGCGTGGTTCATAGCCTCACCACGCAGCTGCGGCGGCCCCTCCAGATCGAGAGCCTCGGCGCGGCCATCCTGCTGGCCGCGCACCAGCTCGGGTTGTATGACCCGACCGTCGTCTCCACCCACGGCTCGCAGAACCTCTCGGGCTCGCTGCCGGGCGCCCTCGCCGCGGTGGAGACTGCCCTGCAGCTCGTCGCTCTCGTCGCGGTCTGGCTCCTCTTCGCGCGGGGGCGCCCGGATCGGGAGCGCCTGCTCGTCGCCTCGGCCGCCGCGGTGGTCGCCTTCATCTCCTTCGGGAAGGTGCTCTCCCCGCAGTTCCTCATCTGGCTGCTCCCGCTTGTCCCGCTCGTCGGTGGAAGCGCCGGCATCGCGGCGTGCTGGGTGTTCGCAGGAGCTCTCGTCACCACGCAACTGTGGTTTCCCCATCGCTACTGGGATGTCGTCGCACTCGAGTCCGCAGGTTGGCTGGTCCTCGTCCGCGACGTGCTCTTGGTCGCGCTCCTGGCCGTCCTGGTCGCCGCTATTCGATCGGGATCCGGAGCGCCTCGCACCTCGTAGCACGGCCCTCCTCGTCGCACTCGACGAGGACGCCTTCGATGCGGACGCCGCCCTCGGCCGGATGGAAGCGCACCGGCATTCCCGTGCGCATGCGCTCGATAGCCAGGTCGGCGCGCACGCCGATCACCGAGTCGTGCGGCCCGGTCATGCCGGCGTCCGTGATCGCCGCCGTGCCACCCGGCTGGACTCGCGCATCGTTCGTCTGCACGTGCGTGTGCGTGCCGATGACTGCAGTGACGCGGCCGTCCAGGTGGCGGGCGAGCGCCACCTTCTCGCTCGTCGCCTCGGCGTGGAAGTCGATGATGACGACCTTGGCCCGGCTCCCCGCCTCCTCGACGAGGTCGTCGACGACGACGAACGGGTGGACAGCGACGTCGAGGAAGAGCGCGCCCTGAAGGTTGATCACGGCGACCGGAGTCCCGTCCGCCGCTTCGGCGACGGCGAGTCCGGTCCCTGGGCCCCGCAGGTTGGCGGGACGGATCACCCGGGCGTTCTGCGCAAGGACGGGCACGAGGTCGCGCTGTCTCCAGACGTGGTTTCCGAGCGTGATCACGTCGGCGCCCGAGGCCAAAAGCTTCTCCGCGAGCTTCGCCGTGAGCCCCGTCCCGTCGGCGGCGTTCTCACCGTTGACAATGCAGAAGCCTGCGCCGAGCTCATCCTTGAGGCCGGTAAGGCGAGCCTCTATCGCGCGTCGGCCGGGTGGGCCGAACACGTCTCCAATGAAGAGGATCCTCAGCGCGGCCCTGGCCGTGGTTCTAGGGCGACGCGAGCCCGCTGGCTGCGCGCACTTCGATGTGGACGTGCTGGCCTCTGTCCTGGGTGACTCGGGCGAGCGCCGCCCGCTCGACCTGCGAGAGGTCGATGATGCCTCCGATCTTCGTGCGGCCGGCCGACACGGTCGAGCCAACCGTCAGCGCCGGGTCGGGCTTGAGGTTCTCGAGCGTCACGACCACGCCCGGGCTGCCGGAGGGCTGAATGTCGATGCGCACGCCGTAGGCCTTTCCGTTCACGATCATGTCCGAGATCGCCATCACGCTTCCGTCCACGGGCGCATACACATCGGTGTCCACGGGCGCCCCGATGTCGAGCCCGCCTGTCTGGGGCCCAACACCGCCCCCGAGCTGGTAGTAGCTGATGGCCGAGCCGCTGTCTCCGAACAGACGGTGGAAGAGCCGCTTCACGAGGCCCGCGTTTGCTTGCGATCCCACCGGTTGCAGCGGAAGGACGTCGGTGCCGGAGGCGTGGTAACCGATCGCGGTGACCCGAGTTTGGTTAATCGGCATCTGAATCCGCAGCGTGTCCTGCAGGGCGACAACCTGGGCTCGCGGAGGCCCGGCGGGCAAGAGCCGGTCCGCGGGTGCAGGCCCGCGTGTCACGCGCGCGGCGACGCCGCCCGTGCCGAAGGCCGTGAGGAGCAGGAGGACGAGCGAGACGCAGGCGGCGACGAGCAAAGCTGCCGACCGCCGCGCACTGCGCACCCTCGCGCGCGTCTCCTCTCGTTCCGCTGCACGATAGGCGAGCCCCTGGGCTTCGGGCCGAGCCATCCGCGCCACCGTAACGGAGGTGCCCTGTCCTTTCAAATGCGTAGCGACCTCAGGCGCGAGCGCAAGCGCGCCGTCCGTCCCGAAGGACCAGTCCCAGGCAGGTGGCCGCAACGGGACGACGTAGCCTCCCTTTGCGGGCGTTTCCCATTCGTAATCGTAGGGCCTGGGCGCGGGGGTCATAATCCGCGGCGTGCTGGCTGAGCTTGCCAGGGGCGGCGGACGCTGACCGCCGTGCTTCTGAGCGTCCGCGGCGTCGCCCGCCGCTACGGGCGCGTCGTCGCGCTCGCGCCGACGACCCTGGAGGTCCACGCCGGTGAGGCGGTCGCCCTGATCGGGCCGAACGGGGCGGGGAAGTCCACGCTGCTCGCGATCCTCGCCGGCGCGCTCGAGCCGAGCGAGGGCGACGTGGCCGCGGGCGATAACGGGAGCCCGCAGGTCGGCTGGGTTCCGCAGCGACCCGCCCATTACGCGAGGCTGACGCCGCGAGAGAACCTCGAGCTCTTCGCCCGCCTGGAGAACGTCGACGACCCGGCGGAGCGGGCCGACCGTTTCATCCGCGCTCTCGAGCTGCCCGACGACGGCCGCCTGACAGCTCACCTCTCCGCGGGAAACCAGCAGCGCCTCAACCTCGCCATCGCTCTCCTCTCGCGGCCTGACGTTCTCCTCCTCGACGAACCGACAGCATCCCTCGATCCACGACAGAGGCGCCGGCTCTGGAAGGTGGCGAGCCAAGTGCGGGAGCGAGACGGGGCAGTGGTGTTCGCCACGCAGAACCTCGAGGAGCTCGAGCAGTTCGCCACGCGTGTTGTGGTCCTCCTCGACGGCGCCGTCGTCTTCGAAGGCTCGCTCGAGGACTTTCGCCACGCGCCCGAGGCGGATGTGTTTGCGTGAGGCAGATCTGGCTGCTGCTAGCGAAGGACCTCAGGATTCTCGCTCGCTCACCCGCCCTCCTGGCGGCGCTCATCCTCTACCCGCTCGTTTTTGCCGTTCTCGTCGGGTTGGTCGTCCGCTACGCGAGCGACCGGCCGCGCGTCGCGTTCGTCGACCTCGACCGCCTACCGGAGACGCTGACAGTGGGCGGACAGCGTTTCAACGTCCCGCGCGTGATCTCCGAGGTGCAGGGCTCCGTCGACCTCGTTCCGATGGACGAAGAGGAAGCCGCCCGGCAGGTCGCGACGGGCGGGATCGTGGCCGAGATCGTCGTTCCCCCGGGATTCGCCTCGAAGCTGCGGGGCATGGTCGAGAGCCCGAAGCTGGTCCTGAAGACCGCGCGCGGCGGCCTCTCAGGCCGGGTCGAGCAACAGACCCAAGCTCTCGTCTACGCGCTCAACCAGAGACTTCAGACCGCGTACATCAAGGCCAACCTCGAGTACGTAAACCTCATCGTGGAAGGCGGACAGGGGAGCTTCCTCGGGAACGAGTTCGACATCGTCGGGCTCGACCGAGCGGCGGAGATGCTCGACGAGATCGAGCGCACCTCGGACGACCCGGAGATTGTCGAGCGGGCCCGCGAGCTCGGTACCTTCGTCCGGGAGGCGCGGCTCGCTCTCGGCGCGTCCGACCAGTCGCTTCGCGCCACCGCCAACCCGATCGAGCTGGAGATCGACACGAAGGCCGGGCGGACCTGGCTCCTCTCGGCCCAGCTGCAGGCCTATGCGCTCGGGCTGACGCTCGCGTTCATCTGCGTGCTGCTGGCGGCGGCCGCGTTGGCCGCGGAGCGGGACGAGAACGTGATCGGGCGTCTCTTGCGCGGCCTGATCCGCCTGGTCGACCTCGTTCTGGTCAAAGTGCTCCTGGCAGCTCTCGTCGCCGTTGGCCTGGGCTTTGCGATCGCCCTCCTGTTCGGGGCACTTGCCGAGATCCTCGCCGTCTCGGGGGGCGAGCCCTGGCAACGTCTGCCGCTGCTCGTCGTCGGCTTGGCACTGGCCGGCGCTGCCTTCGGCGCCTTCGGCGCGCTCATCGGCGCGCTTTCACGCGACTCGCGCACAGCCGTGCTCGTGGCTTTCCTGGCCACTCTTCCGCTCGTGCTCGTCGGGCTCGTTCCCGAGGGCGCCGCCCGGGCCGCCTGGTGGGCCGCCCGATCGTTCCCGTTCAGCCACTCCGTGGACTTCTTCCAGGCCGCGCTGTACGACACGAACCCGTGGGGCACGCTGGCGCGCGAGGCCGCGTGGCTCCTCGGACTCGGACTGGCGTTCGGCGCGGCGGCCCGTCTCGCCGTGCGAAGATTGCTGGCGTGATGGGCGTCTTTCCGGTGACTCGTTTGCGGCGCTTTCGTCGTACAGCTGCACTGCGCGATCTCGTGCGCGAGACCCGCGTCGACGTCCGCGACCTCGTCTTTCCGCTCTTCGCTTGCCCTGGCACGGGCGTGGAGCGCCCGCTCGAGGGCCTCGAAGAGATCGCCCAGCGCTCCATCGACCGGCTCTGCGCCGAAGCGGAGGAAGTTCACGCGCTCGGCGTCGGTGCCGTCCTCCTCTTCGGCATCCCGGAGGAGAAGGACGAAGCCGCCACCGGCGCGTACGATGACCACGGCATCGTCCAGCAGGCGCTGCGCGCCCTGCGCGAGCGGGTGCCCGAGCTCGTGCTCCTCACCGATGTCTGCCTCTGCGAGTACACGTCCCACGGCCACTGCGGCGTGGTCGACGAGCGGGAGGTCGTCAACGACCTTTCGCTCGAGCTGCTCGCCCGGACGGCCGTCAGCCACGCCGAGGCCGGAGCGGATGCCGTGTGCCCGAGCGACATGATGGACGGGCGCGTCGGTGCGATCCGTGGCGCGCTCGACAGCGAGGGCTTCGAGCAGGTTCCGATCGTTTCCTACGCCGCGAAGTACGCCTCCGCCTTCTATGGACCGTTCCGCGAGGCGGCCGACTCCGCTCCGGCCTTCGGGGACCGGCGGGGCTACCAGTTGGATCCGGGCAATGCGCGAGAGGCGCTGCGCGAGTGCGAGCTCGACCTGGCGGAAGGAGCCGACGCGCTCATGATCAAGCCGGCGCTGCCGTCGCTGGACGTGCTCGCCGCGGCGCGGGCGCGCTTCGACGTTCCGATCTTCGCCTACAACGTCAGCGGCGAGTACGCGATGGTGAAGGCCGCCGCCGCGCGTGGCTGGCTCGACGAGCGCCAGGCCGCGCTCGAGAGCCTGACGGCCATCAAGCGCGCCGGCGCCGACGTGATCGTCACCTACTGGGCGAAGGAAGCAGCGCGGTGGCTGTAGCCACCTCGCGCGGTCCGTCCGGTCTCGTTGCCGGAGCGCGCGCGCCGAAAAGCGAGCAGGGCAAGGACGCAGGGAGCCTTCATGCTTGATCGGATGGGGGCGACCGAGGACGCAGCTCTGCGAAGCTTTGCAGGCGCCGCGAGCCCGGCGGACGAGGCCGGGCGGGCCGCCGTCTGGCGCCGCGCGCGGGCGGTCATCCCGGGCGGCGTCAACTCGCCCGTGCGCGCCTGGGGCTCGGTCGGCGGCGAACCATTCTTCGCGCGCCGGGGCGAAGGCGCGTATCTCGAGGACACCGACGGGAAGCGCTACGTGGACTGGGTGCAATCGTGGGGGCCCCTCGTCTTCGGGCACGCCGACCCGGAGGTGGTGGAGGCGGTGCAGGAGGCTGCCGCCGACGGGACCACCTTCGGCGCTCCTACGGAGCGAGAAGTCGAGCTGGCCGAGGAGATCTGCGCCGCCGTTCCGTCGGTGGAGAAGGTTCGGCTGGTCAGCTCGGGGACGGAAGCGGCAATGAGTGCGGTGCGGCTGGCCCGCGGCTTCACCGGCCGCGGTCGGATCCTCAAGTTCGCCGGCTGCTACCACGGCCACGCCGACACGCTGCTGATCGACACCGACGCGCTCGTCTGCCCCTTCAACGACGCAGATGCCGTGTCAGACGCTGTCGAGCGCCACGGCGAGCAGCTCGCCGGGATCGTCGTCGAGCCGGTGGCCGGGAACATGGGCGTCGTCCCACCAGCGCCGGGGTTCCTGGAAGCGCTGCGGGATCTCAGCGACGCATCCGGAGCCCTGCTCGTCTTCGACGAGGTGATCACGGGGTTCCGCGTCGCGCGCGGAGGAGCCCAGGAGCGCTACGGGGTCCGGCCCGACCTGACGGTGCTCGGAAAGATCGCCGGAGGAGGGCTGCCGCTCGCCGCCTTCGGCGGGCGCGCCGAGGTCATGGACGAGCTCGCGCCCGAGGGGCCGGTCTACCAGGCGGGCACGCTGTCGGGAAACCCGCTGGCCACTGCCGCGGCGCTGGCCGTTCTGCGACGCCTCCGGGACCCCGACGTCTACCGGCAGCTGGAGGAGACAGGCGCGGCGCTCGAGGCCGGGCTCCGGCATGAGGACGTGACCGTGCAGCGAATCGGGTCCATGCTGACTGTCTTCTTCCGAAGCGCACCCGTGCGAAACGTCGAGGACGCCAGGGCCGGCGACCTCGATCGCTACGGCGCTTTCTTCCGGCATCTCCTCGCCCATGGCATCTACGTCGCGCCTTCGCAGTTCGAGGCGTTCTTCGTCTCGACCGCTCACGGCCCGGGCGAGGTCGAGCGCACGGTCGAGGCGGCCCAGGAGTTCCTTGCAGGGTAAGAGGGCCGGCGTCGCCACCATTTGGGAGACGATCGCGCTGGAAGCGGAGCGTGAGAGCCCGCTCTGGGCCGCGGCCTTGCTGCCTGAGGTCGAGCGCGAGGAAGTTGCCGTCTTCTCACCGCTCGCCGAAGAGCGGTTCGCCCTGGGCATCGAGTCGATCTACGAGGGCTATCTCCTTCATTACGGCCGCCCGCGGCTCTTCTCACCGGACGACAGGGACGCGGCCATCCTCCTCGGGGACTACCTCTATGCCCACGGCCTCGTTCGCGTCACCGCGGCCGGGGACGTCGAAGCAGTCGAGCGGCTGGCCGAGCTCCTCTCTCTGTGCGCCCATCTGCGCGCCGAGGGCAGAGGAGAGGAGGACGGTGAGGCCTGGGCGGCGACCGTCGGCTCTCTCCCCGAGGCGCCGCCGGCGAATGAAGCCCGGAGGAGCGCGCTGGCGCTGCACGCGGGGCGGGTCGATTAGGCTAAGCCGCCGATGAGCGCTTTCGCGTTGCTCCTCGCCGCCGAGAAGACGCCCGCCCAGGAGGGCCGCGACGTGATCCTCTCGATGCTGGTGGTCGGACTGATCTTCCTCAGCGTCATCCTCCTCGGCCAGGCTGCCCGCTACTTCGAGCACAGGCGCCAGGCGCGGCGGGCCCAGCGACGCCCTTATTAGGAGGGTTTGGCGGAATGTCGCTCGTCGCCGGCGGCACAGATGATGTTTCGTCAAGCCCTCCTGAAGGCGCGGAGTTAGACTCGGTCCCGTGGCCCTGAGCGACCTGCGCTCCTGGATCGACCTGCTGCGCCGCGAGGGTGAGCTCGTCGAGGTCGAGGCCGAGGTCGACCCCTATCTCGAGATCACGGAGATCGTCGACCGCACGGTGAAGGCGGGCGGGCCGGCGCTCCTGTTCAGCAACGTCAAGGGTTCCGAGCACCCCGTTCTCATCAACCAATTCGGGACCGAGCGGCGCATGTCGCTCGCCTTCGACGAGCCGAGCCTGGACGCCGTCGGCGGGAAGCTCGAAGACGTCCTCGAGATGCAGCCTCCCCAGGGCCTCGTCGAGAAGGTGAAGGGCCTCGGCAAGCTCAAGCGCCTGGCCGACTCGATGCCCAAGACCGTCCGTTCCGGCGCCTGCCAGGAGCTCGTGCTGGAGCCCGACCTCGACGCCCTCCCGATCCAGCATTGCTGGCCGGGCGATCCGGCGCCCTTCATCACGCTTCCGGCGGTGATCACGCGCGACCCCCGCACCGGCACGCGCAACGTGGGCATGTACCGGATGCAGAAGATCGACGCGAAGACGACCTTCATGCACTGGCAGATCCACAAGGACGGTGCCGCCGACTGGCGCGGCATGAGCGACCGCCTCGAGGTGGCCGTCGCCCTAGGTTGCGACCCGGTTACGACCTATTCGGCAAGCGCGCCGCTCCCGAAGCACATCGACGAGTTCATGCTCGCAGGTTTCCTCCGCGGCGAGGCCGTCGAGCTCGTCAAATGCAAGACGGTCGACCTCGAGGTGCCCGCCGACGCCGAAATCGTGCTCGAGGGATTCATCGAGAAGGGCGAGCTCGGGACCGAAGGCCCCTTCGGCGACCACACGGGTTACTACTCGCCCGCGGAGCCGTTTCCGGTCTTCCACCTCACGCAGATGACGATGCGGCGAGACGCTATCTACCCGTCCATCGTCGTCGGCATTCCCCCGGCCGAGGACGCCTGGCTCGGCAAGGCGACCGAGCGCATCTTCCTTCCGGCGATCCGGATGACGGTCCCCGAGATCGTCGACTACGACCTCCCGGTTGCGGGTGCGTTCCACAACTGCGTCATCGTCTCGATCCGCAAGGCGTTCCCCGGCCACGCGAAGAAGGTCATGCACGCCATGTGGGGACTCGGCATGCTCTCGCTGACGAAGACGGTGGTCGTGGTCGACGAGTTCGTGGACGTCCACGACTACGAGCAGGTCTTCTTCCACGCCTGCGCCAACATCGATCCGGGCCGCGACGTGATGCTCTCGGAGGGCCCGCTGGACCAGCTCGACCACGCCGCGGCGATGTATTGCTACGGCGGAAAGCTCGGCATCGATGCCACGCACAAGTGGGAATCCGAGGGGGCGCGCCCCTGGCCGGAGCGGATCGAGATGAGCGCCGAAGTTCGTGACCTGGTGGACGGGCGTTGGAGCGAGTACGGGTTCGACCCGCCGAGCGCGCAGAACGGCGGTATTTCCAGGGTATTGAGGCAAACGCTACGTCGTTGACAGGATCCGCAAACCGCAGAAACAATGCCGCTGCTTGTAACAGCGGCCGAGCGATGAAGGGAGCTGGGTGGCCGACGAGCTAGAGCGGCCGGGTGGGGAGCCGGTAGAGCCCGAGGCCGAGCCCCACCTCCCGTCCCCGACGATCTGGCCCTTCGCCTTCGCAGGGGGAGTTGCGCTCCTCCTCGTCGGGCTCATCATCAACTGGATCCTGGCGGCGATCGGCGCCGTCCTCCTGCTGGTCTTCGGCTTCCTCTGGATCCGGGAGGCCACGAGCGAAGTTCGCCGGCCTCCAGCCGCTGCTCCGCCCGCTGCCGCGCCCGTCTCCGAGCTCGCCGTGGCCGAGGAGGAAGAGGAGCCGGAGCGCTACCCGCGGTCCGTCTTCCTCGAGATGTCGACGCTCGGCGTCGGCGCTCTCATCGGCGGCATCGTCACGTTGCCCGCGCTCGGCTTCATGGTCGCGCCCGCCTTCGTCGGTCAGGAGCACGACGAGGTGGATCTCGGCCCGCTCGCCAACTTCCCCAAGGACCAGTTCGTCATTACGACCTTCAACTCGAAGAAGGACGAGGGCAGCGTCGGCCGCCGCACCGCCTTCATCCGCAACAACGGACTCAAGAACGACGTCCCCAGTTTCACGATCATCTCGAATCGCTGCGCCCACCTGGGCTGCCCCACTCAGCCACAGGGGCTGCCCGGGAAGGCGAAGGACGTCAAGGGCTCATCGGGGACCGTGACGATCATCCCGGTCGCGAGCGTCTCCGGGTTCCAGTGCCCGTGTCACGGCGGCGCCTATGACGACGAGGGCAACCGGACGGCCGGCCCGCCGGTGCGCGCGCTCGACCGCTACGAGTTTCTCGTCCGCGAGGGCAACCTCGTGCTCGGCAAGCCGTACAGCGTCGGCAAGGTCATCGGCAAGAGCGCGGACGCCAAGATCGAGGCCTACCGGGTGGCCGACCCGGGCCAGCACGTGGACGGGCCGGAGCAGTACTTCTACCCCCCGAAGGTCTGGATCCCCTAATGGCCCGCCGCCGAAAGTCGAAACGCCAGCAGCAGCTCCAGGCGCTGATCATGGCGCCGCTCGACTGGCTCGAGGAGCGCTCCGGTCTCGTCGGCGCGGTCAAGTACTTCCTTTTCCGCAAGGTCCCGGCCGAGTCGAATTGGTTCCACACGCTTGGATCGGCGACGCTCACGGCCTTCCTGGTGCAGCTCGTCACCGGCGTGATCCTGGCGATGTACTACAAGCCGTCGCCCGAGGAGGCGTACGGCTCGATCCAGAAGATCACGAACGACCTCACGCTGGGCTGGCTCGTGCGGGGGACGCACCGCTGGGGGGCGAGCGTCTTCATCATCCTCCTCTTCCTGCACATGGGCCGCGTCTTCCTCTTCGGCGCCTACAAGTACCCGCGCGAGCTCAACTGGCTGGTCGGCGTCATCCTGCTGACGCTGGCGCTCGCGGAGGGCCTCACGGGCTACCTCCTCCCCTGGGACCAGACCGCGTACTGGGCGACGGTGGTGGCGATCAACATCAACGCCAACGCGCCCATCGTGGGGCCGTTCCTCGGTGATTTCCTCCGTGGCGGGGCGGAGATCGGGGAGGAGACCTTAGCCCGCTTCTACTCGCTGCACATGCTCGTCATACCCGGCGGGCTCATAGGCCTGATCACGCTCCATCTCTACCTCGTGATCCGCCTCGGAGTGACGGAGCCGCCGTGGACGAAGGCGGCCGCGGGCTACGAGTTCCTCGACGACGGCCGCGGCCCCGTGCGCAAAGGCCTCGTCGAGCCGCGGCCTCGTGGCAACGGATCGATCGGGACTCCGGCTCGCACCGAGTCCGAGGTCTAGGCGATGAGCAGCGAAGAACAGAAGCGCCAGTTCGAGCTCTACAAGAAGAGGGTCGCCAAGCGCGGGAAGCCCTTCTACCCCCACGCGATGTTCGACGACACGGTCATGAGCTTCGTCGTCGTCTCCGTGATCACGGGGCTCGCGTGTCTCTGGTACTTCACGTCGGGACCGGAGGCCGGCGACTCGGGGGTCCTCGGGCCGCGCTACACGGAGGAGGCCGACCCCGGCACCACGTCGTTCGTGCCGCGCCCCGACTGGTACTTCTACTTCCTCTTCTACCTGCTGCGGATCTTCAAGTGGCCCGAGTCGGTCATCCTCGGCACCGTCGGGATCCCGACGATCGCGCTCATCCTCCTCATCCTCGTACCGTTCTACGACCGCCGGCGGGAGCGGCGGATCGCGCGGCGCCCGGTGGCCGTCGTGGCCGCCCTGCTGGTCGTTGCGTCGATGGGCATCCTCACCTACAAGGGCGCGACCGCGAAGGAGTCGCTGCCCGCGGAGAGCCTCGCGAAGGTGCCCGAGTGGGTGCAGACCCAGGGCCTCTCCGCCGAGGGCGAGGCGGGCGCCCGGATCTTCGCGCAGGCCGGTTGTCTCGGCTGCCACACCTACCTCGGAGAAGGCACGCCCAACCTCGGGGCTCCCGATCTGACCGCGGAGGGAGCCAAGAACCGCGGCATCCAGTTCCAGATCGACCACCTGAAGTGTCCGAGCTGCGTTACGCCGGGCTCGCCGATGCCGCCGTTCGAGAACTTCACGAACGAGCAGTACCAGCAGCTGGCCACGTTCCTGGAAGAGTCGAAGGGCCCCAAGGGCGGCGGCTAGCGCCGCGCCGCGGGCCATGAACGTCTTTCTCGGCATCACCGGCGCCTCGGGAGCGCCGTATGCGGCGCGGCTCCTCTCCGCCCTCTCGGAGTCAGGCGCGCAAGTGGGCGTGACCATTTCCGACTCCGGCTTCGAGGTGCTCGCGACCGAGCTCCATGGCGATCCGGCCATGCCGCGCGACCAGGTTTCGGCTCGACTGACCGACGGGCTGGCGGGCGTCACCGTCTACGACGCCAAGGACTTCAAGTCGCCCTATGCCAGCGGCTCGGCCAAGGTGGACGGCTACGTCGTCTGCCCTTGCTCGATGGCCACGGCCGGGACGATCGCAGCCGGCGCGATGGCGAACCTCGTCCACCGCGCCGCCTCCGTGGCTCTCAAGGAGGAGCGGAAGCTGATCCTCGTGCCGCGCGAGACGCCGCTCTCGACCATCCACCTCGAGAACCTCCTTCGCCTGCGGCGTGCCGGGGCGACCGTCCTCTTCGCGGCGCCCGGCTTCTACAACTCGCCGCAGACCATCGACGATCTGATCGAATTCATCGTGGGGAGATGCCTCGACCAGCTGGGGATCGAGAACAGGCTCACGCGAAGGTGGGGTCAGGAATAGTGCCTCGACCGGCCACGTCATCCAGGTCGCCAGCGGCGCAAAGGCTGCGCCAGGCTGTGTCCTCAGTCGCCCACGTGCTATCAAGCACGCGGGCTCCCTGCGTCCTTCCCTGGCTTGCTTTGCACTCGCCGGAGACGCGGCAACGTGACCGGCCGAAGCACCCCACCGGCACGCTTGCCCCGGATGAGGTTCGCACCATGTTCGACCGGATCGCCCCGGTCTACGACGCGATGAATCGTGCGATGACCCTGGGGCTCGACCGGAAATGGCGGCGACTGACGGCACAAGCGGCCGTTCGACCCGGCGACAAGGTCCTCGACGTCTGCTGTGGCACCGGCGACCTTGCCCTGGCCGATCGGACAGCCGGCGGCCGGGTCATCGGCGTCGATTTCTCCGAGCAGATGCTCGTCCGCGCTCGTCGCAAGTCAGCCGCTGTCGATTGGGTTCGCGGCGATGCCACGTCGCTTCCCTTTGAGGACGCGACCTTCGAGGCCGTCACCGTCGGCTTCGGGATCAGAAACCTCGCCGACCTGGAGGAAGGGTTGCGCGAGCTTGCCCGTGTCCTCGTTCCCGGAGGAAGGCTGGGTTGCCTCGAGATCACGCGCCCGCGCGGCGTCCTGCGGCCGTTCTTCCGCCTCTGGTTCGACGGGCTCGTCCCGCTCGCCGGCAAGGTGCTCCCGGGCGGCGGTGCCTATTCCTATCTCCCTGCCAGCGTGCGGCGCTTCCCCGGCCCGGAGGACCTGGCCGACGCCATGCGCCGCGCCGGCTTCGAGGAGGTCGGCTGGCGGCTTCTTGGCGGGGGTATCGTGGCCCTCCACGTGGGGAGGCGGTCCTAGTGTCGGTGAGCGCCCTGGCGGCGGTCCGCGAGGCTCCGGGCCTCGAGCGTTACCTCGAGCTCCTCGAGGAGCGGCTGGAGGAGACCGTCGCCGCCTATCCGGGGCGCCTGGGCGACATCGGAGCCGACACGCTGGCCGCGGGCGGCAAGCGTCTGCGGCCCCTCCTCGTCTTTCTCTCCACGCCGCCCACGGAACGCGACAGCGAGCGATCCGTGGCCGGCGGCACAGCCGTGGAACTCGTGCACATGGCCACCCTGGTGCACGACGACCTGCTCGACGGCGCCGACCTCCGGCGCGGGCGTCCGACCGTCTGGGCCGAGCACGGCGAGAGCGCCGCGAAGGCCGCGGGCGACTACCTCTTCGCGCGGGCGTTCGCGCAGCTCGCTCGCACCCAGGATCACGGCGCCGTGTCCGTGCTTGCCAACGCGGCTCTCGCGCTCGCGCGGGGCGAAGCTCTCCAGCGGCGCCAGGCTTTCCGGCCGGACACGTCCGTCGACGACTATCTCGCCCGCTGCTCGCTCAAGACGGGAAAGCTCTTCGAGGCGGCGTGCCTACTCGGCGGCAACGGACGGAGTCTTGGCCCGTTCGGCCTCGCTCTCGGCGTCGCCTTCCAGATCGCCGACGACATCCTCGACTGCACCGGTGACTTCGACACCACCGGGAAAGCGCCGGGCGTCGATCTCCGCGACGGGACTCCCACCCTGCCGCTGATCCTCGCCGCCCGCCAGGACTCGGAGGTGCGCCGCGCGCTCGCGGGCGACCAGGTCGCGGATGCGCTCGAGCGGGTCGCGGCGACCGGAGCGCTCGAGACCGCCCGCACACTGGCGGAGGACTACGCAGCCCGCGCCCGCGCCGCCCTCGACGGCGAGCCGGACCGCGCCTCGCTCGAGGCTCTGACCCACGCCGTCGTGAACAGGGAGAACTAGTAAGCATGGCTGTCGCCGAGCTCTCCGGCTTGGGACTGATCCGCGAGAAGATCGGGGCGAACGAGCGCCTCGACTTCGAGGACGGGCTCACGCTGATGGAGTCGGATGACGTCTTGCAGCTGGGAGAGCTCGCCGACGCGGCGCGTAGGCGCCGCGGAGGAGCAGACGAAGTCTATTTCGTCCAGAACCTCTACTTGAATCAGACGAACGTTTGCCGCGTGAAGTGCAAGTTCTGCGCGTTCGCGGTCACGCAGAAGCAGGAGGGCGCCTACACCTATACGGGCGCCGAGCTGGTCGAGGACGCGCTCCGCCAGCGTGAGCTGACCGGCTTCACCGAGATCCACATGGTCGGCGGCGAGAGCCCGCACGTCGACTTCGACTACTACGTCGACATCATCCGGAAGCTGAACGAGGCGATGCCGGAGGTGCATCTCAAATGCTTCACGGCGAGCGAGATCCACCACATGACGAAGCTCTCCGGCTTGACCCACGAGGAGGTCTTGCGCGAGCTTCGGGACGCCGGCCTCGGGTCGCTTCCGGGCGGCGGCGCAGAGGTCTTCGCCGACCGCGTTCGCCGCCTCGTCGCACCGGGGAAGGAGCACCCCGACGTCTGGATCGACACGCACCGCACCGCGCACGGCCTCGGCATTCCGACCCACTGCACGATGCTCTACGGGCACGTCGAGACTTACGAGGAGCGGGTCGACCACCTCCTGCGCCTGCGCGACCTCCAGGATGAGACCGGAGGCTTCCTCGCCTTCATCCCGCTCGCCTTCCATCCCGAGAACACGGTCTTCGAGCGCCGTGGCTGGACGTTCACGCCCGGCTCCGACGACCTCAAGCTGATCGCGGTCTCGCGCCTGCTCCTCGACAACGTCCCGCACGTGAAGGCCTACTGGATCATGATGGGCCTCCCGCTTGCCCAGGTCGCGCTTCACTTCGGCGCCGACGACGTTCAGGGGACGGTCGTTCGTGAGGAGATCTTCCACGCTGCCGGCGCGGAGACGGAGACCGAGCAGAAGATCGAGGAGCTCGTCCGTGTGATCCAGGCGGCCGGACGCGTTCCCGTACAGCGGGACACGCTCTACAACGAACTCAGGAGATGGGAATGATCCGGTTAGGCCGGATCTCGTACGTGAACATGGCGCCGATCTTCTTCGGCCTGGAGGCCGATGTGGAGGAGGTCGCCGGCGTGCCGACGGAGCTGAATGAGCGCGTGCTGGCCGGGGAGATCGACCTCGCGCCCATCTCGTCGATCGAGTACGGGCGCCACTCCGAGCGCCTGCGCGTCCTGCCGCGGCTTTGCGTCTCTTCTGAGGGCGCAGTCGACTCCATCCAGCTCGTGTCTCGAGCTCCGCTCGCGAGCGTGCGGTCGGTCGCGGTGACCGCTGAGAGCGCGACGTCGGCCGTGCTCGTGCGCGTGCTCCTCCCGGAGGCCGAGCAGGTGCCGCTCGGGGAGGAGGCCGACGCGAAGCTCCTGATCGGCGACGCCGCGCTGAAGAGCATGTTCGAGGACCCGACTCCGCACTACGATCTCGGCCGGCTCTGGCTCGAGCGCACCGGCCTTCCGATGGTCTACGCCGTCTTCGCCTGCCCCGACCCGCCGCCCGACGGCGTCGCGGAGCTGGAGGGCGCCTTCCTCATTGCCCTGCGCGCCAACCGGGCCGAGCCCGAGCGGCTCGCGCGGGAGGCGAGCGCCCGCTACGGCTACCCGGCCGGCTTCCTCGCCAGGTATTTCGAGAAGCTGCGTTACCGGTTCGGCCCCAAGGAGCGCGCCGGGCTCTTGTCCTTTTTCGAGCTGGCTGTCGAAGCCGGCGAGCTGGAGCGGCTCCCGGAACTGCGCTTCCTCTCCACCGAGGTGGTGAGCGCGTGAGCATGAATGGCAGCAAGGACGTGCTCGAAAAGGCGCTCGAGGGCGAGCGGATCACCGACGCGGAGGCTCTTGCCCTCCTCCGCAGCCGCGAACTCGTCGCGGTCGGTCGCGCGGCCGACGAGCTGCGCAACCGCAAGATCGACAAGCGGCGGGTGACGTTCATCGTCGACCGCAACGTCAACTACACAAACGTCTGCTATACGGACTGCGACTTCTGCGCGTTCTACCGACGCCCGGGCGACACGCGCGAGGGCTATCTCCTTCCGAAGACGATCATCTTCAAGAAGATCGAGGAGACGCTCGCCCTCGGCGGCACGGCGCTCCTCATGCAGGGCGGTCATCACCCCGACCTCGGCGTCGAGTACTACGAGGATCTCTTCGGCTCGATCAAGGCTCGCTATCCCATCCACCTGCACGCGCTCTCGCCTTCGGAGATTCAGCACGCCGCGCGCCGCTCGAAGCTGACCATCCCGGAGGCTCTGACCCGGCTCCGCGACGCGGGCCTGGACTCGCTTCCCGGCGGCGGCGCCGAGATCCTCGTCGACCGCGTTCGCAAGATCATCTCGCCGAAGAAGACCACGTCAGCGGAGTGGCTGGGGATCATGCGCGAGGCTCAGCGGCTGGGCATGTCGACGACCGCGACGATGATGTACGGGCACGTCGAGACTCTGGACGAGCGGGTCGAGCACATGCGGCGGATCCGCGACCTGCAAGACGAGCTGCACGGTTTCCGCGCCTTCATCTCCTGGACCTTCCAGCGCGACGGCAACCGCCTCGGCGACGTCGTCTCGGAGGAGGTTCGCCCGACGTCGTTCGACTACCTGCTCACGCAGGCCGTCAGTCGCATCTACCTCGACAACGTCGACCACATCCAGTCGAGCTGGGTGACGCAGGGGATGAAGGTGGGCCAGGTCGCGCTCTCCTTCGGAGCCGACGACATGGGTTCGGTCATGATCGAGGAGAACGTCGTCTCCGCCGCGGGGACGACCCATCGCGCAACGGCCGAGGATTTCGTCCGCGCGATCAAGGCTCTGGGCAAGACCGCGGTGCAGCGTGACACGCTCTACCGCGACGTCCGCGCGTGGTAACCGGCGTTAAACCGCCGTAAAGACACTTGTAAAGCGGGGCGCAGTCTGTTTACGTGACTGCGGGGTGCTGAGGAAGGCCGTGCTTCTCGCCGCGCTGGCGGTGTGCGTCCTCCCTCCGGCTGCGTCCACAGCGGGGATCTCCGAGGAGATCATGCCCGGGATCCGCTATATCCGGGAGAAACGCACCGTGGGCGGCGCGCCGGTGGTGTTCCACGTCGTCTACGGCCCCAAGCCAGGGGGACTCTACGGGCTGCGCCCCGTGCTCTCGAACGAGCGCGTGAGCGGCTTGGAGACGCTGACCTCGATGCAGCGCCGGCTACTGCGGCGGAACAACCTGGTGGGGGTCAACGCTGACTTCTTCAACTGGACGACCGGTCATCCCAGCGGAATCTTCGTGGCAGGCGGCGTGGTCGCCAGCCGTCCCCTTCGAGGGAGATCGA
>Ga0209887_1000113_pt1 | contig 22307 bp, 23 predicted proteins | sample GWRWN1_30_40_FD_187230 | JGI IMG/M metagenome (GOLD analysis project Ga0209887, IMG submission 187230) | Riverbed sediment microbial communities from areas with no vegetation in Columbia River, Washington, USA - GW-RW N1_30_40 (SPAdes)... | ecosystem: Environmental > Aquatic > Freshwater > River...
CAGCGCCTTGGCCAGGGCGGTCCCCGGATCGCGCTCCACGCCCATGACCTCCCCGGTCGAGCGCATCTCCGGGCCGAGCACAGTGTCCGCCCCGGGGAACCGCCCGAATGGCATCACCGCGGCCTTGACCGAGGTGTACGGCAGGCGCCGGTAGTGGGCGGGGTCCGACGGGATCAGGCCTTCCTCGGCGAGCTCCGCGAGCGTCCGGCCCACGAGCACGATGGTGGCCACCTTGGCCAGCGGGACGCCGGTGACCTTGGAGACGAACGGGACGGTCCGCGATGCCCGGGGGTTGGCCTCCAGGACCCAGATCCGTTCGTCCTTCACCGCCAGCTGGAGGTTCATCAATCCCCGGACCCGGAGTCGGCGCGCCAGCACAGCCGTGATCCGCTCGACCTCGTCGAGCTCCTCGTCCGAGAGCGTTGGCGGCGGGATGGCGCAGGAGGAATCGCCCGAGTGCACGCCGGCCTCCTCGATGTGCTCCATGACGGCGCCGACGAACACGTCGGCGCCGTCAGCCACCGCGTCCACATCCACCTCGATCGCGCCTTCCAGGAACCGGTCGATCAGGACGGGGTGGTCGGGCGAGGCCTCCGCCGCGGTGCGGACGAACCGCTCCAGCTCGTCCTCGCCGTAGACGATCTCCATGGCCCGGCCGCCGAGCACGTAGGAGGGCCGGACCACGACCGGGTACCCGATCCGGGCGGCCACCGCCCGGGCCTCCGCGAGGTCCCGGGCCTCGCCGTGCGGTGGCGCCGGTATCCCCAGCTCGGCGCACAGGGCGGCGAACTTCCCGCGGTCCTCGGCCAGGTCGATGGCCTCGGGGCGCGTCCCGAGCACCGTGAACCCCTCCGCGTCGAGGACGTGCGCGAGCTTCAAGGGCGTCTGCCCACCGAGCTGGACGATGACGCCCACGGGCCGTTCTTCCCGGCAGATGGCCAGGACGTCCTCCGCGGACACCGGCTCGAAGTACAGTCGGCTGCTGGTGTCGTAGTCGGTCGAGACTGTCTCCGGGTTGCTGTTCACCATCACCGCCTCGAAGCCCGCGTCGCGGAGCGCGTACGCCGCGTGGACGCAGGCGTAATCGAACTCGATCCCCTGCCCGATCCTGTTCGGCCCGGCGCCGAGGATCACGACGCGGGGACGCGCCGCGGGACGGACCTCGTTCTCTTCCTCGTAGGTGGAGTAGTGGTACGGGGTGACCGCCGGGAACTCGCCGCCGCAGGTGTCGACGGTCTTGAATACGGGAGCCACCGCGAGCTCGTCGCGGCGCCGGCGAACGGCGAGCTCCGTGGCGCCGGTCACCTGGGCGATCCGGGCGTCGCTGATGCCCGCGCGCTTGGCCTCCCGCAGCTCGACATCGGAGATCGAATCGAGCGCTCGGCCCTGCAGCGCAAGGGTCTCCTCGACTACCTGGGTGATCTGGTCCACGAACCACGGATCGATGCGCGAGGCCCCGGCGACCTCCTCGACCGAGTGGCCGGCGGCGAGAGCGGCCTCCACCAGGTGGAGCCGGTGCTCGGCGGGGATCGCCAGGGCCGGCAGGGCGGGGAGGGCCGGCGCGCCGGACCCGCCGGACCCGCCGGACCCGCCGGCCTCCCACCCAAGGTCGGTGCCCGGCCGTTCCAGCGAACGCCACGCCTTCCCCAGGGCCTCCTTGAACGTGCGGCCCATGGCCATGACCTCGCCCACGGACTTCATCGTGGAGGTGAGCTGGGGATCGGTCTCGGGGAACTTCTCGAACGCGAACCGCGGCACCTTCACCACCACGTAGTCGAGCGTCGGCTCGAACGCCGACGGCGTCTGGCCGGTGATGTCGTTCGTGATCTCGTCGAGCCGGTACCCGAGGGCGAGGAGCGCCGCGATCTTCGCGATCGGGAACCCGGTGGCCTTCGACGCCAGGGCCGAGGACCGGGAGACCCGGGGGTTCATCTCGATCAGCACCATCCGCCCGTCTCCCGGGTTCACGGCGAACTGGATGTTGGAGCCGCCGGTCTCGACCCCGATGGCCCGGATGCACGCCAGCGCGGCGTCGCGCATCCCCTGGTACTCCCGGTCAGTGAGCGTCTGCTGGGGGGCCACGGTGATCGAGTCGCCCGTGTGCACCCCCAAGGGGTCGACGTTCTCGATCGAGCAGACGACGACGGCGTTGTCGGCGCCGTCCCGCATCACCTCGAGCTCGAACTCCTTCCATCCGGCGAGCGACTCCTCCACCAGGACCTCGGTTGCGGGGCTGGCGGCCAGGCCCCGCGAGGCGAGCTCGGCGAGCGACGCCTGGTCCGTGGCGAACCCGCTTCCCCCGCCGCCCAGCATGAACGAGGGTCGAACGATGACCGGGTAGCCGATGGATCCCGCCACCCGCACCGCCTCGTCCACCGTCCGCGCGGTCCCCGACCGCGGGACCGGTAGCCCCGCCCGGATCATGCTTCGGTGGAAGCCGCTTCGATCCTCGGCCCGGTGGATGGCCTCGAGGCTCGCGCCGATCAGCCGGACGCCCAGGCGGTCGAGCTCGCCGGACTCGGCGAGCTCGACCGCCACGTTCAGCCCTGTCTGCCCGCCCATGGTCGGCAGCATCGCGTCCGGCCGTTCCCGCTCGATGACCGCGAGCACCGACTCCGGCGTGAGTGGCTCGATGTAGGTCGCGTCGGCGAACCCCGGGTCGGTCATGATCGTCGCCGGGTTCGAGTTCACCAGCGAGACGTGGTAGCCCTCGCGTCGCAGGACCGTGCACGCCTGGGTCCCCGAGTAGTCGAACTCGCAGGCCTGCCCGATCACGATGGGCCCGGAGCCGATCACCAGGATCCGGCGGAGGTCGGTCCGCCTAGGCACGCGACATCAGCTCGCGGAACTCCTCGAACAGGTATCGCGAGTCGTGCGGCCCGGGGGCCGCCTCGGGGTGGTACTGCACCGAGAACGCCGGGACGTCCAGGCACCGCAGGCCCTCGAGCGTCCCGTCGTTCAGGTTCCAGTGCGTCAGGGCTGCCCGGCCGAACGGGGTCCGCACGAACGCCGGCTCACCATCCCGGCCGGCCGAGCGTGTCCCCCACCCGTCCGGATCGACGGCGAAGCCGTGGTTGTGCGAGGTGACCTCGACCCGCCCCGTGGCCAGGTCGCGGACGGGCTGGTTCGCGCCCCGATGACCGAACTTCATCTTGTAGGTCCGTCCCTCGAGCGCGAGCCCGAGCAGTTGGTGCCCGAGACAGATCCCGAACACCGGGAGCTTGCCCAGCACGTCCCTCGCCGCCTCGATCCCGTACGCCGTCGCTGCCGGGTCGCCCGGCCCGTTGGACAGGAACACACCGTCGAACCCGCCGGCCAGGATGCCCACGGCCGCGGCGTGCGCGGGGAACACGGTCACCTCGCAGCCTGAGGCGGCCAACAGCCGAAGTATGTTCCGCTTCAGCCCGAAGTCGTACGCCGCCACCCGGAACACGCGGCCGCGCGAGCCGTCGGCCGGCCCCACCAGGTCGCCGGCCGCGTAGGGCTCGCTCACGGTCACCGTCCGGGCCAGGTCGGCCCCCTCCATGCCGGCCGTCCGCTGGGTCCTCGCCACGAGCGAAGCAGGGTCCAGGTCCTCGGTGGACAGCCCGCACCGCATGGCGCCGGCATCCCGGAGACGAAGCGTCAGCCGGCGCGTGTCGATCCCCTCGATCCCGACCACCCCGGCGTCCCGAAGCTCCTCCCCCAGGGTCCGTTCGCCGCGCCAGCTCGACGCGCGGCGCGACGCCTCCCGAACCGCGAACCCCGCGACCCACACCCGAGCCGACTCGGGGTCGTCGTGGTTCGTCCCGTAGTTGCCCTGGTGCGGGGAGGTCATGGCCACGACCTGCCCGGCGTACGAGGGGTCGGTGAGGACTTCCTGGTAGCCCGACATCGCGGTGTTGAACACCGCCTCGCCGAAGGCTTCCCCGGTGGCGCCGAACCCCCGCCCCCGAAAGACCGTCCCGTCCTCCAGCGCGAGGAGTGCCGGCGGCCCTACCGCCACGCGCACCGCTCCCCGTCGGCGGGAGCCGGGCTCATCGCTGCGCCTTCCCGTCGGCCACGACCAGCCGTCCTCGGTACATCGTGTGGACCACCTTGCCCCGCAACCGTTTCCCCAGGAAGGCGGAGTTGCGGCTGCGGGATGCGAAGGGGGCCTCCACCACCCAGTCGGCCCCCGGATCGAACGCCACCAGGTTCGCCGGGCGGCCCGGCTCGATGGGCCCGCCGTGGTCGGCGGCCCCCAGGATCCGGGCCGGCCCGGTGGACATGGCCTCGATGGCCCGGGGCAGCGGCATCAGGCCGGGCTCCACCAGGTTCGTGATCACGGCGGCCAGCGCCGTCTCCAACCCGATAGTTCCGGGTGGCGCCTGGTCGAACTCCGCCTCCTTCTCCTCCACCGCGTGCGGCGCGTGGTCGGTGGCGATCGCGTCGATCGTGCCGTCGGCGATCGCGGACCGCAGCGCGTCGCGGTCCTCCACCGTGCGAAGCGGTGGGTTCACCTTGAAGTTGGTGTCGTAGCCTACGAGGTCCTCGTCGCTGAACGCGAGGTGATGCGGGGTGACCTCCGCCGTGACCCGCAGGCCGGAGGCCTTGGCCCGCCGGACCAGCTCGACCGACCCGGCCGCCGAGAGGTGGCAGAGGTGCAGGCGTCCTCCGGTCAGCCGGGCCAGGACGAGGTCCCGGAACACCGCGACCTCCTCGGCCTCCGCGGGCGCGCCCGCCAGCCCGAGCGTGGAGGAGTACAGCCCCTCGTGCATCTGGGCGCCCTCCGACAGCGACGGGTCCTCGCAGTGCTCGGCGATCACGACGTCGAAGGCCCGCGCGTATCGGAGCGCGTTGCGGAGCACGCGCGCGCTCGGCACGCACCGTCCGTCGTCGCTGAAGACGCGAACGCCCGCGTGTGCCATCTCCCCGACCTCGGCCATCTCCTGGCCGCCCAGGCCCTTGGTGATGGCACCGACCGGGAACACGTCGCACAGGCCTGCCCGGGCCGCGAGCGATCGGACCTCCTCGATCACGGCGGCGTTGTCGGCCACGGGGTCCGTGTTGGCCATGGCCGCCACGGCCGTATACCCGCCGACGGCCGCCGCTCGCGACCCGGTCTCGACCGTCTCCTTGTCCTCCCGCCCCGGCTGGCGGAGGTGCGCGTGCAGGTCGACCAGGCCAGGGGCGAGCACCAGGCCGCCGCAGTCCAGGACGATCGCTCCCCCGGCCACCGCTCCCTCACCCACCGCGGCCACGGTCTCGTCCTCGACCAGCACATCGGTCACGCCGTCGCGGCCCGAGGCCGGGTCGACCACGCGGGCCCCCCGGAACAGCGTTCGCTCAGACACGCTCGCTCACCTCCTCGGTCCCGGCGGCGCCGAGCATCAGGTACAGGAGCGACATCCGGACCGCGATCCCGTTCGTGACCTGCTCCTCGATCACGGCCTGGGGCAGGTCCGCCACGTCCGAGTCGATCTCGACCCCGCGGTTCATCGGCCCCGGGTGCATGATCAGGCAGCCCTCCGGCAGCATGGCCACGCGATCCCGCGTCAGGCCGAACAGCCGCGAGTACTCGCGCACGCTGGGGAAGTACTGCTGGCGTAGCCGCTCGCGCTGGACCCGCAGCATGTAGCACACGTCGAGCTTGGGCAGGACCCCGCCGATGTCGTACGAGACCTCGACCCCCCAGGCCGGCGCGTCCGGCGGGATCAGCGTGGGCGGACCGACCAACGTCACCTCGGTTCCCATCTTCACCAGGCCGAATGAGAGGGACCGGGCTACCCGCGAGTGCAGCACATCACCGACGATCGCGGCGCGCAGACCCTGGAACCGGCCGAGCTTCTCCCGGATCGTGTACAGGTCGAGCAGCGCCTGCGTGGGATGCTCGTGGGTCCCGTCGCCGGCGTTCAGCACGCTCCCCTTCACCCACTTGGTCAGCGTGTAGGGCGAGCCCGACGACGAATGGCGGATCACGATGGCGTCGGCCCCCATGGCCTGGAGCGTGAGCGCCGTGTCCTTCAGGCTCTCGCCCTTGCTCACCGAGGAGCCGCTCGTCGAGAAGTTGATCACGTCGGCCGAGAGCCGCTTGGCGGCCAGCTCGAAGGAGATCCGCGTGCGCGTCGAGTTCTCGTAGAACAGGTTCACCACGGTCCGCCCCCGGAGCGCTGGGACCTTCTTGATGACCCGGGTCCCGACTTCCCTGAACGATTCGGCGGTGTCGAGGACCCGCACCACGTCCTCGGCCGACACGTCGTTGATCGACAGCAAGTGCTTGTTCATCGTTGCTCTCCCATCCCGCCCGGCGCTTCGGGCCTCATCCCGTTCGCTCCTCCACGTACACGGCGTCCTCGCCGTCCACCTCCTGCAGCGCGACGCGCACCGACTCGTCCTTGCGCGTGGGCACGTTCTTCCCCACGAAGTCGGCCCGGATGGGCAGCTCCCGGTGCCCCCGGTCCACCAGGACCGCGAGCGCCATCGAGGTCGGCCTGCCGAAGTCGACCAGGGCATCCATGGCCGCCCGGATGGTCCGGCCGGTGAACAGGACGTCGTCCACCAGCACGACCGTCTTGCCGGTGATGTCGAAGTCGATCCGGGTCTCGTGGACCTCGGGGGCCTCGGCCCGCATGCCGATGTCGTCCCGGTAGAAGGTGATGTCGAGGACCCCCACGGGGACCTTCGCCCCCTCGATCCTGGCGATCTCGGAGGCCAGGCGGCGGGCCAGGTCGTCACCCCGGGCGGCGATCCCCACCAGGGCCAGGCCGTCGGCTCCCTTGTTCCGCTCCAGGACCTCGTGGGCGATCCTGGTGACCGCCCGCCGGATCTCGCCGGCGTCCAGCAGGCGGGCGGGGGCCATCATGAAGAAACGCCCGGCCGCCGCCGCGGCAGGGCGCACATATGGAGCAACATCCTGTTTCCTCCCTTCCCGGCCTCGCGGGACCGGACTTAAAGGGGAAGCTCGGCCCGTAGGATACAGCGTGAACCGCGCATCGAGGGGAGGTAGCGCGTGAATGTCGGCCCGGAGCTCCTCATCATCCCCTTCGGCCTGCTCTTCGTGGGGTCCTTCATCGTATGGATCTGGGCCCCGCCCTCGGGTCCGCCACCCCCCTCCCCCGCCTCCTCCTCCGCCGCCTCCGTCCTCCGGTTGAGCGGTGACCGGGGGCCGCAAACCCGGTGGCCAGGCCCTACACTAAGGGGGTCCGCAAGGAAGGTGAGGATCCATGAGCTTTGGACCTGAGTGGTTCGTCGTCCTCGGGGTCATCGTGCTGCTGTTCGGGGCGAAGAAGCTCCCCGAGCTGGCGCGCTCGCTCGGCCGCTCCACCAGCGAGTTCAAGAAGGGCATCAAGGAAGGCACGACCGAGACGGACGAGGCCGGCGCCACGGCCCCCAAGGCCGACGCCACCGAGGCCCGCACGGAGGATCCCTCCCAGTAACCGTCCTTCATTCGTAAACACCACGCGCGTCCCCGGTGTTCATGACGCGGCATGAAGAGGGCCGTGCAGCTTCGGACCGACCGCCAGACCGTTCCCCTCGCTTCGGGCTCCGACTTCGACGGCTTCTTCGCCGAGCACCGCACCGGGCTGTTCGGCGCCCTGTGGCTGGTGACACGGGACCGTCACGAGGCGGAGGAACTCACCCAGGACGCATTCGTCAAGGTGTGGGAGCGCTGGGACCGGGTCCGGGTGCTCGAGGATCCTGAGGGATACCTGTACCGAACCGGCATGAACCTGTTCCGGAACCGCCGGCGCCGGGTCGCGCTCGCCCTCCGCCGGGCCGTCCGCCTCGCCCCGCCGCCGGGGGACGAGATGCGGACCATCGACGATCGAGACGCGATCCTCCGGGCCCTCGGACGGCTGACGCCGGCGCAGCGAGCGGCGCTGGTCCTGGTCGATCTGGTCGGCTTCACGTCCCAGGAGGCCGGACGCGCCCTCGGCGTCCGGCCCTCGACCGTCCGCGTGCTCGCTGCGCGGGGGCGGACGATCCTTCGCAAAGAGATCGGAGGCTTCGATGGATCCCCGTGACGTGCTGGAACGAGCCCGCAGTCAAGCGCCGGTTCCCCGGACGACGCTCATCGATCTCCACCGTCGCCGCCAACGACGGCAGCGGATCCGCCGCGTCGAAGCAGGGACCGTCGGGCTGGCCCTCGCCGTCGTGGCCGCGGGGGTGGCATTCGTCGGCCTCCGCGAGCATCGGGACCCGGGCCCGGCGGAGGGAGGACAGCCCAGCGTGAACCTGCCGCCGGCCACCTCCCCACTCCCGGTGGCCCAGCCGGGCGAGTACTACTACGCCCAGGTCCATCTGGTGGGAGGGTGTCCGAAGGGGCAGGGGCACTACTGCGGCGGCAACGACGTGGAGCTGGTGGCCATGTTCTGGTGGGCGCCGGACGGGTCCGGCCGGATCGAGGCCCATCGCGTGCACAACTACGGCATCGAGACCGGTACCTTCGGCCCGGGCGAGTTCCCCAATCCGAACGGGATCGACGTCTCGGGCTTCCCCACCGAGGCCGCGCAGCTGACGGAATTCCTGCTGGACCGAAGCGCCCCGGACGGCGCCTCACCGGCGCCGCTCGTCACCCCGCCACCGGATGGAGCGTCGAGGGACGGGCAGATGTGGCGGGCGATCACTGACCTGCTCCAGGATCCGCACGTGACCCCGACCGTTCGCGCAGCCCTGCTCGATGTCGCGGCCGGCCTCCAGGGCGCGCGGCTCGAGGTCGGCGGCGTCGATCCCGTCGGGCGGGAGACCGATGTGGTGGTCTTCGGCAACTGGGGCGGCGAGCTGATCGAGAGCCTGTACGTCGATCCTGCCTCCCACGATCTGCTGGCGATCACGTGGACGTCGAAGATCTCCGATCGGCCGTTCCAGTACTTCATCGTGGAGCGTGCCGGCGTGACCGGATCTCGTTCGGACCAGCCGGCGGGCGCCGAGTCGATCCCGGCACCGAGGTCCCCGGCCCCCCACGTCCTCGCAGAGGCGGGACCGTCGGTCACCCGCTCAACCGGGTGAGGCAGGCGGAGCGACGCTAGCGGGGGTCCGAAGGAGGCGCGTCGAGCGCCTCGGTCCGCTCGCGCGCGATGCGGCCGAGGATGCCGTTCACGAACCGGCTGGAGTCCTCGGTCGACAGCTCCTTCGCGGCCTCCACCGCCTCGTCGATGGCCGCGCCGGGCGGCGTGTCGGGCCGATGGAGGAGCTCGAAGCAGGCGATCCGAAGGATCGTGCGGTCGAGCGAGGCCATCCGGTCGACCGTCCACTCCTCGGCGGTGCGTCCGAGGAGCTCGTCGATCTCGGGCCGGTGCGCCGCAACGCCCTCCACGAGGTCCCGGGCGAAGGGGTCGACCGGCTTGCCGGCGAGCTCCCACTCCTCCCTGACCCGGAGCGGGTCCGCCCCCGTCACGTCCGCCTGGAACAGGATGTCGAGGGCCTGGCGGCGGGCCTGCCTGCGCGAGGCCACCGTCCTCACCTCACCCGCTCGATGTAGTTCCCCGTCCGCGTGTCGACCTTGATCCGCTCGCCCTCCTCGACGAATAGCGGCACCTGCACCACGTGCCCCGTCTCGAGCGTGGCCGGCTTCATCACGTTCGTTCGCGTGTCTCCCCGCACCGCGGCTTGCGTCTGGGTCACCTTCAGCGCCGCCGAGGCGGGCAGCTCGACCGCGATGGGGTTGCCCTGGTACAGGGCCACCGTGGCCATGGAACCCTCGGACAGGTACCGCGCCATGTCACCCACGATGGCCGCCGGGACGCTCACCTGCTCGTAGCTCTGGGTGTCCATGAACACGAAGCCGTCGCCGTCTCCGTACAGGTACTGCATCTCCCTTCGGTCCACGATGGCCAGGCCGACCTTCACGCCTGCGTTGAACGTCCGCTCCACCACCGCGCCCGTCCTCACGTTTCGGAGCTTCGTCCGGACGAAGGCCCCGCCCTTGCCCGGCTTCACGTGCTGGAACTCGATCACCTGGAACAGGGTGCCGTCGAGGTCCAGCGTCATGCCGTTCTTCAGGTCGTTGGTGGAAACGCTCACGTTGCTCCTCGGGTGGTGGGCCGGGATCGTGGTCCGGCCGGCCCAGTCTAGGGGTCGCCCGGCGGTCGCATCACGCCGGGAACAGGTCCCTGCCGGCCCGGGGGAGCACCCGGCACCCGTCTCCTCTGACCTCGACCATGTCCTCGATGCGAACACCGCCCAACCCCGGCAGGTACACGCCCGGCTCCACGGTCACCACGGCTCCCGCAGGTAGGACGTCCTCGCTCCCCCGGCGAAGGCGGGGCCCCTCATGGATCTCGAGCCCCACGCCGTGGCCCAGCCCGTGGGTGCACCCTTCGCCGTAGCCCCCGACCTCGATCACCGAACGGGCCGCGGCGTCCACCTCGGCCCCCGTCACCCCCGACCGCACCGCGTCGATCCCCGCCTGCTGGGCCTTTCGGACCAGGTCGTGAACGTCGCGGAGCTCGCCGGGCGGCTCGCCGAACGCGACGGTCCGGGTCATGTCGGCGTGGTATCCGTCCACCAGCGCCCCGAAGTCCATCTTCACCACGTCGCCCCGGGACAGCACCCGGTCGGTCGGTTCGTGGTGCGGCTCGGCAGCGTTCTCCCCGAAGGCCACGATCGTGTCGAACGCGGGACGCTCCGCCCCGGCGGCGTGCATCTCGGCCTCGAGCTCGAACGCCAGCTCGCGTTCGGTCAACCCGTCCCGAAGCCTCCTCACGATGGCATCGAACGCGTCGTCGGTCGCGCCCTGGGCCCGCTCCAGGGCCGCGAGCTCGTCCGCGTCCTTCACCCATCGCTGGCGCTCGACCTCACCGGCCACCGGGACGAGCTCCATCCCCTTCGCCGCGGCTCGGAGGTCCTGGTACGAGCGGAACGTGACCCCGTCGGATTCAAACCCGAGCCGCCCCACGCCCAGGCGCCCGGCGGCCTGCACCACCGGCTGGAGGAACCCTTCGAGGTACGTGACCCGCTCCAGGTCGGGGACCTCGTGGCGGGCCTGCTCGGTATAACGGCCGTCGGTGAAGAACACCGCATCGTCCGGGGTGAGGAGCACCTGGCCGTTGGAACCGGTGAAGCCGGTCAGGTACCGGACGTTCGGCAGCCGGGTGAGAAGGAACCCGTCCGCTTCGAGCTCGGCCAGCCGCGAGGCGAGCCGCGTCCGCCTCAGCCCGTGATCCACGGCAGCGCCTCGAGCGCCAGGTGGTAGCCACCGGCGCCCGCCCCGGAGATGATGGCCCGGCACGCGGGCGAGATCACCGAATGCCGGCGGAACTCCTCCCGGGCGTAGATGTTGGTCATGTGAACCTCGATGACCGGTGCACCGCAGGCTTCCACGGCGTCTCTGAGGGCGTAGGAGTAGTGGGTGAGCGCGCCCGGGTTCACCACCACGGCGCCGAACCCCTCCCCCGCCGCTCCGTTCATCCATGCCACGAGGTCGCCCTCGTGGTCCGACTGCCGCCACTCGGTCTCGTGTCCCGAGGACTTCGCGTGCTGCCCCACCTCGTCCATGATCTGGGGAAGGGTCGCCGTCCCGTAGCGTTCCGGGTCGCGGCTGCCGAGCGTCCCCAGGTTCGGCCCGAACAAGAACAGGACCTTCATGGCCCCTCCGCCCGGTCGTCGGCCCGTCGTGTCACCCCGCCGCCCCCATGTCCTTCAGCACGGTCACGACGACGTCCTCGGGGACATCGTCCACCACGATGGGACGCCCCACGTCCTCCAGGAGCACGAACCGGATGCCGCCCCGGTACTTCTTGTCCATCCGCATGGCGTCGAGGATCCGGTCGCTCGCCGGGAGCCCCCCGTCCGAATCGAGGCCGAGCGGCTTCAGCGTCCTGGCGTGCCGGGCCGACAGGCCCGGGGGGGACGTCCTCAGCGCCTCGGCCAGGCGGGCGGCGAACATCATCCCCGTCGCCACCGCCTCGCCGTGGGACCGACCGGAGAACTCGTCCAGGCGCTCCAGGGCGTGGCCCAGCGTGTGCCCATAGTTCAGGACCAGCCGGGCTCCCCGGTCGCGCTCGTCGGCCCCGACGACCCTGGCCTTCGTGCGGACGCATCGTGCGACCACGTCCTGCATGACGAGCGGGTCGCGCACCAGGACCGCGTCGAGGCGGCCGTCCAGGAGCTCGAGGAGCGAAGGCTCGAGGGCCAGGCCGTACTTGGCCACCTCGGCCAGGCCGGAGCGGAACTCCCGCTCCGGCAGGGTGGCGAGCGTGGACACGTCGGCCAGGACCGCCACGGGCTGGTGGAACGCGCCGACCAGGTTCTTCCCCTCGGGCAGGTTCACCCCGGTCTTGCCCCCGATGGCCGCGTCCACCTGTGCCGTCAGCGTCGTGGGGACCTGGACGAACCGCACCCCGCGCATGTACGTGGCCGCCACGAAGCCCGTCAGGTCCCCGACGGAGCCGCCGCCGAGGGCGATCACCACGTCGTCGCGGTGCGCCTCCTGGGTTGCCAGCTGCCGGTGCACCGCCGCCGCGGTCTGGAGCGACTTCGCCTCCTCGCCGGCCGGCACGCCGAGGTGCACCACGCGCAACCCCAGCGGGTCGAGCCCGCCGGCGAGCCTCTGAAGGTATGCCTCCGCCACCGTGGGATCGGCCACCACGAACGCCTTCTCCGCTCCCCGGAGCTGGGGCAGGCGGGCGGCGGCCTCCTCCAGGATGCGTGGTGCCACGACCACGTCGTAGGTCGAGCCCGGGACGGCAACGCTCACGCGGACCACCGGGTGAGCTCCTTCTCGATGGCCTCGGCAACCTCGTGGGGCGGGCCGCTCGCCTCAACGACGTGGGCCGCGAACTCGCGGTACAGCGACTCACGGTCCCGGAACAAACGCTCGAGGTCGGCTTCCGCGTGGATCAGCGGCCGCTCGGCCGACGGCGACACCCGCTCCTTCAGAATCTCCAGGGGGACGGACAGGAACACCACGTCACCCGTGGCCCGGAGGGTGACCCGGTTGGCCGGCTCCAGGACCACGCCGCCCCCGCACGAGACCACGGAGGGGTCATGTGTAGCCGCCTCGGTGAGGGCGGCCGCCTCGAGCTCGCGGAAGCGGGGCTCGCCCTCCGCGGCGAAGATCTCCCGGACCGACGTGCCCGCGGCCCGCTCGATCTCGGCGTCGAGCTCCACGAACGGGACGCCGAGTCGGCCGGCCAACTCGGGTCCCACGGTCGACTTGCCGGATCCCGGCATGCCCACGAGGTAGACGATCATCGCAGGGTCGCGACGTAGCCCTCGAGGTTGCGACGAGTCTCGGCAAGGGAGTCACCCCCGAACTTCTCCAGGACGGCCTGCGCCAGGACGAAGGCCGCGGCGGCCTCCCCCACCACGCCTCCCGCAGGGACCGCGCACACGTCGGTCCGTTGCTTGATGGCGACGTCCGGCCTCCCCGTCGCGAGGTCCACGGTGGACAGGGGCTGGGGCACGGTGGAGAACGGCTTCATGGCCGCGCGGACCCGGATGGGCTGGCCCGTGCTCATGCCGCCCTCCATCCCCCCCGCCCGCATCGAGGTTCGGGCCAGGCCGACGCCGCCTGCCACGATCTCGTCGTGGGCCTTCGAGCCCAGTCGCGCCGCGGAGGCGAACCCGTCGCCGACCTCCACACCCTTCACCGACTGGATGCTCATGAGCGCCAGGGCCAGGCGAGCGTCGAGCTTGCGGTCGGACTGGACGTGGGAGCCCAGGCCGGGCGGGCAGCCGTAGGCGATGACCTCGAAGACCCCGCCCAGGGTGTCCTTTGCCTTTCGGATGTGGTTGATCTCCTCCACCATCCGGGCCGAGGCCTCCTGGTCGAAGCACCGGACGGGCGAGGCGTCCACCTCGTCCAGGTCCTCGGGACCCGGGAGAGAAGCATCGTCCGGCACCGCGACCTTGCCGATCCGGACCACGTGGGACAGCACGCGGATGCCGAGCTCGGCCAGGAACGCCTTGCACGGGCAGCCCACCGCGACCCGGGCGGCCGTCTCCCGCGCACTCGCCCGCTCCAAGACGTTTCGCACGTCGTCGAACCCGTACTTCATGACGCCGGGAAGATCGGCGTGGCCGGGGCGGGGACGGGTGAGCTTGTCCCCGGGGTCGGTCTCGCCCTCCACCGACATCAGGTCCCGGTACTTCTCCTCCCACTCCGCGTTGTCGATCGTGATGGCGATGGGGCTGCCGAGCGTGCGGCCGTGCCGGACGCCGGAGAGGATCTCGAACCGGTCGCCCTCCAGCTTCTGCCGGCCGCTCCGGCCGTGTCCATGGCGGCGCCGGGCCAGCTCGCCGGCCACCTCTTTGGGGGCGACGGGAACGCCGGCGGGCAGTCCCTCGAGGATGGCCACCAGAGCCTTGCCGTGCGATTCACCCGCCGTGAGCAGCCGCAACATGGACCTCATGATAGGTGACGGGCCGGGCCCGGCCCCGGGGACGCGCGTCCCCGGGGGTCGGGCCGAGTGAGGAGGGCGGTCCCAGTATCCCGGGACCGCCCTCGAACCGGCGACCGCTCCCCCCGTGCGCGGACCGCCGGAGCTCTATTTCTGCGGGCTCGTACACAGCGTGAACCCCTCGTCGCCGAAGACGAAGCGCGCGCAGCTCCCGCTGATCGAGATGAGCCTGAAGTTCCCGGCGAAGGTCTCCCCCTCCGACACTGTGTACACGGTGCCATCCACCTCCACCTGCGCCTTGGTGCCGCCCGAGAAGATGTCCAGGAGCACGACCGTGTGGCCGCCCACCGTGGTGCTCTGTCCCCCGCCGGGCGTTGTCGGCGTCGGCGTGGGCCCGGTGGGAGGCGGGGTGGTCCCTGTTCCCGTGGGAGGGGGGCTGACGCTGCCGCCCGGGGGCGGGGATCCCGTCTGGAGCGCCGGTGGGATGGAGAACGGGTCACGGGACCCGGCCAGGACCACGGGCGGCAGCGTCTCGCGGGGCGTCGGGGTGGGCGTGATGGTCGGAGTCGGCGTCGGGCCACCGGTCGAGACCGGCGGCGACGCCACCTCCTCCCCCCCACCTCCTCGCAGCACGTTCAGGAAGAGGAAGGCAAGCAGGGCGACGCCCGCCACCCCGCCGAAAATGATCAACGCGCGCCGGTCACGGGGGGAGAGGGCCATCTCCTACGTTCCCCCAGCGGACTCGGAGGGCCCGGGCAGGGACCCGGGGCCCGCGCTCGTGTCGGTCGTGTAGAACTCCACGCCGAGCTGCATGCTGAGGGAGTTCACCGTCGAACCGGGCAGCGCGGCCCCCCCGGGCGTGATCGAGACGCTGGTCACCTTGGCGGCCCGCGGGAGCGTCTCCAATCGGAACAGGAACTGGTCCAAGGCGAAGTACCCGCCGGTCACCGAGATCGCGGTCTGGATGGTCGAGAAGGCCCCCGTGGGATCGAGCTGGGGGTTCCCCGGCGCCACGGTGAAGAAGTCCACGGCCGAACCGTCGGCCGCCGCGGTCAGCAGCCTGATGAGCGCCGGGAGGTCCGCCGTGGGCGGCACCTCGTTGGCGAGCTTCGCGATCTCGGCCTTCACCTGCGGAGCGTTGGCCTGCGCCTCCTTCAGGCTGGCGAGCTGCGCCCGCAGGGCCGTTTCCTGGGCCTCCGCCGCCGCGATCTCCTCCCGCGTCTCGCTCACCTCGCTCATCTTCGGGAGCACCAGGAAGAAGACGGCCAGCACCGCGATCACCGCGACGATGGCACCCGCGATGATCGGTCCCCGGCGGCTCACGTGAGACCCTTCCCTCGCCTGGTCGCGGCGTCGAGCGACAGGTCGATCCCGCTGCTGAAGGTGTAGATCCGCGAGAACGGCGCGTCCTCGGTGGCGGAGGTCATCCAGGCGTTGACCCACCCGTCCACCTGCTCCAGCCGGGTCAGCCAGGAAGCGAGGGGATCGGTCTCCCTCACCACGCCGGTGAACGCGATGCTGCCGATCAGAGGCGCTCCACCGGTGGCCGGGGCCGCCGCGACCGAGATCGAGCCCGTAAGGTTGGTGAGATAGGCCTCCGACGGGATGACCTGGGAGATGTCGACGAGCACGGCCGACCAGGAGACCTCGTCGACGAACACCGAATCGACCAGCCCCTGCTTGGCCTCCAGCTGGTCCTGGAGCTCCTGGAACCGTTGAAGGTCGTTGACCTGCGCTTGAAGCTGCCTGTTCACGCCCTCCTGCGCCGCGAGGTCGTCACGAGCCCTGGACAGGTTCATGACCTGGAAGAAGTGGAACAGCCCGACCAGCCCGAGCACGATCACGCCGACGATCACGACCACGCTCGTACGGCGACGCGTCACCTCGCGGGCGCGGAGCTCGGGGGGAAGGAGGTTGACTTGGGTCATCGTCACCTTCCGGGGATGGCCAGGCCGACGGCGACGGCGAGGACCGGCTCTGCGTCCTCCATCGCCTCAGGGGGAAGGTCGAGCTCGGACTTCACGCGGTCGAACACTCGGCCCCGGTCCACCTTCACCGGGATGCGCCCCTGCAGGAGCTCGAGGAAGCCGCGAAGCTTCGAGCCCCCGCCCGTGACCAGTACGCGCCCGATCTTGGCCCCGGGCACCTGGGCCGTGTAGAACTCGAGCGAGGATCGGATCTCGTCCACGAAGGTCCCGGCGCGAGACAGGGCCACCCGCTCGACCTCCTTGGAGGCCGGACCGCCCTCCACGTCCTCGCCCCTCTTCAGCCGCTCGGCGACTTCGTCGTCGACGCCGAGCCCCCGAGCGATGGCCAGCGTGATGTCGCGGCCCCCGGTCGGGAGGATCCTCACGAACCGGGTGATGCCGCGGTCGTGGACGCAGATGTTCGCCACGTGGGCCCCGACGTCCACGACGGCCTCGTCGCCCGGGGTCTCCAGGTTCAGCGCCTCCACGGTCCCAACCGCCCTCACCAGCGCGAAGGGGTTGAGGTCGATGCCCACCGGGTCCAGCCGGGCGGCCTGCACCGCGGCCACGGCCTCGCTGATCATCATCTTCTGGGCCGCGACCAGAAGGATCCGAAGCATCCGGCGGCCCTCCATCTCGAACTCCCCCAGCGTGTCGAAGTCCAGCACGGCCTCGTCCACCGAGATGGGGATGAACTCCTGTACCTGGAACCCCAGGGAGGCGCGGAGCTCCTTCTCGGGGAGCCACGGCAGGGCGATCTCCCGCACCACGACCCGCTGGTTCCCGACCCCCATCCGGACCTGCCGGCCGCGGATCCTGCTGCGGCCCCACAGCTCCTTGAGCGCCTCGCCCACCGCGTCGGGCTGGCGGACCTCGCCGTTCTCGACCGCACCCGCGGGGAGGGGGACCTGGGCCGCCCGGGCCAGCACCGGGTCGTCGCCGGTGGCCACCTCGGCCGCCCGCACGGCGGTCGAGCCGATGTCGAGGCCGATGAGCGTCTTGGCCATCTACTCCTCCACCATGACCAGCAGGCCCGAGAGGTACCGCTCGACCTCGGACTCGAGGACCCGGTACGTCTTGCCCAGACGGATGGCCGGCAGCTCGCCGGACTTGATGAGCCGATAGACGGTCATGTTCGAGACCCGCATGGCGTCGCACACCTCGCCCACGGTGAGGAGCTGGTCCTCCTCCCCATCCCGCCACGTCCCCTGGATGGTCCGTCCCCGGATCATTCGTCGCCCTCCGCCTTGACCGAGCGTTCGGACAGGTACTTGTCCACGTCCGACTCCCGGATCCGGAAGTTCTTGCCCACCCGGATGGCCGGGAGCTGCCCGCTCTTGATGAGCCGGTACACCGTCATGTTCGAGACCCGCATGGTCGCCGCCACCTCGCTCACGGTGAGGAGCCGGTCCCCCACGAACGGCCGCCGCTTGCTCATCGCCCCGCGCCCTCGTGCCCACGTGTCACTTTCGCCACATCCGTCACGTTCGTAACATCTCCCACATCTTCACCATCTGCTCCCCTAGACCACTCCTGACACGGCACCTGCGTGGGCCCCGGAACCTAACATCGGTCACATCCGTCGTCAATCACCACGCAAGTGCTCTTTCGGCACGGTAGCAGTAATTACATAGATGTAATTAGCACTAATTTCCAAACGCCACACCTGTCACAGCAGCGGGATCGTCAGCCAGGGGGTCTCCTGCTGGGTGGAGGGCCGGATCGGCCCTGGTCAGGCCAAGTGGCTGAGGTAGATGGAGGAGATCTGGGGGGCGAGGAATGCCGCCGCCAGGGCTCCGGCCGCCAGGAAGGGGCCGAACGGGATGGCTAGCTTCCGGCTGGCCCCGCCCAGGAGGGCGGCGACGGCCCCGACGCCCCCCAGGAGGATCCCGGCTCCGGCGGCCACCGCGACGTAGCGAAGGTCCAGGGCGCCGAGGACCAGGCCGATGAGGGCCGCCAGCTTCACATCCCCCATACCCATGCCCCGGGGGGAGACGACCGCCACGAGGAGCAGGGAGCCCCCGTAGGCCACCATCCCGATGGCTGCCCGGGCGGCGTCGAGCCCTCCCCCGGCCAAGGCGATGACCACGATGTAGGCGCCCAGGGTCACGAGCGACGGGTAGACGAGGCGGTTGGGGATGATCCGGTGGCGGACGTCGATGACGGACAGGGCCAGCATCAGCGCGAGGAAGGGGGCCATCATGGCCGCCGCCCAGATCGAGTCGAACTCCAGGGCGGCGCCAACGAACAGGCCTGCGGTGGCGAGCTCCGTAAGGGGGTATGCGGGAGAGATGCGGGCCCCGCACGAGCGGCACCGCCCCCGCAGGAACAGCCAGGAGACCACGGGGATGTTGTCGATGTTCCTGAGCTGGGTCCCGCACGAGGGACACTGGGACCGCGGGGCGACCAGGGACTCCCCTTTCGGGACCCGGTGCGTCACCACCGTGAGGAAGCTGCCGAAGGCCAGGCCCACGAGCCCGAACACCACTGCCCGCAGGGCGATCACGCGGGCATCATGCCAGAGCAGGTCAGGACGGGCTCGGGCCTAGCCCGAGATCTCCTTCCACAGGATCTGCTCGAGGCCGCTCCCGAACCCGGGGATCTGCTCGATGCGGGAGTTGTAGGCGATGTGGAAGCCGTTCTTGATGTCCATCGACCCGCAGTACAGCGCCCCGTCGGCCGAGTTGGTCTGGTTCTTGAAGGCGCACTTCCCCGGCGTGTACATCAGGGCCGCGATGCCGTCGTCCAGATCGTTCACGTTGCCGGTGTCGAACAGGATGGAGTTCTTGCCGTAGATGCTGCAATCGCCGCCGTTCGTGGCGCACGTCGTCGACCCTCCGGGGACGTACAGGGACACCAGCACCACGGTCGCCGGCGCGGAGGTGGAGATGATCGACGTGTTCCCGAAATCGATCGGGGCGTTGCTAACGATCGTCAGGTTACCCCCGATGGACAGGCCCGTGAGGTCGAGCTTGGTGCTCTGGCTCGGATTCGTCTGCCACACGGCGTAGACGCCCTGCATGTTGGCCTTGGGGAGGGCGTTGAACGTCTGGTACGCGGTCGCCGACGTCTGGGCGGGGTCACAGGGGGTGCTGGACGGGATGCAGGTGATGCTGGTGTAGTTGGCGGGGTCGAACGTGTACGGCGGGGAGATCCCCGACGCGTCCGTCTTGGGAGGCGACGGAGCGGTCCACGTGCCCGGCATCGGGTTCGTCGTGGCCGAGGTGATCTTCCCGCACGCCGTGGCCTGGCCCTGGACCGTGCCAAGAAGGATGGCATAGTTGTTGCTGAGCGGGTTACACAGCGTCCCGGCGGGCGCCGACGCCGTGGCGTTTCCCTGGATCACGCCCGTGGGGGGAAGATCGATAGTCCCGTTGGCCCAGACGTTGCCGGTCTTGCCGGTGCAGATCCTGCCGGTGGCGTCGGTGTAGCTCTTCACGATGTTCGCGCTCTTCATGATGACGTCGCCACCGGCGCTCGTGACGCTGCCGCAGACCACGGCGCCCGCTCCGACGGTGATCCCCTGGTTGGCGAAGACGTCGCCGTAGACCACCTCGCCGTTCTTGATCTCGATGGACGTGTTCGAGAACACCGCATAGGTGAACGAGGGGATGGGCTCGTAAATCGCCTGGATGTGACGCGTGACCTGGGCGGCAGCCTTGGTCGGGTAATAGCCGATCGCGTCGACCGTCACGGTGCCGCCGACGGTGGACCAGCTGACCTGGTACTCACCCCCGGCCGCCTTGCAGGCGGTGGCGGTCCCAATGACGCATGGGTTCGCCGACAGCCGATATTCGCCCAGTTGGGTCACCGCCGCGTCGAGGCCGGCCTCCGCCACACCCAGGGTGCGCGTGAACCTGGAGTTTCGTTCCGCCACGCTGAAGGCGTTGTTCCCGGCCTCCAGCACCACGATCAACAGCATGCTCATGATGGCCAGGATGAACACCGCTGTGACGAGGGCGAACCCGTCCTCGCCGCGCTTCAGCCTGGTCAGCATCACCGATTCCTCATCTGGACGTCGGAGGTCAGGACCACGGAGGCGGTCTTCGTCCCCAGCGACAGCTCGATCCGCACCTGGTCCACGTTTCCGTCCAGGTCGGTGTCCACGTAGGCGGGGAAGATGTCGGGGCTGGTCAGGGAGGTCAGGACCGTGGTGAACGGTCCACCGTCGGTCTGCTTCTGGAGGCTGTACGGGGCCGACGAGCCGGACGTCTGCCACGCGATCTGGTGGGCGTCCCCGGGCCCGGTGAACGTCTCCACGCTGAGCGAGGTGGCCGAGCTCGAGTTGATCGCCGTCGCCTGCCTGAACTGCTTCGTCATCTGCTGCATCGCGATCTGCCCTTCGCCCAACACGTCACGGCGGTTCAGGACCACACCGGTCTGCTGGTACACGCTGAACAGCACACTCATGGTGGCCGCGACGATCACGCCCATCACCGCCAGCGTGACCATGAGCTCGACGACCGTGAGGCCACGCTCGTCCCTATACCGGGCCGACGCAGGTCCGCGCACTCTCGTTCCCCGCCAGGTCGAATGCCGACACGCAGTACGTGTAGGCGAGGTTCTTATTCAGCTGGATATCCACGTAGCTCGTCGCGGTCGTCGGCTGATCCCCGCCGATCTGTACGAAGTCGGCCTGCGTGCTGATCTTCCGGTAGATCCTGAAGCCGGCCAGGTCCACGGGCAACGGCGATGGGGCGTTCCACCGCACCGTGATGTCGACGTTTGCGCCGTAGGGGGCGCCCCGGGTCGCGGTCACGCCCGTCGGCACTCCCGGCGCCGTCGTGTCGAGGCTGATATTGTCGAAGTACGCAGCCGACTCGTTCCCCGCCCCGTCGATGTACTTCACGAACACGAACTTGCACTTGGTGGCCGGGAACGTCGATGGGCAGTCTTCGGAGGGCATCGTGTACAGCGTGGTGGTGCTGTAGGGGATGGCCGCCCCGAAGTTGACACCATCGTCCGAGAAGTGCATCCTCCAGACGCCGGAGCCGCCGGTGTCCGACGCAGACAGCGTCAAGACGACCTGCGCGGTATTCGTGTAGGTGGCGCCCCCCGCGATGACGATCGATCCCGTGGGCGGGATGGCGTCGTCGTCGTCGCCCGAGTTGTTCGTGATCTCAACCGTGCAGCCCAGGGAGGAGTTCGAGGCGGTGGCCCCCAGATCGTCCCAGACCGTGTTGGTGACCGTGTAGGTTCCGTAGCTCGCGTACGTGTGGTTTTGGTTCACCCCGCCATTGGTCACCGTCGCCCCGTCCCCGAAGTCCCAGTCGATCTGCACGATGCTGCCGTCGGAGTCGGTGGCCTGCGCGGTGAAGCTCGCGGCCCGGTTGACGTTGGACCACAGCGGACACACGACCGAGGGAGGCACGTTGGCGGCCCCCCCCAGGGGCGAGGTCCCGTGGTACGGGATGTTCCCGATGGAGAACAGCGAGCTGAGCCGAAGTTGCGACACCGCCGTCCCGTAGGAGTTCGGCCAGATGACCACGATGGATACCCGCTTCATGTCGTGCCCGTTCGCGTCGCCGGCCCCGTTGTTTGCGGTGGGGTTGCTGTCCGCGTCCGCCGGGCCCAGGCCATCGACCGGTGAGTCCACCCAGGTGACGTAGCGGTCGATCGTGAAGGTCGTGTTCCCGTTCTTCTTGTCGTCCTCATGGTGGATCAGCGCGGGGCTGGTGTTGGCCGAGACGATCGGCTCGGCCGAAAGGGCCCCGGTCCCGTCCGGATCGAAGGTGAGGGGCGGGCCGTCGGTGACCCAGTAGTCGGGGTTGGTGGGATCGCTGTTGTGGGATGGGAGGTCGTCGGTGACCCCCGGGTTGGGGTCGTCGAACAGGACGACGTTGCTGTAGTTGAGGGTCCGTGCCTGCTCCATCTGCTGGTTGGCGAAGGTCTCGGCCGCGGCCCGCTGGCGGGCCATCCCCGTCGACTTCAGCCCGAACTGGAGCGACTGGGCCACGGCGAAGGCGCCGATGGCGAGGATCATCCCCGCGACCATGGCCTCGACCATCGTGAACCCACGCTCGTCCGAGTGGAGACG
>Ga0209887_1000114_pt1 | contig 22298 bp, 23 predicted proteins | sample GWRWN1_30_40_FD_187230 | JGI IMG/M metagenome (GOLD analysis project Ga0209887, IMG submission 187230) | Riverbed sediment microbial communities from areas with no vegetation in Columbia River, Washington, USA - GW-RW N1_30_40 (SPAdes)... | ecosystem: Environmental > Aquatic > Freshwater > River...
CTTTCCGCTCAACCTCGTCGGCCACAAGGTCGCGCCCGCGCTCGCCGCGGGCTGCGCGGTCGTGCTGAAGCCCGCCGGACAGACTCCGCTCTCCGCCCTCCTCCTCGCCGAGCTGGAGACGGAGGCCGGACTGCCCGCCGGTTGGCTCAACGTCCTCGTCGGCCCTTCCGCGGAGATCGGAGACGTACTCGTCGAGGACGAGCGCGTGCGCCTGATCACGTTCACGGGCTCGGCCGAAGTCGGCTGGCGGATCCGCGAGCGCGCCGCACGCAAGAAGGTCAACCTCGAGCTCGGGAACGCCACGCCCGTCGTCGTCGAGGCGGATGCCGAGCTCGAGCAGGCGGCGACGAAGCTCGCGACGAATGCCTTCGCCTTCGCGGGGCAGAGCTGCATCTCGGTGCAACGGATCTATGTGCACCGGTCGGCCTATGAGGACTTCGTCGGCCGCTTCATCCCGAGGGTGGAGGCGCTGCAGGTCGGCGACCCGGCCGACGAGGACACCGATGTGGGCCCCGTCATCGACGAGGACGCACGCGAGCGCATCGTCTCCTGGATCGAAGAGGCCAAGGCAGGCGGCGCCACCGTCCTCACCGGGGGCGAAGTCGCCGACGGCCTGCTCCGCCCGACGGTGCTCGCCGACGTGACCCCGGAGATGAAGGTTTCCTGCCTGGAGGTATTCGGGCCGCTCTGCACGGTGTCGGCCTACGACTCGGTCGACGAAGCCTTCGCGCTCGCGAACGGTACGGAGTACGGCCTGCAGGCCGGCATCTTCACGGGCAGCGTCCACACTGCCCTCGCGGCCGCCAACAAGCTCGAGTTCGGCGGCGTGACGGTGAACGAGGCGCCCACCTTCCGCGCCGACCAGATGCCCTACGGTGGCGTCAAGGCCTCAGGGAACACGAAGGAAGGCCCTCACTACGCGGTTCGCGAGATGACCGAAGAGCGCCTGGTCGTGTTCGCCGTCTAAGAACCCGCCTCAAAATGAGGACCTGAGCCGCCGGGCCGCGCTGGATCGGCGCGATGCGTTGTCCTCGGTCGCGCCCGTATCTCGCCCCGATACGAGCGCTCCCTGCGTCCGCGCCTCGCACCGCCCATCGCACCCCGGCGACGAGGCCCCATTCTGAGACGAGCTCTAACGCGTTAGACTCGGGCCGCACGATGCCCTGGGTCAGGAGACCGCGACGGCCGCCTGCGGGGGAGCCGGCTCCCGAAGCGCCGGGCGCGGCGCCGCCCGCGGCCGCCGACCCGGTTGAGCGGCTACCTCGCCCCGCACGCATGCGCCGGGAGCGACGCCTGCTCGCGCGCCGGCGGGAGGTCGAGCTCCGCGACGTGGGCGGGCTGGCCGTGGAGATGGCTCGCCGCGACCGTTTTCGTCCGGAGCTCATCTTCGAGCGGGCCAACGACGTCCTTCGCCTGGAACAGCGCATGCACGAGCTGGACGGATTCCTGATCGCGTTCGCCGCCGCTCCTCGCGGGATGCGTTCGATGCCCACCTGCCGCTGCGGAGCACCTCTCCTTCCCGGCGCCCATTTCTGCTCCAACTGCGGCCGGCCCTCAGCCGCGGCGCCGCCGGTACTCACATGCTCGCACTGCGGCCAGCCTCTTCCAGCCGACACCAACTTCTGCGCGTTCTGCGGAAACGCGGTCTCCGCGGAGGAGCTCGACGCCGCGCCGGACCTGAACGACACGATCGTTCCGCGGTGGTCGGCCGGCGAGGAGTCCTGATGTCCGAGCGGCCACCGCCACCGCCGCCCTTCGGGCCTGACGTCCCCCCTCCCCCCGCGCCTCCGCCGGAGCCGGGCCTCTGCCCGCGGTGCGGGGCTCCCCACGATCCCTACCAGGAGTACTGCCTGGAGTGCGGCCACCGCCTCCCGCCGCCGTACGGCATGGGCACCCGCGAGATCTGGTCGCGGGACTCTCCGCTCTGGCTCTGGGCCGCGCTGCTCGCGCTTCTCCTCGTGGCGCTCGTGGCCGGGGCGATCGTGGCGATCGCCGCCACCCGGGGCGACAAGGAAGGGGGGCCGAAATCGTCCATACCCGTCGTGACGACCGGCCCGAGCACGACCGACACGGTCGGGATCATCACCCAGCCTCCCACGGTCACCATCAATCCGCCGACGACGACCTTCGGGTCGACGACCACGCTCTCGACGACGACGGTCGGGTCGACGACGACGCTGAGCACGACCACGACGGCGACCGGTAACGTCACGTGGCCCGCCGGGAAGGACGGGTATTCCATCTTTCTCAAGTCGGTGCCGACGAGCGAGGGCCGGGCCCAGGCGGACGCAGCGGCGCAGCGGGCTCGCAACAACGGGCTGTCGCAGGTCGGCGTCCTGAACTCCTCCAACTTCTCCAGCCTGCGAGCCGGCTACTGGGTGACCTTCACGGGCATCTACGACACGCAGCAACAGGCGAACACGGCACTTCCGAACGCCCGGGCCCGCGGCTTCCCGACCGCCTACACCCGGCCGGTACGTGACTAGAAGGGCTTGAGTTTGTAACACCGGTACCCGGGTACTTTGTGACAGGACGGTCCGGGTGTAGGATGGCTCTCTGGAAGGCCCTTCGCTCGTCTGCTTAACCTTCGCTTAACTCAATTTGCAGGCATTTCATCGGGCAGCACGGTAAGCTCGATGCCGCCAGCCAGTACGGGAAGGTCTGCCCGCATGTATCAGTACTCGAGAGCCATTTATCGCTCCATCAAAGACCTGATCGACCCATACGCCGACCTTGAAAAGCAGCTCGAATACCGCCGCGAAGTGCTGGCCGCTTGCGAGGACACCGTCGAGCGCCTGGCCAAGGATCCGCGCTACTTCGCGAACCCTGACCGGACGCTCTTCCAGGACATCCGCCGCTACTTTCCCATCACCTGCCAGGCCCAGGTCTCTTGGGCGGTGACGGAGGGGATCAATGCCGCGGTGGAGTTCATCGAGGCGCAGATCGAGGCGGGGGCCTTCGACGGCGGGGTGGCCCGCTGCCGCGCGACCACGCGCAAGGGCAAGCCGTGCCAGCGCACGCCGCTCCCTGAGCGCGAGTACTGCCCGTCGCACCAGCACCTCGAGGCAACGCCCGCCGCCGCCTAGCGCCCTGGCCGCGGATGGCATCGACCGGGCGAAGCCCGGCTTCGCCCATCCGCTCACGCCAGAGCACTAAACCGCTTGGCGGTCAGGGATAGAGCTTGCGGTGCTCGTCGAGCATCGCGACGAACTGGGCGAGACGCCGGGCCCGGGTCTCGGGCTTCTTCGCATTCTGAAGCCGGTACAGGATCGCGTAGCGGTTCCTACTGTCGAGCGACGAGAAGAACTCCGCGGCTCGCGGGTTTGCCTCCAACTTCCGCTGGAGGTCGTCGGGCACCGTGGCCGTCGATTGCGGCTCGTAGGCGGCCTCCCAACGACCGTCTGCCTTGGCTCGCTCCACTTCCGCGAGCCCGGCCGGCTGCATCCGGCCACGCGCGATGAGGTCGAGCGCCTTCTCACGGTTGACGCGCGACCAGGTGCTCCTCGGCCCTCGAGGGGTGAACCTCTGGAGAAAGAACTGCTCGTCGAGCGAGCGGCGCTGGCCGTCGATCCATCCGTGGCAGATGGCGACTCCGAGCGCCTCGGCGTGGTTGACGCTCTCTATTCCGGATGCCTTCTTGGCAATTTTGAGCCAGACGCCCGGCGACGTCTCGTGGTTGGCCTCTAGCCAGCGCTCCCACTCACGCTGGGACCGGAACGGCTTGACGGGCAGGTCGTTCATCTACTCCTAGCCCAGGACGAGTTGCTGGTGCGGCTCGATGTTCGAGACGCTGACACCGACGAGTCGGAGCGCGCCGGGCCGATCCGCAAGCGCACGGTCGAGAAGGGCGCAGGCCGCTTCCCCGATCCGCTCCGCGTCGGCAGAGCCGACCGGGGAAGTCCTGGAACGGCTGCGAATGGAGAAATCCGGGTAGCGAAGCTTGGTCGTGACGGTGCGCGCGACCCGGTCGTCTTTCGTGAGGTGCTCGGCCAGGCTGAGGGCCATGCGGCGAAGCTCGGCGTGGAGCTGCTCGCGGTCGGAGACGTCCCGCGGAAAGGTCTCCTCCTGGCTGATGGAGACATTCGCCGGTGTCATACGCTCGAGCCGCCGCGGGTCGATTCCCCGCGCACGGTCGCGGAGCAGGCGCCCGATCTTTCCCGGGAGCACCCGTGCGAGCTCTCCGTCTTCCAGTGCCGCCAGCCCACCGATCTGACCGATGCCGGTGCCACGCAGGCGCTGCTCCGCCCGTGGGCCGACGCCCGGCAGGAGCCGCACGGCGAACGGCGCCAGAAACGCGGCCTCGCGTCCCGGCGGCACGACGGTGACGCCGCCCGGCTTGCGCCTGTCGCTGGCCACCTTGGCGACGACCTTGCTGGTCGCCACGCCCAGAGAGCAGGAGAGATTCGTTGCGCCCCTGACGGCGACCTGGACGGCTTCGGCCAAGTCCCGAGCCCTGCGGAAGTCCGCCAGGACCTCCGCGAAATCGAGATAGCCCTCATCCATCCCCGTGCGCTCCACCGTCGGGACGACCTCGCGCACGGCCGTCCAGACGGAGCGCGAGTACTCGCCGTACGTCCGGTGCCGGGGACGTACGAACACCGCCTGCGGACACCGCCGGCGGGCCTCGGCGCAGCTCATCGCCGAGCGGATGCCGTACTTGCGGGCCTCGTAGTTGGCGGTGGCCACCACGCCTCGCCCGTGCGGGTCGCCGCCGACCACGAGTGGCCGCGTGGCGAGCTCGGGCTGCTCCAGCTCCTCGACGGCTGCGAAGAAGGCGTCGAGATCGAGATGCGCGACGATCGGGGAAGGACTTGCCACGGCTGAAAGAATAGGACCCTTGTCGCACGACACTGACAAGCTCATCCGGCAACTTTCGCTCGTCGCCTTCCTCATGGCCGAGCGGCGGCCGCTGACCGCCCGAGACATCAAGTCAACCGTCGAGGGCTATTCCGAGATGTCGGACGAAGCTTTCGCCCGCCGTTTCTACTCGGACCGCACGGAGCTGATCAACCTCGGAGTCCCCCTCCACTCCCAACGGGACGAGTTCACCGGCGAAGAGCTCTACACGCTGCGCTCCGAGAACTACTTCCTGCCCGAGCTCAGGCTCGAGGAGGACGAGCTCGCGGCTTTGCAGACTGCGCTCTACCGGCTCGAAGGCGAGTTCGCCTACTCCGAGCCCTTGCGCCTCGCCCTCCAGAATCTCGCCCTCGGCCGCCCAGGGCTCGACGAGGAGCGAACCGAGACCGCCGTCCGAATCGCCGTCCGAGACCCGGACTATTCGCCCGAGATGTCGGGCCGCCTGACCAAACTCGAGAACGCGATCGCGAAGCAGCGCACCGTCAAGTTCCCCTACTACTCGATTGCTCGGAACGTCGAGTCCGACCGAACGGTCAACCCATATGCCCTGCTCCACGACCGCGAGTCCTGGTACGTAATCGGCCTCGACCAGGACGCCAAGGACATCCGTACGTTCCGCGTCTCCCGCGTTCGCGGCGACATCCGCTTCGCCACGCGACGGGAGCGGGACTTTCGGGCGCCCACGGCCTTCGAGCCGGCGGAGTATCGCGGCCGCCAGGACTGGCAGTTCGGCGAGAGCGTCGGGGAGGCCGAGATCGAGCTCGACCCGAACACCGCCTGGTGGGCGGAGCGGATGATCGAGCGCGGCGAGGTGGAGGCGGATGTCTTCACGACGCCGTACGCCGGCCTGGACGCGCTGGCGGGCTGGGTGCTCCGCCAGGAAGGGCGGGCCCGCCCAATCACGCCTCCGGCTCTGGTCAAAGAGGTGGAGCGCGGCCTCGGGCGCGTGGTCGAGGCGCACGAGGGCGAGCCGTCGAAGCCGCCGCGGGCCGCAGCGGCCAGGAAGCCCGGTGCCGAGCCGGAGCGACCGGCGGGGCCGGTTACGGCTGAGCGCTTCGGCGTCCTCCAGGCGCTGCTCGCCTACCTCCTCGACAGCTGTGGCGAGCGCTCCTCCGGCACCATCCCCGCGGCCGAACTCGTCGAGCGCTTCCACATTCCTCCCGATCAGCTCGACGACCATCTGCAGCTGCTCAACCTGGTCAACTTCGGAGGAGGCTGCTATGCGGTCTACGCCTCGCTCGAGGACGGCATCGTGCGGGTGGACAAGGAGCTCTTCGGCGACACCTTCCGCAAGCCGCCGCGACTGACGCCGCTCGAGGCGCGCGCGATCCAGCTCGCGCTCGAGTTCGTGGGGCCGTCCATCGCGGCCCAGGCGAACACCCAGCTCGACCGCGTTCGCCAGAAGCTCGCGGACACCTTCGGCGAGTTCGACGTCGAGGAGCCCCCCGACCGCGTCGCGCTGAGCGAGGAGGAGGGCCTCATCGCGACTCTTTCCAAGGCCATCGCCGAGCATCGCGTGGTCGAGATCGAGTACACAGCAGTCGGCGAGGAGACCAGCGTTCGCGTGATCGAGCCGCACGCGCTCGAGCGGGAGCTCCCTTGGTGGTACGTGCACAGCTGGGATCGCACCAGGGACGCGCAGCGGAGCTTCCGGCTCGACCGCATGCGCCGCGCCGAGCTGCTCGAGGAGAGCTTCGAGCCCCGGGTCGAGGTCGTACCTCAAAAGCTCCGGGACGTGAGCACCGCCCGGGTCCTGTTCTCGCCGGTGGTGGGGCGCTGGCGGGTCGAGCGCGGCGCGCAGCCGCTCGCCAAAGGCTACGCGCTCGAGGAGGTCCGCTTCGGCAGCCTGGACTGGCTCGTGGGCGAGATCCTCTCCTACCGGGGGGAGGCGGAGGTGCTCGAACCAGTGGAGCTGCGCCGAGAAGTCCTGCAGCGCGCCGAGCGGTTGAAGTCTCTGCTCGGCAAGAAACCGGCGCGGGCGCGCGGCTAGCTCGTCGGTGCTCCTCTACGACAGCCCGGTCTCCGGCAACTGCTACAAGGTCCGGCTCCTGCTCGCCCACCTCCGGATCCCGTACGAGCGGCGCGAGCTCTCCGTCGTCGACCGCTCGAACCGTTCCGAGGTGCTCGGCGACTTGAATCCCGCCCAGCGGGTTCCGACCCTCGTGCTGGACGACGGCAGGGCGCTCGGCGAGTCGGGCGCCATCCTCTGGTACTTCGCCGAGGGAACAGGGTTCGTCCCCGAGGATCGCTACGAGCGGGCGCAGATGCTCCAGTGGATGTTCTTCGAGCAGTACGACCACGAGCCTGCGCTGGCCGTCGTGCGCTTCTGGGTGGCCTACTCCGGGCGGCCGGAGGCGTTCGCGGACCGGTTGGAGGAGCGCATGGCTGCCGGCTACCGCGCTCTCGACGCGATGGAGCGCCACCTGGACGGCAGGCAGTTCTTCGTGGGCGACCGCCTGTCGCTCGCCGACCTCGCCCTCTACGCGTACACCCATGTGGCCCCCGAGGGCGGCTTCGAGCTCGACTCGTACCCGGCCATCGGAGCCTGGCTCGACCGCGTGGCCGCCGAGCCCGGGCACGTCCCGATCGACGCCTAGTTCACGTATCAGCTCCTAGGCGATTGGGAGGCGAATCGTGAACGTGGCGCCGCTGCCGGGGTCGGAGCGGACGTCGAGGGTGCCACCGTGCGCCTCGGCGATCGATCGGGCGATGAAGAGCCCCAGCCCAGCCCCCGGCTTCGAGCGCCCGCCGGAGTTGACGCGGCCGAACTTCTCGAAGACCAGACGCTGCTGGTCCGGGGGAATGCCTGGCCCGTGATCCTCGACGCTGACGAGAACCGCGCCGTTGTCCGCGGCGGCGGCACGCACCTCGATCTCGTCTCCCGAGACCGTGTACTTGGCGGCGTTCGACAGGAGATTGAGGAGGAGCTGGCGGAGCCGGTCGCGATCACCGCGCACCGCCGACAACGGCTCGACCACGCTCGCCCTCACCGTGACCTCGTCGGTTCCGAGCGAGACCATGGACGCGGCCTCGCGAACGAGGTCGCCAACGTCGACGTCCCCGAAGACGTAAGTGAATGTTCCCGCCTCGATCCGCGACGTGTCGAGAACGTCGCCGACCAGGGTCGACAGCCGTCCCGTCTCCTGCTCGATGAGCTCGAGGAACGATTCGCGCTTCTCGACAGACAGCTCGCGCCAGCGCGCGCGCAAGGTCGCTGCGCAGACGATCACGGAGGCCATCGGCGTCCGTAGCTCGTGTGAGACGAGGGAGACGAAATCGGCGCGGAGAGCCGAGAGGCGTCGCAGCTCCTCGGCAGCGTTCCGCTCGGCGGTGTATGTGCGGATGTTCTGGACTGCGGCCGCGAGCTGGCGAGCGAGCAGGGTGATCAGCTCGACTTCGTCCTCGCCGAAGCCGTCCGCCTCCTCCCGGGAGACGGAGAGGATTCCGAGCGGCTGGCCGCCGAGCGTGAGCGGGGCCACCACGCGCGACTGAAGACCGAGCGTGGAGAGCTCGCGTTCTTCCGGGTAGCGCGGGTTATCGGCCATGTCTCCACGCACGATCGTCTGCCCGCCTCTGAGCACGTCTTCGATCACCGAGCCGACCACGGGACGCGCGATCCCGCGGGGGAAGAGGCTGTCTTCACCCCGGCCGGAATTCCCCATGACCACGGCCTCGTCACCTTCGAGGAGGACGATCGCGAGGCGATCGAACTCGAAGACGCCCCTCACCTCGCCGAGGAACCGTTCGAGGGCCTCGTCCGGTTCCAGCGAGGATCCGAGCGCCCGGGCCACCCTGTTCACCGCGTCGAGTTGGTCGCCGCGCCGACCAAGGCGGTCGCGTAGCTCCTCGGCCTCGGCCGCCCGGGCCTCGGCGATTTTCGCCTCACTCCCCAGCCGACCCGCCAGCCAGCCGACGAGGACTCCCACCATGATCTCGATGCCGAAAGGGAGTGTGACGGCGTCCGCGCTGAATTCGCGCCCGTAACGGTCGGCGCGCAGAGCCTCGCCCCACGCGAGGAACGGAGCGAGCGCGAAGGGCAGCAGCGCCCCTCCGATGACGCCGTAGCGAACGGCCGCTTCGGCGACCGGCAGGAAGAGGATCTGCCGGACCGGAGAATCCGGCTCGTAGGAGTAGTAGAGGACGACATAGGCGGAGACGACCCCGGCATCGAGGCCCAGCGCCGCGAAGCCAAGGATCTTTTGCGCCCTCAGGCCGAGTTCGGCCCGCGCGAGAAGCCAGAAGGCGACGGCGCCGACCCCCAGCACCGCCGTGATGATCCATGCCCATGTCTCGTAGCCGGGCGGATACCCGCTGGAGATGACGCCGACCTCGACGACGGCGAAAGGCACGGCGAACAGCCGCACCCAGGCGACCCAGCGCTCGATTTGCCGGCGGCGGTCGAGCTCTCCGGTCATCCCGCGAGTCGCCCTGCCGCCCAGACCGCGTGCTCGCGGACCAGCTCGTCGGGGTCGTCGCGATAGCGGTCGACAGCCTCGGCAAGGGAAGGATCTCCGGAGTTGCCCGCCGCGACGAGTGCGTTTCGGCGCAGGTAGCGCGCGTCGTTGCGGGGAAAGTAGAGGCGGTCGTAGCGCGTCCGCAGCTCTTGCGCGGGCGCCTCGAGCCAGTCGAGGAGGGAGACCACCGGCTCCGCTTCGCCCGGCAGTGGCTCGGCGGCGCGGCGCTTCTCCACGCCTCGGTTCCAGGGGCAGACGTCCTGGCAGATGTCGCACCCGTAGACCTGAGGTCCGAGCTCGGCCCGGTACTCCTCGGGAATCGAGCCGGGCGCCTGCGTCCAGTAGGAGAGACAGCGCGTCGAGTCGAGCACGCCCGGTTCGTCAAGCGCACCCGTGGGGCAGGCGTCGATGCAGCGCGTGCACGACCCGCAGTCGAGCGCCAGCGGGGCGCTCGCCTCGATCTCGGTCTCGGTGACAAGCGTCCCCAGCACCACCCACGAGCCGAACTTGCGGGTGATGAGAACCGTGTTCTTCCCGTAGAAGCCGACGCCCGCCCGGGCGGCGCCTTCCCGGTCGACGTGCTGGTTCTCGTCCACGAGGACGCGGTAGTTGCCCCCGATCCGCGCGCCCAGTGCGTCGAGCTTCTCCCGCAGCTCCGCATAGAAGTCTCGCCAGGTGTAGCGCGGCAGCCGGCCTTCCCCGGGCTCAGGCTCTGGGCCGGGGACGTAGTAGCTGAGCGCCGCCGAGACGACCGTGCGCGCGTCCGGCAGGAGAGTCTCCGGATGGCAGGACACCTCCGGCTGGGCCATCGTGAAGCGCATGCGCGCGAAGAGCCCGCGCTTGCGGCGGTCGCGGATGTGGCGCTCCGTTTCCTCGTACGGCTCCACCGGCGCTGCGCCCACGACGTCGATCCCGAGCTCGCGGGCCGCGCGTTCGAGCTCTCGCTGCGTCACGAAGCGGAAGGTAGCAGCGAAAAACGACCCGGTTAGGATGGGCGCGTGAAGGCTGTGCGCATCCACGAGGACGGCGGCCCCGAGGTCCTCCGCTACGAAGACGTGGAGGATCCGGCTCCCGGCCCTGGAGAGGTACTCGTCCGCCTCCGGGCGGCCTCGCTCAACCACCTCGATCTCTGGATCCGGCAAGGGCTTCCCTCGGTTCCGAAGCCCCGGATACTCGGCGCCGACGGCGCGGGCGTCGTCGCGGCGCTGGGCGAGGGGGCCGACACGTTCTCAGAGGGAGATCGTGTCGTTCTGAACCCCGGACTGGACGACGGCGCCCGCATCCTCGGGGAGCACATGGACGGGACGCACGCCGAGTTGGTCGCCGTGCCGGCGGAGTACGTCCATCCGATCCCCGAGGGCTTGTCCTTCGAGGAGGCGGCGGCCTTCCCGCTCGTCTTCGAGACGGCGTACCGCATGCTCGTGACCAAGGCGAAGCTCGAAGCGGGCGAGTGGGTCCTCCTCTGGGGGATCGGGAGCGGCGTCGCGTCGGCCGCGTTCGTCATCGCCAAGGCCCTGGGAGCGCGCACGCTCGTCACGTCCTCGCGCGCGGAAAAGCTGGCGCGAGCCGCCGAGCTCGGCGCGGACGCGACGGTCAACCACGTTGAGGACGATGTCGCCGCGGCCGTCAAGGAGGCGACCGGCGGGCGCGGCGTCGACGTCGTCATCGAGCACGTCGGCGAGGCCACGTGGAAGACGTCGCTTCAGTCAGCGGCGCCCAATGCACGCGTGGTCGTCTGCGGGGCGACGAGCGGCCCGAACCCACCGGCACAGCTGCATCGCATCTGGTGGAAGCAGCTCGCCGTGTACGGCTCGACCATGGGCACGAGGGAGGACTTCGAGGGTGCCTACGAACTGGTCGCCCGCGGCGCCGCTCGGCCGATCGTCGACTGCGTCTTCCCCCTCGAGCACGCCGCTCGTGCCCACGAGTACCTCGAGGAAGGCCGGCAGTTCGGGAAGGTCGTGCTCGAGATCCCCGCGTAGGCGCTAGCGGCTCTGGGGCGCCGCTGGCCAAGGAGGCAAGCCCGAGGGGCGACGGACAGTGCAAATGGCACGGCCTAGCCCTGAGGGCGCAGGATCCTGCCGCCAGCGGCGCCAGGCGGCTCGCGGAGCCGGGCTCCGCCCGGCGGGAGCGGCCGCCGTCCAGAGTCGCTAGCCGAAGCCGAGGACGAACTTGGCGTCGTCCGACATGCGCTCGGGTGACCACGGGGGGTCCCAGGTGAGCTCCGACTCGACCTGGTCGACGCCCTCCATCCCGGCGACGGTCTCCTCGATCTGCTGCTGGATCATCGGGCCGACCGGGCACCCCATCGAGGTGAGCGAGAACGTGACGTGAACCTTGGGGCCCTCGACCTCGACGTCGTAGAGGAGACCCAGCTCGACGATGTCCATGCCGAGCTCAGGATCCTCGACGGTGCGGAGAGCATCGGTGACCTCTTCCTTGGAAGGCACGGTGCCAGTCTAGCCCGCCGCGAGTAGGCGCCCTCAGTACCCCTACGGAGGCGTACACTTTTTTGAAGTGACGGCCCGGTCCTCGCCTCCACCTGCAGAGCAGCGGCTCCGTGACGCGATCGCAGCCGTCTCCGGGGACCACCCTCTTGTCACGCTCGGTGAAGTAGCCCGAGCGATTCCGATCCCGCTTGGCGTGGAGACGATTGGAATTCGCCTTCGCGCAAAGGACGGTGAGAAGCTGTTCCACCTCCTCGCGATGGACGGCGCCAGCCCACGAGAGATCAGCCGTCGCGCTCTGGAGCCCTTCTCGCTCGCCCTCATCCGGAGCCTCTTCGTCCTCGGCCCGGAGCACTCGCTGTCGCGTGCGCTGGGACATCGCTGGGTGGGAGGCCGCTGGATCTTCAACGGGAAGGAGGCGCTCGGCGTGCTCACGGCGGGGACCCGGACGGATCGCAAGCCGACCCAGGAGCAGGAGCAGCTGTTTACTGACGTCGCCACCCAACTCGGCCCGGCGACCCGGTCGGTCGACCGCTCCACGAAGAAGCTCGAGCGAGCCTCTGCGCTCCTCGCGCGGAACGCGAACGAGCCGGCGGTTGGCCCCAACCCGGCACTCGACTCGCTTCGACCACGCGAACGGACGATCCTCGCTCTCTACGCCGAAGGATTGTCAGCCGAGGCGATCGGCCGCATGCTCTTCATCTCGCCGCACACAGTCCGAACCCACGTCAAGAACGCCTTCCGGCGGCTCGGGGTTCATTCGCGCGACGAGGCGGCCCGCCTCGTCCATACGGACGAAGTCGCCCGCATCATCTAAGAGAGTTGTCAGCCGAGCAGGCGGACTTCTTCGCGTCGCTCGCGCGCGAAGAAGTGAATCCCGTCGACGAACCGAACCCAGTTGTGGCGGGTGCACATGACGATCGAATGCGTGCGTGCGCTGTCCGTCAGGAAGCGAACGCCGCGGAGGACGTCCCCGTTGGTAACACCGGTCGCGGCGACGATCACTTCGCCGGGCGCCAGCTCGTCCGTCGTGAAGACCTTGTTCACGTCGTCGATCCCGTGCTCACGCGCGGCATCGATCTCGCCGCGGGTCGTTGGCCAGAGCTGAGCCTGGAGCTCCCCTCCGAGGCATCGCAATGCGGCCGCGGAGAGCAGCGCCTGGCGAGCGCCGCCGATGCCGATCGCCAGATGGTCGTTCGTCCCACGGATCGCGGCGGTGATGGAGGCGGTGACGTCGCCGTCCTGGATCAGCTTGATGCGGGCGCCCGCGGCCCTGATCTCCTCGATGAGGTCGTGGTGACGCGGACGGTCGAGGACGATTGTCGTGATGTCCTGTGTGTTGCGTCCGAAGGCTTCGGCGATGGCGCGGATGTTCTCTCCGACCGGGAGCTCCAGGTCGATACGTCCCCGCGCCACGGGGCCGACGGCCATCTTGCGCATGTACATCGGTGGGAGGCTCGGGAAGCTGCCCGCCTCGCCCACCGCGATCATCGACATGGCGCCGTAGTCGCCGCGCGCCACCACCGCGCGCCCCTCAAGAGGGTCGACCGCCAGGTCTACGAGCTCGCCTCCCTGCCCGACGGTCGTCCCGATCGCGAGGGGATCGTCTTCGACCTCGCCTCCGACGACGATGCGCCCCTGGATGTCGAGCTCCTCGAGCCGCTCGCGCATGGCGCTCGTCGCCGCCTGCTCGGCCCCCTCAACGTTGCCACGCCCGAGCCAGCGGGCGCCCGCCAGCGCGGCCGCCTCGGTCACGGCCGCGTAGGCCTCGCACCGGCAGAGGGTGCGGGCCTGGGTGCTCATAGGCCAGCCTCTGGCCTATGAGCGGGGGGAGGGGGCGCGGGGGGACCGGAAGGTTCCCCCGCACCGAAGAAGGGGGTCCATGGGGGAAACATGGTTTCCCCCATGGGAGCGAGCTGGAGGCGAGCGACGCTCACATCGGCGCGCGCACGCGCTCGACCTCGGCGAGGACGAGCTCGACGACCTGGTCGACCGTCGTCTCCACGCTTGTGTTGTCGATCACCGAAACCCCTGTCTTGACCGCCCGCGCCACGAGGTGTTCCTGCAGCCGCCTGATGTCGGGGAGCGCCCTCAGATACTTGTCGAACGGGCGCAGGCCCTCGGAGTCGCGCGTCCAGAAGTGCGCTGCGTGCTCGTCCTCGTCCTCGATCGTGAGGAGCACCTGGCAGAACACGGCGCCGTCGACCGGCTCGAGCAGGCCCGGGACGAGGTGAACGCCTTCCAGAGCGAGCGAGTACCCCTCCTCGAGCGCGCGGCCGAGGACGGCCTTGACGCCGACGAGCACGTTCCGAGTCTGGTCGAGAAAGCCTCTGAGGACTGCATCCGCCTCCAACTCCTCCTCCGCCACGGCAGGCGCGGCCTCAAAGCTCGAGTAGTGGATCGAGGGCATGAACTCGCGCGAGAAGAACGCACGCATGGTCTGGCGGACGACGTCGGTGGAGGTCACCCGCGTGATCCCGAGGCGGTGCGCGACCTCCGTGGCGACCGTGGACTTCCCGGTGCCCGTGGCGCCTCCGACGAGGACGATGAGAGGCACGTCGAGGCGGTCGAGAGCCTCGAGGCCTGACTGGGACACGGTGCCTATGAGAGTGGAATCGGGAGGCCGACGGTCGGTCATGCGGGCACACCTCCGGCGACTCGGTCGGCCAGGGCGGCGACGAGCTCGTCGAGAACGTGCTCCCCACGGAGCGGGCGAACCTCGTTGTCGCAGAGCACGAGCTCGACCTCGCGTTCCGCCGCCGTCTCCGCGACGACATCGATCGCCGCTGCCTTCAGTTCGACGAGATAGACCTCGGCCGAGCGAGCCTCGACGGAGGCCAGGTCGGCTCGGAGCTCCTGCCGGCGGCCGAGATTCCCCGAGACGAGAACCACTTCGGCGCCGTGCTCCCGGGCCAGGTGCTCGCGCAGACGGGCGTGGATTCCGTCGGGCGCTGTCGAGAAGAAGGCCACCCGGCGCCCCTTGATCGAGCCGACCGGATTCGGGCGGAAGATCGTCTCGACGACCGGCAGCCCGGGTCTGACGCGATCGATCGCTTCCTTCAGCGACTCGAGCTCGCGAGGATCGATCAGAGGCTCCTCGCACCCGGTGAGGATGACGAGGTCGGAGAGGAGCAGCCGATAGGCGCCGAAGAACCCGGTGATCGTCTCCGCGTCCTGCGCGGCTCCGGCGACGAGGATGCGCCCTCCGGTAGCGACCGGCGGGAAGGCTGCTCCACTGCCCTCGAAGAGGACGAGATCGGGCGCCAGCGAGGCGGCGAGCCGCGCTGCCTGCGGAAGATTCGAGAAAAACGGCGCGCCCGCAAGACCCCCCCCGCAGCGGCGAGCTCCTACAGTCGTCACCCGCGCCATCGCGGCGTCCTCCAGGTAGTCGGAGGCCGCGTGCACGCCCGAGCGCGAGAGCTCGAGCAGGTCCTCGAGTGCCGGCTCCGGCTCTGCCACGATCGGCTCCCGGGGACCGCCCCGGCCCATGGCGACCACGACGACCTCGCGGTCGCGCGCGAGCAGGCGCGCGACATGGCCGGCGACGGCGGTCTTGCCGACCCGCTTCCCCGTCCCGATGACGGCGAGCGAGGGAAGCTCGAACGGCTCGAAACGGACCGGATCGAAGCGAAAGTCGGCTCCCAGATACGAAAGCCCAGCGGCGAGCGCGCGGCTCGCGAGCTGGAAGCGCTTTCGCGGGTCGAGCACCGGCTCGTCGGAGAGATCGACGATCGCCTCGGCGCCCGTCGCCTCGATCCCTTCCTCGAGCGTCTCGAAGAGGGGAACTCCGTAGTCCTCGCCGCCGCGGAGCTTCTCGGTCCCGCCCACCAGGACGGCCCCGAGGACCTCGTGCGGCATGGCCACGAAGGCCACGCGAACGACGTCCGGATAATGCTCCCCGTCGATCAGAGCGAGTACCTTCACGGCCGGCTCCTCACCTCGTCCTCGATGCGGGTCGTGTACTTCTCGAACTCGAGCGTGTCCGCCGAGAACTGAATGATGCGCTCCTGGTCGTGGTACGGGTACTTACGCCAGACGTCCACGTGGCGTCCTTCGATCTCGATCAGGTTGTAGCAGGGTCGCCCATTGCCCCTGAGCCTGAGCGAGGAGACGGTGCCGGCGTTGACGATGAAGATGTTCTCGAGGCGCCATGCGTACGGAACGTGCTTGTGCCCAGAAAGCACGAGGTTCACGCGCGCGCTCTGGAGAGCCTCGAGCGCGTCCCCGGCGTCGTAGACGACGTTCCGCTCGCGGCCCGTCCCGGGCACCGGCAAAAGATGGTGATGGAGGACGAAGATCCGAAAGTCGGCTTCCTGCGAGAACTGCTCTTTGATCCAGGAGTAGCGGCTGCGCCCGATGTGGCCGTGATCGAGGTCCGGCTCGGTCGAGTCGATGGCGACGACGGAGACGCCGTTCAGATGGACGACGGGGTTGCGCTCGCCGAAGAGCTCCTCGAAATGGATGTAGCCGACGTTCCGCGAGTCGTGGTTGCCGGGGACGACGACGAGCGCCTCGCACTGGAGCCGCTGGAGGTAGCCCTTGGCCTCGGCGTACTCCTGCTTGAAGCCATAGGCGGTGAGATCGCCGGAGCAGACGACGATCGCCGGCTCGAGGTCGTTGATCTCCATGATTGCCCGCTCCATCAGGTCCGGGACGAAGTACGGCGACCCGCAATGAAGGTCGGAGATGTGTGCGATCCGAAACACGCGCCTCCCTCGATGCCGTCCACGGAACCCAATCGAAGTGTAATGCGGGGCCGTCCGGGCAGATTGGTACCCTCAAATACAGATGGCCGCGGAAACGCCCGGTTTGCAGGCAAGTTCCAGTGCCGACGACACTCACTTCGCCAACCAGGCGGAGGTGGAGTGCGCCAGGATCCTCGACTTCTACGGCCTGGAGTGGAAGTACGAGCCGCGGTCGTTCGTCCTCGAGACGGATGACGAAGGCCGCGTGATCGAGGCGTTCACGCCCGACTTCTACCTCCCCGAGCAGGACCTCTACCTGGAGGTCACCGTGATGAAGCAGTCCCTCGTTACGCGCAAGAACCGGAAGATTCGAAAGCTGCGGGAGAAGTATCCCGAGATCAAGATCAAGCTCTTCACGCGGCGCGACTTCGATCGCCTGGCCCACAAATACAAACTGAACCTCGCCTCATAGAGCCGCTCGACCCGAGGATCGGAGAGATCTATCTCTCCCGAGACGAGATCGAGGCACGGGTCAACGAGCTGGGAGCGCAGATTGCGGACGATTACGCCGGCCGCGAGCCCGTGCTCGTCACCGTTCTCAAGGGCGCGTTCATCTTCCTGGCCGACCTCTCGCGCTCGATCCAGATCCCCCACGCACTCGACTTCGTCGTCCTCGCAGGGTATGACGGGGCGCTAGGCGGCCAGACCAAGATTCGCCTGATCAAGGATCTCGACTTCCCGATCGCGGGGCGTGACGTCCTCATCATCGAGAACGTCATCGACACGGGCTTGACGCTCAACTACCTGGTCAAGACGCTCGCCCTGCGCCGCCCGCGCGAGATCTCGGCCTGCACGCTGCTGGACAGGCCCTACCGGCGGCTCGTCGACGACATCCCGCTCCGCTACGTCGGCTTCACCGTGCCCGACCACTTCTTCGTCGGCTACGGGTTCGACTTGGAGGGGCGGTTCCGGGGCCTTCCTGACCTGCGGATCGTTCATTAGTTTCTCGGGCGCCTGAGCGGGGGACCACCTTTCCATGTCAGACGAGCCCGAAGTCCAGCACCACCCGCAGGTGCTCGAGGACGATGTGCCGCGGCAGCCTTCGCCGCCGCTCGATCCCTACACGCCCGAGCCGGGGCCCTCGCCCGGCGAGCAGCGTGCCTTCAAGCTCCTTCCCCTGGCGTGGATCGTCGTATTCGTCCTCGCCGGGATCATCCTCTACGCCGTTTTTCGCTGACCGTCGGTGTCCACGGGGTCAGACCCCGATGGGCGCAGCCGCCAGTAGCTGTTAGAGGTAGTTCAGCGGGTTGACGGCGCTGCCGTTGACCCGGACCTCGAAGTGAAGATGGTTCCCGGTCGAGTGACCCGTCGAGCCGACGGCCCCTATGACATGACCCTGCGCCACCTGCTGGCCGACGCCGACGTAGATCGCGGACTGGTGAGCGTATGCGGTCGCGAGACCGCCGCCGTGATCGATCACGACGAGGTTCCCATAGCCTCCCATCCAGCCCGCGACGATGACCCGTCCGCCCGCGGCAGCGCGGATCGGAGTCCCGCCTGGCGCCGAGATATCGATTCCCTCGTGCATACGTCCCCAACGAGGGCCATATCCACTCGTGATTGGGCCGCTTACGGGCCAAATGAAGCCACTGGCGGAGGGGGTTCCACCGCCGCTGGAGCCACCGCTCGACTGGGCCCCCTGAATCGCAGCGGCAAGCTCGGAGCTCGTTGCCAGCAACGCGTCCAGCTCGCCCTCGCTCGCGGAGCGCTGGTCGCGAACGTCCGCGAGTAGCGACTGCTTGCTCGACCGCGCCGAGGCGAGCGCCGCCTGCCGAGCGAGCAGCTCTGCCCGAGCCGCCCGTTCCTCCTCGGTCTTCTGCGCGAGAATCGCAGTGGCCCTCGATACCTCGGCCGTCGTCGCGGCGGTTTGCTGCTTCGCCAGCCGCATCTCGACCTGGAGCCGCTTGATCGTGTCGGCAATCCGCTTGTCCTGCTGGCCGATGGCGCGGAAGTAGTCGAGCTGCTCGAGCAAATCAGAGAAGGTCTGGGCCTGCAGGAGGATTTCGAGCTCGCTCGCCTCGTTGCTCTTGTACAGCTCGACGAGGCGGCCCTCCAGTCGGCGCTGCGCGACAGCGTGCTGCTGCGTCAGGCGCCGGAGGGTGGCGGCCTGCTCGCGCAGACGTGCCTCGAGGCGAGCCAGGCGACTCCGATGAGCGGCGAGGTCCCGCTCGAGCGCCGCGAGCTTGTCCGTGAGGACGCTGATGTTGCTCCCGAGCGCATCTATACGCGAGGACGCATCCGAGATCTCCGAAGTGAGAACGCCTTCCCGGGCCTTGGCGTGCCCGATAGCGTCCTTAAGCCCGGAGATCCGCGAGTCGACGGCGTTCTTGCGATCGTAGAGCGACTGGCCCAGCGCGACCGGGACGCACAGCGCCACGACCGCCGAGGCGGCAATGAGCACGGTGATGCGGCGGGGGATCGACACCGGTGAGAGTTTCGCCGAGCGCGCGGACGTCCCTGCGCAGCCGACGGGAAGGCTTCCTACCTGGAAGTCCGGTGTTTTACACCAGATTGCGGGCGTTTTCCAGCGAGAGGCGGCCCCGCCCACACCCGGTCAGCGCTTGCGGCGGCGCTTCGACTGCGGCATCGGGGGATGCTCGGGCTCCGGCGGCTCTGCCGGAGAAGGCTCCGGGTCCGGGAAAGGCGTCGGCGGATCGCCCTCGTCGGGCGGCGGCCAGGGCTCCGGGATCCGCGCAGGCTCCGGTGGCTGCTCCGCCTGGATCTGCTCAGTGGGCTTCACGCCTGCCTGGACGCGCTGGACTCGTTCGCCGGTCTGTCGGATGAGACTCTCGATCTCGGCCTCCTTGGTGCTTATTCGCTTGACGATCGCTTCGACGTCTGCCTTCGCAGACTTCGTTCCCGCTTTGTCGCTGTAGAACACGGCGTGTCCGAGCCGGTGAAGGCCGCGGCTCCGCTCCGCCTCGAGCTCGGCACGCTCGCGGCGCGAGCGAAAGAGCTCGAGCTGACCGCGTGACCGGGCGGCCAGGGACGCGCGCGTGGCGAAGAAGCGCTCCCTGAAGCCGAGGAGGGCGTACTTGGCGGCCCGCCGCTCGGCCTCGCGCTGGGTGAGGAAGAGCATCCCCGCTGCCAGGAACGCCACCAGCCCCCATGCCCAGACGCCGCCTGCGAGCAGCACGATCGACCCGATCCAGACCAGGACGGCGATGACGAGCACCGGATGGGGAGGCCAGTGGCGGCCCGGCGGTCGAATCGCGGTTGCGCCTGCCTCTTCGGTGAGAGCCCGGCCGCACTCCGGGCAGAAACGACTCTCTCCGGGGACCGAGGTACCGCAGTTCGGACAGTCACGCACGGACGTCCTCCCGCTTGGGATGAGCTTCCTTCCGCGGCGGATCGAGACCGCGCAAAGCCTCGGCTGCCTGGTGCCGGAGCGGAGCGACGAGCTCGCGGTAGTCGGCGTCGGAGATCTTGCCGGTTCGGTGGTCGAACTCCAGCTCCTTCAGGGCTGCGAGCGCCCGGTCGCGCTCTTCAGCGAGGCGCACACGCTCACGCTCCTGCGGCGGGAGCTCAGCGAGCCGGTCGTCCTCCGGCGCCGGCTCGCGGAGGAAGGGCCGCGCGACGAACGCCACACACGCGACGGCGAGGAGAACCGCAAGGACCACGGCGGCTAGGTCCATAGCTAGGCCGGAGCGTAGGCGAAACGCCGCGCGAGCCGCCGTTGCTCGCGTGCATCCGGCCACATTGCGATAAGCGACCCACCGACGAAGACGAGGCCGGCGAGCCAGATCAGGTTGACGAGCGGGTTGATGAGCACCTTCAGGAAGATCGAGCCGTCGTTGTTGAACTTGCCAACGATGACGAAGAGGTCTTCCCCGCGCAGCCAGTCCGAACGGATGGCAACCTCGTTGGATGTCTGCTGCTCCGCGAAATAACGGTTCTTGCCCGCGGAAAGGACTCCGAGGGGTTTTCCGTCTCGCGCCACGTCGAACCGTGCCCGCATTTCGAGGGCGTTCGCGCTCCGGCGCTGAACGCTTCCCAGGTATGTGAGGTCGTATGCGCCGATCCGCATAGTGGCTCCCGGCGCGAGCGCGCGCCGCGGCTCGCGCGTCGTTCCGAACCCGCCGATTCCGATCGCGCCAATCAGGAGGATGACGATCGCCGCATGGACGACATAGCCGCCATAGCGGCGGCGATTTCGCCCCACGAGCCCCGCGAAGGACCCCAGCCACCCGTCGTCGCCCAGGGACCGCCGCGCACGCGTCCCGCGCGCGAACTCGAGCACGATCGCGGCGAGCACGAAGGAGGCGAACGTGTAGCCGACGAGGCCCGCCGGGCTCGACCCTGCGCCGGCCGCGAGGAACACCGCGCCGGTTACGAGCGCCACGCCGGTCGGCCAGAGCAGCGACGTGCCGAGCGCGCGAAGCGAGGCACGCCGCCAGGCGACGAGCGGGCCGACGCCCATCAGGAGCACGAGCGGGAGGCCGAAGGCGATGGCGAAGAAGTCGAAATAGGGCGCCCCGACCGTCACCGCGAAGCCGCGGACGGCCTCCGAGACGAGTGGATAGACGACGCCCCAGAGGACGGTCAAGGCGAGCGCGACGAGAAAGAGGTTGTTGTAGAGGAAGGCCGCCTCGCGCGAGACGAGCGACTCCAGCCGGGTCGGCGACCGCAGTAGCGGCAGGCGCACGAGGATGAGCGTGATCGAGGCGGCGATGACAACCGCGATGAAGCCGAGGAACCAGGCGCCGATCGACGACTGGGTGAAGCTGTGAATCGAGTTGATCACCCCGCTGCGCGTGAGGAAGGTGCCGAAGAGAGACAAGGCGAAGGCCCCGGCCACAAGGATCACGTTCCACACGCGGAGCATGTTCTTCTTCTCCTGCACCATCACCGAGTGGAGGAACGCCGTCGCGACCAGCCACGGCATCAGCGCCGCGTTCTCGACCGGATCCCACGCGTACCAGCCTCCCCACCCCACTTCCTCGTAGGCCCACTTCGCGCCGAGCAGAATCGCGAACCCGAGGAACGCCCACGAGGCGAGCGTCCAGCGGCGCGTGACCACGATCCAGCGCTCGTCGGTGCGCCGCGACGCGAGCGCGGCCATGGCGAAAGCGAACGGGATCGTCAGGCCGACGTAGCCGAGATAGAGGAGCGGCGGGTGGGCCATCATGTAGGGGTTCTGCAGGCTCGGATTGAGCCCGACTCCGTCTGCCGGAGCAGACGCCGTCGCGAACGGCGAGGCGACGAAGACGAGCATGAAAGCGAAGAAGCTCGCGATCCCGCCTAGGATCGGCACCGTCCACGGCAGCACGTCGCGCGTGAGCTTGCGGTTCAGGGCGACGGCCGCCGAGCCCATCCCCGTGAGCACTAGGAGCCACAGGAGGAGCGATCCTTCCTGCCCGCCCCAGAAGGCGGAGACCGCGTAGCGGAGGGGCAGCTCGCGGGAAGTGTGGTCTGCGACGTAGACGAAAGAGAAGTCGTCGCGGACCAGGGCCGCGAGGAGGACGAGCGCCGCGACCGCTACCGCGCCGAGCGAAGCGAAGAGCGCATTCGTCGCCGACTCGAGCAGCCGTCGGCGGCCGCGGAAAGCGGCGTAGCCCCCGGCGAGCGCGGCGTAGACGATGAGCCCGAAGGCAACGACGAGCGCGGCACGGCCGAGATCGGCCATTTCAGGTTTGCTTCGACTTGGAGTCCGGCGCGTACTTGGACGGGCACTTGGTCACGAGCGAGTCCCGCTCCGCGACGAAGAGCCCGTCCTGGAGCTTGCCTCGCACCGAGACGTCGCGTCCTGGGGCGAAGAGGTCGGGGACGGAACCGGTGTAGACGACCGAGACGGA
>Ga0209887_1000115_pt1 | contig 22219 bp, 17 predicted proteins | sample GWRWN1_30_40_FD_187230 | JGI IMG/M metagenome (GOLD analysis project Ga0209887, IMG submission 187230) | Riverbed sediment microbial communities from areas with no vegetation in Columbia River, Washington, USA - GW-RW N1_30_40 (SPAdes)... | ecosystem: Environmental > Aquatic > Freshwater > River...
AAACCATCGACGTGGAAATTCCGGCTTACGCCGAAGTAGTGATCGAAGGCGTGACCCTTCCTGGCGAACGCGTCGCCGATGGACCCTATGGCGAGTATCCCGGCTGTTACAGCGAAGCGAAGCAAGCGCCGGTGCTTAAAGTTACCGCCATCACCATGCGGCAGAATCCGATCTGGCAGACCGCGCTCACGGGAATGCCCGTCACGGAGAATCACACGCTGATCGAATACGGCAACGCCGCGGTGGTTTATCGTGAAGTGAAGAAGGTCGTGCCGGAGGTGCGCGGCGTCAACATGACTCCAGGCGGGACGTTTCGTCACCACGTCGTTGTTTCAATCAAAAAGCGCGCGGAGAACGAAGGACGCAATGTGATTCTGGCGTTGCTTTCGATGGGCATCGGTCTGAAGCAAGTGATCGTGGTCGACGACGACATCGATCCCTTCGATCCGATGCAAGTGGACTGGGCCATGGCGACGCGCTTTCAGGCGGACAAGGACGCCATCATTATTCCGCGTATCGCCTGCTCTACATTGGACCCTTCTTGTCCGGAGTCGCGCGTCACCGCCGGTCTGGGGATCGACGCCACGGCGCCGATGAAAGACCGCTGGCGCTTTGAGAAAGTTGAGATTCCCGGCGTTGATAAGGTTAAATACATCTAAACAATTCGGACTCGGAAAAGAATGACTCCCGCAAAGGCGCAAAGACGCCAAGTTCGGAAAATAATAATTATTCTTCTTAGCTTTGCGCCTTTGCGCCTTGGCGGGATAAATTCTTAACGTGTTTCTTATCCGATGAGAAACTTCGACTACCTCGAACCGACTACGGTTGCTGAAGCCTGCGCGCTGCTCAAACAACATGGCGGCGAAGCAAAGGTCTTTGCCGGTGGCTCGCATCTCACTATTCTCATGAAGCAGGGGCTCTACCAGCCCAGGGCGCTTATCAACATAAAAAAGATTTCCGAGCTCAAGGGCATCAAGTACGACACGAAAGAAGGTTTGAGCATCGGCGCGCTGGTGACACACCGCGAGATCGAGACTTCGGCCCTGGTGCGTGAGAAGTTTCCCGTGCTTTGCGACGCGGAAAGGGAAGTCGCCAACATCCGCGTGCGCAACATGGGCACCGTCGGTGGCAATCTCGCTTCGGGGGAACCGCTGACAGATCTTTCACAAATCTTCATCTCACTGGACGGCAAAGCGAAGATCGTTGGACCAGTTGGCGAGCGCATAATTCCGGTGGAAGAACTCTTCGTCGATTTCTACACGACAAATTTGGCCGAAGATGAGATTCTTACTCAGGTTGTGCTGCCGCCGCTGCCACCACGCTCAGGTGTCGAATATATCCGCTTTTCCAGCAGTTCCGTCGTCGATAAGCCGTCAGCAGGCGTAGCGGTGCGACTGACATTAGAAAGCGGCGGTGAAACGATTCAAACCGCGCGCATCGTGCTCGGCTGTGTCGGTGCGACGCCCGTGCGAGCGCGAAAAGCGGAAGCGTTGATCGCTGGAAAAAAGCTAGTAGCGCAGCTGGCCGAAGAGGCGGGAAGCATCGCGTCGCAAGAATGCAGCCCAACCAGCGATCTGCGCGGCTCGGAGCAATACAAACGTGCGATCGTCCGCACGCTGGTCAAGCGGGCGGCAGTGAAAGCGTATGAGCGAGCAAAATAATTTTCGATTTTAGATTGCCGATTTTCGATTAAGGAAGAAATACATGAACGATACATTTCGGATTCAATTTTTGGATTCCGACTCCGGCAATCGAAAATCTAAAATCCAAAATCCAAAATGGGCGGGGTTTCTTGCAATTGTTTTTACACTCACGATGTGTGGGGTGGTGGCAGACGCGCAGCAGCCAGCGAAGGTAGCTAAGATTGGGTGGCTTGGAGCCCGCCCCTCTGCAATATCCACTGGGCTCAAGCTATTGGGGCAAGAGCTCCGTAAATTGGGTTACGTCGAAGGCAAAAACATAACCTTTGAGTCTCGCTACGCGGAGGGTAAGTACGACCGGCTTGCTGCCCTTGCGGACGAGCTCGTCCGTCTCAAAGTTGACGTAATCATCACCCCGTCAGATGTTGAGGCTCTAGCTGCCAAAAACATTACGAGTTCGATCCCCATCGTGTTCTTAGAAGTGTCCGATCCTGTCGCGGCTGGTCTGGTTGATAGCTTAGCACGACCGGGAGGAAACCTTACCGGTTTCACCAGCATCGCACCGGTGTTGTCTGGCAAGCGACTGGAGTTACTCAAGGAAACTATTCCAAAACTCTCACGCGTGGCGGTGTTGTGGAATCCACAAAATCCAGGCTCTGCGCAACAATAGAAGGAGAGCCAACTGCCAGCCCGGGAACTGGGGTTGCAGCTTCATTCCATGGAGGTAAGCAGCGCCGACAGATACGAAGGTGCCTTCCAAGTGGCCACCAAGGCGCATAGCGCCGCGCTCGCCGTCACGCTGGATAGTTTGGCCAACGCTAACGCCAAAAGGATCGCGGACCTTGCGGCAAAAAATCGGCTGCCGGCGATATACCCGCGAGAAGGCAATGTCGACAACGGTGGTTTGATGTCCTATGGACCCGACCGCATTCGTACAATCAGGCGCGCCTCTGTTTATGTGGACAAGATTCTAAAAGGAACTAAGCCTGCCGACCTGCCGGTCGAGCAGCCGACGAAGTTTGAGCTGGTGATCAATCTTAAGACCGCCAAGGCTCTTGGCTTGACGATCCCACCGATAGTGATGATGCGGGCGGAGAGAGTGGTCAAATAAAGCCAAAAGGAAAAATGCAAAAGGCAAAAAACCGACGCCCCTGCCTGCGCAATTCGAATCAAAAGCGGAGAAATGGGTCGGAAGCTCTGGCGGTCTAATCTCAGAAATTGCTCGAGTTATGGGTAACGTGTTATTGTCGCGGCGAGGTAAAACGATGAACAGAAAACAATTGATCGCCAAGGAAATTGAGCAGGTGCCGGAGCCGTTGCTCGAAGAGGTGTTGGACTTTGTCCGCTTTCTAAAGAGCAAGCGCGTCCAGGAAAAGTTAGAAACGGGCCTGCTAAGCGAATCTTCGCTGAAAAAAGATTGGCTGAGCCCTGAGGAAGAGAAGGCTTGGCGACATTTGTAAAGGGCGATGTGGTCATCCTCCCCTTTCCATTTTCGGACTTGTCACAAGCCAAGAGACGTCCAGCCTTGGTGGTGGCTGTCCTCAAAGGAGACGATCTACTGCTTTGCCAGATTACCAGTCAGGCCGTTAGAGACAAGTATGCAATCGCTCTTGCAGATAAGGACTTCGACGTCGGAGGTCTTAGACAAAAAAGCAATATAAGACCGAACCGTCTTTTTACGCGGACCAGCGCATCGTCCTCTACAAAGCCGGCCAGCTTTCAACTGCGAAGCTACGAGAAGTGATTCGAAAAATCGTCGACATCGTGCAGCGCTGATCGCTAGTTGATAATTCGTCGCAAGTTCTGCATTTGAGCCTCTTGAGTGTGAAAGCTTCCTGACCCATTTTTTACTTCTGAAATATGAAGAAAACTATTTCACTCAAAGTAAACGGCATTGAGCGCAGCGTTGAAGTCGAGCCGCGGACCACATTATTAGACCTGGTGCGCGAGGAGTTTAAACTGACCGGCGCCAAGCTGGGGTGCGACATTCAAGTCTGCGGGGCTTGCACGTTGTTGCTCGACGGCAAGCCGGTGAGCGCTTGTTCGGTCTTGGCCGTGGACACGGATGGTTGCGAGGTTTTGACCATCGAAGGGCTGGGCAAAAAAAATGCGCTCCATCCTCTCCAGGAAGCCTTCATGGAATTCGGCGCGCTGCAGTGCGGCTATTGCACTTCCGGCTTCATTTTAACGGCCAAGGCACTACTCGATGAAATTCCGCGGCCGACGGATGAGCAGATTCGCGATTACCTAGCGGGAAATTTCTGCCGCTGCGGCTGCTATCAGGAGATTATGCAGGCGATTCGAAACGTGGCAGGTATTTGAAGCAATGAATGGTCCGAAAACTTGGCGTTCTTTGCGCCTTCGCGGGAGGTAGATTTCCGATCTGAAGAATTTTCTCGCGCCAAGACGCCAAGCGCGCCAAGAAATACAGGGTAGCTCAATGGAACTAGCAGATATCGGTAAAACATTTCGCCGTTTGGATTACGAAACCAAGGTGACCGGCCGGGCGCTCTATTTGGCGGATATGAGTGTGCCTGGGATGTGCCACGGAAAAATTCTGCGCAGCCCGCTGCCGCACGCGCGCATCAAGAGTATCGACACTTCCAAGGCACTCAAAGTTCCGGGGGTCTTGGCGGTGATTACGCGCGATGACATTCTCCACGACGAAGGCATCGAGCCTTACTACGGCCCGGTATTCAAAGATCAAACCATCGTCGCCGTGGAAAAGGTCCGGCACGTCGGCGATCCGGTGGCGGCTGTAGCGGCGTTAGACGTGGATGCGGCTGAAGAGGCGCTGCGATTGATCGACGTCGAATACGAAGAGTTACCGGCGATCTTGGATGTTCACCAGGCATTGAAGTCAGGTGCGACTTTGGTCCATGAGTCCGTTCGCATTTCTGAATCTGGGTTTGCCGATCTTGCCGAGCTCAAGCCAATAGAAGGCACCAATATCTGTACGCACTTTAAGCTCAATCGCGGCGACATCCAGAGAGGTTTTGCCGAATCGGATCATATTTTCGAAGATACGTTCACATTGCCTGCGACGCAGCATAGCTTTCTGGAAACTCACGCCTGCATTGCGTCGGTGGAGCCGGGCGGTCGCATAACCGTCTGGGCGACGACGCAAAATCCCTTCGTCGTACGAACCCAGCTTGCCAACATCTTCAAAGTCCCGGTTTCCAAGGTGCGTGTCATCGTGCCCTACCTCGGCGGCGGCTACGGCGGCAAAGTTTATCCCAAGGTCGAACCCATTACCGTCGCCCTGGCACAAAAGGCCGGCCGGCCGGTGCGCGTGGTGCTGTCGCGCGAAGAGGTTTTCTACACGATCACCAAGCACGCGGCGGTGATCCGCATGAAGACCGGCGTCAAGAAGGACGGCACCTTGGTGGCGCGGGAGTGTGAAATACATCTCGACACCGGCGCCTACGCCGAGATCGGTCCGCGGGTGGCGAAGAAGTCCGGCTATACGGCCGCCGGCCCGTACAAGATTGCCAATCTGAAAATCGATTCCTATTCCGTCTACACCAATAAACCGCCGGCGGGCGCGTTCCGCGGTTTCGGCGTATCGCAGTCGGCGTGGGCCGTCGAGTCGCAGATGGATATCATCGCCGCGGCGCTCAAGATGGACCCGCTCGAGCTGCGCAAACAGAACGGTTACAACGAAGGCGATAAGTTCGTCACCGAAGAGACGCTGCGCGCGGTAGGGCTCAAAGAGTGTATCGACGAGGTTGCTAAGTCCATCGGCTGGGAAGAGAGAGACAGACACGGACATACGGAGGAAGATAGACAAGGAGACCTGGAGAAGCGGAGACAAGGAGACGAGGAGATCGGGAGACAAGAAGAGAGGAGGACAGGGAAAAGCAGGGATTCAGAGAAAGACAGACATGGAGACACGGGGCAACGGAGACAAGGAGAACGGGATTCAGAGAGAGACCGGGATTCAGAGGGAAAAAGGGTCAAGAGAGGAAAGGGTCTTGCCTGCATGATCAAGGCAACGATCACACCGTCGATCTCCTGCGCGGTGGTGAAGCTCAACGAGGACGCGAGCCTATCCATATATACCGGCACGGTGGAGATGGGGCAGGGCTCGGAGACCGTGCTGGCGCAGATTGCCGGCAAGGAGCTCGGCATTCCGCTACAAACGATTCAGGTTCTTGGCGTCGACACCGACGTGGTGCCCTACGATCTGACAACTTCGTCGAGCCGCTCTACTTTCCACATGGGCAAAGCCGTACAGCTGGCGGCTCAGGATATCATGCGCCAGCTGAAGCAAATCGTCGTGAAGGAATATGGCGTGCCGGAAGACAAAATGACTTTCGCCGACGGCAAAATACGCCTGCCCGAAACCCAGCTCGACTACGCCGAAGTAATGTTCAAACGTTTCGGCATGCAGGGCGGAACACTGGTTGGCGACGGCCAGGTGAAGACCTTGGTCAAAGACGAATTCGGCGAAAAAAGCACCTCGGCCTTCTGGTTTCTCGCCGCCGGCGCAGCCGAGGTCGAAGTGGATTTGGACACCGGGAAATTCAAACTGATCAAATACGCCACCGCCGTCGACGTCGGCAAAGCCATTAACCCGCTGGGTTGCCGCCAGCAGCTCGCCGGGGCGGCAATCACGGGAATCGGCCAGGCGATGTTCGAAGAAATCGTTTATGACAACGGCCAACTGATCAACCCCAACCTGGTCGATTACGTTTTGCCGTCGCTCGGCGACATGCCGCCGGTGATCGACCCGATTTGCGTTGAAGTACCGGACCGAAACGGACCGTTCGGCGCGAAGGGAATCGGCGAGAGCGCGCTCATCCCGGTGGCGCCGGCGATTGCCAACGCGATTTACGACGCCGTCGGAGTGCGCATCAAGGATCTGCCCATCAAAGCAGAAAAGATTTATCTGGCATTGGAGGATCAAAAAGGGAAACTATGAAAGGTTTCCCCGTTGGATTTGAAATTTTGGAATAACGGGAACACCGAATAAGATCGTGTCTCGCGCAAAGAGCGCAAAGGACGCCAAGGTAGATTTCGATAAAAAGAGGTGGAATGGGCGGGGCCTTGGCGAGCTTAGCGTGCTTGGCGCGAGAAATTTTTCTTAAATTCGTTTTGTGAAACATTCCCTGGTTAGTATCTAACAACTCAATGTTGGGTTCAAAAACCGTGCGGGCGTTCTTGTTGGTCTCGTGCCTGCTTGCCGGCTGCAGTTCGGAAGTTCTGGAAAAACAGGCGGAACAGCTTCGACGACAGGAAATCGAGATCGCCCGCCAGCGCAAGGAAATCAACGATCTTTTGGCGGGGCAAAAACTTCAAGATCAAAAATCGCGGGACTGCAATCGCGCGTTTCGCGAATACTTCGAGAAGGCTCAGGCGAGCAGCGACCCTGCACAAGCGATTGCTCTCTATCGCGAGGGACTCGCCCTCTGTCCGGATGACGATGTGGCTCACTACGAACTCGGTAAGGTGATGGTTGAGCGAGGATTGTACGCTGAGGCAGAAAAGGAATTCGAAGCCGCTCTCAAGATCAATCCTGACTTCGTCGACGCCAAGAGACAGTTGGACACGGTTCGAAAGGTTCGCTAACCTCTGCGCGCTCCCGCTCCCGTTTTATTCCATAGGAGGTTGCTGAAAAAAGGTTCGGAATGCTTCGAGAGCCTCAGCATGAACGGAAAATCCTCAATCATATCAAAACCCCTCCGTTCGTCACTTCGATAAACTCAGTGCAGGCTCTGAGCACCGTCGAAGGACTCCCACAGAGTTTTTTCAGCAGCCTGTTAGATTAGGAGGCAAACCATGAGGACGTTTCTTGCCATGACGTTGTCTCTCGTCGGGTTGGTCTGCACAGCGAATCCCATCGACGAGAAGAAGCTGGTCGATATGACCTATGCTTTCGCGAGCGATACGTTGCACTGGCCGACGGCAAAACCCTTTCAGCTGGACAAAGTCAACGAAGGTCGAACGCCGCAAGGCTTTTGGTATTCGTCTTACAACTATAGCGGGTCAGAGCATGTCGGGACTCACCTCGACGCTCCTTTTCATTTTGCTGAAGGCAGATGGACGACGGAGCAAATCCCCCTCGGGAAAACGATTGGACCGGCAGTCGTTATCGATGTGAGGCGCAAAACAGAGATTGAGCGGGACTACCTTCTCACAGTCAATGATATTCATTCCTGGGAGAAACGGTATGGAAGGTTACCCAAGGGGGGCATCGTTTTGATGTACACGGGCTGGGGTAGGTACTGGGGCGATCGCAAGCGCTATTTGGGCACGGATGAGCCAGGCAATGTTAGCGATCTTCATTTCCCCGGCTTCTCCAAAGAGGCCGCGGAATTCTTGATCAAACAGCGGAGCATCAAAGCCGTCGGCATCGACACGCCGAGTATCGATCACGGCCCGTCGCGCGATTTTTTGGCCCATCAAATTTTCGGCGCAGCCAATGTCCCGATCTTTGAAAACGTCGCTTCATTGGAAAAGCTTCCCGCTAAAGGCGCGACGGTTTTCGCGATTCCTATGAAGATCAAAGGAGGCAGCGGCGCTCCGCTCAGGATTTTTGCACTGCTTCCTTAGGGCTTCCTACGCCAAGAGGGTTTCAATGAACTTTTTGGTGCCGACGTAACATCGTTTCCTCCTCTACCCGTCCCGACCAAGGTCTCGTCAAAGTGGTGTTGAGCAGGTGAAAATCCCTCTAAATCTCCCTTTACAAAGGGAGACTTTCTATTTCCCCCCTTTTTCAAATTTTTGCAAAAGGGGGGAAGGGGGATTTTTGGACAAACATCAGTTGTGAATCCAATTCAGTAAAGTGAAACTGACTTTGACGTTGCCCTGCCCTCACGACTATCTATTTTGCTTTACGTTAGGAGAAATTATAAGCTTATTGGAATTTTTTAAGGGGGAAAACTATGATCTTCGGGGTGAAGGGATTAACGCAACTAAAGCCGTTCTCATTCGCCGTGATGTTGGGGACGCTATTTCCGGTGCTGAGCCGAGCGGCGGACAGTCCCGCGCCGGCGCAGCTAATGCTGTCGCAAACAGCGGCCCCGCAACCGGGGAATGTCTTGACCTTGGACGAAGCTCTTCAGATCGCCTTGGAGAATCATCCTAGCATCAGGGCTTCAAAAGAACGGATCGACACGCAGCAGGCGGTTGTGGGACAGCAGATGGCTGCCTATTATCCGTTGGTTAATATGACCAATGGGTTTCAGACCGGTAGCCAAACCGGCAGCACCACCGGGGTGGCGGATCGCTCATTTGAAACCTACCTTATACGAACCGGCGTGAACATGACGCTCTATAATTTTGGCAAGCGCGAAGGAAACGTGCAATCGGCTCGGGACACTTTGGATGCGACAAACTTTAATTACAAGACGACCATAGATGGCGTCATTCTCGGAGTGAAACAGGCCTATTTTACGTATCTGGGGCTCAGGGCCCTAGTGAAAGTACAGGAAGAAACCGTCAAGAGCCGCCAGTTGCTCGCACGCCAGGCGCAGGGTTTTTATGAGGTCGGAACCAGGGCAAGGATTGACGTGGCTAGGGCCGAGTCCAATCTGTACCTTGCAGAAGCCAACCTGATTACCGCGCAGAATGCCGTCAAGGTCGCCTGGGCTATTCTCAAAAACGCGATGGGGCTAAGGGAGTTACCTGAGCGGCCTTTAGTTGAGGACGTCACCATGACCCCGATCCCGTATGCTCTCGAGGAGGCAAAACAAATTGCGTTTGGGTCTCGTCCGGAACTGAAAAGCTTTGATGCGCAAAGAAGGGCCCAGGATCAACTCATTGCCGTCGCTCGCCGTGGGCATCTTCCGGATTTTATCTTCGACGCGAACTACCGGCGGAGCAACAGCAGCACTGCCGAAAATACATTCCCTCTGTTGGGGGGGTGGCAAGTCGGGTTGAGTCTTTTGATACCGATTTTCGATGGATTTCGCACCACCAACAGAGTTCAAGAGACCTTACATAATTATTATGTAATCAAGTCACAGGAAGAGCTGCAGCGGCAACAAGTGGCTCTCGATGTGGAGCAAGCCTACCTCAGGTTGGTGGAGCTGCAAGAGCGAATCAAGGCCAACGAGTCGGCGCTGAACGCTTCCAAAGAGAACCTGGATCTGGCTAACGGAAGATATCAGGTGGGGGTAGGTTCCATCATTGAAGCAACCGATGCTCAGACTCTTTACACGGAAGCCCAGACGACATATATTCGGACGCTTTATGATTACAAGATCGCCGAAGCCCAATTCATCAGGGCTATAGGACAATAACGTGCACAGTGCTATATTTGAACGGCGTAGAGACAACAATGGTTAAGCAGCCAACGGGTTAGGAGAAGTTAGTATGCGGCGTTCACTCTGGATTATCATACTGGTGCTGGTTCTGGGTGGCTTCGCGGGAATTCAACAGTACACGTCTTGGTCGCTCAATAAGCCTCAAGCTAAGTCTGCAGGTAGGTCCGAAGGAGCACCTGAAGGCCAATCCGCTGACCGGGCACAGCCGGGTCGCTCGGGAGGGGGACGAGCCCGGGAGGCTGTACCTGTTCTCGTCGCTACTGCCGCGCAGAAAACGATGCCCTTGCAGATTCGGGCGGTGGGCAACGTCGAGGCTTACTCGACGGTTGCCGTCAAAAGTCAGGTCACGGGCGTGCTGACGCAAGCTCACTTCAAAGAAGGGCAAAATGTCAAGAAAGGACAGCTGCTCTTCACCATCGATCCCCGTCCGTTCGAGGCTACACTCAAGCAGGCTGAGGCAAACCTGGCACGAGACACAGCGCAGCTTCAGAATTCGCGCGAGCAGGCCCGCCGCTACGCCGAGCTCGTAAAAAAGCAATACGTGTCGCAGGAGCAATATGACCAGATCCGCGCCAACGCCGATGCCGCCGAAGCCGTGGTGCAGGCGGACCAAGCCGCGGTAGAAAATGCCAAGGTTCAATTAAGCTACTGTTATATTTTTTCTCCCATAGACGGGCAGGTCGGCAGCCTGCTGGTGAACGAAGGCAACTTGGTGCGGGTAAACGATGGGACGCCCTTAGTGGTCATTAATCAAATTACTCCCATCAACGTGACTTTTTCCGTGCCCGAGCAAAATTTGGCCGACATCAGGCGCCATATGGCTACGGGCAGTCTCAAGGTTGCCGCGCAGTTTCAGTCCGACGAGGGACGCCCGGAGCAAGGGAATCTCGCGTTCGTTGACAATGCGGTTGACCGCACCACCGGTACTATCAAGCTAAAAGCGGAATTTAAGAACGGCGAAAGACGCTTGTGGCCGGGCCAGTTCATCAATGTCGCGTTAACTCTCAGCACCCAATTGGATGCGGTGGTAGTGCCTTCTGAAGCGGTCCAGGTCGGGCAAGAGGGACAACATGTCTTTGTGGTGAAACCGGACAACAGCGTCGAAGTGCGGCCCGTTGTCGTGGCGCGAACCAACGAAGGCGAGGCGGTAATCGCCAAGGGACTTCAGGCCGGAGAGCAAATCGTTAGAGAAGGACAGTTTCTGTTAGGGCCCGGATCGAGGATTGAAGTAAAGGATGGCAAGGTGACTGAAGCCGGAGAGCAGAAGAGGGAAAAAGGTGAAAGACGCAAGAGTAAAGCGCAGGAAAGGAGCGCGTCATGAATATCTCCGGTCTCTTCATCCGCAGGCCGGTCACCACGACCTTGGTGATGCTCGGGATTCTTATGTTCGGCATCATGGCTTACAGGTCGCTTCCGGTCAGTGACCTTCCGACCGTCGATTTTCCGACCATCACGGTCAATGCCAACTTGCCCGGCGCCAGCGCGGAAACCATGGCATCGGGGGTGGCGACCCCGCTCGAGAAGAACTTTTCTAGCATCGCCGGGCTCGATTCCATGAGCTCGACAAGTACTTTGGGGCGGACGCAAATCACACTGCAGTTTAACTTGAGCCGAAACATCGACGCGGCGGCGCAAGACGTGCAGTCGATGATCGCCCGTTCGGCTCGAGATTTACCGCAGAATATGCCGAGCCCGCCCTCTTATCGCAAAGTGAATCCAGCCAACAATTCCATATTCCTCTTGGCCTTGACCTCCGAAACGCTTCCTTTATCGACGGTGGACGAATTTGCCCAGACGATCTTGGCGCAGCGGATCTCGATGGTGAGCGGCGTCGCTCAGGTCGATGTTTTTGGCTCGCAGAAATACGCCGTTCGGATTCAGTTGGACCCAAGCCAGTTGGCGGCCCGGCAGATCGGCATCGATGATGTTGTGAATGCAATCCAGCGGGGCAACGTGGATCTGCCCGTAGGGACCTTGAACGCTCCCAACCGGGCTTACACTTTGGTTTCAGATGCCCAGCTCACCAACGCCGCAGCGTATGGCCCAATGGTGGTAACCTATCGTAATGGGGCGCCGGTGCGCATCCAAGACATCGGCAAAGCCATCGACAGTGTGGAGAACACTAGAGTCGCCAGCTGGTTCAATGGTAAAAGGGCAGTCATCCTGGGCGTCCAGCGCCAGCCTGGTGCCAATGTCGTCGCCGTGGTGGACTCTATTAAAGATATTCTCCCGGGTCTCCGCGCACAGATTCCTGAGTCGATCCAGCTCGACATCTTCTTCGATCGCACACAATCGATCCGGGAATCGGTGCACGATGTACAACTAACCTTGATCGGAACCATTGTTCTTGTCATTCTCGTGATCTTTCTGTTCCTGCGAAATGTATCCGCCACGATCATTCCCAGCCTAGCTTTGCCCATGTCCATCGTCGGCACCTTTGCCGTGATGTATCTGCTCGATTACAGTCTGGACAATTTGTCGCTCATGGCATTGACGTTGGCGGTCGGTTTTGTCGTCGATGACGCCATCGTTGTACTGGAAAATATCGTGCGCCATATGGAAGAAGGTGAGTCTCCCTATGAGGCCGCGGTCAAGGGCGCCAAGGAGATCGGTTTTACGATTGTGTCTATGACGATCTCGTTAGTCGCCGCTTTTATCCCGATCCTTTTCATGAGTGGGATGCTGGGGCGGATTCTGCGGGAATTCTCCGTGACCATATGCGTTGCGATCTTGGTATCCGGGTTCATCTCTTTAAGTCTTACTCCGATGTTGTGCAGCCGCTATCTCCGTCCCCCCGCCGAGCAGAAACACGGTTGGCTGTACCGCTTCCTCGGACGCTGTCTCGATGCGATGAACAAGGGCTACGAAGTAACGCTGCGCTGGGTCATGAAACATCACGTAACGACGATGGTGGCCTCGGCCGTCGTGCTGGTGGCCACAATCTATATGTTTGGATTGGTCCCCAAGGGATTTATTCCCAGCGAAGACACAGGTCAGATCCTGATCAACACCGAGGCCGCCCAGGGCGTATCCTACGAGCAGATGGCGCAATACCAGCAGCAGTTGGCTGCTATCGTCGCCAAGGATCCAAACGTCGAGTCATTTTTCTCCAGCGTTGGAGTGGGCGGCGTGGCGCTGACGGGTAACACCGGTCGTATCTTTATAAAGCTCAAGCCGAGAGCCGAGCGACCTTTGAACGCAGAGCAAGTAATCCGGGATTTGCGACCAAAGTTAACGCAGGTTCCCGGGATTCGTGTCTCACTGCAGAACCCGCCCGTTATACGTGTCGGCGGCCGGCTGACCCGAAGTCTCTACCAATTTACATTACAGAGTCCCGATGCGCAGGAACTCTATCGCAACGCTGCTATCTTCGAAGAACGGCTGAGAGCGCTTCCAGACTTCAGGGATGTCGGCAGCGATCTTCAGCTCAAGAATCCTCAACTACAGGTCGTCATTGACCGAGACAAGATGGCGACCATGGGAATCACGGCCCAAGGCGTTTCGCCGCGACAGGTGGAGGAAGCTTTTTGGAACGCCTACGCGACGCGGCAAGTCTCAACCATCAATACGCCGAACAACCAGTATCAGGTGATCGTGGAGTTAGATCCAAAGTTTCAAAACGACCCGTCCGCGCTGTCGATGCTCTATATTCGCTCCACCGCGGGACAAGCCGCTACCGCTCAGCCAATGGTACCTTTGGGTTCGCTGGCGAGCCTCAAGTACACGGCGGGACCGATGTCGGTAAACCATTCGGGGCAGCTCCCGTCGGTCACGATGTCCTTCAATCTCCGTCAAGGCGTGGCTCTTGGAGACGCGGTTGACACGATCAACAAACTGGCTCGCGAAACTCTGCCGGCAACCATCAGCACGAGCTTTCAGGGCACGGCTCAGGAATTTCAATCTTCCATTAAGAGCCTTTGGGTCCTCCTCGCGCTGGCGGTGTTTGTCGTCTATTTGGTTCTCGGTATCCTCTATGAGAGCTTTATCCATCCGCTGACGATTCTTTCCGGGCTTCCCTCGGCGGGTCTCGGCGCTCTCATAGCCTTGTATTGGTTTGGGATGGACCTGAGCATTTACGCCTTTGTCGGCTTGATCATGCTCATCGGCATCGTGAAGAAAAACGCTATTATGATGATCGACTTTGCACTTGAAAGGCAACGCAACGAAAACAAGAGTCCCGTAGAGGCGATCTACGAAGGCGCGTTGGTGCGGTTCCGTCCGATCATGATGACTACCATGGCGGCTATCGTTGGCGCTATCCCGATCGCCATCGGTTGGGGCGCGGGGGCAGAGGCCCGTCAACCTCTTGGCGTTGCGGTGGTTGGCGGCTTGCTTGTTTCCCAAATCTTAACGCTCTATATCACGCCGGTGGTTTACCTCTACTTGGAGAAGTTCCAGGCAACGATGGTTTCGCTGCCCGAGAGGCTGCGCCGAGGTTCAGGGCGTCGCCCTGCTGAGGTGGGAGAGCCTGTACTCACCCACAAGCTGACCGTGGAAAATCCGGGGACGGGGAAATTACCGTAGGCTTATTCGCGCGACGATCCATCCCAGTTCTTATGAACAACTCGTTTGGCCTGCCGTTTCATGAGAGACGGTAGCTCAGGTGCCCGCGGCATCGTACCGCTTCGTGTCTCTGGTCATGTTCATTCTTGAGCGCTGGCGAGTAAGAACCCCATCAAGCAAGTCTAATGTTCTCTTCTTAAATACAGTCCGCGCTTAACTTAATTCGTCCAAATGAAACGATGGTTGTTGATCACGCTTGCTGTGGGTGCTCTGATCATCATCGGTTATCGCCAGCTACCGTCCGCGATGATGAAGAAAGTCGTTGGCTGGTTTATCACTGACGATACGATCGCGGTGACTGATGCGCAAGTCAACAGAGAATTGCTACCACATATAGTCCATGGGCGTGGACAACTCCAAACGGTCGAAGTGGTAGATGTGATTTCTCCCGTCGCGGGCTGGCTGAGCAGGCTCCAGCTCAAGGCCGGCGACAAGGTTTTTAAAGGACAAATTCTAGCTACCGTCCGCTCCCAGGAACTACTGCAACGGGTAGAGAAGATTGCGGCGGCCCTCGACGCAGCCAAGGCGGATCTCCGGCAAAAAGAAAGTCGGCTTGCCGAGGCGGAGAAGGCATTGGCAAGAGCGCATGAGTTGCACAGCCGAGATCTGATTCCCGGCCAAGATTTGAAGGAAGCTGAGGCTGCACTCGATACGGCCCGCGCCCAGCAGGCGCTCACCCACGCACAAGTCGCGGAGCAGCAAGCTGCGCTTGAGCAGACGCGATATTTGCTGACTGTTTCTAAGTTGGTTGCACCGCTCAGCGGCGTGGTGACACGCATACTGGCTGAGTCTGGTGCCTATGTTCAGACTTCGATGCCGGTATTTTCAGTCGGGGCCTTGGAGCCCTTAAAGGTCATCATCGACATTTCCGAGAGGGATGTCCAATTTCTCCGTGAAGGGGCGGCAGCGCAGATTCGTGTCGATGCACTGCCGGAGCGTGTCTTTGCAGGCCGAGTGACCGCTCTGACCTTCAAGTTAGAAGCAACTCAAAGCGTCGTAGCGGAGATCCGGTTATCGAACCATGATCGTCTGTTGGTTCCAGGGATGAGCGTAGAGGTAACGCTGGTTCAGAACAGTCAATGATACGTTGCTGGTGCGGCAAGCGGTATTCGAAAGTGACGGCAAAGTTGCGCTTACACTGGGGGTCAATGAAGGAATCAAGGAAGAATGCTGAGGAAATGATCGAGACTCACCAGCGAAATGGGTTCAGGGCTTTACCGACATTATCTACGTCGCTTTTGAGCTGGTCAAAAACCCCTTTCGCGTCATTTTCTTCCCCAGGAAGAGTCCGCTTCGGTTCGGCGGTTTTTGCGACAGGTTGTGGCTGAGCCGGCCCTTTGACTAACGTGCGGGGAAATTCTCGTTCTCCGGGCACTTGCTGTTTTTCAGAGGACTCGGCTTTCTTTTCTAGATTGGCCACTGCTCCAGCGGAAGGCACCTTTTCTTGAGCTGGAATTTCCGTCGGGGATAGGAATAGCGGCCCTTTCTCGACGGCCACTTTAGGTTCCAGCTCTACTTTCCTTGCGGGTTCCCGTTGCGGTGTCGGATTCGCCGTGGGTGGCGCCTCAAACTTCGATGGCTCCAAGCCCTGACTCTTGAGCTTCTGATCGATGCCGCTCAAGAGGCCGCCACTGACGACGTCTTGCTGGGGTTCCGGGGTAGTCTTTACTTTTGCGGCTATTGCCTCTGCGGCCGCCATGTCTTTGAACGCCGCATGTGCTTCCGGTGGTGCCGGCAGTTCTTCCGCGCTTTTGCCACTCTTTTTCAGATTGGCGTCAATGTCTCCCAAGAGCTTGCCGGTGTCCATGGTCTGGGGCGGGGGGTTAGCCTCCGCGACTTTTGACACCGCTTCTGGCGTGGTCTGTAGGGATGCTGTTCGGGTGGTGGAATCGATGCCCTTTTGTTTGAGAGAGCCATCGATCTGATTTACCAATTGGTCATTCTTCGCGGTGGCTTCCGCCTTGACGGGCTGTGGTTTTTGCCCGCCGAAGGGATTTATTCCGTTCCACAGACTTCCTAGGACACCGGGGGAATCTTCCTTCGCGCTGGTATTCTTTTTCGCCGCGAGCTCGGTTGGGCTTTCCGGCGTCGGCGCCTTCTTCCCGTCGTCAGAGGAAGAGAAAGGATTGATCTTATCAGCCACCCGGCGGAAGATGCCTTTTTCATCGCCCGGTTCCTCGTACACGATCTCGGTTTTTGCGGTGAGGGTAACGTCTTTCAGCTTCTCGTTATTTGCCGTCTCTTGACCTGTTCCCGCGGCTGTTGTCGCAGGTCTGCGGTCACGCATCAGCAGCATCGCTAAGGGATCTTGTTTTTCTTTCTCTAATTGGGCGAGGTAGGTCTTGGCTTCCGGGGCAAATTTGCTCTCCGGGTAGTGTTGAAGCAACGCCTCGTAGGCGAGAGTTGCCTTGACGTTATTTTTTTCTTTGCGGTAACTCTCACCTAGGAAGAACAGACTTTTGGCCGCGACTGGAGTGCCTCGATACTTTCGCACGATCTCTTCAAAACGCTCTCGAGCAGCGGGATACTTTTCTTGTTGCAAGTAGAAGGAGGCCACATTGAATTCATGTTCGGCGAGATATCCGACGCTTTTGGCTAATTGTTCTCGCGCTGCGCTCGCATACGGCGATTTGGGATAATTTGTAATGACGTTTTCGAAGTAGCTTTTTGCGATCTCGGTATTCTTTTGATCCCGCTCGATGGAGGTGAACTGATCTAGATGAGCCTGCCCCAGGCGAAAAACCACGAAAGCAATATTTTCGTTCGTCGGGTGCATCGACTGAAACTCTTTAAACGCGTTGATGGCCTCGGGGTATTGCTGGTTCAGGTAGAAGGCGTCGGCAATTTTGAGTTCCGCATCGGTCAGCTGCGGGCTAAACGGATATTCGGTCTTGAGCTTGGTCAAGACATCGATGGCACGCGCGTAGCGTTTTTCCGCGAAGTACCGCGTGCCTTCCTCATACAGCGCCTCCGCCGTGGGATCGGATTTTGCGGCTGAACCCGACCAGGGAACAGACGGCATCGAGATGGACGAGCAACCTGCTGCCCAACTCGTTACGACTAGAGCTAGTAGAATTAGCTTTAATGTTCTCATGCGCTCACCATAAACGATTTTTAGCGATAATACACGGCACGGCGATATAGAGTCAAGAATTAGTATGGCTCGGTTACATTCTTAAATGAGTTGACAGGAATTCGGACAGGGCAACGTCAAAGTCAGTTTCACCTTACTGAATTGGATTCACGACTCACGTTTGTCCAAAAATCCCCCCTTCCCCCCTTTTGAAAAGGGGGGAATAGAAAGTCTCCCTTTGTAAAGGGAGATTTAGAGGGATTTTCATCTGCTCAACACGACTTTGACGAGACCCTGAAACGTTACAGGAACCAGTGCAATATCTTAGGACGCCTTGCTTCACCGCGGCACAACGTCCGGATCAGTTGTGGAATAGCCGGGTCCCGGGAGACCCCTTTTTGGTTGTCATTCGGGTGCTAGATTAAATCTGCAGCCCGTTTGGCGAATAGCAGGCTGAGAAAGAGAAAGAAGGCGAGGGATAATAACCATAGAGAAAAAGGAATGCCCGTGGCCAGGTGACCGGCGACGATGCGGAGCATGTAGAGCAATGCCAGCACTAACAGGTCAATCGCCGGGAAGCGCTTCAAAAAGAGCGAATACAGGGAAGTCAGTATGAGGTAGGTTATGAGCGCCGCGATGAAAGTGCGGGGAACCCATGTTGCTATCGCGGCGCTAGCCAAAAGACATGCAACGGCGAGCCAGATGCCCGAGCCGATGAACGTCCGCCCCGACGCCAAAGGGCGCTGCTTTTTGGTAGGATGGCGGCGGTCCTCTTCCAGGTCTAGTAAATCGTTTAGAATATAAGCCGCCGAAGCGGCAAATCCGAAGGAGAAAAACGCCAGCGTCGCGTTGCCGGCAACGGACGCATCAAAGATCGTGTGCGAGGTGATCGCCGGGACAAAGAGCAGAAGGTTCTTTGCCCATTGATGAAAACGCATGGAGCGGAGGGTGTCCCGGAAGCCGTTGGGGGAGGGAAACACGCGCAACACGTTCCCAACACGACGGGCCGAACGCTCCACGCGCTTGGAGGTGTTCACGAGAATTGCGTGCCGGCAGCTCCGCCAGATCTCTAAGTCTGAACTTGAATTGCCGACATAGTCGAATTCCTTGCCGCACACTGCCATGATGGTTTGGAGCTTGTTTTGCCCTTTTAAATTGCGCTGTCCATCGCTCCCGAGCACCGTATCGAAAAGGCCAAGTGGCTCCACTACCACGCAGGCATGATGATAATCGGATGCCGTGGCGAGAACGAGACGTCGACCGCGTGCCTTCTCTTCTTTCAACCACGCCAACAGTTCTTCGTGTATTGGCAGGAGCGCGGTGTCAATCTTCACCAGTTGGAAAATTCTGCGCTTCAGATAGGCGCGTCCCCTGAGCAGCCAAAGAGGCATGAGTAGGGCGAGCCATGGTTTCTGCTTGATCAGGCGCAGCGCGGATTCCAGTAGAAGATCCGTGCGGAGGAGGGTCCCATCCAGGTCCACCACAAGAGGAATACTCTCCGAGCGAAGGTCGCTGCGTTTCATCCCGGGCTTCGGCATCCCAATTTTGGGTCATTTTCAGGAACTAGGGCGCCAAGGGATGACCCCGACCCTTTCGGCGACCTCTAATGTTGCAGCGAGATTTACTTCACCGGCAACACTCGTAGATTAAATTGCGCTTGATTAGACCGGAAGACGAAGGGCCACACCGGTGGAAAAATGACGTAGGCTGTGGTTTCCAGCACCGAATAGACCGTGTCACCGGGCGGTCCTTTGTCATCGTGGATGGTCACCATATAGTTTCCCGGCGGAAGATCTGGAATCTTGAACTCGAGTATCTTGTCTTCGATCCAGACGAGTTCTTCTCCGGGAACTTCCTTTCGGTCGGGATTGGCAGCGAGAAGTTTGAGTTGAGGCCAGTCCATCATTTTTCCGCCGATCTCGACTCTGGGCCAACCCACCAGGTACTCCATCGAAAGACTGACTATTGTGCCCGGTGTTCCTTCGGCAGGGCTCATCTGCACCACTCGCGGCGCGCAACCGTAGACAGGCAAGCAGATTAACGCGCAATAAGTAATTTGCCGAATTAGAGATCGCGCCTTTCGGTAGGTCATCATTTCGTCTTAGATCGCACAAACCAAAGTAGTTTCCAAGAGATCTTTTTCCCACCGCCAGAAGGCTACTGCGCCGGGCGGATGGCTGGATTCGTCGCTTACCTCCGGCTGAGTTACTTTGGGCTCTCAAGAGTCTGTTAAATGGACTCTCTTTAGGCCCTTAGTCCTATAAGCAACGATCAAATCGGCTAGCAATGCAGAAAAATCATACGAACCGCGTATTGCCGATAGCAGAGTATTCGAGTAAAAAGTTGCAAAAAAGGTACGTAGGTAGACAGGATCTCTGTCATTAGAGGCTGTTTGGGCGAAGGGCCGGAGCGAAATTGTATTAGGGGTAGAAGGAGGCACAAGATGAAGAAAGGATTTTGGGGGTTTACAGCGTTGGGCTTCATACTGACGGCGGTGCTGTTAGCGGCGGTACCGGCGGGGGCGCAGAGTGTGGATGAGAAGATCAAGGTACTAGAGCAAGAGCTGTCGGCGCTCAAAGAGCAGCAGATCGACTTGAAGAAGGAAGCGACGGCGGCGGCCGCGGCGCTGCCGAGTTTTAGTTATCGGCCGGGCAACGGGCTGAACATCGAGGCGGCGGATAAGTCATGGGGCATTCGGTTTACTCTGGAATCTCACGTGCGGATGTATTTTATGGAAGGCCAGGACCAATACGGGCGGACCAACGGTGAGCTTGAGCTGCGGCGTTGGCGGCCACAATTTTTCTACTGCATCAACAACTGTCTGTGGGAGATGGAAATGGCGTTCGATAAGGACGGCTTTGGCGGCAACTCCCTCTTTCAGCGCGCCGCAGTCTATGCGCATCTGGAGAATTTGAATCCCTTTTTTCCGACCGTGTGGTTTGGCGGCGACGTATCGACCAGCATCGGTACGATACGGCAGGGGTCGAGCGCAACCGGGGCTCAGTATGACTATGACCTGGTTAGCCGGAGCAATGGGTTTAACACCGGCAGCGCGGGCTGGGGCATCGTTGCGAACTGGGATGACAGAGATCTCTCTGGCATCGGTATTCCGGGAAGAATCACCCGCGCTCAGATTGCTTATTCCATTCCCGGCAAGGGCGGGGACAACGTTACGATCAATAGTAACTACAAAGACTATACGGTCTTTTTCGGTACGGAGCCTTTTTCACAGGTGAAGAACAAGTGGATCTCCGGACTGCGGTTTGAGCTGGGTAATTGGTGGTGTCACGTCGATGGCAGGGCGCAAGCCGGGCAATCCTGTAACCGCATCCGTTTGCGGGAAAACGAAAATGCCGGGCAGCAGACCATGATGGATATTCAGACCACCGTGAAGCCTGGACATGCGACTGGCCAGACGCATTGGACCCATGCCGGTATCCAATACACGGTGGGTCCGACCCGCATACGCTCCATCTTTGGTACTATGAACTATAACGACCTAAACCCTAAACCGAAAGTTTATAACTTTCTGGTTGCTTTAGACCAGTATATCTGGAGCCCGAAGGGTTGGTTGACGGGGTCTCCCAACCAGGTTGGGTCGATCCTGTTTGGTACTCACTTCGAGCGCGATCAAGTGTGGTGTAACCGCAGCAGCCCGGGGTGTCTGGCAACGAACGGCGGTCAATACCACCGCAATACGGTGTTGGTGCGGGAGTGGGATCTGTGGTACTTCGTTGCGCCCGCGATGAGCCTGGGCGCGCACTTCATCTGGTACGACGCCAAGAATCTCCGCACCGGGCAGGGACAGCCTCACGAAGCGATCTTCAATCGGACCGGGACGCCAGGGCAAGGAGGAGATTGGGTCAACGTCATCTTGAACTGGAGATATCAATTCTAGGTTTCGTAGCCTAATGCAAAAAGGGGAGTCAGCAATGGCTCCCCTTTTTTTTGCTCTGGCGATCGGAAGCGCGGTTCATGACCAACGAAGAGTCTACGTCTTAAGGCCCGACGCATCTGTGCAGGCAACAAAATCCGGCAAACTACTTGAAATCACGTATCCATATCAGCCAAAAATAGCCAAAAATATTTTCCGCTTGACAAGGAAAGATCGCTTGAGTATACGACTATAATCTTACTATATACTAAGATTAAGTATTAAAAGAGGGAGGCAATAATGAAAAGCCTTGTTTCAATAACCGGGGTTGTTTTTGTGGGGATGCTGTTCGCGCTCTCTTCATGCGCAGTTCAAGATGACAAGCCGAAGACGCCGGCGGCACCTCCGGCTCCAGCGCCGGCGGCCAAGGCCGAGGCCAAAGCTCCACCGGCGGAAAAGGCTCCGGAAAAGGCGAAAGCTACCAAGGTGGCCGGTGATGTCGGGCTTCTCGATGTTGAAAAGAACTATATGATCCTTGTCACTAAGGAAGGAAAACTCGTTACACTCGATTTCGATGCAAAGACTAAAGCGACTCAAGTCGATCCCACTCCGGCTAAAATCGCCGATGTCGGCCTAGGATCTTCGGCGGTGGTCGTGTACGAAAAAGCCGGAGATAAGAGCGTCGCGACTAGCCTCCAGTTCAAGGGGGCAAAGGGTGAGTGATCTAAGATTGGGGTCTGGCGGTCATACAAGCACATGATGCGAGGAGGGATCGATTAATGAATACGCAATCAAAGGT
>Ga0209887_1000116_pt1 | contig 22162 bp, 21 predicted proteins | sample GWRWN1_30_40_FD_187230 | JGI IMG/M metagenome (GOLD analysis project Ga0209887, IMG submission 187230) | Riverbed sediment microbial communities from areas with no vegetation in Columbia River, Washington, USA - GW-RW N1_30_40 (SPAdes)... | ecosystem: Environmental > Aquatic > Freshwater > River...
TTCTTCGGCTGCTGCGCCTCGGCGGGAGGGACAGTAGTCAAAAATAAGATTGTCAGGACGGCGGCAAGAATTTTTCTTCTCATCGAATTTTTCGCTCCTTCTTTTCTCCTTGAAGTAGAAATAACGTTGCCGATTTTGCTCTTACCCTCGCTGCACGCCGGGCGCGGGAGAGCGAAATCATGTGTGTAGCTTGATCACTCTTGTCCCAAAATCTCCCCTGGCCCCTCTTTTTCAAAGAGGGGAAATTTTTATCGTTGCGTAAATTCCCCCTTTGACAAAAAGGGGGACTAAGGGGGATTTTTTGGTAGCCTGTCCCATTAACGCTACAGCGCTGGACCGATCAGCTCGCGGCCCAAAAACTCCGTCACCAGCGGCCAGACGAGATCCGCCAGATAGGGTTGGTAGCCGTCTGACTCGGTGGAAGCGAAGCCATGATTGCCAAAATGGAAGTAGTGCCATTCCAGCGGTTGACCGTTGGCGTAAAAACTTTCCATCACGCGCTGTTGAACCGGGAACGTACTGTGCTGGTCATGGCCGCCATAGAGTATCATCGAAGGACATTTAATTTCGCGCGCGGCATCGCAAGGGTGACGCGGCCGGATGCGCGTTGTTGGCTCGTCGGCAACAGACGGATAATAGGCGACGAAGGCGCGCGCGGATGGTGTCGCGGCGACAAAGTGGATGCCCAACCGTCCACCCATGCAGTAACCGATGACTCCAACGCGTGAAGCGTTAACATCATTACGCGCGCAAACATAACGCCAACCCTGGTCGATGACTCGAATAAAATCCGGGTCCGGTGTCTTGTTTTGAATTTCGGTGCCCTTGTCGATGTGTGTTTCCGCCGGATAGCCGAGCATGTGATAAAGATTGGGAACGACCGTAGTGTAACCTAGCTTGGCGAACCGGTAAGCAGCGGTCTTTAAATATCCGGTAAGCCCGGAGTGCTGGTGAATCAAAAGCAGTCCAGGCCCTTTCTCTTCGCGCTCGGGAAAAGCGATATAGCCCGGAATTCCGTCTTCGTCCTCTTTCAATGGGCGCGTAATAATTCTTGTCATCGTCTCGATCCTCTTCCGAATCACCTAAATTCTCCCTCTGTGAAGAAGTATTCACCACAGAGGCACGGAGCTCGCAGAGATCGGAGAACTTTTTAATCAGGAACTCTTCACTCGGCGTCCTCCGCGCCTCAGCCTTGAAAACTGTGGCTGATCCGTCCTTTGGCGGATCCGCGGTGCAATCTCCGAGTCCTGCTTCATAGGAAAGCTTGAAGACTACAATTTTTTGTACAGCTTGTCGAAGAATCCTTCCCGCGTGAGCTTCTCGACAATCGAATTGTCCTGAAAAGTCTCCGCTGGAATACCTTTCTTGCCGATGAACTCGAGAATCGTCTGCACGGCTTCGGGTTCCGCTCTCGGAATGCGATCTAAATAAGTTGCTGAGTCGTTATAAAAGTCGTCAATCATCCTGGGATCGGTGAGACGTGAGTATTTGGCGATGATTTTCAGCGCTCGTTCCTTGTTCCGGTGCATGAACGCAAGCCCGTCGGCGTAGGCCCTCACGATTCCCTCGACGGGCTCAGGATTGCGCCGATAGTATTCGCGCTGGACCGCGATCATGTTCATGGAATACGGAATTCCCATGTCCACCAGCCGCACCAGGATCTTGGGCTGGCTCGGAGGAGTCACGCGAAGTTCAGAAGTAACCGCCCCCGCAATCAAACGATTCTGAAAGGCCGCCGCCACTTCAATTGTTCCGCCCATTTGTCGGACGTTAACGGCCCCTTCCAAACCGTTCCTACGCAAAAGAATCCGGGTCAAGTTATCTGTGATCGAGCCGAAGCGTGTGACGCCCAGCGTTTTGCCACGCAGATCCTCCAGCTGGTTGATCTCCGGCTGGACAAAGAGCCGATGATAAGGCCGGTTGGCCGTGCCGCCGACGGCGATGATGGGCGCACCGTTCAAGATCGCGTTAATAACCGCGTTGCTCGCCGCGCTAACCGCTTGTAGATCCCCGCCGATCAGAGACTGCACGGCTACAGGGCCCGAGGTAATTAGAATAATATCGGCTTGAATACCGTATTTGTCGAAAGCGCCGCTTTCCTTCGCCATCCAAATGCCAGTTGCCATCGGGCCAATTGACGAGTAGGCGATGGTCATCTTGGTCTGGGCTTGGGCGGCGGCGCAGACGAAGACAATTGAGATTAACGCAAGCAGTCCAACCCGCTTAACGAAATGGAACTTCCGGATTCCGCGTGACTCACCGCCGAGACGCTGAGGACGCGGAGTTAGAAAAATTCGAATTCCGAAATTCGAATTTCGAAATTTTACTCTGCGAACTCTGTGCCTCTGCGGTGAATATTCCTTCACAGAAAGCCCGGAAGCGCCATCGAAATAGAGAGCTTGGTTCATTTCATCCCCCTCCGAGTCCGCTGCCGAGAATCTCTACTCCTTCGGTTCTCTGGATATACCCGGCAAATTGATATTTGTTCTCTCGCGGATCGGGAACGCGTTTGGTTTTCGGCGGTCCATCTTTGTCGAGCGCTTCGATGCGAGCGCGGATAAAATGCGGGCCCGGATTGGAAAGCGCGGTGTGAACTTTTTCACGGAACGCAGCGACATCTTCAATCGTGCAAGCGCTCTCGATACCACACCCTTTGGCCACTGACTCCAAATTCATCTTTCCGCCTGTTGCTGTAGGCATGCCCGGTTCTTTCTTATGACTGCCTAGATAATTCCTGTTGTCCATCACGACAATCGTGAGATTCTTGGGCGCCTCGTTGGCGATGGTTCCGAGCACCCCAAGGTTCAACGTCAAATTCCCGTCGGAGTCAAGAGCGAGCACTTTCCGATTGGGCAAGGCCAGCGAAAGACCCAGCGCCGTCGAAGAGCACATGCCCATGGTCAGGTGAAAAAGGTTAGCTTCCCGATCTTTGAGTTGGCCCCAAAAGCCGCTATTGTTGCCGATGCTGGTGAGCACCAACACATCGTCCGGCACCGTTACTGACAGTTCCTTGAGCAAAGTGAAGCGCGTTACCATAAAGCCTCCTCATTCAGCAGGACAGCGACAGGCTTGAGCCACGCACGCGCGCTCTCGTTGCATTCCTTGATTGTTCTGACGATATCCGCAGACCGGCTCACCACGCGATAAGGTATATCCATGGCGTTGAGTCCCGGCTCGGTGGTTTTCTTGTAAAGTCCCAGCCAGCGCGGATCGCCGATATCGCCACGGTATGGAATCACGACCAATACCGGCACCTCGTGCAGCAAGTTGATGCGCGCCAAATGATAAGTCGCCACCAGCAGTCCGGAGGTAGCGAGAATCAGCGCGGGCTTCTTGCCGCCGAACCAAGCCCCGAAACCGACTCCCACGGCCTCGGCTTCGTTCGCCGTGCCGACGTAGCGGATGTCGGGATCTTCCGCGAGCATTTTATAAACTTCGATGAATTGGGCGTCAGGAACGCCGGCAGCGAAATTAACGCCGGCCTCTTTAAGCCCGTTCACCACCAGTTGCGCTTTCTCTGGTTTCATTTGGTCTACCCCTTCGTCGTTTCTCTAAGCGCGCGCCAGACTTTTTCCGGTGTGAGCGGCAACGACTTCACTCGCGCGCCGGTGCACCACGCCACCGCGTTGGCCACCGCGGGCGCGACCGGTATAATTCCGCCCTCGCCCAAACCTTTGGCGCCATACGGTCCCGGACCGTTCGCGTCTTCGATCAGGATCGACTCGAACTCGTCGGGTACGTCGTCAAAGGTCGGTACTTTGTAATCGACCAAGCTCGGATTGATGATCTGCCCGCCTTCCCACTGATACGCCTCATAAAACGTGTGGCCAAAGCCCATCATCGCTGACCCTTCATCCTGCCCCTCGCACTGCAGCGGATGCAGGGCCTTGCCGGCGTCCGCGGCCGTCACATATTTTTCAACATGCACCTGGCCGGTCTCTTTGTCGACCTTGACCTCCACCGCGCCGATGCCGATTTCCCAAAACAGCGGATTCGCCGGCGTCGGCGCCATCCCACTGTGCGCGTAACCCGTCCCGACGAGCTCGCCGCCCTGCATCGCAAAGTGCTTGTTGATCAATTCGCCGTAGCCGACTTTCTTACCGCCCGCGATCGCTTCGCCATCTTTTAAAGTGATTGCGTCCTCGGGACATTCGAAATGTTCGATGGCTAGCTCGACGATTTGCCGGCGCGCGTCGCTCCCCGCCAACTCAACCGCCTTGCCCATGACGGTGGTCGAGCGACTCGAACCGGTGGAGCGGTCAAACGGCGTGAATGCGGTATCGATGGGCCGGATCGTGACCCGGTCGAGCGGCACCCGCAATTCTTCCGCGACGATTTGGCTCATGACCGTCTTGGCGCCTTGGCCCAGCTCTACGGTGCCGCACATAAACACCACGCTGCCATCGGCAAGCACGTGCACTGTCGACGTCGATGCCAGCGGCGCGCCGGGATCGGTGGTGCCAAAGCCGACTCCTCTACCGTGTCCTTCGTTGGAAACGGGACCATCCCAACCCAATTTGTCGGTGACCAGTTTGAACCCTTTGAAGAGATCCGCATCCAGCGGTCTGTAGTTCGGCCGGATCTCCTCGCCTTTCTTGACCAGATTCTTCAGGCGCAACTGCACTGGATCGATGCCCAGCTTCTGCGCGATGATATCCATCTGCGACTCGGTCGCCCACGCGGTCTGCGGTCCGCCGATGGAACGGAACGACGCGGCTGACACGGTATGGGTATAAATGCAGTACGAATTGATTTTCAGGTTCGGATAACGATACGGCCCGAGAATGCGCGTGAGCGTCCTTCCGGTAACCGTCGGACCGGTCTCCGCATAGGCGCCGGTGTTGAGAAAAATTTCCGCTTGTTTCGCCACCAGCGTGCCGTCCTTTTTCACGCCGGTTTTGACCTTGCACTTGATCGCGTGACGGCGGCAGGTCACCATCGCCTCGGAAAAAGTTTGCACCACCCGCACCGGTCGGTGCGCTTTCCGCGCCAAAGCAACGACGAGCGGCTCGATTTTCGCCCCGGACTTACTGCCGTAGGCGGCACCGACGAAATTCGTGTGCACCCGCACTTTGGAGAGCGGAACGTGAAAGACCTCCGCGACCTCTTGGCGCACACCGAACGGGTGCCCCGTGGACGCCCAGATCGTGATCCCGTCGCCATCGACTTGGGCGATGCACGTATGCGGTTCCATCGAATAGTGATAGATCATCGGGAATTCAAAACTATCTTCGAAAATCTCATCCGCGTCGGCGAAAGCTTTTTCGACGTTCCCTTTAACCAACTCAGTCTGGAAACAGATGTTCTTTTCTGCGAAGGAATGGACCAACGGCGCGCCGTCAACCATGGCTTCTTCGACGTCGATCACCGCCTTAAGCTCCTCGTAATCGACATTGATCCTGTTCAACCCCTCTTCCGCGGTTGCCCGGTCCACCGCGGCAACCGCTGCCACCGGCTGGCCGGCAAAGATCACCCGATCCAAGGCGATGATCGGGTGATCTTTGCTCTTACCGCGGCCCATGTATGGGCTGATATCCGTAAAGTCTTGGCTCGTGACGACCGCCAACACACCCGGCATTGCCTCAGCTTCAGTTGTGTCGATGGAGCGGATGCGCGCATGGGCGTAAGGGCTGCGCAGAAACTTGCCTTCGCTCATTCCAGGAATGATGAGGTCAGCGACGTACTTCGCCTTGCCCGTGACCTTATCAACGCCATCGACGCGACGGACGGAGTTGCCGATAATTGAAAACTTATGCGGTTCCTGGATCATGATGTTCGCCCCTCATGCGACAGAAAGGCATTTCCTTTTACGAATCGCAAAAACCTGACCGACGTCATTACTCTGCGTATAACGGCCATCTGACTCCTGTCAAGTCGCTCGGCGCAATCTCGAGGCTTGAGTCGACGGCTATCCAGTGCCATTATCCCGTCATATTTTGATCCGCTCGTGGAACGCTTCGTGACTCACCCCCTGATCTTCGTTTCGCTCGATTTGGCTCTGCTTCTTTTCTTAGTTTCTTGCAGTGGGCATAGTGCCGGACAACCTGGTTCGAGTCCGCAGCTTGTCGAATTGCTGCCCATCGAGCTGGATTCCAGGAATCCTCAGCAGAAAGAATTTGGCCGCCTCGAATTTTTGAACGGTTTTCATTTGCGTTCACGTGACCCGCGCTTTGGCGGACTATCCGGATTAACGATCGGAGCAGACGGAAGACTGTACGCGGTCTCGGATGCAGGCTATTGGGTTTCGGCGCAAATGATCGTGGATTCGGAAGCCAGGCTGCTGGATCTCAGCGACTGGAACATCCAACCGCTTCTGTCCTCGACAGGTGCTCCGGTAACCGATCCACTGCACGACGCCGAGGCTTTGGCTCGCGCTCCAGATGGTTCCTTTATGGTAGCGTTCGAAAAATTCCATCGAATCTGGCGTTATCCCCCGCCTCCCATAACTTCCCATTCTTTACCCGTACCGGTTCCCACCCCGGCAGAAGTACAAAAGGCGCCAAGCAACGGCGGACTGGAAGGCATTGCCATTTTTTCGGACGGCCGGCTGCTGGCTTTGACCGAGGAGTTCCAGAATCCAGATGGAAGCTTCAAAGGTTGGTTGATCGACGGTCAACAATTTTTCGAGCTTTCCTACTTGCCTTCCCAGGACTTTCGCGTAACCGATTGCGCAGCATTGAGCAACCGGGACGTGATCGTCCTTGAGCGCCGCTACGTTCCATTTGGGATCTTATCCGTACGCCTCAAACTGGTCCGAGGCGAAAACGTTCAACCTGGAGCCAAGCTTCTTGGTGAAGAATTATTAAGGCTCGAATACCCGCTCAACGTCGACAACTTCGAGGGCGTAGCTGTTCACGAAGATCCAAGTAACGGAACGCTCATCTACATCGTCTCAGACGACAACTACAACCCGTTTCAGCGTACTTTGCTTTTCCAATTCCGACTAGCAAACAAATGAATCGGGAATGGATCAAAGATATAACCGACTGCGTGCCACATTGACAGCCGAGCACCCGATCCGTTAGCCTCCCGTCAGGAGGGCCTGGCAACCGAATCGGAGATTGACACTCATGAGTTTCGAAACGGAATTTCATCTCTTTCCCGCGGATTATCTTGCGAGCTTCTCCTGCACCGTCTTCATGCATTTCGGCATCTCCGAAGCGGATGCTAGACAAGCCGCCGAAGTTTTGGCCAAGTCTGACCTAAGAGGCATCGACTCCCACGGCGTGGCGAGATTGCACACTTACTTCGAGATGCTGGAGTTGGGGCGAATTAATCCCAAACCCCACATCAAAATCGTCCGAGAAAGAGCCAGCGTGGCGACTGTGGATGGCGACAATGGACTCGGGTTGGTCGTGGGACCCAAGGCAAATGAAATTGCCATGGCTAAAGCCGAGCAACACGGCTCGGGTTGGGTGAGCGTGTGCAACACGAACCACTTCGGAATCGCTGGATATTATGTTTTGAAAGCTCTTGAAAGAGATCTCATCGGTTGGGCCATGACCAATTCAACGAAGTTGGTAGCCCCTCTGTGGGGCGCGGAAAGGATGCTCGGCACCAATCCCATCGCGATTGCGTTTCCAGGGTACAGAGAACCGCCCATCGTCATCGACATGGCTACAAGCGCCGTCGCGTACGGCAAAATCGAAATCGCTCTCCGAAAAAAGGAGCAAATTCCAAGAGGCTGGATCATTGACAAAGACGGCCGCGACACCACCAACCCACAGGACATGATCGACGCCGGCGCCCAGCTACCGCTCGGCTCCGAAAGAGAAATGGGCGGACACAAAGGCTACGCGCTCGCTTCCATGGTCGATATTCTCTGCTGCGTCCTGAGCGGCGCCAACTGGGGACCCTTCGCGCCGCCATTCGCTCTAAGGCAAGAGATTCCCGAGCGCAGCGTCGGCAAAGGCATCGGCCACTTCTTCGGTGCCCTGCAGATCGACGGTTTCATCGACAAAAATGAATTCAAGAAACAAATCGACGACTGGATTCACGTCTTCCGCAACACCAAGCCGGCTCCCGGCACCAATGGCCCCCTCATCCCGGGCGATCCGGAACGGGAAGCTGAAGCGATTCGAAGCAAAGAGGGAATTCCGCTGATCAAGCCGGTGGTGGACGACTTGCTGGATATATCGAGAAAGACGGGGATACCGTTTGAGCTAAAATAAGAAGCCGAACCCAATCTTCCGTCGCGCAGGGCTGGCCGTTTGTTTATGCCTGCTCTGATTAGCCATTCTGGACAAATTAGCTAAATTAGCTATAATGACACCTGGATGAGGTTTGCCATGTCTACGCTCACATTTAGAAATAGCCACGGTGAACTGGTCGATATTCCGACCGTTGCCGCCACTAAAGTCAAAAATGAATTCGGCGCTATTCTGGAAAAAGCCACTCATGGCGGCGCTGTGGCGATAACCCGGCACGATACTCCAAAAGCAGTGCTTCTCTCATACGATGAGTTCGAATCGCTGGTCAAGACACGGTCCCGTACTCTGGACGACCTCGGCGCCGAATTCGATGGTCTGCTGGCCCGCATGCAGACGCCCAAAGCAAAGAAGGGCATGAAAGCCGCGTTCAATGCCTCGCCCGCCAAGCTCGGACGCGCTGCAGTCAAAGCCACGCGTAAGGCTCGCTAGACACGCCACCTTTGCTCCGTACGCCCAAGCATGAGTTCCCCACCACCACTGCGCATTTACGTTCTTGCCGGGGTCAACGGCGCAGGCAAGAGCAGTATAGGCGGCGCGGCCTTTCGCCAAAACGGGGGCGACTACTACAACCCCGATGAGGTCGCACATCGCTTAATGGCGGCCGATCCTCGGCTAACCCAGATGGAAGCCAACAGCGCGGCATGGCAACAGGGCGTGCGGCTTCTCAGAGAGGCGATCGAGGAACACCTCGATTTTGCGTTCGAAACAACCTTGGGCGCCAACACGATTCCGCGTCTGCTCCTGCAAGCCGCATCGCAAGGCATTGAGATTTACGTCTGGTACGTTGGCCTATCGAGTCCGGAGCTTCACATCGAACGCGTGCAGAGTCGCGTCCGTCGCGGCGGTCACGATATCGCCGCGGAACATATCCGTCGGCGCTATGAACACAGCCGTCTAAACCTCATCGAGATTCTCCCCCGGCTCACAGCCTTGCGTGTCTTCGACAATAGCGAGGATGCTGACCCCGCCGCCGGCAAAACGCCCAAGCCCAAGTTGGTGTTGCACGTGGAGCGCGGAAAGATAATCAACCCGGGCGACCTCAGGCACGCCCCGGACTGGGCGAAGCCCATCGTCGCCGCCGCTCTTAAGTTGAGGCTGAGCTGAAACAGTTTCGGGGGCCTCTTCGAAATCGCCGTGCGCTCGTAGAGCTCGCCAGCGATCTTTTCCCCTCCAGCAATAGATATGTCGGTCTGTTTAGACATCCAGGCCGGAACGTCCGACAGACACGCGCGAGCTAATGAACGCGAAGATCGACTGTTTATCGACGACGCTGCCGCTCAAACGCACGTCGCTGTTGTCTTGAAAGAGGAGGATTTGTTGGTTGTTGCGGTGGCTGTGCTTGGATAGCTATGTTCTGTTCTACGACGACCATTCTTCGGTTATCGTGATTTTCAATGATCTTCGCTGCCGGCCCATTGAAAGTAATTTCGTTGACATGAAGAATGGATAGAACAGCATCCTGAAGAGCGTCATCGTCTTCCAAGCGTCTCACTCGCAACCCTATAGATTGCAGTTCCGGATAGCGGATCGGGCGTCCATGAGTGCGAAATCTATCGTATGATTTTTCAGAACCTAACCATTCTGCAATTTGGGTTGCCTTTTTGACCCGTTCCGTTTCGGTGATATTCATATCATCATGGCGAAGCATGTATCTCTCGAGCCAACTTGCTACGACTTCTACAGAAAGCTGGATTGCTTGATTGCAAAACTCGATCAGTCCGCCAGCGTAGGACCGCAAGATCGGCGTCCACGCAGCGATGCTCGAAACGTCCTGCTTGCATTGCTCTTTCGCACGCTCGAAGTCGCGTAGGATGGCATGTGCCGGAGCAAAGCGGCTTCCTTCCGGCACTGGCACTAAGATCTGCGGATCTATCGGGCCAAGCTCTGAATGAGCACCCATAAGGATCTCATCGCATCCAAGAGCGATCATTGTAGCGGCTGACTTTGCCTGGAGCGGAACTATAGCGCGGATATAATCAAATCTTGTCCGTAGGTACTCAAGGATTTGTTCTGCTGCTTGAGCCGAGCCACCCGGACTATGAAGAACAAGATCCAACTCTCGTTCTGTCACTCCGTAGCAGCACTCCATTAGTCCATGAACGTCGGAGCCCTCGACCGAATAGGTAATCCGATTATTTCTCTTCTGGAGCCACCCGCTGGAGTATGAAATGACAGCGCGACCGGAGAGCCTGCTTAAACCTCGAAGATACTTGTGACGTATTCCATCTAAATCGGGACCAGCGGGAGCGCGTAGTCTTGCGCTTTCGTTTACTTCTTTGAGGATTTGACCCCAGGTAGGCACAAGCAGGTTACGTCAGTAATTCGTTGAATATGCTACCCCGGCGTGTGTCTCACAAGCCATTACAGCGGCTCGATAGGACCGTTCAACGGATTCGTAGACCTCGACGAGCTCGAGAGCTGTATCACCTGCAGTATTTTCTTTGTTCTTTAGAAGCCGGTTAACTGAACCTGAGTCAGCTTTCTTTCCCTTAGGCTTGTTTTTAGATTTTGCTCGTCTTCTCATTTTTTGCTCCTTTATCGGTGTCGTGGAAGTCAAGTTACGCAAAATTACGCAAAATCGATACCATGCCTTATCTGGGAAAAAGACAGAGGAAGATTTATACATTCGTGGTTTCATCGAGTCAACAGTCTACATCCGTCCATGTTTTAACTACTAAAAAGCTATAGGGGAAAATGACGCGTGAAGAATGGCTAGCTCTGATTTTTGATTCTCTCGGCTACCTCTCCCCGATATCGACAAAAACCCCATCCGGACTGGAAAACTGAAGCTGGCCGTGGCGGCATGAAGCGATCAACGCGAGACGCCGTTCGCCTTCTTTGGGCTCGCTGACGATTCTCTCGCGCATCGCGGGGTCCGATTCGCGCAACGCGGTCAATTCTCTTTTAACAGCCTCGACGCTTTCAACTTTAAAGCCAACATGCTCCAACCCAGGCCGATCGATCCCCGCGCCTTCGAAGTCGGCCATCTTCCACGGCGCGACAATCAACGCCACTTTGCCGTCGGTGAGATAGAAATTGGGATCTTCCAGCGCTTTTTCTTCCTCCTTCAAATCGAATAGATCGCGGTAGAAAGCAGCAATCGCCGTTGGGTTCATCACCCGCAGTTTGATGTGATGGATGCGCCGCGGCTGTTCCCGCGTCGCCTCGACATAGACGTCTCTACGGTTGTCCATTCCTTCCTGTGTGAGATCGAAGTAGTTGCCTTCCGGATCGTGGGCGCCGAAAGTGGCGAAGGGGCGGTTGGAAGGCCGCCTGAGTACAGCGACATCAGGATAATTCTTCTTGATGCGTGCGATTGCCTCTTCGGCGTCGTCCACATCGATGCCGAAGTGATGCAGCCCCGGTACATAGCCGGGTTTCCTACCGATCACCGTTACACCGACATAGCCGTCGCTGATACTGACTGCGTAATTTGTCCTAATCGCTTTTTCTTCTTCAGCGGAACCCGGTTTGGACCGTTTCATCCCGAATACAGATTCGTAAAACTTGGCCTCGCGGACGAAGTTTTCACTGACAATGGCGGCATGTTGAATTCGGGTGAGCATGAGACGGCCTCCTTCGACGGCCTTGTTCCAGACGTTCCAATCGTTCAAGTAGTTCAAAACGTGGAACGTGCTGAACGTGATAGTTTGAACCTCTTATACTCCTTGAACTTTTTGAACGACTTGAACGTTTTGAACGATAATTATTTCCCCGCGATTCGCTTAAAGAACCCTTCCTTCTCCAGCTCGTCTAAAATGCTTTCATCGAGGTATTTGTTCAAACTGGTTTCTAGTTTGGGATTTTCTTTCGCGACCAACTCCAGCGTGTTCTGCAATCCAGTGTGGGAGACTCGGGTTGGAAAAGAAAACTGCGGGGCAAAATACCGGTAAGTCTCCTCGAGCGCTGCCGGGTTATCCTGCTTCAACCTGTTCCTGAAAATCTTGATCCCTTTTTCCTTGTCGTTCATGAATTGATACGTGCCTTCGGCATAGGCTCGCATGAAACGCTTCACGACATCACGGTTATTCTGGAAAAACGATCGACGCACGGCGACAGCAGTCATGGGATAATCAGCCGATTTGAAGTCGTTCAGGTTGCCCAGCTCGTTCATGCCCATTCTAAGCGCTTCGCCAAGCTCAGGGTGAGAAAGCACCGTAGCGTCAAGCGCTTTCGCGGTCATGGCCGCAAGCCGGTTCGCGCCTCCCCCGGCCTGCAAAACCGCGACCTTCTCGCGCGGAATTTTCCACTCTTTGAGCAGCAGAGTGACAGCCAAATCGTTGGCGCCGCCGAATCCGACGATGCCGATTTTCTTGCCGATTAGATCCGCCGGTTTGCGAATTTCCTTTTGTGTCACAAGACTAAACGGAAACTTGTTCAGGGACCCCCCGACCAGCACCATATCGGCTCCCCGCATTACGGCTCGGATGTAACCCGCCGCGTCGACATGCGCGAAATGGATGCTCTCGCCTACGAGCGCCTGGATCTGGCGCGTGGTCCCGGGAACCAACACCACTTCGCCTTCTACCCCGTACTTTTTGAGCAATCCCAGATCTTGGACGGCCCACATCGAGACCTGAAAGCCCGCGAATCCGGCGTACCCGATCATGTAGCGTTCCTGGGCAAAACCGGTTGTTGGCAGAACGAGGAAAAACAGCACGAGAGCTATTAGTTTGCTCGACATTGTATCAACCCCTTCCGCTACCTCTTGTGAGTTATTGGTTCCGTGTGTTTGTCGTTTGATACTGGCTCTCGAGCTGCTTGATGTACTGCTTCCAGTCCGCCGCGGCGGGAACGAGTTCGGAATGCACCACCAGATCCGGGAACCGGTTCGAGCTCGCGTCCCTGATCACATGCTGCGGTTGGCGTCCCTCCCGCACATCTTTGATGGCGTTCAACAACAATTTGCGCGCGGCAATGATGGCCTTGTCCGAAGATACGGGATGCTCATGGGTTCGGTCTTGCACGGGGCCTTGACTCTCCGTGGCAAAGGCGTCGTGGGCTTGGAAGTTGATCCCCATGCCGGTGAAAGTCTCTGTCTTCATCGACGCACGGTCCTGCTGAAAGCGGTTGGCCGCGTTGCGCGTCAGCCGATAATCCGGTGTGAGCTCGGCGCGGCTTTTATTGCGCAGCTCGGCGTCCAGCGGCTTGGCTCGGCTGAACATGAAGATGTACTTCCAATGGTGAGTATCGTCGATGGGAACATGCCAGTGAACAGCATAGCCGTCTCCCACCGTCGAGCCGCCGAAGGCAGACAGGTTCGGCATGACGAAATTGGTGACCCTCAAATAGCGCTTATCCGGTCCGGCATTTCTCAGCGTGTAAATTCTCAGCCCAAAATCTTTGATTTCCACTTCGATAGTAGGAGCGATATCGTTTCCTAGCAAAGCGTTGTCTGTAGCATTACTTCCTGGCACAATCCGCTGCCGTGCGACTTGAGCCTCGCTTAAATATTGATGCAAGAAAGAAAGATGGACCGGGTCGATGTTTCCCTCGTTACTTTGGAGATAACTGCAATTGTGAAAAATCTTCACAACCGTCCGATATTCCTCGGGGGCCGTCAGAAAATCGTAATTGGGAATTAACGGCGGCTCCTCGGGACCCATGTAGGCAAGAATAATTCCGCCCGCCTCTCGGCACGGATAAGCGAGATGGCGAATCGTATCCCTATGCGCGCCGCCGCCCGGCTCCCCCGGCTGCTCCAGACAGCGCCCCTCAACATCGTAGAGCCAACCATGATAAAGGCACCTGAGCCCCCCATCCTCGACTCGTCCATAACTGAGATCCGTTCCCCGATGGGAACAATGCAGTCCCAAGAGCCCTGGACGGCCCTGGTCATCGCGGAATAGAACCAGCTCCTCGCTGAATATTTTCACTTTGATAGGGGCTCCGCCCTTGGGCAGCTCCTCAGACAAAGCAACGGGCTGCCAGTACCGCCGCAGCAGCTCGCCGCAGGAGGTTCCCGGACCGATTTGGGTGAGTAAATTGTTTTCTTCCACGGAGATCATAGTTAAAGGGAATACTACTTCGTCATTCCCAGGGCAAGTTCGCTATTGGCAAGGGCCATCTAATGCCTCGGATCGTCGAAAACTTCCTCCTCTCCCGCCAGCGGAAGCGGAACATTATTTTCCGTGCAGTCGCTTGAAGAATCCGTCGTCTTCCATGCTCTTCAGCAACGACAAATCGATGAAGTCCGCGGCTTTCTTCCCTTTCAGGTGCGGGAAAGTGTGACTTAAATCTTCGATGTCGTTCTGAATCGCCTCTTCCTTTGGGAAGGGTCGTGCTGGAATCGTGCCGAGCAAGTAGTTCTTGTGCATCGACTCGAGCAGTTTAGGATCTTCGACCTTCAAATACTTGCGGTAGATGCGCAGGGCCACCTCCTTGTTCGTCCGGCCGATCCATGTCCCTTCGGTGAGCGCCATCAGAAACGCCTTGAGCTGCCGGGGGCGTTCCTTCAAGAGTTGACGACTGGTCGCGATGTCGCTTCCCGTGGTGTAAACGCCGGCGTCATATAAGTCGGCCAGCACCGAGAACTTCATTCCTCTGGCCGCGAGCTGAAGGAGATTATCCTCCGTGCCCAAGGTAGCATCGATTTTTCCTTGCACCAGCATAAGCAGACGGCGGTCCGACTCGCTGATGCCGGTGGGAATAAGCTGCACGTCTTTACCGGGGATGAGTCCCAACTTCGGCAGCAGGCGCTGGAGCGCATAGTCCGTTCCAGCCCCGATACGACTTGATCCGATGATCTTTCCCTTCAATCCTTGAACTGTAGTGATCGACGGATGCGCCACCAGTTTGTACGCGATGTGTCCCAAGCTAGCGACAATCACCAGCGGCGCCCCCCGCGCTGCCGCGCCCACGGCCGACGAGCCCGAGGCGGCAATGATATCCACGCTGCCGCCGAGCAGCGCATTAACCGAAGTGACGCCCGATGCAATGTAGATAAGGTTGCCGTCCAGATCATATTTTTCAAAGAGCCCTAAATCCCTCGCTATCCACAGAGGCGCGCGTGTCGCAGAAACCGAAGCGTAAGAAATCGTAAATGAATCAAGCTTCTTTTCCTGCGCATCTAATGTGGGAACCAAGAGGAAAGGAAAACTGCTAAAGAACAAGAGGGCGGCGAGCGAAAGCTTAAGATTTCCCGTGGGAAAAAGCAGGTGCGAGCCGGTGTCGGTCCGGTTTCCTCCCCCTCGACGGGGGAGGGCGATTTTCTTTGCACCCCTATCCCTGCCTTCCCCCGTCGAAGGGGGAAGGTGTTTAGCACCGCGCTCCGCTAACCAGTTGCTTCCAAAAAACTTTGACAATGACATCAGTAATGCTCGCCTTCTTCGAGCGTCCGGATGCCGGCGCGAATCTCCGCTTTCGATTTGACTTTATGCTTGTACAATAGAAATGGCCAGGCGCGATAGGGATTTTCCAACCGAGCGTTGTTGCGACCTCGACCCGCGTCGGACATCGGTTTAACTGTCGCGATGCTCATCATCAGGAGCTGATCCTGGCAAGCCCGTTCGAGTTGAATCGCTGATAGACAAGTCCCTTCAATACCGGGTCCCACTACGACGACGCCGTGCGCGCGGAGAAAAACCGCATAATGCGGTCCCAAAGCATCCACCATGCGCTGCGCGAGGGTGAAACTATTGATGCCGTGGCTTTCGGGAAATATCGGTACGCCGTCGGCAAAGAGTCTGGCCTCTCTGTTGAATGGAATCAACCCGCTATCAAGCAAGCCGACGAGAATCGAATAGCGCGCATGGCAATGAATCACGCTTCCAACGTCCGGCCGGGAGCGGTAGACCGCGGCGTGGATTGGCGTCTCGGACGGAACCGGCCCCTTCCCGGCAATGCGTTTACCCTCAAAGTTCACGGTGCAAATATCTTTTGAATCGGCCAGCACTCCGGCGAATCGAGGATTGATGAGAAACGTCTTTGTTCCAGGAATTCGCGCGCTCAAATGACCCGACCCGGAAAGCACTCCCTCACCTGTAATGACCTGCAAACCGTCCACCAGTCGCCGCTTCAGATTTGGGATTTTCGATGCTTCGGCGGAGTCTTTTCTGAGCACTGCCGAAGGGCTCCGCACACGTTTTGGATTTGCGATTACCCACCTCCACGAGAATTATCGGCTTACTAACACGCGGGTCTATTCGCGTCAACGTACCTCTTTTCGATGGACTCAATGTGATTGACAGCCCACAAGCACTCTAATAGAGCATAACAATATACCATGAAATACCTGCGCATCTGGCTTCGCGTCAAACTTCCAGAGAAAGAATTGGCCCTCCTGGCACAAGAAGCTCCCGACTGTGAGCTACAGCAGCATGACGACGACGCCATCGACCCGCAATCGCTGAGTGAAGTCGACGGAGTATTTACCGAAGAGCCACTGCCCGATACGCTTGTGCAACAGATGCCGAACCTCAAGTGGCTTCACGTGACCCGCGGCGGGTTGAACACCTATTTGACACCGACAATAAAAGCCCGCCCGATTCAAGTCACTGGATCAAAGGGCATCCATGGCACGGTGTTTTCCGAGTTCGCTCTTGCCTGCATCTTGGCGCTGGCGAAGAAGTTGCCGGAATGCATAGATGGGCAAAAGCAAAGGAAATGGCAAAAGCTCGCGCCAGTGGAAGTCGCAGGGAAAACCCTCGGTATTGTGGGTCTAGGCACCGCCGGCACCGAGTTGGCCCGCAAGGCTAAAGCGTTGGGTCTGCGAGTAATCGCGACCAAACGGACGCCAACACCAAAGCCCAACTATGTCGATGAACTGGGGACCCCCGAGTTTTTGCCCCAGCTTCTTTCCGAGTCCGACTTCGTTGTGCTCTTGCTGGCATCGGTTCCATCAACCGTTGACATTCTTGGCGCCAAAGAACTCCGGTCGATGAAGAAGAGTGCCTATCTAATCAACCTCACAGGTGGCCAAGCGATAGAGGAGAAGCTGCTGCTACAGGCGTTGAAAGAAAACTGGATCGCCGGCGCCGCGCTGGACGCGTTCGCGCGCCAGCCTCTGCCGGAAGATTCGGAGCTCTGGAATCTGCCCAACGTTATCCTTAGCCCGCGCATCGGCGGACTGACGGAGCAAAAGTGGTCGCCGCTGTTGCCGATCTTCGTCGATAATCTGAAGCGCTTCATTGCGGGAGAGCCGCTGCGCAACGTGGTCGATAAAGAGCTAGGCTATTAAACTTTTTGAACGGCTTGAACGATTTGAACATTTTGACCGGCTTCAACCGTTCAAGGTTGACGGCCTAAATCTGGTTGTCGCCACTATAGTTCTGTAGTAGATTCGGACTCAAACAAGAAGGGAGAATAAAGCTATGGCATCGATTCTTTATTTGGGAACAGACGAAGGCGTGGTCACGCTTAAGAGCGAGGATGGCCGTTCTTGGAAAATAGAGCATCACGGGCTCAAAGATTGGCAAGTCCCTGAGGTTGCCGTCTCACCATCGGCACCTAACAAAGTGTTTGCCGGAACGCGCGGCGACGGTGTTTGGCTGAGCGAAGATTTCGGCGCTACCTGGTCGAAACCCTGCTACGGCAAGCGGGGCCCCGGCAAAGTTCGCTGCCTCACCATCGATCCCCGCGATCCCAACACGCTCTACGCGGGCACCGAGCCCATCGATGTCTTTATCAGCCGGGATGGCGCCAAAAACTGGAAGCGACTCGACTCGGTGTGGAACATCCCTTCGGTATCAACCGTCACCTATCCAGTGGCCACCGTCGAGCCCCATGTACGTGACATTACCATTGATCCCAAAGAACCCAACACCATTTACGTCGCGCTGCAAGTGGGTTACATGATCAAGACCAAGGACGGCGGCGCGACTTGGGAGCTGTTGAATAAAAATCTCGATTGCGATGTACACACTATCGTCTTGCATCCCGAGGATAGCAACAAGATCTTCATCGCCACCGGCGGCCACGACTGCCGGGCAGGCAAGGCTCCAGGTCGCGCGCTTTACTTTAGTAGCGATGGCGGAGAGAACTGGGCGCCGATGGCCGCAGAGTTCAAGGAGGAATATTCAGTACCGCTAACGATACACCCTAAAAGACCCAATGTTATTTATTCCGCGGTTGCCAACGGACAACCGGGACAGTGGCGAAAGCGTGCTTCCGGCGCGGAAGCGTTCCTCATTCAGTCGATGGACGCTGGCAAGAGCTGGAAAAAGCTCGACGGCGAAGTTTCAAGAGCTAACCAGAGTTTTGTGGAAGCCTTTGCTTTTGACCCGGCTAACTTCGATCACATGTACGCAGCGCAGCAAAACGGTGACCTTTTCGGCAGCGAAGATAGTGGCAGTAGTTGGTTCAAACTGAACGTGAAAGCGCCGCATGTCTCCGACATGAAGGCAGCTCACGCGTAAGAACGGTTACGCGTCTAGAGTTTCGAGTTCCGGGTTTCTGAATTCCTAACTCGAGACTCCAGACTCGAAACCCGAGACTAAAACTATGGCAAAATTGATCGGCTGCCTGGCGATGTCCCATGCGCCGCAGCTCATGCTCAACCCTGATCATTGGGGCTTACTCAACAACCGCGAGAAAGAGCGGCTACCCGATAAACCGGAGCTGGATCGCGAAACGGCAGAGGTGAAATGGGCCAAGTGGAAAGGCTGCATGGAAGCCATCGCCAAGCTGCGCCAAAAGCTCGAGGCTTTCGATCCCGACGTATTGATTGTGGTCGGCGATGATCAACACGAGAACTTGGTGGACGACAACATGCCGCCCTTTTCCATCTACATGGGAGAGGAAGTCGAGGCCAGCGCCAGCCTGAGATACCTAAATCAACCCAAATCTGAGAATCGCACAAAGTATCGGGTCGAGGCGAAGCTGGCCGGAGCCCTCGTCGCCGGTTTAATGGACGAAGGGTTCGACCCGGCGTATTCGAAACGCACGCGCTACGACGGCGGGCTCGGTCATGCCTTCGCGCGCGTGCTTAAGTTTCTTACGCCCGACGCCACCCGGCGCATCATTCCCGTGATGGTGAACACTTATTATCCACCGGCACCGTCAGCCCATCGATGCGCCCAATTCGGCGTCGCGTTGGCGAAGCTGATCGACCGTTTCCCAAGCGCGGATCGAGTCGTCGTGATCGGCTCCGGGGGACTCAGCCACACCAAGATCGACGAGCAATTGGACGAGAGATTTATTCGAGCGCTGCAGCACAATGAAACGGATTACATGAGTGCGATGCCTGCCTCGGTCTTAGTTGAAGGGACCTCGGAGATTCGCAACTGGATCGTCACCGCCGCGGCGGCGAATTGCAGCGGCACGATGGTCGATTACTTCCCGCTCTATCGCACTCGCACGGGTGTCGGTTGCGCCATGGGCTTTGCTTATTGGCAGCTAAATTAATCGCGCGGATCTTGCAGTCCAAAACATCGGTCTTTCCTCGCGTTTAGATTTTTCTTCGAATGACCGACGAACCTTCCCCCTCGGACCCGAAAGAAATCGGTCGTCTCGCTGCCTTTCGCTATCGGGATTTCAGACTTTTTTGGATCAGTCTTTTTGTTTCGAACATCGGCACCTGGATGCAGATGACCGCAACCAATTGGTTGCTCTATCAACTGACAGACTCTCCGGTTCAGTTGGGACTCAACGGTATCTTCCGCGCCATCCCAGCCATAGGCTTCGGGCTCATCAGTGGTACCTTCGCCGATCGCTACGATCGCCGGCGGCTCATGCTCTGGACACAGCTTCTTCTGGGTCTACTGGCGCTGGGCCTCGGCGTATTGGATCACTCCGGTAACGTTCAAGCCTGGCAGATCTACGCGTTTACCTTTGTCAGTTCCACGGTCGGCTCCTTTGATGGTCCCGCCCGTCAGGCCTTGTTTCCTTCCCTGGTGCCGCGCGCCGTTCTCCCCAATGCGGTGGCGCTCAATTCATTGTTATGGAAAGGTGCGGCGCTGCTCGGGCCGACTCTGGGTGGCGTCGCCATCAGCCTCATGGGTACCGCCGGCGCGTTCTACGCCAATGCGGCGAGTTTCCTGGTTGTCGTTGTCGCGCTTTTACTGATGCGCACCTCGGCATCTGCGCGCCAAAGACACCATGATTTTTTGAGTGAAACGAAGGCGGGGTTTTCCTATATCATCTCGCGACCGATCATTCTGGGCGTGATGATCATGGAAGGCGTCTCATCCGTCTTCGGTTTGGACAACGCGATGCTGACCATCTTTGCCAGCGATATCCTGCACGTGGGCGCCGGCGGGTTCGGACTCTTGCAGTCGGCGCGTGGTCTCGGTGCCGTCATCGGCTCGAGTCTGTTCATCGCCATGGGCCATCGCTCGGATCAGGGGAAAATTCTTATTACTTCGGCGATTCTTTACGGTATTGGCTTCGCCCTTTTCGGCCTTTCTAATTGGTTCGTGCTCTCTCTAGCACTGATCGCGTTCGTCGGCGTGACGGACACCATCTGGTCCGCCTGCCGCAGTACGATCCTCCAACTGATTACGCCGGAAAGTTTCCGCGGCAGAGTGATGGGAGTGTTTCAGTTGAGCAACCGGGGGCTTCATCCTTTGGGTCAGACGGAGACCGGATTGGTCGTACCGCTAATGGGAGCGCCGGCGGCAACCTTTTTCGGTGGGCTACTGGTATTCGTCGTAACGCTGATCACCGCTTGGCGGGTGCCTGAAATACCGAAGTTCCACTGGAAAGAAACGGACGATCGCCGGGCCGAGCGAAGTGTGGCGGAAGATGAACGAGCGACGGGTTAATTCCAAGGAGTTCATAAGTAAGTAGACATGCGGCGACCAAGGGAACGTGGACAGAGCGATAGTCTAGAAGGCAGAGGCCCATTGACTGCGACCGGAAGGATTCGGCGACATGTCCGTTGTCCGGATAGAAATGAACTCCTAATGATTCACCGAAGGCAATCACGCCTCTCTCGGCCAGAGGGTGATACCTTCGGACTTGAGTTCCAGATAGATCTTTTCACCGGCTTTGAGATGCCGCGAGGCGGGGGAGACCAAAACTCGTGTTTCCGAGCCCAGCGCGACGGTGTATTCATAACGGTCGCCGAGAAATTGGGCTGACTGAAGATTCGCTGGGACCATGTTTAACTTGCCTTCAGGTGCCTTGGCCCATAGTTCGACTTGTTCCGGGCGGATCGCGACCATCACGGGCTGGCCGACTTTGGGCAAACCGTTGCCGGAAGTCGAAAGATTTGTTCTCTGAATAGATAGCGGAGAAGCGTCAAACTGCTGAATCGCCACACTAACTTGCTGATCGCCGACTCCGAGGATCTTTCCCGGGAGAAGAAAGGTCTTGCCCAAGAAATCCCGCACAAACGGCGTCGCCGGATGATAGTAGACCTCTTCCGGACTGCCTACCTGTTCCAGTTGCCCCGTCTTCATGATGGCGATGCGATCGGAGAGGCTCAGAGCTTCAATCTGGTCGTGGGTAACGAATACGACGGTGACGTGGACCCGCCGTTGGAGCGCTTTCAATTCTCGCCGCATCTCCTCGCGCAGTTGCGCGTCCAGGTTGCTGAGCGGCTCGTCGAGAAGCAAAACTTTCGGCGAGAAAACCAACGCACGGGCGAGCGCAACCCGCTGCTGCTGCCCGCCGCTGAGCGCGGGAGCTTGGCGATCTTCCAAGCCCGCGAGCCCCACCAACTCCAAGACCTCGGCGACTTTTTTTTCGGCTTCTCTGCCTTTAATACCGCGCAGCTTCAACGGATAGACGACATTCTCAAAAACCGTCATATGCGGCCACAGGGCGTAGGATTGAAAGACCATGCCCATATCGCGTTTCTCCGGCTTGACGAAAAGCCTCTGACTTTCAGAGGCAAGGCATTTGTCGCCAAGATGAATCTCTCCGCCGTCGGGCTTCTCCAATCCTCCCACTAGTCGGAGGGTCGTGGTTTTGCCGCAACCGCTCGAGCCCAACAGGGTAAAAAATTCTCTCTCACGAACCTCGAGATTCAGCCGGTCGACGGCGACGACACGATCAAAAGTCTTAAAAAG
>Ga0209887_1000117_pt1 | contig 22062 bp, 23 predicted proteins | sample GWRWN1_30_40_FD_187230 | JGI IMG/M metagenome (GOLD analysis project Ga0209887, IMG submission 187230) | Riverbed sediment microbial communities from areas with no vegetation in Columbia River, Washington, USA - GW-RW N1_30_40 (SPAdes)... | ecosystem: Environmental > Aquatic > Freshwater > River...
GCGAAGGAGCAAATACCTCGGCATCTCTGGCGCTAGCGGCCAAGTCATAGTGGTCTATGACCAGCTCATAGACTTCGAGGGTTCGCTGATCCGGATCTATGAGCCAGTAATTGGGCACGTTGTGCCTGGCATAAAGCTGGGCTTTGGTCACGCGGTCTGTGCGGTGAGTCGTGGGTGAAAGAATCTCGACAACCAAGGTCGGAGCCCCTTCGACGCCTCGCGTAGTGACGACTTGGCTTCGATCATTGCCAACAAATACGAGATCGGGTTGAACTACGGTCGTGGCGGCTAGAATCACATCGGTCGGGGCGAGCAGAAGCCTGCCAATGTGGTTGGCAAAAACATGGGTGGATAGTATTCGGTGCAGGTTGCCCAAGGAGATCTGATGTTTGGTAGTGGGCGCTGGTGTCACAGAAAGCTCTCCGTCAAGAATTTCGTACCGGTTGCGATCGTTGGGCAACTCGCAGTAGTCGTCATAGGTGAGGACGATCTTACCCTGCGGAATACTTTGAGTAAAAGTAGACACAACCAAACCTCTTTTTCGACTTCTCACTAGGTAGGTTGTAGTAACCCGATCTTATTGTCAAGTGAGAATGAGCTGCCATGGAAGTGATATTCATGAGCGAAATCGTCACCGATTCGCTGGAATGCGCCGACCCCCGGCGGATAGGGGGATCAAGTGAGAAAGGGCGAGTGTCGAGTGACGAGTGGAAGGAGAAAGAGGAAAACATGAAGAAAAAAATCACGGTCCTCACCTTTTGCGCCATGCTCTTTGCGCTTTGCGTTCCCGTCGCGGCGCAGCAGCCAGCGAAAGTCCCCCGGATAGGATACCTAACTGGTGCATCCCTTTCCTCTCAGTCGGGAAACGCCGAAGCATTTCAGCAAGGTCTACGCGAGCTTGGCTACGTGGAGGGGAAAAACATTGTCATTGAGTGGCGAGGCGCGGATGGAAATCGCGATCGCCAGCGAGCGCTCGCGGCCGAGCTAGTGCGTCTCAAGGTGGACGTCATCGTGGCGTCTAGTGGGGGAGATACTCGTGCGGTCAAGGAAGCGACCGCCACGATTCCCACTGTCATGGCGCAGACTGACGATCCCGTTGCCAGCGGATTTGTCGCCAGCCTGGCGCGACCTGGAGGAAACATTACTGGATTGTCGACCCTTTCCCCGGAGTTAAGCGGCAAACGGCTGGAACTTTTGAAGGAGGTCCTACCCAAACTCTCTCGTGTGGCGGTCTTCGGGACTTCAAGCAGCCCCGGCGATGCGCCAGCGTTGAATGAAACGAAACTCGCTGCCGTAGCGATAAGGGCAACCGTTCAACACGTAGATGTACTAAGCCCTAAGGATTTTGAGGCTGCCTTCCGAGCCGCAGTCGAGGGGCGGGCTGACGGTGTCCTCTGGCTAGTGTCGGGCTCGGTCGGCGGCGGGCATCAAGCAAAGATAGCCGAATTGGCGATGAAGAGCCGGCTCCCCACAATCTACGAACGCCAAAATTATGTCTCAGCTGGAGGGCTCATGTCCTACGGTGTCAACTTGCCCGACTTGCACCGGCGCGCCGCCACCTACGTCGACAAAATTCTCAAGGGCGCCAAGCCAGCAGAGCTTCCTGTAGAGCAACCGATGAAGTTTGAATTTGCCATCAACCTGAAAACGGCGAAACAGATCGGATTGAACATCCCTCAGTGGACCCTGGTGAAGGCAGATAAGGTGATCAGATGAAACCATTTTGGATTTTAGATTGCCGATTTTCGTAAGGAGCAGAAGAAGTGGAAGCCGGTGGTCTCATGTCCTACGGCGTGAACTTTCCTGACTTGTACCGGCGCGCCGCCACTTATGTGGACAAGATCCTCAGAGGCACCAAGCCCGCCGAACTTCCCGTCGAGCAGCCGATGAAGTTCGAGTTCATCATCAATCTGAAAGCCGCCAAGCAGATCGGGTTAACCATTCCGCCGAACGTGCTGGTGCGGGCGGACAAAATCATTCGATGAACTGACGACAGGAGATCGAGGCAAGTTCGCCAGAAATCGCTACGTTAAGCGGTCACGTTCGAAGAGTGATGTTTCAAGAGAGAGAAATGAGGCTGGAATGTTTGTGTTGCTTAGAGAAACACGTCTCTTGCGGCAATCTTAAGCTCTGTGAATGGCGGAGCAATAGTTGGAGTCGCTCCCCGGAGAGTCACTACCGGCCGAAAGACGTCCCCTTCTAACATATAGATCTCTATACTCTTATCGTCCGGATCGAGGATCCAGTAGACCGGGACTTTGTGGCGGGCGTAGATCTGAGCCTTGGTCACTCGGTCACTACGACTTGTCGTTGGGGACAAAATCTCTACTACCAAATCAGGAACGCCCTCGATGGCCCTCTCAGTGATGATATGCTGACGGGCCGAGAATACGAAGAGGAGATCTGGCTGAAGTATGGTGGTTGGGTCGAGAATCAGATCAATCGGCGCGTAGAAGAGTTTGCCGAGGTTACGGTCATCGATATGCCTGCTAAGCAGTTTGAAAAGGTTTGCCGATGCGCTTTGATGCTTTGTGCTAGGCGCCGGCGTCACGGTCAGCTCTCCTTCGAGAATCTCATAGCGGTTGCGGTCGTTGGGCAAAAGGACGTAGTCCTCATAGGTGAGAACAATCTTCCCTTTCGGAATGTGCATGGGGGTAGACATGCGGGCCTCGCTTCGTTTGATATTTTTACCACGGGGGTGTTTTAGCGTCAATGAAACACGGGGCTGCGCGGATCTTATTGTAGAACAGCTAATAAAATTACGTTTATCATCAACCTGAAAGCGGCGCTCACAATTCCGCCGAACATGCTGGCAAGAGCGGACCGAGTCATAAGATGACAGCGAATTAAAGCCTACGACTTCCCCGTCCCTTTTTGGAACTCGAAGTGCGGATCTTTATAGGCCGCCTCCGGCATGAGGGAGGTTAGCCCTCTTTTTGCCAGCTCATCCTCGAATTTTTCCCGCACCCAGGAGTCCTCGCTCACATATTCGATCTGATCCTTGGCGCGGTCTTCGACTTTCTCCGCGTGGCCGTGGAACTGCATGGGCGGGTGCAGCGCAAGATATCGCGCCGGCTCGCCGCCGGCGTTGAAATGTTGGTGAAACCACTTGTTCGGCGGAACGAAGCAGCTCGCTTCGTGCCACGGGACTACGACTTTCTCTTTTCCTTCCTCCCACATGATCGAGTAGCCTTCGCCGACCGGAATCACGATTACTCGGCCAGGGCCGTGGCGGTGCGCTTTCTTATATAGGCGCGCGTCGAAGACGGACATGTGGCAGGACATCTCCGAGTCGGGAAACTGGATGTAAACACTTCGCCCTCCCGCGCCCCGTCTAACGTTAGCGTCAAGCTTGTCCCAGGCTCTCATGTCAGGAAAAAAGTTTCCGTACCAGTAGGCGCGCCGGTTCCAGGAGCTATCCAGCGTGCTTTGTTGAATCATCTTGGCTTCGGAATAGAAATCCATCTCGTTCTGAATGTCGGGTCCTTCGTAAGAGTTGCCAAAGATGAAATTCACGTCGCGCACTCCGGACAACGTGAGCGGCATGTAGTTGTACTGCAGCAGTCGCACCGGTTTGTCACCCTGCATGTTGCTGAACTGGTGCGCATAGTTATGGGGCACCAGGAACATGCTGTGCTTCTGCCATTCGAAAGTTTTCTTAGACCGTTTCTCGCCTGCCCAAATCGTCGTGAGTCCCCGCCCTTCGACCACATAAATAATCTCATCCAAAGCGAACTTGAGCGGCGGCAGTGTTTTCCCCGGCGGAATCTCCGTCACGCGCGCGGAGGTGACTCCCTCTTGGCCCACCAACTGGATAAACGCGGAGTTGCACTGACGCTCGTCCCACCAACCGAGCTGTAATGTTCTCAAATCTTCGATGTAATAGCCCCGATAGATGGGAATCCTTTGAGCCTCCATCCACTCATCATAGGTATAATGCTTGCTCCACATTTTCCGTTCTGCTTGCATCGCCTTGGACATGATCCACTCTCCTTCTGTTGATTAACTCGTATCAAATTTACGACCGTTTGTAACCGCCTCCCGCGGACTACCTGACGGTCACTACGAGAATGGTTCCCGCCACCGTCAATGCGGCACCGATAATAACGCGCAACGAGAGCGCTTCGAGGTCCCTGAGAAATATCGCAGTTAGAAGCAGGGTGAGCACCGGATTGGAACTGACCAGCGGCTCGACAATCACGACTTTGCCGAAGCTCAAGGCGTAAAAGACCGACAGCATCGCCGCCGTGTTGATAATGCCGGCGGCAATCAGCCATCCGGCACTCTGGCGCGGCAGCTTGAAAACCTCCTTTCCCCCCTGAAAATGCAAAAGACCCAAGGAAAAGAGCGCCGCGGTCGAAGCCGTCGTCGCCGCCGCAAGTATCGGAATGTTCACCACGTCCAATCCCGCCTTTCGCAAGTTCGCCGACACCCCAAAGGCAATAGCCCCGAGAATCGGATAAATAATGTCCATTTTACGCCATGGCTTGTCTGCCGGCTTGGTCATGGAGAGCATGATGACTCCCAGAATCACCAAGCATGTGCCCGCGATATTTTGGAGAACCCACAGTTCGCCCAGATAAAGAACAGCGAAAATAGAAGCAAAAATCGGTGAAGAATTCACAATCGGAACCGACCGCGCCACGCCGATCCGTTCAATGCCGACGTAACCGAGAGTTCGGCCGATGCCGGGCGCGAAGATGCCCGCGGCAATGAAATAGCCGATGGCCGGGTTCCAAAGCGACGCGTAGGGCACGAAAAACGGCACGAGCAGCAAGAGCACCACCGCACTTATCGTGAGCGAGATAAACGAGCCGGTCATGGCGTTGGAATGAACCAGCCCCCGGCGGATTAAGATATGGGCGATGGAGAAAAACAGTGCCGCCAGAAGGGAGAAATAGTGAGCCATTGAACGCTTCTTGCTCTGCTTAAAACTTGTTCTCGTTGAGTTTCATAACCGCCACCATCCCAGCCCGGCCGAGCCGCAACCAAAACTCGGAATATCTCCCGCAAAGGCGCAAAGGCCGCAAAGAAATTTAACTTCCGGACTTGGCGCTCTTGGCGTCTTGGCGCGAGCAAATCCCCATCCTGGAAGCCACGGGCCACCGGAAAATTTGCGTGAGCCGCGAAAACCTTCAACTATAGCAGCACGAAGAGCACGAAGTTTATAATCAAGATATCCGAACCCTTCGTTTCCTTCGCGACCTTTGTGGTGAAAAAGTCTTTCGTCGAATGGTGCAATCATAACGAACCGTCGCCGCAAAATTTGCGCTAGAAATATAAGTCGGAAAGATCACATCCAAACTCATTTCACTGTCGCCACCAGAACCGTCCCCGTGACGGTCACCAATGCTCCAACAACGATTCGGGTAGAGAGCCGCTCGAGTTCTTTGAGAAAAATGCCGGTCCATAAAAGGCTCAGCAATGGATTGCAAGCGATTAACGGTTCCACTCTGACGACGTTGCCGACGTTGAGGGCGGAAAAAACTGATAGAATCGCGCCGGTGTTTACCAAAGCGGCGCCGAGCAACCAACCGCCGCTTTGCCGATTTAACTTGAGCGCCTGGCGCCCTCCTCGCATTTGAATGATAGCCAACAGCACGAAAAAAGCGGTGCCTACCGTGACCGCGGCCGCAAGAATCGGGATTTGGAGCTCCATCAAGCCGGTTTTTCGAAGAGTCGTCGAGATACCGAAGGCCAGCGCCCCGAGAATCGGATAAATAACATCCAGTTTTCGCCATTGACCTTCCGCCGGCTTGCCTGAAGAGAGTATGATCACTCCAATGATGACGAGGCCGGTTCCGATAATATTCTGCAACACCCACACCTCCCCCAAGAAAAAGACCGCGAGCAGGGAGGAAAAAATAGGCGCTGAATTAACGATCGGCATTGAACGCGCGACTCCAATCCGCTCAATCCCAAGGTAACCCAGAGTTTGGCCGATGGCCGGGGCAAAAAAACCAGCGGCGATGAAATAACCGATGGCCGGCGCTCCCAGCGCCGATAAAGGCGCGAACCATGGCAGCAACATCCAAAAGGCCGTTGCACTGGTCGCCAGTGAGACAAACGATCCGGTGAGAGCGTTGGAATTGACCAAACCACGGCGAACCAAGACGTGGGCGATGGAAAAACAGAGCGCGGCTTGAAAACTAAAGTATTCGGCCATCGAGCCGTTCGTAGCAACTGACTGGCGAACCCGAGGGATCTAAGACAGATTTCTCCCGGAGTTTACCCTGAGCTTGCCGATGGGGTCGAAATGACACCAGAGGTCAACAGATTAGTCGACCTTGGTCGTCGGAAACATCAGCGATTTTACCGTGACAGGGATGACTTCCGTGATCCCGAGACATTCGCCAATGTCGACGTAATCCAGATCGCCTACTTCGATGCCGTCCACGGCAATGATGTCGCGGGCCACTTTGAATTCGTCTTTGAGCATACCGCCCAAAGACTTTGCAATGTCGATATCCAACGTCAGGTAAAGCGGGCATTTTGGGTCGTCCGCTTCCTTGAGAATCTCCGCGACTCCTTCTGCGATCCGTTTGACCGACTGATAGTCCGGCACACCGTTCACGGTCAAAGACAAAGCCAGACCCGAAGTGAATCGCGGTAGATCGAACTTTCTTAGCGATTGCTTCAACGTATCGCTCACCGGTTGACCGTCGCGAACAGAGGCTTGGATAACTTTGAGACCATGGACCGGCAGCGCCTGCTCATTGGAGACATAGCTGGTGTTGCCGCTCGCCTGGATAGTGTACTCGCCGGCGCCGATCACCGTGGCGCGGATACCTTCAGTGGGTTCCCGGAGAATTTCCTTGGGGAGACGTTGTAAATGGGCGCGCACATTCTTTCCGAGTACCGGACCAATATCTCCATAGGCCTTGGGGTCGCGGTCATACACATGCTCGGAGACACCGCCTGAGAAGACGATATGCTGAACCTGTTTTAGGCCGCGGTAATTCACTAAAGGCGGCGTCACCATGAGCTGGTTTGCCATCGGCAAGGTAGGTCCTCTCTCGATCACTTCGAAGAGAATCTTCGCCATATAGGCGCCGAAATCTTCCCTCATCTTGTCGGTGATCTTCTGGCCCAACTCTACTTTATAACCCAACTCCTTCATCATTGCCCGGCCCGCGTCTTCGATGCGGGTGATCACGTCGTTCTCGTCAAAAGCAATCAGCCGCGCGCCGATATTAATCGCTGCGGTTTGGCTGACGACCCCGTCTTCGATAAGCGAAAACTTGGTCGTGCCGCCGCCCATGTCCACATTAAGAACCGTCTTATGCTCGGACTTGGAGAGATCCACCGCGCCGCAGCCGTAGGCCGCGAGCAGCGCCTCGTGGTTGTGACCCGCAGCCGCGCAAATGAATTTCCCAGAGTACTTGGCGAAGAATTCGACAATCGGCTGCGCGTTTTCTTTCTTCAGCGCTTCGCCAGTGATGATGACTGCGCCGGTATCGACATCTTCCGGCGTTAGGCCCGCGTCTTCGTAGGCATTGTGGATAAACCGATTGACCTTGTCGGTATCGATTCTGGTCGCCGACAAGTAGGGCGTCAGCATGATCGGGGAGCGATAGAGCACTTCGCGGTTGGTCACCTTGAACTTGCCTGAGAGAGAGGCGCCCTGGCGGCGTAAGGTGATGTGCGAGAAAATCAGATGGGAGGTGGAAGAGCCGATATCGATGCCCACGCTTTTAAGCGAGAACATCTCCAGTCCTTCGATTTCGGTTACAATCTCACCTTCTTTGATTTCAAAGTTTTCCGGATGATCGTGATCGTAGATGTCGTCGTGCATTCGTTTGCCTCGATTGATGGATTTTTCTTTGGCCTCTATAAACAGGAATCCCCGCCCGGGGCGGGGATTCCTTGATCCTACTTTGTGATCTCTAGCACCTGACCGCTTATTGTTTCCCCATAGCCTTGGACCACTCGTAGTCCGGATTGGTATAGCACTCAGCGGGCATGATGCTCTTGATGCCCCGCTTGGCCAGCTCCTCCTCGAACTTCTGACGGATATACGGATCCTCATTGGGATATTCGATCTGGTCTTTGGCGCGGTCTTCGATTTTCTCCGCATGACCGTGGAACTGCATCGGCGGATGGAGCGCCAGGTAGCGCGCCATGTCGCCACCGGCATTGAAATGCTGGTGGAACCACTTGTTAGGCGGCGTGACCATACTGCATTCGTGCCACGGGCAGACGATCTTCTCTTTGCCTTCTTCCCACATGATCGAATAGCCTTCCCCCGCCGGAATAATGATGGCGCGACCGGGACCATGCCGGTGCGCTTTCTTGTAGGTTTTCGGGGCGAAGACAGACATATGGGCGGTTAGTTCTGAGTTGGGAAACTGGATAAAAACGCTCTTGCCGCCGGCACCGCGCCGCTCGTTGGCATCCAGCTTGTTCCACGCCCGCATATCGGGGAAAAAGTTGCCGTACCAGAAACCCCGAAGTCCCAAACCTTCGTCGAATTCCTTCGCCTGAACGAGTTTCGCTTCGGAATAGAAGTCCCCGTCCGTCGCGCCATTCTTTGGTTCAAATGGATTGTTAAAATATAGCTCCGGGTCCGGTAGCGCGGACATCGCCATAGGCATATAGCTGTAATGGAAGAGGCGAACTGGCTTGTCACCCTGCATATTGCTGAAGACATGGTAATGATTGCGCGGCACCAAAAAGAGGGAGTGCTCCTGCCACTCGAAGCTTTTCTTCGGCTTACCTTCTCCACCCCAAACGGTCGTGAGACCGCGGCCAGAGCAGACATATACTAGCTCGTCCAGAGCAAACTTTATGGGCGGAAGGCTTTTGCCGGGCGCAATTTCAGACACCCGGGCCGAGCTGACTCCCTCCTGGCCGAGAAGTTGGATAAAGGCTGCCTTACACTGCCGCTCTTCCCACCACTCCAACTCAACCGTCCGTAAGTCCTCGATGTAATAGCCTGTGTGGATAGGAATCCCCTTTGTTTTCATCCACCGATCATAGGTGAATTCTTTGCTCCACATGGTGATGACGGGTTCTTGTTTGGCTGTCTCGGCCATAAATCCTCCTCCTTATCTCTTTCTTTATCTTCTTGCTTCTTTACCGGCCACCTGAAGTCGGGCATCCGCCCACTGCAGAGCCGCTTCCGCGCTGTTGAATTCTTTATCTTCGTAATTTAGCTCTGTCATTCTCTTTTCGGCGTTCTCCTTGGCCTGACGCGCGCGACTTGTATCGATCTCGCCTGCAAATTCGGCTGCAGGCGCTAGTACAGTCATGACATTATCTAAGACCTCGGCATAACCCCCGCTCACCGCCACGTAATGCCTGGCCGCTCCTTCCTTATAACTCATCTCGCCGGGCACCAAAAGAGTAAGAAATGCGATATGGTTCGGCAAAACACCGAACTCGCCCAAGGCGCCCGGAGCCGTGACCTCGTCGACGACATCATCGAGCATAAGCCGGCTCGGCGTCACCACTCTGAGTCTGATTTTGTCAGCCATCTTTTCTCAACTACAAACGTTGATTTTCTTTGCCTCACCCGCACTAGGCCGCCGCCATTCTCTTGGCTTTTTCTAATACCTGTTCGATCGTCCCGACCATGTAGAACGCTTGCTCGGGGATATCGTCGTGTTTCCCTTCAACTACTTCTTTGAAGCCGCGAATCGTGTCCTTTAATTCAACATAAACGCCGGGGCTACCCGTAAAAGCTTCGGCGACATGGAACGGCTGCGACAAGAAGCGCTGGATCTTTCGCGCACGTGACACGGTTAACTTGTCATCTTCCGAGAGTTCGTCCATACCGAGAATAGCGATGATATCTTGCAAATCTTTATAGCGCTGGAGAATCACTTGCACGCTTCGGGCAACTTCATAATGCTCCGTGCCCACGACATGAGGATCCAAGAGACGTGAGGTCGAATCCAGCGGGTCCACCGCCGGGTAAATACCTAACTCGGCGATCTGACGGGAAAGAACGGTCGTCGCGTCAAGATGAGCGAAGGTCGTCGCCGGAGCGGGGTCGGTCAAATCGTCGGCCGGCACGTAGATCGCTTGAACCGAGGTGATGGAGCCTTTATGCGTGGTTGTGATTCGTTCCTGTAGTTCACCCAAGTCGGTGGCCAACGTCGGCTGATAACCGACTGCGGAAGGCATGCGTCCGAGCAAAGTTGAAACCTCTGAATTGGCCTGGGTGAAACGGAAAATGTTGTCGAGGAAGAGAAGCACGTCGCGGCCTTCGTCGTCGCGGAAGTACTCAGCCAACGTTAGCGCTGTTAGGGCGACACGGGCGCGGGCTCCTGGGGGCTCGTTCATCTGTCCATACACCAGCGCGGCCTTGTTGATAACGCCGGATTCCTTCATTTCCAGCCAGAGGTCGTTGCCTTCACGTGTCCGCTCGCCGACCCCGCCGAAGACAGAATAACCGCCGTGCTTCATGGCGACGTTATTGATCAGCTCCATGAGAATAACGGTCTTGCCGACGCCGGCGCCGCCGAACAGGCCGATCTTTCCGCCGCGGGCATAAGGAGCGAGGAGGTCGACGACTTTGATGCCGGTTTCGAAAGCCTGGACTTTGGTTTCTTGATCGACGAATTCCGGAGTGGGGCGGTGAATCGGATAGGATTTTTTCGCGTTGATTGGCCCCTGTTCATCCACAGGCTCGCCGATGACGTTGAGCACGCGTCCCAGCGTTTCCGCACCGACCGGTACGGTGATACCGGCGGCGGTGTCCGTCGCATCCATACCGCGCACCAGTCCTTCGGTCGTATCCATTGCAACGCAACGGACGGTATTTTCACCCAAGTGCTGCGCCACTTCCAGGATAAGATTCCCTTGCTGATCGCTGATCGCCGGATTGCTAACCTTGAGCGCATTGTAAATGGGCGGCAGCGCGCCGTCAGAAAATTCCACATCGACGACCGCTCCCAACACCTGGGTGATTTTCCCCATGTTCATAGTCACCACTCCCTCCGTTCAATTCCTCACTTCAAAGCTTCCGCCGTACCGACGATCTCCATCAGCTCGCGCGTGATCGAAGCCTGGCGCGCACGGTTCATCTGCAAGGTCAGTGTCCCCATCATCTTCGATGCGTTCGTCGTCGCCGAATCCATGGCCGTCATACGCGCGCCATGCTCGCTGGCGGTTGATTCCAACAATGCCCGCTGAATAGCTACCTCGGTAATCTTTGGCAACAGACTGGCCAAGAGCTCCTGAATCCCGGGCTCGTAGAGATACTCGGTTAGTTGTTCCGTCTCCGCTGTCGCCGTTACAGAGACGGGCAAAAGCTTCTCCAGAGTCGGCACTTGCGAAAGGGCTGACCGGAAACTGCTATAGAGAATGTAGACGGCATCGGTTTCGCCGCCGACGAAACGGTTGATCAGCTTTTCCGCGATTTCCGCCGCCAATTCTTCAGGGGGGGTCGCAAGAATATTCACGTAGCGATCGGAGATCTCGGCGTGGCGGCGGCGGAAGTAATCTGCCCCCTTACGACCAATCAAAGTAAGCTGAACTTCCTTTTCGGGACCGTGCTCACGTCTAAAGGCCTCAGCGGCGCGGATAAGATTGGCGTTGTAGCCGCCGCACAGCCCGCGATCCGATGTTAACAATACGAGCTGGATTCGCTTCTCTTCACGCACGGTGAGCAGCGGGTGGGCGTTGCTTACGACTCGAGCCGCAAGGTTCTTTAACAAATCGGTCATTTTTTCAGCATAGGGGCGCGCCGCCACCGCCGCCTCTTGCGCGCGTCGTAGTTTGGCAGCCGACACCATTTTCATCGCTTTGGTGATCTGCTGCGTATTGCGGATCGAGCTGATCCGCTTGCGTATCGCTTTAAGGGTCGCCATTAATTTTTAACGTTCGCCTAAAGTCACCGAAGCGTAAGGTCGCTTTGTCACCCTTAACGAAGTGAAGGATCTCCTTGCCTTCGAGATTCTTCGGCTTTGCCTCATCTATGACGCATAAACTGGGATCGTTCCTTAGCCTAAACTTACGCCTTAAAAACCGCTTTGAACTCCTCCAGCGCCTTGTTCATCGTGGCGCGGAGGTCGGCATCCAGTTCGCGCTTCTTGAGAATGTCGGCAAAAATGTCCGGATGCTTCGACTCAATAAAAGAATAGAGCTCTTGCTCGTACTTTTTAAGAGCCGTCACCGGCAATTCATCGACAAAGCCATTGGTACCGGCGTAGATGATCAGGATCTGTTTTTCCACCGGCAGCGGCTCGTATTGCCCCTGTTTAAGCAGCTCCACGAGTCGAGCACCACGATTGAGCTGGCGCTGGGTTGCTTGGTCTAAGTCCGATCCAAACTGGGCGAAGGCCGCCATTTCACGATACTGCGCGAGTTCCAGCCGTAGGGTTCCCGCCACCTGTTTCATCGCCTTGATCTGGGCGTTGCCACCGACCCGGGAGACCGATATCCCGACGTTAATGGCCGGCCTGACACCGGAATAGAAAAGATCGCTTTCCAGAAAGATCTGGCCGTCGGTGATGGAAATGACGTTGGTCGGAATGTAGGCGGAAACGTCACCGGCTTGGGTTTCAATGATCGGGAGCGCCGTCAGCGATCCGCCGCCGCGGGCATCGCTCATCTTCGCGGCACGCTCCAACAACCGAGAGTGGAGATAAAACACGTCTCCGGGAAACGCCTCACGTCCGGGCGGCCGACGCAGCAGCAAAGAAAGCTGACGGTAAGCAACGGCGTGCTTCGAAAGATCGTCATAGATCAATAGAGCGTGGCCGCCGTTATCACGAATGTGCTCGCCCATGGTGCAACCGGTATAGGGAGCGATATATTGGAGCGGAGCCGACTCAGAAGCCGTGGCGGCGACTACAATGGTAAAGTCCATGGCGCCGGATTCTCGGAGTTTATCGACAACTTGGGCTACCGTAGAGCGCTTCTGGCCGATGGCGACATAGATACAAATGACGTTGCCGCCTTTTTGGTTGATGATGGTGTCGATGGCAACCGCGGTTTTGCCCGTCTGTCTGTCGCCGATGATCAATTCCCGTTGCCCGCGACCGATGGGAATCATGCCGTCAATAGCCTTAAGTCCCGTTTGGAGGGGCTCCTTCACCGGCTGACGCGCGACGATACCGGGCGCTTTGATCTCGATTCTCCGGCGATCCTTCGTGTCGATGGGGCCACGGCCGTCAATGGCCTCGCCTAGGGCATTGACCACCCGTCCCACCAATCCCTGGCCCACAGGCACCTCGGCGATTCGGCCGGTGCGCTTGACCGTGTCACCCTCTTTGATCATATGGGTTTCGCCGAAAAGAGCGGTTCCGACATTGTCCTCTTCGAGGTTCAGCGCGACGCCAAAAATACCGTGGGGAAATTCCAACAGCTCACCGGCCGCGACTTTGTCCAGCCCATAAACGCGGGCAATACCATCCCCCGTCGAAAGAACTGTGCCGATTTCTTGGATCTCAACCGACTTCTCGTAGTCCCGGATCTGTTCCTTTATGATGCGGCTAATCTCCGCTGTTCCGATCTCCATAAATAGATCGCTCCTTAGTATCCGCGCGCGATGCGCTGTTTCATTTTCTCGAGCTGAGTCCGCACACTGCCGTCATAAACCTTGCCTTCGAACTCTACTAAAACACCACCGATGAGGCCCGGATCGGTCTCCTGCTGCGGCACTATTTCTTTACCGGAGATTTGGTGCAGTACTTCACGTAGCCGGTCCACCATCACCGGCTCCAGCGGACTAGGGCTGACAATTTTGGCTTCCGCGCGACCCTTGGTCTCATTCAGCAAGCGCCGGTAACGAGTGGCAATCGAGGGAAGATAAGTGAGTCGATCACGCTCCAGCAAAAGTGACAGGAAATGAATCGCCAAAATCGAAAGTTGCAGCCGGTTCGATACTTCGATGACGACTCTCTTGCGGCTCTCTATTCCAAAGGCGGGATTGGTCAAGACCTTTTGCAACTGCGCGCCTGTATAGGCCCCGAGAAAACTTTCAATCTCTTGGCCGATTTTCTCTTCTTGCCCCGCCTCGCGAGCCAATTGAAAGAGCGCCTTGGTATATCTCCGACTTAAACTGCCTTCGATCATGCAACCTGTCCGATGCTTTGAATGAAATCTCCGACCAAGCGACCCTGATCAGCTGAAGAAAGATGGTGTTGGACGAGCTCGCGAGCGCTGGCCTCGGCCTGGCCGGCCATTTCCTCACGGATTTTTTGCCGCGCCACTCTGACTTCTTGATCCGCCAGGAACCGTGCGTCCTCCTTAATTTTGGCGGCGAGCGTTTGCGCGTCGCTAAGGAGTTTTGTCTTCTCCCTTTCGCCTTCAGCCCGTAGCGACGCTGCGATCGACTGAAGTTCCTGTTCCACCCGCGCCAACCGTCCCTTGTAGTCTTGGACTATCGCCTCAGCCTGCTGCCTTTTCGCAGCAGCCTCCCGGACCGTCGCGAGCACTTCATCGCGCCGCGATTGGAGGAAGTTACGAACTAGCGGCAGCGCGTAATGAACAATGATGAAAGCAAAAATGAGAAAATTCCCGAGCGGGAACCAGATTTGATGAATGGATGGTGCATGGTGCTCGGCTTCCGCGGCGGAAGCCCATGCCTGTGCAACGCCAAAGAGCTCGAAAAAACTCACCCCACGTTCCTCCCGAGGACCTTGCTCGCCATCTCCTGTGCTATCGTTCTGACCTCAGCCGCGGCGAATTGCCGTTCTTTCTGTATCTGGCTCTCCACTTCCCGCCGTACCCCTTCCAGCATTCCCATCGCTTCCTCGCGGGCCTGATGCAAAACTCTTTCACGTTGCTGGCGCGCTTCCTGTAGAATCGCCTCCTTGGCAGCGTAGCCGTCGGCTTGTGCTTGGGCGATTTTCTCTTCGTATTGTGCGCGTAATCGCGCCCCTTCATGTTCCAAGTCCGTTGAATCGTGCTGGGTTCCGATGGTTCTACGTTCCCGTTCCTCCAGCAGGCCTAAATAGGGACGAAATAGAACCTTACTCAGGATGAGCCAAACGATAAGAAAAAGAACAATTTGATAAACGACGGAATAGTCTAAGGAGATCATTGGGTCATTCTTGATGTCAACTGAACCTTCGTTTTTGTTTCAGTCCGATCGGGCAATGAGCAATTCAACGCCCAATTGGAAAAAACCGCCTTCACAATCGGTCTATCTATGAACTTTAGGATGCAGGGATGGGATGAACCGCGAAACGAAGTCTATTTCTCGAAATCCACTTGCAGCTTCACCGTTTTAGCTGCCGTAGCTCTATCAGCGTTTAAGTTCTGTGAACCTGCGATTCCACCTTTTTGCCTGGCCACTCCCATGGTGCAGTCACCATCAAACACGACCCCCTCCGTGATGACCAATCGGGGGGTATCGATATCACCAAACAATCGAGCCGGCGCCACCAACTCCACCTTTTCTTTGGCTACTACGCTGCCCTCGACCTTGCCACGGATAACTATGACATCGCCAGAGATTTTGGCCCGAACTTCAGCTCGTTCGCCGATGGTCAAAGTGCCGTGACACTGGATTTCCCCATCAACGTTGCCTTCTATCCTGGCCGACCCCTGAAATGTCAGCTGTCCCGTTACTCGACTCCCTTTGTACAGGTAGCCAACCAGCCCGCGCGCCGCAGGGGCCGGCGCCGGTTCTAATTTCGACGATGGTGTGCTTTCATCCGGAGCAGGCTCCGAAACGGGCGCCATGTCGGGCTTCCTGTCGGTTTTCTGAGGCTCCTTTTTGCCGCCAAGGCTTCGATCAAACCATGTCATAAAAAGAGCTCCCTTGCTTGGGACAAAGTTGGTCTATAGCATCCAGGCAACCCATTGTCAAAAGAACGAGTCTCGCGATAGTGTATTATTTGTTACGTAAATTGGGACACGCTACAATCCGAAACTCACTAACAGCAACGAAGTCGTCGCAGAATTAGAACAGAAATGAGGAGATGATGATTAGAAACTTGCTGTTGATCGCAGGATTATTGCTCGGAACGTCGATCACGTTCGCCGGCGAGGCTCAAGATAAGAAAGGCCCGGTTTACGCAACGTTGAAAACCAGTATGGGCGACATTGTGATCCAGCTATTTGAGGACAAGGCGCCAAAGACCGTCGCCAACTTCGTCGATCTAGCGTCAGGCACCAAGGAATGGACCGATCCCAAGACTGGGGCGAAAGTGAAACGGCCGCTTTACAACGGCACGATCTTTCATCGCGTCATCCCCGGCTTCATGATCCAGGGGGGCGATCCTTTGGGCAACGGCACCGGTGGTCCCGGATATCGCTTCGAGGACGAATTCAATCCCGACCTCAAGCACACTAAACCCGGCATCCTTTCAATGGCCAATGCTGGTCCAAATACCAACGGTAGCCAGTTCTTTATCATTCACAAGGCGACTCCCTGGCTCGACGGTAAACACAGCGTGTTCGGCGAGGTAGTAAAAGGCCAAAACGTCGTCGACGCCATCGCCAACGTGCCACGGGATTTTCGCGACCGGCCGATTAAAGAGGTGGTGCTGCAGGAAGTGATCATCTCAAGGGGGAATTTCTAGATTTCCAATGGCTTACGCCCGGCGGCCTTTCCGAGAATGCAAACTTCGCCGCTCCGAAATGTCCCCATCCGTCTTTCCCGCGAAAGCGGGAATCCAGAAATCTTTTTATTCCTGGACTCGGTTGCGTTTTGGAACCCCTGAGAAGTTCTGAGGTTTATTCCAGATCGTAGCTTACTGCGAGCTGCTCGCTCACTTCGCGCAAGCCTTTAAGCACTGTGCTGTGCAACGGGATGCCATGCTCGGCTCTCTCTTGTGCTGTCTCGAATTCAATCTCGCCCGCCACATAAACACGCTCTTGGCCTTCGACGGGCGGGGTAGATTTCAACTCCCGGATCAGCCTGTCCATGTCTTGCTTGAATTCAGCCGCGGGCCGAAATGAATCGATGCGAATCGCGCCGAAGAAATGACCACGAGGATCCTGATCGGCGTTAAGCGCGGTCATTGTCCCCGTCAACACGCCGCAAAGAATCTCCACGAGAATCGCGAGCCCGTAGCCCTTATGGCTGCCCCCCTCGCGGGATCCGCCGAGGGGCAATAATCGCCGCGCCTTCTGGGCGATTCGCGGGTCCGTCGTCTGCTCGGCTTGCTGATCCAACGCCCAACCGAGGGGAACCGTCTTTCCCAGGCGCGCCGCCAATTCCAGCTTCCCGGCGGCCGCCGTCGTGGTTGCCATGTCCAGGACAAAGGGTAGCTCCTTATCCGAGGGCACCGCGAAGCACATCGGATTGGTGCCAAACCTTGCTTCGCGGCCGAAGGTTGGAACCACCTGTCTGCTCGCATTGGTCATGGCGATGCCGATCATATCGTGCGGCAACGCCATCATCGCGTAGTTCGCCGACATGCCGAAATGCCGGCTGTTACGCACACCCACCATCGCCACGCCTGACTCTTTGGCTTTGCGAATCGCCAGTTCCATCGCGCGATGGCCTATTACCATGCCGATACCGCGGTCGCCGTCGAGGAGCGCCGAAGAAGCGGTCTCATGGATGATTTTGATGTCCGGCTTGACTTTCATGGAGCCCTCGCTCAGCCACTTTACATACCAAGTATGCGGGTTAAACCGGATGACTCCATGTGTGTCCACGCCGCGCAGATCAGCCATGACCAGGGCATTCGCCGCGATCTCGGCATCGCTTTTTGGCACACCGAATTTTTCGAAGGATGCGATCAAGAAGCGGCGTAACTTCCGGTGATCGATACGGGCCATTGCTTCAGTAGATGACTCCATTCATTTCTCCTTGTGCCGTGTAGAGAATGATCCACCCTCTATCTTGGCCTGATACAAAATCTCAGGCGTCTAGGCAGAACGGAAACCAGACCAGCGATTTATAGACAACAACCAAGCTCATTTCTTGGGCAGCGGCAGCCCGCGCAATGAGCATGAAACCCGTCAGTACAATGGTAAGGATCGTTCCACTAGACATTGCTTTTCGGGCCATATCCTCGCTCCCAACGGATAAATTTTTCTCACTTTAGCAACGGAGCCGAGATATTACCAGACAATTGCGAAAGCGGTTTTCTCTGCGAGTAACGTTTGGAGCGGAAAAGATGGTATTAGGATTGCTTCTAAGCCGGCAGATGTCATAGAAACTAATCGATGGACAACCACACGCTAACGTTCGGGCTCACGATCATCTTCTCGGTTGTGCTTGTCGGCCCCTTTTTAAACAAGTGGATCGAAAGTAATCTAGAAATCTTTCTTTTCGTGATGGGAGCCGTCAGCGCGACTCTCTCCAACGCTTGGACTTCGGAGGTTATCCACGAGGGGTTTGTCGCGCCGATCAACATCACCCTAGCCGTTCTCGGCGCTGGTGTGCTCTTTCACTATACGCGAAGGTTCATCGACAGAGCGATGCGACGTGTGCTGATAACTGTTCCTCTTCCCGCCATCGTATGTGCTGGGATTGTGATCTTAGGTCTGCTTTCAAGCATCATCTCAGCCATCATCGCCGCCTTGCTCTTAGTGGAATTGATCACGGTTCTGCCGCTGCACCGGCGGGCGGAGGTCCATCTCGCCGTCATCGCCTGCTTCTCGATCGGTCTCGGTGCAGCTCTGACTCCCCTAGGAGAACCGCTTTCCACTATCGTGGTGTCCAAGCTAAGTGGCGCGCCGTACCACGCCGGCTTCGGCTACTTGGCTCAACTATTGGCCCCGTATGTAGTTCCGGCGGTCGTTGCTTTGGGCATCGTTGGAATCTTCCTCGTACGCCAAGCTAGGGACGACATCGAAGCCTCTTTAGCCGCCGAAGAGAAAGAAGAAAAGGTAAGCGAGGTTTTTATGAGGGCGCTCAAAGTCTATGTTTTTGTCATGGCACTCATTTTTCTCGGCGCCGGCTTCAAGCCACTCATCGACGCCTATCTGATAAAAATGTCCACCCAAGCTCTGTTCTGGGTGAACATGGTATCGGCCGTCCTGGACAACGCGACTCTCGCAGCGGCCGAGATCGGCCCGTCGTTGACCGAAGCTCAAATCAAGAGCGCGTTGTTGGGCCTGCTGATCTCCGGCGGGATGCTGATCCCAGGAAATATTCCGAACATCATCGCCGCCCACGCGCTCCGCATCAAAAGCACCGAGTGGGCGCGTCTTGGCGTCCCTCTCGGCCTGATCATCATGGCAGGGACGGCGGTCCTGTTGTCGTTAGGGTGGATCTAATCCGATCAAATCTTCAGACAACCCTTTGTAAATTCTCGGAGACAGCCCTTTAAGCGCTTACTTTTGAAATGTTAAACACAACGAATTCAAGAATATTTATCGCGCCAAGACGCCAAGCTCGCAAAGAAAGAGTATTACTTATTTCTCCGAACCTTGGCGTCTTTGCGCGAGTCACGGTGTTTCCGATTCTCTTGGCCGAAATTCCGCTAAAAATTTCAAATATGTTTGGCTAGGTCTTGCCGTGCGACTTCAGCAATTCGCCAAATTGCTTGTGTAACTTGTTCAGCTTCGGGGGGATCATGTACTGACAATAGGGCTGGTAAGGATTATTGGCATAGTATTTCTGATGATAGTCTTCGGCTTCGTAGAACTCGCCCAGAGGTTCCACCGTTGTAACCACTGGCTTGCCAAAGGCTTTTGAGTCGTTCAGTTCCTTTATTAAAGCTTCGGCTTCCCGCTTCTGTTCTTCGTTGGCATAGAGAATCGCCGACCGGTATTGCGTGCCGACATCATTACCCTGACGATTGAGGGTCGTCGGGTCGTGGGTCGCGAAAAAAACCGTAAGCAGATCCTTGAAGGCGATTTCAGTTGGATCGAAGTCGATTTTAATGACTTCGGCATGCCCTGTGCGGCCGCCGCAAACTTCCTCGTACGTGGGATTTTTTGTGCTTCCGCCAGCGTAGCCAGACACGACTGATTTCACGCCGCGCAATTCATCAAACACCGCCTCCGTGCACCAGAAACAACCGCCACCAAAAACTGCAACATTGCTTTTTGCGTCCTGACTCATTTTACCCCCCAAGATCAAACCAAACTGTCGTTGTAGTTTAGCTTGGGCACGAAATTAAAAAAATGGCCCGAGCCCTCGATGATACGCTGGCAATGCGGCGTGCCCGCTGGGATATTTACTCCCACCGGGCTTTCGACAATCACTTTCTCGTCGCGGATGACAAATTCGATCTTGAGGCCGGTCAGCTCGGGTCCGGTACCGATGGCGATGTGTTGTGTATCGCAGTTATGCGTGTGCTTATCCACGTAATTGGCCTGTGTCGGCTGCACATTGGTGACGCTCCGGACTACGGTGTAAAATCCGGCTTCAGGCTTGAGCTTGCCATCGACGAAAACATAGCGCACTCCGGGTGCTGCGTCGGTGTGATATTTGATCTCGGCCGTCGAGCGCGCATCGGGTTTGATGATGTAACTCGCAAACTTTGCGGCTTCTCTGTTCCCCTTTTCCACGTCAGGTTGTTTATCTTCGTGCGTGTAGCCGCGGTTCCTGAACAGGACCGTCACTGTCCCCGCACCGCGGGTGACTTTATACTCGTGCACGGCGCCGGTAGGAATATAAACACACGCCGGCGAGACAATCCTGTGAACCTTGCCTTCGAAGATGATCTGGCCTTCGAGACCAGTTAGGTCGGGATTATTGCCGATAAAATAGTAGAACTCGTCAGTGTTATGAAAGTGTGGTACCTGATAGTCCGGTACGCTCGCCGGCAGATCTTTCGCCTCATGAATCGCGACGTAAATGTCGGCGTCCGGGTGTGAATCACGGTTAATAAAAATGTGCCTTTTCACCGGCAGCTCGATGCGCTCGCGTAGCGGCCGCTTTTCTTCGAACTTTCCGCCGACAACCCCAGGCCGCGCTCTGACAATGTATTTTTCAATATTCATCTTTCCCCCAGTTATTCTCCCATGACTTTTTTCATCCGCTCGATGATTTCCGGCGGCTGATTGATAACCTCTTTCGCCAGAGCTTGCAACCTTTCACCGCTGACAGGATTAATCTCCCGCTGCCGTTGTTTGCATCAGCAAGGAACTCCGGATCTTTAAGCATCGAGTTCAGATCAATATGGTAGATACGTTCCGACTCCGGTGTCCAGGGCGCGACGGTAGATCCAGTTCGCCATGGCGATGTCCTGGTTTACCAGGCCGATGGCGCGTATGAAGATGCGCTCGCGATCCGATTGGCGGCCCGGTTTCTTGCCCGCGATAATCTCGGGAAGCTCGGCGTATAAATCCTTTTCGCTGAGAAACTGTTCTTTCAGCATGCGCTGCAGGTCAGACTTGTTCTTGCAGTGCTCCCAGCTATCGACGACGAACTTGTCGGCCTTTTTGTAGACGTCGCTTTCCATCTCCTGGTGCTTGCCGATGGAGTAAACGGTAATGCCTTCGCCGAGCCAGCTGTTTTTCACAAAGGGTATTGAAGTGGTGGTCGCTGAAACGACAAGATCGGCCCCTTTCAACGCTTCCTCCGCGGAGTCCACAGGTCGGATGTTAAGGCCATACTCCTTGCCGATTTCTTTGGCGTAATTCTGACGCGACTCGGGCGTGCGCGAGGTCACGCGGATCTCCTTCAAAGGAAAGGCTTTTGCCATTACCGGTACGGCCGCGCGCGCGGTATCGCCGGCGCCGAGCATCGCCATGGTTGCCGCGCCCTTGCGCGCGAGGAGGCGGCAGGCAACGGTGGCCGCCGCCGCGGTGCGCACGGCATGACACCAATCCTCGTCCATGATCGCGCAAATCTCGCCGCCCTCGCGGTCGCTGAGAATCAGAATCCGGCGCGGCCCCTGCGCCGGTCGCGACGGATCGCGGCTGCCCCCGGCGGCCTTGATCGAGCGAATGCGAAAACCCGCCACCGGCGGGGTCACCAAGGCGCAGCCGGTTACCCAGGACTGCCATCCTTGCTCAGGCTTGATTGCCAGGTCTTCCGGTATCGACCAGATGACGCGGCCTTCACTGTGGTCGCACAGCGCCTGCTCGGTGATTTCGATGGCGCGACCGAGGTCGAGGACCTTTTTCACATCCTGGTTGGAAAGATAGAGGATGCCTTTATGTTCCATAGCTAACCCTGTTCCAGAAAACCCGTGCCACCCATAAACCGCAAGGAGGATTGTCCCCTCGCCCCTTGTGACCCCTTGTGGGCTA
>Ga0209887_1000118_pt1 | contig 22023 bp, 21 predicted proteins | sample GWRWN1_30_40_FD_187230 | JGI IMG/M metagenome (GOLD analysis project Ga0209887, IMG submission 187230) | Riverbed sediment microbial communities from areas with no vegetation in Columbia River, Washington, USA - GW-RW N1_30_40 (SPAdes)... | ecosystem: Environmental > Aquatic > Freshwater > River...
CTACTTCACGTTCGAGTGGGGAAGGTTGAGTACCCATAAGGTGGGTCACCTCAGTATGGGGTTGGAGGGACCCGAGACTGACGTGCCGTCCGAGCCCTGGCGGTTTTCGGGCACCGTGAGCACCCAGACGAGTGGGACGGTGATGTGGACGTTCGACAATGTCGCCGCCGGACCGCACACAGTCCATGTGTTCGCATATGTCACCTTCATGGGGACTGATGCGGGTACGCCCTCCGCAGACGTGAACGGGTGTGCGTTGACGGTGTTCGTGATTCCGGCTGCGTAGTAGTCCCTGCACCGCAGCCCCGTCTCTCCAAGAGGCGGTGGCGGGCAGACGACCGACCCCGGTCGAGCCCTCCCGCTCGGACCGGGGTCGGGTCGCTGCGCCCACGGAAGGGCTCAAATTCGGCCTCCGTACTTGACCAGGAGCGCCGCAGAGGGACGAGCTGGTCCGGGAGTTCGGCTATGCCGCTGTGAGCCGAGAGGTGGAGCTAACACCCGAGGCGCTCAGGAAGCGGGTCAAGAGGATCCTCGGTCCATCGTGACGGTGGATATCCGGCGGAGGAGCCGGAGCATCAACAGTGGTTCGTACAGTCTGACCTGTGTAGAGGTAACGGGACGGTATTCGAACTCCCTGGCGGCGCTCCTCCAGCAACTCGTTGGGCCATGATTGGTTGTGTCGGGCCTCCGACACGAACTCCCAGTTGGTGGATTCCTGCACCATGATGTAGGGCACAAAAACCTCGGATCGGGCCCGTGACAAGGTCTTTGTTCGAGTTGGCTCGACCTGCTGCGCCTCCGCGGCCACGATGGGGGATCGGGACTGTCCACCCAGCGGACACCTGTTTCGTGAACATTGTCAGGAGAGAACGTGGCCATGGTCCTCGGGCCAGTTATCGGCCTGGCCATGGCGTTGCGGCTGTCGCGTGTCCCCCGATTCCTCCTCGCGGGCGGCACCGTGCTGTTCTTCGTCGTCCTCACGGGCGGAGAGCCGTCCGTGATGCGGGCCGGTGTGATGGCCGGGCTCACGCTCTTCGGCGTCCTGCTGGGCCGGCCCCGAAGCGCCGCGTCGATCCTGGCTGGCGCGGTGCTGATCCTGCTGGTGATCGATCCAGCGCTCGTCTGGTCCATCGGCTTCCAGCTCTCGGTGGCTGCGACCGCGGGGATGGTCGCGCTGGCCACGCCGCTCGCAAGCCGGCTGCGGTTCCTTCCTCGTCCGGTCGCGATGGCCGCCGGGACCTCGCTCGCCGCGCAGATGGGCGTGGCGCCGATCCTGCTGTTCCACTTCCACGAGGTCCCAGGTGTCACGATCGCCGCGAACCTGCTCGCGTTCCCCGCGGTCTCTCCGGCGCTCCTGTTGGGGCTGGCCGCCGGCGGGACGGGCGTATTCCTCATGCCGATCGGGCGGGCCCTCGCGATGGCTGCCCTCGTCCCCATGCGCTACCTGGAGCTCGTCGCCGACCGGCTGGCCACCGCGCCGGTGGCATGGATCACGTCGAGCGGGGGCTTCCTGCCTCTCGTCGCCGGTGTGCTGCTCGTGTGCGTCTCGGCGTGGTGGCTGCGGTCCGGCCGCCAGCTCCCGCGCGCCGCCGTCATCGCCGGCGGCGCGCTCGTCCCACTGTTCGTCTGGGTCACAGCGCTCTCGGCCGGGCCGCCGTCCCACCTCGTCGTCCATTTCTTCTCCGTCGGCGAGGGCGATGCGGCACTGGTGACCACCCCAGCCGGCGCGAGCATCCTGATCGACGGAGGCCCCGATCCCGAGCAGGTGGCGACCAAGCTGTCGGCGCTCGGGGTGAAGCGACTCGACGTGGCGATCGCGTCCCATCCCCACGCCGATCACATCGTTGGGTTCCCGGCCGTGTTCGCCAGGTTTCCGGTTGGCCTCCTCCTCGAGCCCGGGTGCCCGGATCCCTCGCCTATCTACGCCAACCTGCTGCTCGCGGCCCGTGAGGAGGGCATCCCCGTTCGTCATCCCCGAACGGGAGACGCGGTCACCGTCGGCGATGTCCATCTGGACGTCCTCTCGCCATCGAGGTGCTTCACCGGGACGGAGTCGGACCCGAACAACGACGCGCTGGTGATCATGATCGAGCACGGGGAGGACCGGGTCCTGTTCGCCACCGAGCCCGAGGAACCGGCGCAGCAGGAGATCCTCGACGCGGAGGCCGACATCGGGGCCGAGCTCCTGAAGGTCCCGCACCACGGGGCGGCGACCTCACTCCCGGAGTTCTTCGAGGCGGTGGATCCCGAGCTCGGGGTGGTCAGCGTGGGGCCGAACGATTACGGACACCCGGTCCCGACGGTGCTCGACGAGCTGCGTGCCACCGGGGCTCGGGTGCTCCGAACGGATCTGGCCGGCGACATCACGGTGACGTTCGACACTGGAGGGCTGCTCGTAGAATCCGCGGGGTGACGCCCGTCCCCGTCCCAACCCGATGAGCCAGACCCCCGTCCACCTCGTGTGGGGGGAGGACCCGTTCCTCCTACGGCTGGCCGCCATGGAGATCTTCGGTCAGGGGGTCCAGCCCCGCGAGATCGAGGCGGGCGCATGGCAGGGCGGCGAGACAGCCGATCTGTCCACCCCGTCCCTGTTCGGCGAGCGGCGGGCCTTACTCGTCACCGACGCCCGGCGCCTTCCGGAGGACGCGTCACGAGAGCTGGCCGCCTACCTTTCTGCCCCCTCTCCGGACGCGATGCTCGTGCTCACGGCCACCGTCGGGGAGCGGGGGCGGGTGCCCGCCGGGCTGATGAAGCTGGTCCAGCCGGTCGGCGAGGTCCGCGAGGTCAAGGTGGCCCGCAAGGACCTCCAGGCGTGGGTCGCGAGGAGGGCCAAGGCGAAGACTCTCGAGCTGGCTCCGGACGCTGCGAGCGCGCTCGTGGAGCGGTTGGGCGAGGATCCAGCCGCCCTCGACCAGGCGCTCGACCAGCTCGGTTCGGCATTCGCCAGTACCCGGGTGACGAGGGAGCTCGTGGCCCAGCAGTTCCGGGGCCTGGGGGACCAGCACGTGTGGGACCTGTGCGACCGGGCATTCGCCCGGGACCTTCCGGGGGCCATGCGCTCGCTCGCCACCTTGCTCCAGTCGGGCGAGGATGCGCTTCCCATCCTGGGCGGCATCGCGTCTCGCCTGCGGGACCTGGTCCGGGTGCGATCGTTGCCCGACCGGATGCCGCCGGGCGATCTGGCCCGCGCCGCGGGCCTCCGGTTCGAATGGCAGGCCCGCCGGTACCGGGAGAGTGCCCGGCGGTTCTCGATGGACGAGCTGGTCGGCATCCATGATCGGGTGGTCGAGGCGGACCGGACGTTGAAGTCGGGCGCCACCGGGGATTTCGTCCTGCCCGCCCTGGTGATGGCCATCACCGGCGAGCGGGCGATCGCCGAGCGGACCTAGCTCTTGGGCCCCGTCAGGGACCCGCCGGCGGCCCTGGCCAGTCGGGATTTGCGCCGAGCAGCAGCCCGCTTGTGCACGATGCCACTGGACGACGCCTTGTCGATCGCTCGGCTCGCCGAACGCAGGAGCTCCGTCGCGGCCTCGCCGCCGCCCTCCGATACAGCCGTACGGGCCTTCTTGGCCGCGGTCTTCAGCTCGGTGCGCACGGCCTTGTTCCGATCGCGACGGCGCTCGTTCTGACGGTTCCGCTTGATCTGCGACTTGATGTTGGCCACGGCGAGCGAGTGTACCAGCGGGCACGTGACGAGCCTGACGAGCCGGGAGCACAGTCGGTGGCGACGGGCCAGCGACCCGGGAGAATATGCCGTCGTGACGGAGACCAGCCGCATCCGGAACTTCTGCATCGTGGCCCACATCGACCACGGCAAGTCCACATTGGCCGACCGGATCCTCGAGCTCACGCACGCGGTGGCGGCCCGGGACATGCGGGACCAGTACCTCGACCGGATGGATCTGGAGCGCGAGCGGGGCATCACCATCAAGGCTCAGGCTGTGCGACTCACGTACGAGCACGGGGGCATTCCGTACGAACTGAACCTCATCGACACACCCGGCCACGTCGACTTCACTTACGAGGTGTCGCGCTCCCTCGCGGCGTGCGAGGGAGCCGTGCTGCTCGTCGACGCGGCCCAGGGGATCGAGGCCCAGACGCTCGCGAACTTCCATCTTGCCAGCGACGCAGGCCTGGTGATCATCCCCGTATTGAACAAGATCGACCTGCCGCAGGCCGATCCGGAGGAGACGGCGCGCGAGGTCGGGGAACTCGTGGGATGGGATCCGAAGGACGTCCTTCGGATCTCGGCCAAGACTGGCCAAGATGTCCCTGCGCTGCTGCAGAAGGTGATTGAGCTCGTGCCGGCGCCGCAGGGACGGCGGGAGGATCCACTGCGCGCCCTGGTGTTCGATTCGACGTTCGACGCGTACCGCGGCGTGGTGGCCTACATCCGGGTGAAGGACGGGGTGCTTCCGTCGCGCGCCAAGATCCACCTCATGGCGGCGAACGCCGATTCGGAGGCAGAGGAGTGCGGGGTGTTCGCCCCCGAGGCCATCCCGGTGCCCGAGCTCGGGCCCGGGGAGGTCGGCTACCTCGTCACCGGGATGAAGGATGTCCACCTGGCCAAGGTGGGCGACACCGTGACGACCGCGGGGAAGCAGCGGGCCCGGGAGCCGCTGCCCGGCTATCGCGAGCCTAAGCCGATGGTATGGAGCGGGCTGTACCCGGCCGAGGGCGGCGACTACACGGCGCTCCGCGATGCCCTCGACAAGCTGAAGCTGAACGACGCCGCCTTGCAGTTCGAGCCGGAGACCTCGAAGGCCTTGGGGTTCGGGTTCCGCTGCGGGTTCCTCGGATTGCTGCACATGGACATCGTGAAGGAGCGGCTCGAGCGCGAGTTCGGGCTGGAGCTCATCGCCACCGCACCGAACGTGGAGTTCCACGTGATCCGGGGGAACGAGGTCATCGTGGTCCACAACCCGAGCGAGATGCCCCCGCCCGGGACGTACGACCAGGTGGAGGAGCCGGTGGTGCTGGCCACGATCGTCACCCCGTCCACGTACCTCGGAGCGGTCCTGGAGCTCTGCCAGTCCAGGCGAGGCGAGCTGATCGACATCACGTACCTGTCGCCCGAGCGAGCGGAGGTCCACTACCGGCTCCCGCTCGCCGAGATCATCTTCGACTTCTTCGACCAGCTGAAGTCGAAGACCCGAGGCTACGCGTCGCTGGACTACGAGCCGGTGGGCTACGAGCGGGCGGACCTCGTTCGGGTGGACATCCTCTTGCACGGAGAGCCGGTGGACGCGTTCAGCTCGGTCGTGCACCGGGACAAGGCGGCGCAGTACGGCCGGCAGCTGGTCGAACGGCTTCGCGAGCTGATCCCACGGCAGCTGTTCGACGTGGCGATCCAGGCCGCGATCGGGTCCCGGATCGTCGCGCGGGAGACAGTCAAGGCCAAGCGCAAGGACGTGCTGGCCAAGTGCTACGGCGGTGACATCACGCGCAAGCGCAAGCTCCTGGAACAGCAGAAGAAGGGGAAAGCTCGGTTGCGCCGGGTTGGGCGGGTGGACGTGCCGCAGGAGGCCTTCATCGCCGCCCTTCGCGTGGATCAGCGAGCCGGGCAGAAGGCCGGCCAGCGGACGGGGGGGAAACCATGACCGCCGGCCTGTACGTGCACGTCCCGTTCTGCCTGACAAGGTGCGGCTACTGCGACTTCAACGCCTACGCCGGACTCGGCCACCTGGCGTGGCGATACGTCGAGGCGCTGGAGGCCGAGGCCGGGCTGTGGGCCGAAGAGTGGCGAACGGAACGCTTCGGTTCGGTGTTCCTCGGCGGTGGGACCCCTACGACGCTCGACCACGCCGACCTGGCGCGCTTGCTGGCGGGCCTTCGGAGGCGGTTCGACGTCGAGCCGGCGGCTGAGGTCACGATCGAGGCCAACCCGGACACCGTCGACGCGGCGAAGCTGGACGCGTTGCGCGAGGCCGGATACACGCGCCTGTCGATGGGCGCGCAGTCGTTCGACCGGCGCGTGCTTGAGGCGCTGGAGCGGGTGCACGGGCCCGCATCCGTGCGGCGCGCGTTCGCGGCCGCCCGGGCGGCGGGCCATACGAACGTGAACCTGGACCTGATCTACGGGGCGAACGGGGAGACGCACGCGTCGTGGCGCCGGACCGTGGAGGAGACCATCGCGCTCCGCCCTGAGCACGTGTCGGCGTACGCGCTCACGATCGAGTCGGCCACCCCGCTCGGCCGCAAGGTCCAGGCGGGGCTGGTGCCGGGGCCCGACCCAGACCTGCAGGCCGACATGTTCGACCTCGCTTGCGAGCTCCTCGGCCAGGCCGGCTACCGCCACTACGAGGTGTCGAATTGGGCGCTCTCCGGGTTCGAGTGCCGGCACAACCTGGGCTACTGGCGGAAGCAGCCGTATCTGGGGATGGGGGCCGGGGCCCACTCGTACCGCGACGGGCGCAGATGGTGGAACCTCCGCCCGCCGGCCGAGTACCTGGACGTCGTGGAGCACGGCCGGCACCCGGTTGGCGGTGAGGAGCGCCTCACGCAGGAGGACGAGCGGCTGGAGGAGATCTTCCTCAAGCTCCGGATTCTCGAAGGCGTTCCGGTCACCTCGGTCGCCGACGAGGTCGCCTCCGGGTTCGTGGAGCAGGGACTGTTATGCGAGCTCGACGGCCACCTCGTGCCGACTGAGCGAGGCATGCTAGTGCTGAACGAGGTCGTGCTCGGACTAGCGAGCTAGGACGTGTCCGACCGATGATCCCGCCGAGGGCGGGGACCCAGTGACCAGCTCAGTCCTCAGCGCACCGCCTTCTTCACGAGCGCGGCGATCTTCTTCTCCTCCGCGGCGGTGAGCTCCGTCAGCGCGAAGGAGGTCGGCCACATCGCGCCGTCGTCGAGGTTCGCCGACTCTTCGAAGCCGAACGTGGCGTACCTGGACTTGAACTTGTCCGCGCTCTTGAAGAAGCAGACGATCTTGCCGTCCCTGGCGTACGCGGGCATCCCGTACCAGGTCTTCGGCGAGAGAGCCGGCGCGCTGGCCGTGACGATCGCGTGGAACCGCTCGGCCATGACACGATCGGCCTTCGGCATCTCGGCGATCTTCGCGAGCAGGTCGTGTTCCCCGGCCTCCCTGTCCTGGTTCACGCGCGCTTCCGCCTTCAGCTCTCGGGCGCGCTCTTTCATCGCGGCCCGTTCGTCTTCCGTGAATCTCGTGGACGTCTTGCTCGCCGTCGTGCGCTTGGCCGACGTCCGCGTGTCCTTCTTCGCAGGTTTCCTCTCAGGCATTGCGAAGCACCTCCTTGTGCCGAATGGGTTGGCTCAGTCCCGCTGCTGGATGCGGATCAGGTTGCCCGCAGGATCGCGGACGGCGAAGTCGCGAACCCCGTACGGCTGGTCCATCGGCTCCTGGACGACCTCGGCGTCGCCGGCTTGCAGCCGCTCGAAGGCGCCGTCGAGGTCCTTGGTGGCCAGGAGGATCTGGCCGTAGCTCCCCTTCGCCATCATCTCGGCGATGGTGCGGCGCTCGTCGTCGGTGACGCCGGGGGTGGCGTCCGGCGGATACAGGACGATGGACGTGTCGGGCTGGTCGGCGGGGCCGACCGTGAGCCAGTGCAGCCCGCCGTATTCGACGTCGAGGCGGACCTCGAAGCCGAGGCCGTCGCGATAGAAGGCTACGGCAGCGTCCGGGTCGTTCTGTGGGAGGAAGCTGGCGTGAATCGTGATGGTGTCCATGGCGATCACTCTACGCGCGGCCCAGTAGCCGACGCTTCTCGATTCCTGATCGGTCTGGTCACCTGTCTCGACACGCACGGCGGCATCCCGGCCGTCGCGCCCGCCTCGTGGCGCCGGTAGGTGCTGGGCGGCACGCCGACGAGTTCGGTGAAGCGGGTGCTGAAGGTGCCCAGGGACGAGCAGCCGACCTCGAAACAGACCTCGGTTACGCTCAGGTCGCCGCGGCGCAGCAGCGCCATCGCGCGCTCGATGCGCCGCGTCATCAAGTAGCTGTATGGCGACTCGCCGAAGGCGAGCCGGAACTGGCGGCTGAGGTGGCCAGCCGACATGTGCGCGCCGCGGGCGAGCGCCTCGACGTCCAGCGGCAGCGCGTACTCCCGGTCGATCCGGTCGCGGACGCGGCGCAGGCGCGCGAGGTCGCGCAGGTGCTGCGGCGCGGCTGGTCTGCTGGTCACCTGCGAGATCGTCCCACGTCGCGCTGGAGTTGCCCAGCACCGCTACCGTCGCACTCCACTCCGCGTCCGCTTTGGCCGGTCTGCTCCGCCTACGTCCTCGACCTGTTCAGGCCCTGCAGTATCCGCCACTCGTCTCACCTCAACACGTCATCGACCGCGCATTCAACGGCTTCAAACCCTGGCCCGGGCTGGCCACCAGATACGACACGCACGCCATCGTCTACCGCGGCGGCCTCGTTCTCGCAACCGTGCTGCGCCGGCTCACCGAGTTAGGAGACACGTCCTAGTCGCCGGAGTAGAAAGAGGGGAGCCTGGTGCCGCAGAGCCCTTCCCGCGCGGCAAACGACGGCGACTCCGAGGTCGCCGGTTCCTGGAAGTCCCGCGTTCCGACAACCTCGAGCGCTCCATCGCGTCGCAGTTTGAACGTCGTCTCGTGGGCATACCAGACGGCATCGGGGGAATCGTGGGGCTTGGACTCGGCCGAGGTCGCTACTAGCACGTTCCCGTCCGGCCCCGTCTCACATCGCAGCGCGTCGAGCCGGAACTCGTCGCCGCCGAGCCACAGCCGGACTTCCTTCCCAGGTTCGAACCCCCCCGCCGGATCGCCCGGCGGTGCCACCGTGACTGGAACGATGGCCGGCGAGTCAGCCAGCCCGATCTTGAACAGCCTGAGGCCGGCGATGCTGAACGCGACGTCCTGCACGAGCAGCTCGTCGGTCCCGTCGCCGTCGACGTCAGGAGCGGCAAAGGCAGAGCATGCGACCTCGCACCTGATCGGTCCGTATCCGACGTCGGCCCGACCATCGCCGGTGATGTCGACGGCTACGAGGTTGTCCGCCTCGCTCGCGTTCGGGCACGGGCCGACGTCGCCGCGTTTGGAGGCGACGTAGGCCGTCCCCACCGTCTGTGCGTCCCCGAAGTGCCCCTGGACCGACGTCACGTTGCACACCGGGAACCCCAGGCCGATGTCGGTTGTCGCCTGCGCTGAAGGACTGGGGGAGGTGGGCGGGCTGCTCACCGAAGGAGTGTTGTCCTCGCCGGCCGTCGTGGTGTCGGTCCAGAACACGCGGGACAGTCCGTAGGTGCCGGCAATCGTGCTGGCCACGACCACCACGGCGAGTGCCGTCGACTCGATCCTCCGCACGATCCGTCTGCGTTCGCGGCGCCGGATGAGCTCCTCGTACACGCCGGCGGGATCCGCCGGGCGGGTGGCCCGCTCGAGATCCCGCCGCAGACGGTCGTCAAGCCTCGCCACGATCGTTCGCCTCCTCCAGGTCCGACTCGCCGAGTGCCCGTGACAGCGCTCGGCGCGCCCGGAACAGCGTGGTCTTCGCCGTCCCCTCGCTCATCCCCAGCACGTCGGCGACCTCCTTCACGTCCATCCCCAGGTAGTACCGGAGCACCGTGGCCTCCCGCTGGCGCCTTGGGAGCGCCGCCATGGCCCGGGTGATGTCCATGCGATCCTCAGGGCTGTGGCTCGATGACGGATCCCTGGCCCCGAGCCGGGCTCGGGCCCGGCGCTCGGCGGCGACCCGCCGCCGCCGGCTCCGCGCCAGGTTCAGCGACACCGTGGTGACCCACGCGGGCAACGAGGCGATGGCGGCTCCGCGCTCGGAGCGTTCCCAGGCCCTGGCCACCGCCTCCTGGACGGCGTCCTCGGCGGCGGCCCGGCTCCCCGCCACCAGTGCGAGGCCACCGACCAGCCTGGGGTAGACCGTGTGGAGGAACTCTCGGATGGCGACCTCGTCGATCAGCTCACGTCACTCCTCTCCAACGGGATAGACGCACGAGGCGGTGGCGAGGTTGACAGGTCCGGGACGGCGAAGCCAGCACTCTCCCCTCGTGACTGCTAAGAATGTATGGGCCATGGGAGAGTCCTCCGACCTCGGCGGGAGGAAGATCGCCGTGCTCCGCGCGGTGGTCGAGGAGTATGTGCGCACCGGGGAGCCGGTGGGCAGCGAGACCATCGCGGAGCGCGCCGGGCTCGGCGTCTCCTCGGCGACGATTCGAAACGAGATGGCCGCCCTGGAGGAGATGGGGTATCTGACCCACCCCCACACCTCGGCCGGGCGGATCCCCACCGACCTCGGGTACCGCGGCTACGTTGACACGCTGCCGGCGGGTGGACGGCTGCGTGACGTCCAACGCCGGGCCATCACCGGGTTCTTCGCCGAGACGATGCTGGACCTGGAGGAGGTGCTCAAGGGAACCACCCAACTCCTGTCACGCCTGACCCAGTACGCCGGCCTGGCCGTGCCGCCCAGCATGTCTGACGAACAGCTGGTCCGAGCCGAGATCGTCGACCTCGGCCCCTCGATCATGGTGCTCGTGATCGGCCAGCACGGCCGGGTGGAGAAGGCCCTGGTGGACCGGCCCGGGGAACTCGACGGACCGGCCCTGGAGGCGCTCGAGCGGCGGATCGGTGACTCCTTCGGGGGCCGGACGATGGCCGAGGCTCAGGCGCGAGCACTGCGCCTGGCCGGAGAGTCGAATCCGGCCGAGCGGGACTTACTGATGGCGGTTGCCGAGACGCTCCGAGACATGCAACGGGGCAAGGGTGGGGACCACGTGCTCGTCGGGGGCGTGGCGAACCTGGCAGATGAGGTGGCCCACTGGCGCCGCGAGACCGTCCACCGCCTGATCGAGGCCCTCGAGCACGAATCCGAGCTCCATCGGCTGCTCCGCCAGGTGGGATCTGGCGGCGACGTGTCGGTGACGATCGGCGCCGAGCATCCGACCACCGGCGAGTGGGAGGCAGCCATCGTGGCCGCTCCGTTCCGGGTGGGGGATACGCCGGTCGGCACCATCGGGGTCGTCGGGCCCACCGCCATGGACTACCTGACGGTGGTGGCGTCCGTCCGGGCGGTGGCCAAGCGGCTGTCCGAGCTCGCCACCGAGCTCGGCGCGTAGCCATGGCGAGCATCCGCGACCTGTACGAGATCCTGGGCATCCAGCGGACGGCCACGCAGGACGAGATCAGGAAGGCGTACCGACGCCTGGCTCGCGAGCTGCATCCAGACTCGAGCGGCGATCCCGCGACCGAGGAGCGGTTCAAGGAAGTCACGGCGGCCTACGAGATCCTGTCGGATCCGAACAAGCGGGAGCGCTACGACCTCTACGGACGGGGTGGGCCCGAGGCCTTCCCGTTCGCCGACATCAGCGAGATCTTCGAGGCGTTCTTCGCCACCGGGACGTTCGGGCGCCGCCGCGAGCCCACTCCGCGGACCCGGACCAGGCGGGGGGAGGACCTTCGGGCCGCCGTCCTGCTGTCATTCGAGGAGGCAGCGTTCGGGATTCGTCGTGACGTCACGTTGGACGCCCTCCAAACATGCGACCGCTGCGAGGGCTCCGGGGCGCAGCCCGGGTCCTCGCCCACCCGCTGCCGAACGTGCGGCGGTACGGGACAGGTCCAGGAGGTTCGACGCAGCATCTTCGGCACGGTGATGACGGGCCGCGCGTGCGCCACGTGTGAGGGGACAGGGCAGGAGATCCAGGCGAAGTGTGAGCGATGCCGGGGTGAGGGGCGGGTGCCGGCCAAGCGCACCGCTCCGGTCGACGTTCCGGCCGGTGTGGCGCACGGCGTGGAGCTTCGGGTCCCGGGCCGTGGACACGCCGGTCGGGCCGGTGGTCCGCCCGGGGACCTGTTCCTCTCGATCGCTGTGCAGGAGAGCCCGGTGTTCGAGCGCCGGGGCCAGGACCTGTTCGCGGTGGTGGAGGTGCCGATGGTGCAGGCCGCTCTGGGGGCCGAGCTCGAGGTCGAGACCCTCGACGGGATGGAATGGGTGAGGGTCGGCGCGGGGACGGAGTCGGGGACGGTGATCCGGCTCCGGAGCAAGGGCATCCCGAACCTGGGACGCCGGGGGCGGGGGGATCTGTATCTCACGATCCACGTAGGGACCCCCAGAGACCTGGGGAAGGAGCAGCGGAGGCTGCTCGAGCAGCTGGCGGAGATGCGAGGGGAGGCGGCCGGAGGTGGGCCGGCCGTACGGGCCCGCCTCCGACGCCCCACCTAGCCGACCTGGGTAGAGTCGGTCTGTATGGACGCGGACTGCCTGTTCTGCCGCATCGTCGCCGGAGAAGCGCCTGCTCGGATCGTGCGCAAGACCGACAACGTGGTGGCCTTCCGGGACATCAATCCCCAGGCACCCACGCACATCCTGATCGTGCCGAAGGAGCACCTTCGGTCGATGGAGGAGATCCGCGATGGCCACGCGGACGTGCTCGGCGAGATGATCCAATCGGCGGTGCAGCTCGCCCGGGCTGAGGGCGTGGACCACACCGGATGGCGCCTGGTCGCGAACACGGGGGCCGACGCGGGGCAGTCGGTCAACCACCTCCACTTCCACCTGCTGGGAGGGAGGCGGATGGCGTGGCCTCCCGGGTAGTCGCCGGGTAGTCGCCGCGCCCCGTGCCCCACGGTACAATCCTGGTTCAGCTGGGGTCGTCAGGTGACGACCCCTTTTGTAACGGTTCACCAACAGGGAGGAACGGGGGTCCACCCTCCGAAGACCGCGCTTTGGCGAGAGCCACCACCCAAGTGAAGATCCTGGTCCCCGGCGACCAGTCGATGGTCGCCCTCCTCGGGCAACGGGATGAGCTGCTCAAGCTCGTGGAAGCCGCGTTCGACTCCGTGATCGTGGTCCGGGGGAACGAGATCACCATCACCGGGCCCCAGGAAGAGGCCGAACGCGTCGGCGTGCTCTTCGAGGAGTTGCTCTCGCTGCTCGAACGGGGACACGACCTGACCGCGTCCTCGGTCGGCCGATCGATCGAGCTCATCAAGGGGAACGAGGCCAAGCCCACCGAGGTGCTCGGCGACGTGCTCCTCACCGGGCGAGGCCGGGGCATCTCGCCGAAGACCCTGGGGCAGAAGCAGTACGTGGACGCCATGCGCCGGGCCACGCTCACCTTCGCCATCGGCCCGGCAGGGACCGGCAAGACCTACCTCGCGGTGGCCACCGCGGTTCGAGCACTCCAGGACAAGATGGTGTCGCGCATCATCCTCACCCGCCCGGCTGTGGAGGCCGGTGAGCGACTCGGGTTCCTTCCAGGCACGCTCTACGAGAAGATCGATCCCTACATGAAGCCGCTGTACGACGCGCTGTTCGAGATGACCGGCGCGGACTCGCTTCCCAGGCTCATGGAGCGGGGGACAGTGGAGGTGGCGCCACTGGCGTACATGCGGGGCCGAGCCCAGCCCTACAAAAGCCGAGTGCTTACACCCACCGGGTTCATGTCGATCGGAAGCCTCAGCGTCGGCGACCTGGTGACCGGATCCAACGGGCTCCCGACCCCCGTGATCGGCGTGTACCCGCAGGGCCGCAAGGAGGTCTTCCGGCTGAAGGCGCAGGACGGCGCCTCCACACTCTGTTGTGGGGAACACCTCTGGGCCGTGTCCACGGCCGCGGATCGCAGGTGTGCCAAGCCACCTCGGGTGATCGAGACACGCGAGATGATCGATCGACTTCGGGCGGCTCATGCCCACAGGTTCGAACTTCCGCTCGTCTCGCGACCCGTCGAATTCGAGCCGAGTGACGTTCCCGTGGACCCGTACGCGCTCGGGCTCCTTCTGGGCGACGGATGTCTGACGACATCGACGACGCCTTCGTTCTCGACGTCCGATCCCGAGCTCGCTCTTGCTCTCGAGCTGAACCTCGAAGGCATCGAGCCGATCCACAAGGGTGGGTACGACTACGTGCTTAGGAACCGGGCTGGCGGCCGCGGCGGCGTCATCGCCGAGAACCCGGTCACGTCCGTCCTGCGCGAACTCGGTCTCGCCGGCACCCGCTCGCCGACGAAGTTCGTCCCCGAGTCATACCTCCATAATTCCCCGGACGTCCGCCTGGCGATCCTCCAGGGGCTCCTCGATACCGACGGCGGACCGGTGACGCAGACCAAGCGGAGCTGTCGCGTCCAGTACGTGACAACCTCTCCGCGCCTTCGTGACGACGTCCTATTCCTCGTTCGCTCGCTGGGCGGCATTGCGTATTGCAGGACCCGCCCGTCGGCGGGCCGAACGCCTGGCCGGGCGAACGGGCGGCCCGTGGGATACCGTTCGGACGCGTACATCTTGGACATCCGCCTGCCCGAAGGCATGGCCCCCTTCCGCCTGACCCGCAAGCTGTGGACGTATCTCGCATTCGGCGGAGGTGGTTGCCCGATACGCTTCGTCGACAGCATCGAACCGGCAGGTCAGCACGACACCGTCTGTATCCAGGTCGCTGCCGCCGATTCCCTCTACGTCACCGACGACTTCCTGGTCACACACAACACGTTGAATGACTCGTTCATCATCCTGGACGAGGCCCAGAACACCACGCCCGAGCAGATGAAGATGTTCCTGACGCGCCTGGGGTTCGGGTCCAAGGCCGTCGTGAACGGTGACGTCACACAGATCGACCTGCCGAACGGACAGCGATCCGGCCTGGTGATCGTGCAGGACATCCTGTCCGGCATCGAGGGGATCGAGTTCTGCCACCTCGGGGCGCGTGACGTGGTGCGCCACAAGATCGTCCAGGACATCGTGGAGGCCTACCGCGTGTTCGGGGAGAAGCGGGCGGCCGGCGGCGATGAGTGACGACGACCAACCTCCGAGGATCCTCGTCTCCGACCGCCAGCCCGAGCCCGTCGACCGTGACGGCTTGGTCGAGCTAGCCCGAGCGACCCTTGAGGCCGAGGGCGAGCCCCGGTCGGAGCTCTCGGTCTCGTTCGTCACGGCGAAGGAGATGTCCGACCTTCATCGGACCTACCTCGCCGAAGAGGGTCCCACCGACGTGCTGTCCTTCCCTCTGGACGAGCTCGGAGAGGATGGCGTGCGGGTCCTGGGCGACGTGGTGATCGCCCCGGCGGTGGCGGCCGCAAACCGACCCGAGGATCCGACGTCCGAGGTCCGCCTGCTCCTGGTCCACGGGATCCTTCACCTCTTGGGGCACGATCACGAGGACGAGGACGACCGGGCCGCGATGTGGGCCAAGCAGGAACGGTACACGGGGGTCCGCGTCCCGTGACCGGCGGCGACTGGTTCCAGCTCTTCGTGATCGCGTTGCTCATCGCGGGCGTTGGCGTGCTGGGGGCGTCAGAGGTGTCGATCACGAGGGTGAACCGGGTCCGGGCCTACCGGTTCGCCGATGAAAAACGCCGCGGCGCGAGCTCACTGGCGAAGATCGCCGAGAATCCAGCTCCCTACCTGAACGTCGTGCTGCTCCTCACGCTCCTGGCCACCATCGGCGGCACCACGATCGCCACGTCCCTCGCCGTCCGCCTATTCCACGGCGCGGGCGAAGTCGTGGCCACCGTAGCCATGACGCTCCTGCTGTTCGTCTTCGCTGAGGTGACGCCGAAGACGTTCGCCATCCAGCAAACCGACCGCGTGGCGTTGGTGCTCGCGCCGCTGATCGTCGCCTTGGGGCGGCTCGTGGGTCCGCTCGCGTCCGGGCTGGTGAAGCTGGCCAACGTCATCATGCCCGGGAAGGGCCTGCCACAGGGTCCATTCATCACGGAGAACGAGATCCGAGCGCTAGCCGAGGTGGCCTCGGACGAGGAACAGATCGAGGAGGAGGAGAAGGAGCTCATCCACTCGATCTTCGAGTTCGGCGACACGATCGTCCGTGAAGTCATGGTGCCGCGACCCGACATCGTGGCCGTCGAGGCCGACAAGACCCTCCACGACGTGCAGGCGCTGGTGCTCCGGCACGGGTTCTCTCGGATCCCGGTGTTCCAGGAGGACCTGGACAACGTGGTCGGGTTCGTCTTCGCCAAGGATGTGCTGAAAGCCCTGTACCAGGGACAGGCGGACATGCCGCTCACGGACATCGTGCGCCCGGCCCACTTCGTGCCCGAGTCCAAGAAGGTAGCCGACCTGCTCAGGGAGATGCAGCAGGAGAAGTTCCACATCGCGCTCGTCACCGACGAGTACGGCTCGGTCTCCGGCCTGGTCACCCTGGAGGATCTGCTCGAGGAGCTCGTGGGGGAGATCACCGACGAGTACGACCGGGAGGAGCCTCCCATCGTCGATCTGGGGAACAGCGTGTACCGCGTGGACGGACGGCTGGGGATCGATGAGGTGAACGAGCTCCTCGACACCGAGCTCCCCGACGAGGAGTGGGATACGGTGGGTGGCCTGATGCTCGGCCTGCTCGGCTCCATCCCCGAGCAGGGTGAGGAAGTCACCTACCAGGACCTGGTGTTCAAGGCGGAGAAGGTGAACGGGCGCCGCATCGCCAAGGTGCTGATCACGCGCAAGCCAGAGGATGCCGAGCAGCCGAGCCCAGCGGAGGCCACCGCTGAGTAGGCCGCCGGAACAGCAGATCGACGAGCTGGTGGCGGCGGCGGCCGAGGTGAGAACCAACGCGTACGCGCCGTACAGCGAGTTCCACGTGGGGGCGGCGCTCCTGGCCGGCGGACGGGTCTTCACCGGAGTGAACGTGGAGAACGCGTCCTATCCCGTGTCGGTCTGCGCCGAACGGAACGCCGTGGCAGCGGCGATCGCGGCGGGAGAACGACGGATCGACTGCGTCGCCGTGGTGACCGATGCCGCCCGACCGACGCCGCCATGCGGGGGGTGTCGCCAGGTCCTGTGGGAGTTCGGGCCGGAGTCGCTCGTCGTCTCGGAGACCGCGAGCGGCGAGCGGGCGGCCTGGGCCCTCGAGGACCTCATCCCGGAGGCATTCGGCCCGGACTCGTTCGGCCCGGACCGGCATCGCTAGCCCGGCGATTCCGGGGATTCGGCTACCATGGCTTTCCCTGCCGAGGAGGCTCCGCGAGTGTCGCAGGCGACCGAGATCGAACGACGCCACCCAACTCCCGTGCGGTTCACCGCGAAGGAAGCAGCACGATTGGTGTCCCGAGCCACCGTGGTGGACGCGGTGGGGCTGGAAGAGCGCGCCGCCTCGCTGGCCAAGCGTTCGATCAAGCGTGACTCCAAGCTGTGGGCCCTGGATCTCGCCATCCGGTCCGTAGACCTGACAACGCTGGAGGGCTCCGACACGGTCGGCAAGATCGTGGCGATGTGCGCCAAGGCCGTCAGGCCAAACCCGGTTGACTCATCCGTCCCGTCGGTCGCAGCCGTCTGCATCTATCCGCACCTGGTCCCGGTCGCGGTCGCTCAGCTGAAGAACACCGGCGTGAAGGTGGCCTCGGTCGCCGGCGGGTTCCCCAGCGGCCTCGGACCGCTCGATGCCCGCCTCCGGGAGGTGCGCGAGGTCATGGAGCTCGGCGCGGACGAGATCGATATCGTCCTGAACCGCTCGCTGTTCCTGGGTGGGCAGTACGCTCAGGCCTTCGAGGAGCTGGCTGCGGCGCGAGAGGCCGCGCGCGACACGCACCTCAAGGTCATCCTCGAGACCGGCGAGCTCGGGTCCTACGACCGGATCCGGCAGGCCTCGGTCCTGGCCATGGCGGCGGGAGCCGACTTCATCAAGACCTCGACCGGCAAGATCCAGCCGGCTGCGACGCTCCCGGCGGCGCTGTGCATGATGGAGGCGTCCCGGGAGTTCTTCCACGAGACGGGCCGGCGGGTCGGCGTCAAGGTGGCCGGCGGCATCCGTCGGTCCAAGCAGGCCATCCAGTATCTGGTGCTGGTGTACGAGACGCTCGGCCCGGAGTGGATGACGCCGGACCTCTTCCGCATCGGGGCGTCCACGCTCCTGAACGACGTGCTGATGCAGATCGACAAAGAGCGAACCGGCCGCTACCAGAACCCCGACTACTACACGATCGACTGACGACATGGCCAAGATCGAGAGGCGGGAGCGGGAGGCGCCGGAGCGGCGGGAGCCGGTGTGGGAATACGCCACCGCACCCGAGTCGAGCGACATCGTTCGGCTGGAGGGCCGCTACGGCCTGTTCATCGGCGGCGAGTTCGTTGAGCCGAAGTCGGGGACGTACTTCGAGTCCATCAACCCGGCCACCGAGGAGCCCCTGGCCGAGGTGGCCGAGGCCGGCCCTGAGGACGTCGACCTCGCGGTGAATGCCGCCCGTGAGGCGCACGAGAAGCACTGGCGCGATCTCCCCGGCACCGAGCGGGCCAAGTTCATCTTCCGGATCGCGCGCGCGCTCCAGGAGCGCGCGCGCGAGTTCGCCGTCCTGGAGTCGATGGACGGTGGCAAGCCCATCAAGGAGTCGCGCGACGTCGACCTGCCGCTCGCCGCGGCCCACTTCTTCTATTACGCGGGGTGGGCGGACAAGCTCGAATACGCGTTCCCCAATCGTCGTCCTCACCCGCTCGGCGTGGCGGGGCAGGTCATCCCGTGGAACTTTCCCATCCTCATGGCGGCGTGGAAGATCGCGCCCGCCCTCGCAACCGGCAACACCGTCGTCCTGAAGCCTGCCGAGACCACCCCGCTCACCGCGCTGTTGCTGGCGCAGGTGGTGCAGGACGCTGAGCTGCCGCCGGGCGTTGTGAACATCGTCACCGGCGCGGGGGAGACCGGCTCGCTCGTGGTCACCCATCCCGACGTGAACAAGGTGGCGTTCACCGGGTCCACCGAGGTGGGCAAGGTCATCCGGCGGGCTCTGGCCGGGACGGGCAAGCGGCTCACGCTCGAGCTCGGAGGAAAGGCCGCGAACATCGTCTTCGACGACGCGCCGCTCGACCAGGCCGTGGAGGGCGTGATCAACGGGATCTTCTTCAACCAGGGCCACGTGTGCTGCGCCGGCTCGCGACTGCTCGTGCAGGAGCCCGTGTTCGAACCACTCCTGGACAAGCTCAAGGACCGGCTCCAGACCCTCCGCGTGGGGGACCCCTTGGATAAGAACACCGACATCGGCGCGATCAACTCCCGGCAACAGCTCCAGAAGATCGAGGAGCTCGTGGCCTCCGGGGTGCAGGAAGGGGCGGAGATGTACCAGCCGGAGTGCACCCTGCCAGAGCGCGGCTTCTGGTTCCGGCCCACGCTGTTCACGAACGTGTCGCAATCTCACCGCATCGCCCGGGAGGAGATCTTCGGGCCGGTCCTGTCGATCCTCACGTTTCGAACCCCGGCCGAGGCCGTGGAGAAGGCCAACAACACCCCGTACGGACTGTCGGCCGGGGTCTGGACGGACAAGGGCTCGCGGATCCTGTGGATGGCCGAGCGGATGGAGGCCGGCGTGGTCTGGGCGAACACGTTCAACCGGTTCGACCCGTCGTCGCCGTTCGGCGGGTACAAGGAGAGCGGGTTCGGCCGGGAGGGCGGGCTTCATGGCCTGGAGCCGTACCTGGACTTCGACGGGGCCGGCGAGTGAGCGAGCAGCGCGTTCCCGTTCGCCGCACCGCGAAACTGTTCATCGGCGGCGAGTTCCCCCGCAGTGAGTCCGGTCGTTCCTACGAGGTGCACGCGCACGACGGGCGGCTGCTGGCGTGGGCCGCACGAGCTTCGCGAAAGGACCTCCGGGACGCGGTCCGCGCCGCGCGCACCGCCCAGGGCGAGTGGGGCGCGAGGACGGCGTCGAACCGTGGCCAGATCCTGTATCGGGTGGCCGAGCTGATGGAGGGCCGTCGCCGGCAGTTCGAGGAGGAGCTGGCCGACACCGGCGCCGCCGATCCGGCACGGGGGGTCAGCGCCTCGATCGACCGATGGGTGTGGTACGCGGGATGGGCCGACAAGGTCCACCAGGTGCTCGGGGCCACGAATCCGGTGGCCGGGCCCTACTTCAACTTCACGATCCCCGAGCCCACCGGAGTGGTCGGGATCGTGGCGCCGCAGGATCAGGCGCTCCTCGGGTTGGTCTCGCGTCTGGCGCCGGCCATCGTGTCCGGCAACGCCGTCGTGGTCCTTGCGAGCGAGAACGCCCCGCTCCCGGCCGTCACGCTGACCGAGGTGGTGGCGACCTCGGACGTGCCCGGCGGGGTGATCAATGTCCTCACCGGCTTCACCAGGGAGCTCGTGCCCTGGCTGGCCGGCCACATGGACGTGAACGCGATCGACATCAGCGGGGTCCCGGAGGATATGCGGGCCGACGTGGAGGTCCAATCCGCCGAGAACGTGAAGCGCGTGGTCCGGGCGAACGGGGATGATGTCTTCTCGCCCGCCGCCCAGAGCCCGTATCTGGTCACCGCGCTGATGGAGTTCAAGACGGTATGGCACCCCAAGGGAGCCTGACGGCAGCGGCCTGACCCGGCCGCTCTGGGGATGTCACGGAATCGCCAAACACTTCCGGCGAGGCCGGCGGAACCCGAGGGTACGATTCGGTCACATGCCCCTCTACAAAGAACAGGGCGTCGTCCTGCGAGCGATCAAGCTGGGCGAGGCCGACAAGATCGTCACGGTCATGACCCAGGGCTCGGGCAAGGTCCGGGCCGTGGCCAAGGGCATCCGCAAGACCACCAGCCGGTTCGGTGCCCGCCTCGAGCCCTTCACCCACGTCTCCCTGATGGTCTACCGGGGCCGAAGCTCACTCGACACCATCAGCCAGGCCGAGATCATCTCCCCGTTCCGGGCCCTCCGGGACGACCTCGGCTTGTTCGCGGCGGGGGAGACCATGCTCGAGGCAGTGGACAAGGTGGCCGAGGAGCACGAGCGGAACGTTCGCCTGTTCCTCCTGCTCCTCACCGGCCTCCGAGCGCTCCAGGCCCGACCGGCCGATCCCGCGGCTGTCGCCGAATCCTTCCTGCTCTCGCTCCTTTCGCTGTCGGGGTTCCACCCCAGCCTCTCGGCATGCGCGGTGTGCGGCCGGCCCGATCCCGACCTGTTCGCCAGCGGGCAGGGCGGAGCGGTATGCCGTTCCTGCGCCGAGCCCGACGCGGGCCCGGTCTCGCGAGAGGCTCTCGGGCTCCTTGCCGAGCTCGGCGCCGCCGGCCCAGGCAAGGCGAGCGCCGTGATGGTCGATCCAGATCCGTACGTGCGGAGAGAAGCCCGCGGGTTGCTGTTCGGGTTCGCCGAGTACCACCTGGAGCGGCGGATGAAGAGCCTTCCCATCCTGGCCCGGAGCCTGGCGCCGTGAGCACCTACCTCACCGACATCGACCGCGATCGCGTCCCCGCCCACATCGGGATCGTGATGGACGGGAACGGCCGGTGGGCCACCCAACGCGGGCTTCCCCGGACGGAGGGGCACGCCGCGGGAGAGCAGGCCATGTGGGACACGGTTCAGGGCGGCGTGGAGGTAGGCCTTGGATGGCTCACGATGTTCGCGTTCTCCACGGAGAACTGGAACCGGCCCAAGGCCGAGGTCCGCTACCTGATGGAGTTCAACCGGGGGCTCCTCCGGCGGCGGCGTGAAGAGCTCAACGGCATGAACGTGTGCGTGCGGTTCCTGGGGAGACGCGACTGGAGGGTACCCCGCTCGGTGCTGAAGGAGATGGAGGTCTCCGAGGAGCTGACGGCGGCCAACACGGGCATGACGCTCACGATTGCGTTCAACTACGGCGGCCGCACGGAGATCGCCGATGCAGTGAAGCGGCTGATTGCCGATCACGACGCCGGCCGCCTCGACGGCCGCAAGCTCACGCCGGAGAGCATCGCGTCCCGGCTGTACCACCCCGACACGCCCGATCCCGATCTCATCATTCGGACGAGCGGTGAGGAGCGCATCTCGAACTTCCTGCTGTGGCAGGCGGCCTACTCCGAGCTGTACTTCACCCCGGTGCTCTGGCCAGACTTCAACCGCGAGTACCTGTACGAGGCCATCCGGGACTACCAGAAGCGATCGCGCAGGTTCGGCGGCCTGGCCGACAGCGACGAGTAGCGGACGCTCACACCCTTCCGAATTGGCAGGAGTTGCCGGGATGAAGCCTGCCTGCCGGTACACTTGGTCCCACGCCAGCGGTCGCTGCCAGCGGCCGGGAGAGGAGGTCCAACGCAATGCCCGACCTCATGGAGGTCATCACCGCCCTGGCCAAGCGCCGGGGCGTCGTGTTCCCCTCGAGCGAGATCTACGGCGGGCTCCGCTCGTTCTGGGAC
>Ga0209887_1000120_pt1 | contig 21820 bp, 19 predicted proteins | sample GWRWN1_30_40_FD_187230 | JGI IMG/M metagenome (GOLD analysis project Ga0209887, IMG submission 187230) | Riverbed sediment microbial communities from areas with no vegetation in Columbia River, Washington, USA - GW-RW N1_30_40 (SPAdes)... | ecosystem: Environmental > Aquatic > Freshwater > River...
CAGAGGGCATCTCGTCCAGCACGACCACATCGAGGTCCCCGTAGTACGTGAGCGCGAGCGTTCGCGGGATGGGGGTGGCAGTCATGATCAGCACATCCGGCGACCCGCCCTTGCCCTTCAGGGCCATTCGCTGGTGGACGCCGAACCGGTGCTGCTCGTCGATCACGGCGAGGGACAGGCCCAGGAACGAGACGCCCTCCTGGACCAGCGCGTGGGTGCCGACGACGAGGTCCACGTCGCCCCGGGCGATGCCCTCCAGGATCCTGGTCCGGTCCTTGCCGGTCACCGACGCCGACAACAGCGCGTAGGTGACGGATGGCCCGGCGGTCGATGTCTGGGGCTCGAGTAGCGACGCCTGGCTGCCGGCAGGTCCGTCCGTCAGCTCGAGGTAGGAGACGGCGCCGAACGGCCCCAGCAGTTCGGCCATCGACCGGAAATGCTGTCCGGCGAGGACTTCGGTTGGGGCCATGATCGCCGCCTGGTGGCTCGACTGGATCGCGACCAGGGCCGCGTAGAGCGCCACGAGGGTCTTGCCCGAGCCCACGTCGCCCTGCAGCAGCGCGTTCATGGGTTGGGGGCGGGCCATGGCGTCCCCCACCTGGTGCATGGCCCGATGCTGCGCGCGGGTGGGCTCGAACGGCAGGCTTGCGAGCAGCCGCTCAACCAACGGACCGCTCGTCTCATGCGCGACCCCTCGCTGGCCCGCCTCGACCCGATGCTTGCGAAACGCCACGCCGAGCTCCAGCGTGAACAGCTCATCGAACTTCAGCCGCTCGCGGGCAGTCGCCAGATCCTCTTGTGATTCGGGGAAGTGGATGGCCCGGATGGCCGGGTCGAATGATGCGAGGGACTCGGCCGCCACGATGTCTTCGGGGAGCGGGTCGGGGATCCGCGGAAGGCGTTCGAGCGCGCGGAACACGAGCTCGCGGATGGTCCGGGTGGTCACGCCCTCCGTGGCCCGGTGGACCGGCGTGATCCGGCCGGTGTGCACCATGTCCGCCTCGGCCCCGCGGAGGATCTCCACCTCGAACTTCGTCATCTGCAACTTGCCCCGATACATGGCAGCGGTGCCGGACACGGCGAGCTCCTGCCCTTCCTTGTACAGCGTCGCCGCCCACGGCTGATTGAAGAAGGTGATGTCGAGCGACCCCGAGCCGTCGTACAGGGTGACCGTCACCATGCTCTGGCGCCGGCGGGTCTGGCGCTTCGAGGTCCGCTTCACCCGGGCGATGACCGTCCCCTCCTGCCCCACCCGGAGCTCCCGGATCGAGGCCACCTGCGAGCGGTCGATGTAGCGCCGCGGGTAGTGATGGAGCAGGTCCCGCACCGTGCGGATGTCGAGGGCCTCGGCCAGGACGTCGGCGGCCGGTGGGCCCTTGTCTCGGAACCCGGCCCGGCGCGCCGCCAGCGCGCGGTCGATGGCCGTGATCGGCGACGACAGCGTGAGCGTCACGGGGAGCCGGCCGGTTCGATAAGCGGCACGGAACTCACACCGTGGTTCTACCATGCACCTCATGCCGCTCCGCCGAATGGCCGTCGCGTCCGCCCTCATCGCGATTGCGGCCGCGGCATGCACGGGCGGCGCCTCGGATGTGGGCAGGGACGACCGGACGCCGGTTCCTGCGCTGAACGCGGCGCAGGCCCGGCTCCTTCCGACGGACGCGTCGGCCCTTCCCGGATTCGACTTCGCAACCTTCCAGCAGCTCCTGGGCCAGCTGAAGGGAACCCCCGTGGTGGTGAACATCTGGGCGGCGTGGTGCGGGCCGTGCCGGGTGGAGGCCCCGGATCTGGCGTCCGCATCCCGCTCCTATGGCTCCCGCGTCCAGTTCCTGGGCGTCGACATCCTGGACACGCGGTCCTCGGCCAGGGGCTTCATGGCCGAGTTCGGGTGGTCCTATCCGAGCGTGTTCGACCCCACGGCCGAGATCCGCAACGGCCTGGGGTTCGTTGGCCAGCCCGACACTGTCTTCTACGACGCCGATGGCCGCATCGCGATGAGCTGGCAAGGACCGCTCACGCCCGCCGCCCTCCAGACGGGATTGAAGAGGATCCTTCCCCCGGGCTGAGCATCAATCGTGGACGGGCGAAAGGATCGGCATCCGATCTCTCGCGGGCGTCTTCAGCTCGTCGAGGACGGCCTCGGCCGTGCGATGCAGCCTTCGGGCCATCCGCCGATCTCCACGCCGGTTGACGGCCGCAGCTTGGAGCGCGAGTGACCGTGCCAGCCAGGCGGTCCGACCCATGGTGCTCCACGTTTCGACGGCTTGCTCGAATGCCTTCGCCGCGCCCTCGTCGTCCCCAGCCAGGAGCCCACGCAGGCGCCGGGCGACGCTCGTGCCGCTGCACCTCCGCGGATCAGGAGGGCTGGGGTGGGCGTCAGGCGTCTTCGGCCTGAACCACACAGAACTCGTTGCTCTCGACGTCGGCGAGCGTCGTCCACTCGAAGTCCTCGTTCTTAACGTCCCACAGACGCGTCGCGCCGAGCGCGATCAGGCGCTCGACCTCAGCCTCGCGGTCGGGCGCGTACCAGTCGAGATGTACCCGGTTCTTCGTGGTCTTGGCTTCGGGCACCTTCACGAACGTCTGTGGGGGATCACCGGGGAGCCAGTAGTCCCTCTGGGGCTCGACCTGAACGAGCTCGCGCTCCAATGCGGTCTCCCAGAACCGCCCGACCTTCTGCGGGTCGTCGGAATCGATGACGACGGTGGCCAACCGCAGGGACGAGGGACGGTCGGAGTAGATCACGCAGAACTCGTTGCCCTCGGGATCGGCGAGGGTCGTCCACTCTATGTTGCCGTCCTCTACCTTCTCCTGAACGTCCCAGAGACGCGTCGCCCCAAGCCCAAGGAGACGTTGCACCTCGGCCTCGCGGTTGGCCACGGTCCAGTCGAGATGCACCCGGTTCTTCGTGCTCTTGCTCTCCGGCACGTTCATGAAGTCGAGCCGGGGATCGCCGGGGAGCGTGGTCCAGTCCTCGGGCTCGCTCTCGATGAGCTCGCGTACCAACGCGGCCGCCCAGAACCGGCCGACGCGCTGCGGGTCGTCTGCATCGAAGACGACCGTGAAGAAGGAGAGGCTCATACGCCGAACGTATGCGTGCCGATGCTCCAGGTCAACGGAGCACCGCGTCAGACCGCCGGTTTCGACGAAGGTCGATGTCCGTCGCAAACCTCCGCCTCGTCGGTATTCCCGAGCCGCCAGGACCAGCGCCGGGCGCGAAGGCCAGTTGCGCTCATGAGCTGGTCACAGCTTCCACCAGGACGTCCAGTTGGACGACCGAGACGATCTCTTGCGCCAACTCGGGAAGGTTCGGGTCGTAAAGGGTGCATTTTATTCGGATCGGTGGCTTGACCAGCGGGTTTCCTTCAAGGCTGGTTCAGCCTGGCACGGCTGAAGGATGCACTTATTTCGATCGTCGCCCTGACCAGGTTTCCCTGGCCCCGTTCGGCTGGTCCGGAACCCGGAGACTGTTCCCATGATGGCTGATGGATCCCTGCTGCGATCCGGAGGTGAGACATGGGGCCCGGTGTCGCCCCGACAATGTTCACGAAACAGGTGCCTGGCCCGGACCGGAGCCAGATATCAGGTCCCCGAAATCGCTGGTCAAGAGCCGAATGCGAGTTTTCGCCCCCTACAGTGTCGGGGGCGTCCTCTCGTTGTGGAGCAGGCCGCGAGGCTGGCCGATCGTCGCGACCCGCTTCCTCCCCATTTCGCCTGCGGCTGGAGTGAGTGCCTTGAAGAGGGGTGTCTCGCAGTCGCGCGAAATAGGTGCGTGTGACAGATCTTTCGACTCGGGCATCGGACGGAGTTCGAGTTGCAATCGCTCCAGTACGTGAGTCTCGGACAGCCCCCTCGAGGGCTCGGTGCGTAGACTATTTTCGTGGAGTTCTGCCCCTCGTGCGGTTTTGCGCTGCCCGGCGTGGTCCGGTTCTGCCCCCAGTGCGGCGTGCCTCTGGCCGAACCCTCACCGGGCATCGAACGCAAGCTGGTGACGATCCTGTTCGCGGACGTCTCGGGGTCCACGACCCTCGCCGAGCGCCTGGACCCCGAGCGCTTCAAGGACGTGATGGACGCGTTCTTCGATGCCATGGAGCGGGAGATCGAGGCCGAGGGAGGCACCCTCGAGAAGTTCATCGGGGACGCCCTCGTAGCGGTGTTTGGCGTCCCGGCCACACACGAGGACGACCCCGACCGGGCCCTCCGAGCGGCCCTTCGGATGCAGGACGCCCTCCAGCGCCTGAATGAGTCGCTCCGGCTCACTCATGGCATCGAGCTCGCCATCCGCGTCGGCGTGAACACCGGCGAGGTGGTGGCCTCCACCTCGCCGAGCCCAGGCCGGGGCATCGTGGCCGGCGACGCCGTGAACGTTACCGCCCGCCTGGAACAGGCGGCCCGACCCGGGAAGATCTTGGTCTCGGAGCGGACCGCCAAGGCCGGACGGGGATTCCGCTTCGCCGAGGTCGGTTCCCTGGCCCTGAAGGGCAAGGATCGCTCCGTCCAGGCACTCGAGCTCATCGGTAGACACAGCGGCCCCGCAGCCAGAATCGGCGCACGGCACGCCCCCTTGGTGGGCCGGGACCAGGAGATGGCCCTCCTCCAACTCCTGTGCCAGCGAGTGGTCGCAGAGGAACGTCCGCACCTCGTCACGATCTACGGGGATGCCGGGGTGGGTAAGACCCGCCTCGTGGACGAGTTCAAGGCGTGGGCCTCAACGGCGGACCCGGCTCTTCGGTCGGTCCGGGGCCGGTGCCTGCCCTACGGGAAGGGCGTGACGTACTGGCCGCTGTCCGACATCCTGAAGCACGAGGCCGGCGTTCGATACACCGACCCTCCCGACGTAGCCCTCAAGAAGATCGAGGAGACCGCGCTCCGGCTGCTCTCTCCACGGTTCTGCGCCGATCCGGCCCGAGCCACCTCCGCCCTGTGCTTCACGGTGGGCCTCTTGGGCCAGGAGCGATCCCTCGCGGAACTCGAGCCCAGGCAGATCGGCCTGGCGATTTCGGCCGCATGGCGATCGTTCTTCTCCGCTCTCGCCGGTGACCAGCCAACGATCGTGATCGTGGAGGACATCCACTGGGCCGACCCGGCCATGCTCGAGCTGCTTGAGGACCTGGTTGACCACGCCAAAGGGCGGCTGCTATTCCTGTGCAGCGCCCGTCCCGAGCTCACGGCGCGACGGCAGGATTGGGGTGGGGGCCGTCGCAATGCCTCGACCATCCTCCTGGAACCGCTCACCGCCCCCGACGCCGCACTTCTCCTTGATCTCCTCGTGACCGACGCGCTCTCTGGAGCCATCCGGACACAGATTTTGGAGCGCGCCGGGGGGAACCCCTTTTTCCTCGAGGAGCTCATCGGTCTCTTCCTAGAGGTTCTCGTAGCACATGCCGCGGACCGAAGCCCGGAGGGTCGCGACATTCGGGAGTTCCCCCGGCCCGCCGAGGCGGTCCTGCACATCCCAGACACCGTGCAGGGCGTGCTTTCCGCCCGGATGGACCAGCTGGATCCGGGCGATAAGCGGACCCTTCAGTTCGCCGCCGTCGTGGGGAGGGTCTTCTGGAGCGGCGTGGTAGCGCGGCTCCTCCATCAAGGTCTGTACGAGGTCGAGGACGCCCTGGCCCGCCTGGAGAACCGCGGTCTGGTCCTTGCTCGCCTCGGGTCTACGGTCGAGGGCGACCATGAGTACGCGTTCAAGCACATCCTGACCCGCGACACGGCGTACGAGAGCCTCCCCCGCAGGGAGCGGGCCACGGCGCACGCCTCCGTGGCCGCATGGATGGAGGAGGGGGCGGGAGAGCGCATCCGCGAGTTCGTAGAGCTGCTGGCCCACCATTACACGGAGTCGTATCACGCCACCCTGTCCGATCCGAGCCGGTCCGAAGGCGTCGAGCGCCTTCGGGCGGAGGCTTTCCGGTACACGCTCCTTGCAGCCCAAGAGGCCCTCCCGAAGCTGGCTCTTGCTCAGGCTGAGCGATTCGCTGGGGTGGCTGCCGATCTCGCGTCGGATCCGGTCGAGCGGTCCCGCGCGTTCGAGGTGCAGGGGAAGGCGTACTTCCAAGACTCCAAGGGAGACGAGGCTTGGGAGTGCCTGAGGAAAGCTGTCGACCTCCGCCTGGAGGGAGCACCCGATGACCACGCAACGATCGCTGGCCTGGCCGCCGCTGCGCTGGAGGTCCCAACGCGGGGGCGAGGGACAATGCGAGCTCGGCTCTCAGGTTCGGAAGCGGAGCCATATCTTCGCCTCGGCTTGGCGAACGCCGGTGCGGCGGGCACCGAACAGCGCGCTCGCCTACTGATCGTCAAGGCGTTCTGGCCGGCGGCCTTCAGAGAACTCGACTTGAGCAGGGAGGAACAAGCAAAGAGAGCGGGAGAAGAGGCAACTGAGATCGCACTTCGACTGGACCGTCCAGACCTGGCCTCTGCGGCACTCGATGGCGTAGCCAACGTTCACCTGGCGGCAGGACTCTGGGGTCAAGTCGACCGGGTGTTGCGACGTAGGGTCAAGCTCACCGAGGCGCTCTCGGACCCGTTTGAGCTCGCCGACATCTATGCCAGCTCCGCGCTGGCTATGCTTCACATCGGACGCTACACTGACGCGTTCGCGTCCGCGGACCAGGGATTCAAGGTCGCGGTGTCCGTCGTCCCTCTCATGGCTCAATACTGTCTCGACTGGCGTCTCCTTGCGAGGTTTCGACTCGGGGACTGGAGCGCCTTCTTCGTCGACGTGGCGCTCCTTCAAGAACTATTGGGTGACCGTAGGGAGAACCCGCCGGGGTATGCCGCCGATCACCTCGCGGCGGCAGCCTTCCTGCATCAGGTCCGGGACGAAGATGACCTGGCGGACCGTTCCCTGGAGGAGCTGGACCGGGTCGAGAAGGCGGAGGAGCGGCCGGGCCCGCACTGGGTCGCGCTCCGCTCACTCGTGCTGGCCCGACGAGGTGCCTTCGCCGAAGCGCATGCCATCCTCGATGCAGCCCCAACCGCCACGCAAAGGTTCGGGCGCGGCGTCCTGCTCGAGGCACGGTGTGGCGTCCTGCAGGAAGAGCAGGCGTGGGACGGCATGCCCCGCGTGCTGGCCGAGTGCCGGCGCCACTCCGAGGAGGCCGGGCTGCTAGCTCTGCCGCTCCACGCGGATCGTCTCGAGGGCGTCGCAGCCCTTTCCAATGGAAGCACCTCTGCTTCGATTCCTCTCTTGAAGCGAGCGAGTGCCGGGTTTCAGGAGCTCGGAGCGCGTTGGGAAGCCGCCAGAGCTGACCTGCTGCTCGCAGAGGCCGATGCGCCGGTCAACCGGGAGGCTGCGCGAGGCCGAGCGTCGGAGGCCGAACGGGTGTTCGCCGAACTTGGCTCCGCCCGAGAGCTGAATCGCGCGCGAGAGCTATTCGCGCGGCTGGGGTGAAAGCGTGGTCACCGCCCCGGCAACGGCGAACCGTTCACGGGCTAGTCGTCGTCGTCCGGGCTATCTCTCTTCTCGCTGGGGTAGTACGTGATGAAGCCGAACGAAGTAGCCGACCGGAGCAGCCCGGGTATTCCTTGTAGCCCACCATTGCCGATGAGGCCGCCCTTGACCTCATCGAAGGTCGACCCGCCGACCTCGACCAAGATGTCGAACCCGCCCGCGACGATCGACGAACCTAGATGCTCGGGTCCCAGGCGCTGGCTAGCTTCGAACGCCTGTTGCACCATCGCCGGCTGAACCCACAACTGGATGAAGGCTAGAACGGGCGGACGCGGGCTGTGCACGATGTGTCTGCCGCTCGTCTGCAGGAGCACGGCCGTATCGGGGTCACCCAATGCCCTGAGTTGGCCGAGGAATTCCTGCAAATTCTCATAGCCCGAGAGCGTGGCCACTCCAAGAGCGGCATAAGGCCCGGAAAGCATGGCGATCGCTCGAACTGCGTCTAGACGCTTCAGGCTCTCGACCTTCTCTTCCGGCGCTTCCTTCACGAATATGTAGACGTCAAGGCCTTCGATCCCTGCCACCCCTCTCACCCCTCCCTTGGAGACCTGTGTAGTTGATGCTGAATCGACCCTCCTTGGCAAGAGGCGCCCTGTGCTGCCCTCGGTAAGCCGCGATGCGCTCTTGAGCGACAGAGAGGATCTGCGTGAAGGGCGCATTTATTCCGATCACTAGGCTTGACCAGCGGGTTTTCTTCAAAGTTAGTTCAGTCTGGCACGGAACCCGAGGACGACCTCGGAAGACCTCGCGACCCGCGGCGGGGTTTGGGGATACTGCCCCCCGGCCGGGCGATTGCTGACTAAGCGGATTGCCCTGCCACCCTCCACGATGCGGTGATGGCTCCACCCGCCCATCTGGACATGAGCCATGGGGTCCGGTGTTGCTGGACAATGTTTCTCGAAACAGGTGTCTCGCCCGGTGGACGGTCCGGATTCCCCATCGTGGCCGCGGAGGCGAAGCAGGTCGAGCGAACTCGAAGGACGACCTGGTCACGGGGTCCGATCCGAGGTTTTGTGCCCTACGGCTCCGATGGTGAGCCGCCATTCCAACGAACCGCCCTCGGCGCCGCGCGCCGGACCCGTCAGGGAGCGGGTCCGCTCGCCTTCCGAGCTTGGAACACCCACCGCGACAGCCTCCGCTCCGCGGCGAGGGAGACGGCTACGTCGAGGAAATCCTGGAAGGCCTCGAACGTCTCGGCGCCCTCCGCGGCGATCACTTCGTCGCGATACCGGTCGCGAGCGGCTCGCATCCGCCCGCCCACTTCGGCGACGGCCCCGGACCGATCCTCCGCTCGCTCGAGCACCAGACCGGCAGCGTCGATGGCTCGTTCGTTTGCGCCAGGTGGAGTCACCATGAAGAAGCCCATGAACGTTCGGCGGCGAACCTCCTCGTTCGACACGGGTCCGGTGAGGACCAGACCCTCCGTGAACAGGACCTGACCTTCGGGCCGAAGCACGCGCCCCCAGTCGCGCAGGACGGCGGACCGGTCATGAAGGTGGTGCACGGAGTCGTTCGAGAAGACAACGTCGAAGGACCCATCTGCGAAGGGGAGCCGTTCATTCGCGTCCAGGACCCGGAAGGAACATCGGTCGGCCCCTCGCTCGTTTGCTGCCGCCACGGCGTGAGGATCGACGTCGATCCCGGTCACCTCGGCGCCGAGATCCTTGGCGAGGAGCGCCGAGATCCCGCCCGAGCCGCAGGCAACGTCGAGCACCGACGTCACGCCCGATCCGAGCCAGGACGCGAACTCGTGGGCCTCGGCGGCCTGCATCCATCCTGCTTGGCCGAGGTCCTCGTCGTACGTCTCGCTCCGAACTCGTGTCTGGACGTCGGATCGGATGGTGGAGTACGTCTTCTCGTAGAAATCGGAGTCCTCTGCCACGGACCGGACTCTATCCTCAAGGGGCCATCACCTACCGATCGAGAGCGTCACACGGTGATGACGACCTTGCCGCGCCGTGGCCTGAAGGGTGCATTTATTCGGATCCGCAGCATGACCAGCAGCCCGTTCGGCCTGCCCCGAACCCGAGGAAAGGCTCAGGATCCGTCCCGACGCCTGGGGGAAGGGCGACACTTCACCCAACCAGGCAATTGCTGACTAGCCCACTGCCGTGCGGACCACACTCACAATGCGAACGGATTTCCCCGCCGCCATCCTTGGATGTGCCATCGGGTCCGTTGTGGCCCCAGAAAGTTAAGAAAACAGGTGACTTGCCCGGGCGGGAGTGAGAAACCCGCTTCCTAGAAATCCCTGGTAAAGAGCCGAGTCCGAGTTTTTCGCGCCGTATGGATCGGGTCGTCACCCGCCCGGAATCGAAGGAAGACCACCCGAGAGCCGTCGGGGGGCCACAACGAATGTGCGCGGCACGCCTGACGAGAAGCCCCGCGTCGGTGCCGCCTGCGGAACTCGTCAAGGGGGTCGGGCGTACGGCGCACAGTGCGGCGAAGGACCTTCACCTGATGCCGAAGCCCTGCGTTCTCAAGCTCGAGCTGGCGGACGCGTCGGCCCCTACCTAGGACCCCGACCAGCCGAACAAGAAGGAGGTAGATGAGCGACAGCATTGTGTCCCTGATGCTAGCGAGCCACGTCGATCAAGGAGCGAACCGGGTTTTGGCACCCCAAACGCATTCACTGGCGATCGTGCGTCCGATAGCCGTCACGTCGAACCTTGGCGTCCGGGCACTTAGACGGAGCATCTGCCCTTCTGCCTGCGGACATTTTTTCGAGTACTGTCCAGTTGGGTGCACCATCTAGCTGCCGAAGGGGGCCGGTCTAGCCATTCCTTGAGAAGGCCTTCAGGATGCTCACGAACACCACCGTTGCTACTTTGTCCTCATGGACCTTGGGAGAGACTGGCAAGTATGACTGAACCGAATGGAACCGATGCTCTCGAGCCTGGCATCGCCGCCGCCGTGATCGGCGCTTTCGGCGTCTCCTTGGGAGAGCGGCTTCGTGGATTCCCCAGCGAGGTGATGGTGTTTCATCCCGCTGCTGAACACTGGTGCGTGAACGAAGTCGTGGGTCACCTGATCGAGGCCGAGCGGCGCGGGTTCGCCGGCCGGATCCGGGAGATGCTCGAGGCGGACGACCCCGTGTTCGTTACTTGGGACCAGCCGAGCGTTGCCGCGGCTCGACACGACTGCCAGCGCGCTCCGGAAGAGCTGATTGGGGAGTTTGTCGGGCTTCGCGTGGAGAGTGCCCGGCTCGTAGCCGGTCTCTCCTACGCCGATCTCGAACGAGCGGGGCAGCATCCCGACGTTGGCCGGTTGCGCGTAACCGACGTGATGCACGAGTGGGTTCATCACGATGCCAACCACGACCGCCAGATCCTCGCGAACGTACAGGCGGCAGTTTGGCCGCACATGGGCAACGCCCGGCGGTTCTCACAACCGTGAAGGGTGCATTTATTCGGATCGGTGGCCTCACCAGCGGGTTCCCCGTTCAAGGCCCGTTGGGGAAGACGGGCCATGGTCCGGTGTGACCGGCCAATGTTCCCGAAACAGGTGTCTCGCCCGGTGAACGGTCTGGATCCCCCATCGTGACCTCCGAGGCTGAGCAGGTCGAGCGAGCTGGAAGAAAGACCTGGCCACGGCCCGAATCCGACTTTCTGTGCCCTTCAGGTCTGCTACCCTTCCACGCGCCATGGCAGCCGTCTGCGATATCTGTGGGAAGAAGCCGTTCTTCGGCAAGCGGGTCTCCCATTCCCACCACCGGACCAACCGTAGGTTCGATCCGAACGTCCAGCGGGTCCGGGCCCTGGTGAACGGGTCCCCGAAGCGGATCTACGCCTGCACCAGCTGCCTGAAGGCCGGCAAGGTCCAGCGGGCCGGCTAGGTCCCGGCGGCTTCCGCCCGCTACGGTGGACGGATCCCCCACATCGGATCGACGGGCCCGATGCCCTGGCCGATGGCCAGACTGTGGCGGATGGCTTCGGTGACGAAGGCCTTCCCCTTTCGCACCGCGGCGAGCAGGTCGTCCCCCAGAGCGAGATAGGCCGCGATCGCCGACGACAGGACGCACCCGGTGCCGTGCGTGTTCGGCGTGTCGATGCGCTCCGCTTCCACCCAGAGCAGTCGGGTCCCGTCGAAGTACAGGTCGTCCGACCGCTCGCCGGAGAGGTGCCCTCCCTTCACCAGAACTCCTCGGGGGCCGAACGACCGGATGACCTCAGCCGCCTCCTTCATCGACGCCGCGGAGTCCACCCGGAAGCCAGCGAGGCCGCTCGCCTCCGGAAGGTTCGGCGTGACCAGGACGGCCAGGGGCAGGATGCGCTCCCGCAGGGCCTCCACGGCATCGTCGGCGAGCAGCGGGTGTCCGTGTTTGGACATGAACACCGGGTCGACCACCAGGTTCGGCACCCCCGTCTCGGCCACGGCGTCGGCAACGGCCTCCACGATGGCGGCCGACGCAAGCATCCCGGTCTTCGCGGCGTCGACGCCGATGTCGGTCACCACTGCCCGGATCTGGTCTGCCACCGTCTGGGGCGACAGCTCCTCGTAGCCGCTCACCCCCTTCGTGTTCTGCACGGTGACCGCGGTGACGGCGGACATCCCGTACACGCCGAGGGCGGCGAACGTCTTCAGGTCAGCCTGGATCCCAGCCCCGCCGCCGGAGTCCGACCCTGCGATCGTGAGAGCTCTGGGCGGTTCGTCGTCATCGCGTGGCAAAGTGATCCCCAAAGTGATCCCATCCTTTGGGCTCGAGGGGTGACTCCCGGCCTTCGGCGTCCACCGCGACGAGCCCCTTATCGATGATGACGCCGACATCGGTGAGCGTCACTCCGAACCGCTCGTGCAGGTCGCCCCGTGCCCGCGACAGGTTCGTGAGGTCGATGGTGGCGAGCAGCTCGTAATCCTCTCCGCCCGCCAGCGCGAGCTCCTGGGGATCGACGTCCAGGAACCCCGCGGCCAACCGGAGCGCCTGGGCCACCGGCACGCGAGGCAGCTCCAGCCGGGTCCCCACCCCGCTCGCGGCGCACAAGCGGGACAGGTCCTTGGCCAGCCCGTCCGACAGGTCCATCATGGCCGTCGCCCCGGCCCGGGCCAGCGTCTGCCCCTCACCCACCCGGGCCACCGGCCGGGCCTGGGCATCCAGCAGCTCGCGGCCCCATGGCTCGGCCAGTGCCTGCAACAGCTTCGAGGGGTGGATCCGGGAGAGCAGGAACCCGCCCGCCGCCGCACCGAGCGACCCGGTGACCACCACGATGTCGCCGGGCCGAGCCCCCGAGCGCGTGACGGCGTGCCCCGACACGACCTGGCCAACCACCGCGACGGCGATGACGATCGCGCCGGCCCGGTTGGTGTCGCCGCCCACAAGCGCCAGCGCGTACTCGTCGCACGCGGCCCGCATCCCCCCGAAGAGCTCCATGACCCACGCGGCGTCGACGTCGGCGGGGATCCCGAGCGAGACCATCGCGTACCGGGGACTGGCGGCCATGGCCGCGATGTCGGACACGTTCACCACGATCGACTTGGCCCCGAGATCCCTGGCGGAGATCGACGAGCGGTCGAAGTGCACGCCCTCGATCAACATGTCCGACGTGAGGACCGTGGCCCCGCTCCCGGATTCCACGACCGCGGCGTCGTCACCGATCCCGACCTGGACCCCGGGGAGCACCCCAGAGAGCACCTTTCGGATGGCCTCGACCAGCTCGTCCTCGGTCAGCTCCATGGCATCGGTTCCGGCTCGCCGCATCCCCCGCCCACGGCGACGAGGTGGGCAAGGTCCTGGGTAGAATCTAGCCTCTCATCAGGCACGCGGCCCGTCCCGGGCCGTCGACCGTCGAGTGGTCGAAGGAGTACCCATTGCTGGTCGAGGCGCGAACCGTGCACCAGAACCTCACACCCGAAGAGCTGCGGAGCTTCACCGAAGAGATGCCGCAGTGCCGGATCACGGAGTTCGGCAACGTGAACGTGCAGACCCGGGTGACCTCTCGCTCGGCAGGGAGCACGTTCGTGGTCACGGATGATCCGGCGTCGGCGAGCGGCAAGACCATGACCCGCGAGGAGTACGGACGCATCGCCTCGATGCAGGATGCGTATCTGGCCAAACAGGACGTCGTGGTGATCGACGGCGCCATCGGCAACGACGAGAGCTTCCGCACGCCGGCCCGCCTCACGATCGAGAAGGCCAACGCCAACATCGCCGCCATGCAGCAGAAGCTGTACTTCCCCGGCGACGGCGGCGAGCCCGACGTCGAGGTCATCTACACGCCGAACCTGACCGCGCCGGGCTACCCGGACGACCGCGTCATCGCCGTGGACCTGGCGAACGGCGTGACCCGCGTCCTGAACTCCGACTACTTCGGCGAGTCGAAGAAGGGCGGCCTTCGGATGTGGAACACGATCGTCTACGACCGGGGCGGCTTGGGCCTCCACGCCGGGTGCAAGGTCATCCCCACGGACGGCGGCGAGAAGGTGTTCCTCATCATCGGGCTGTCGGGGACGGGCAAGACCACCACCACGTTCACCACCCAGAACGACTCGTTGCCAGTCCAGGACGACTTCGTGGCCCTCATGCCAGGCGGAAAGGTGTACGGCACCGAGAACGGGTGCTTCGCCAAGACGTTCAGCCTCGACCCCGACTTCGAGCCGAACATCTTCCGCGCCGTCATCCGGCCGACCTCCTACCTGGAGAACGTGTACCAGGATGAAGCGCGCTCGGTGAACTTCTTCGAGACCTCGTACACGAAGAACGGCCGGGCTGTGTTCGGCATGGATGACCTGGGGAGCTTCCGAGACGCTCGCACGGTAGGAACGGTCGATCGCCTGCTGATCCTGAACTGGAACGAGAACATCATCCCGGCCGTGACCAAGCTGTCGGAGGAGCAGGCCGCGGCGTACTTCATGCTCGGCGAGACCACCGGCACCTCGGCGGGAGGCAAGGCCGAGGAGGGCAAGTTCCTTCGGGTCCCAGGGACCAATCCGTTCTTCCCCCTGCCCCACGGGCTCCAGGGCAACCGCATCCTCGAGCTACTGGCGTCCCATCCCATCGAGGTGTTCCTCCTGAACACGGGCCGGGTGGGGGGCAGAGAGGACGACGAACGATCGAAGAAGGTGAAGATCCCGCACTCATCGGCGGTGGTGAAGGCCATCGCCGAGGGCACGATCTCCTGGACCGAGGACCCTGACTTTGGCTACCTCGTGGCCGAGAGGGTCCCCGGGATCGAGGACCCCGAGCTGCTCCAGCCCCGCCGGTTGTACGAGCGGCAGGGACGACAGGCCGAATACGCCGACACGGTCACCCGGTTCAAGGCCGAGCGGCGGGCCCACCTCATGGGCTTCCCCGATCTCTCGAGGGAGATCGTCGCCGCCGTCGGGTGAGCCCGCTCACGCGACGACGTCGCGGCGCGAGAACGACACCAGGGCGACCGTCAGGAACACCGCTGTGTAGACGGCCGAGACGAGGACTCCTCCGCGCATGCCGCTCCACTCGACGGGGAACCGGAACAGGTCGGTGAAGGACAGCCACCCGTGGGTCGGCAGGAACGGGTGGATGACCCGAAGGCTCGGGATCTGGTCGGCGACCTCGCTGGCGATGCCGAGGATGACCGTAGCCACGATGGCCCCCGGCCCCGAGTCCGTGAGCGTCGAGATGCACACGCCGATCGCCGCGATCCCGGACACCCCGAGGAGGATGTAACCGGCCGACGCGAGGATCCGGAGGGAAGCCTGGGACACCGAGAGCGTTGTCCCCGAAAGCGTGGGCAGCGGTTTGAATCCGAATACCACGCCGCCCCAGAACGCGCCGCATCCCACGACCCACAGAAGGAGAAGGCCGAGGAGCGCCATGGCCGCGGCGTACTTGCCCAGGACCAGCCGCGGACGAGGAACCGGCCGGACCAGAAGGTATCGGAGCGTCCCCCCTTGAGCTTCGCCGGCGACGCCGTCCCCGGCGAGGAGCCCCGCGGCGAGTGGCAGGAAGAGAGGCTGGATGACCGCCAGGCCGGTGAGCGGGGCGAACAACCCGTTGCGCAGGATCTGGAACAGGAAGGGCGGCGCGTCCTCGGAGGCCGCAGACGTGGGCGGCGACAGCTTCACGGCGAGGACGATCAGTACCGGGATGCCGCCGAGGGCAGCAGCGAGCAGGTAGGTTCGCCACCGGCGCCACGATTTCATCAGCTCAACCCTGAACACCGGAGCCCTCCACCAGCGACATGAAAACGTCCTCCAGCGTGTCCCGTTCCGGCACCAGGGCGCCCACGGCCACCCCGCCCGAGACCAGTGCCTCGTTCACCTGGGCGGGTGTCGCGCCGTCGAGGTGGATCCGGAGGACGCCGCCCTCGCCATCGATGCCGGCCACACCGGCCAGGTCTCGAAGGATCGCCACCGCGCGTTCGGGATCGCCGACCTCGATCCGCAGGTGGTCGGCGCCCCCTCGGAGGTTCCTCGGCGGACCCTCGGCCACCAGGCGGCCCTGCGACAGGACGCCGACGCGGTCGCACATGGCTTCGACCTCCGCGAGCAGATGGCTCGACACGAACACGGTGGTGCCGCCGTCCGCCAGGCGCCGAAGGAGCAACCGAACCTCGCGCATGCCGGCGGGGTCCAGCCCGTTCGTCGGCTCGTCGAGCACCAGCAGATCCGGCCGGCCCAGGAGCGCGAGGCCGATCCCCAGGCGCTGCCGCATGCCCTGGCTGTACGCCTTCACACGCTTGTCCCCCGCCGTCGACAGCCCGACCTGCTCCAGGACCTCCTCGATGTGGGACAGGCGCCGCCGAACCTCCTCCCCGTCCCCACCGGCCCGGGCGAAGGCCTCCAGGTTCCGCCGCCCCGAAAGGAAGCGATAGAACGCGGGCTCCTCGATCAAGGCGCCCGTTCGACGAAGCGCGTCGTCTCGACCCCGGCGGGACATGGGCGTGCCCAACAGCTCCACCTCGCCGCGGGATGGGAAGATCAGCCCCAGTGTCATGCGGATCGTCGTGGTCTTCCCCGCGCCGTTCGGCCCGAGGAACCCGTAGAGCTCGCCGCGGTTCACGGCAAGATCCAGGCCGTCGACGACGTTCACCCCGTCGTAGCGCTTCGTCAGCCCGCGCGTGACCAACGCGGTCACGGCAGCTTCGGCTCCACCTCCGCGAGCGCCTCGGCCTTCACCAGGCCGACCACGAGCCAGGAATGATCGCCCCGGTTCACCAGGTCGGCGGAGCCAAGCGGCCCGGCATACGGGAACAGGCGCCGGAGGTCGACCGGCACGTCCGACAGGCGGACCGCGACGATCATCCCGAATCCCCGGCCGAGGACACGCATACCCTGGACCGGCGGCTGGCCCGAGGAGCCGGGAGCCCCCGAGCCCTCGTCGCTCACCTGCTTCACCACTGCGTCCTGGGGCGGGGTGAACGTGAACATAGAGGCATCCACCGGTTCGAACGCGACCGACGTGTACCTCACCTCCACCACCGCCGCCGAGCTCCCCCGGGCAAACACCTGGAGTGAAAGGGGCATCCGCGTCTCGGCGTCGATCGCGACGTCGATCCTCCCGAGGAGGGTGTCGGCGGTGGCCGGTGTGAGGCGAAGCACGTATGCGTCCCGGCCCGCGACAACGTGCGGCTGCGCCACGGAGGCCACGACGTACGACCGGTCGTCGCGCAGGACATCCGAGACCAACCGGGTCAGGTCGCCGAGCGATGGCGGGGCCTGCCGTGGCGCAGTCTCGTCGACCGCGTAATGCCATGCCATGAACCGCTGCGCGTCCCAGAACCAGACGTCGCTCCGGTCGGACACGAGGTCCCGTTCGGCGAACGGCAGGATCTGGGCGACGCGAATCCCGTCGGGTCCGTACCACACTTTGAACGTCTGGTCGGCCAGCAGGATGGCAGCCGGGCCGGCCGGATCGCTCAGGCTCGATGGGAGCTGAGGGATCCCCAGGTCCACATGGGTCTTGATCGTTCCGGAGACCGGCGTCCGGTTCGCCACCGCATGGAGTGTCGATGCGATCAGGGTGCGCGGCGACACCGACGGCAGGTCGGGCAACGGGGCCGCCCGGCCGACCGACAGCCACCCCACTGCCAGCACGATGGCAACGGCCGGGACGGCCGCGGCCAAAGTCGAGCGGGACCTCAGCAGGCGGGCCATGACTACCTCATAGCATCCCACGGCATCCTGGTTCGAGGGCTGTCGCGTGAACGCCGCACCTTCGTCACAGCATCGCGACGAGCTCAGTCCGGAGCGCGACGACCCAGAGCGAACCCCGCGAGGAGCTGGACAACGGCCAGTCCGATCGGGACCATGAAGTACCACCGGAACCGGGCCATGTCGCTCGTGGGCTTCCCGTCGACGCTCGTGAGCGAATACATCAGGAAGAGCCCGGCGAATGCAAACCACAGCCCCACGCGGCCGGTGACGTACAGCGCGTAAAGCACGTGATCCGCGACGTGCGCGCCCTCGAACCGACGACGCGACCATGTCCACAGCGATCGGAGGCCTCCCAGAGCGAGCGCGCCCGCCACTACGAGCTCGACGACGTTCATCCGGGGGGGGTCGCCGCCTTGGCCAGCGCTGCGATGACCTCCTCGTCGGAGACCTGGTCGAACCGCCGGTACCACTCCCCCACCGCGAAGAACGGCTCGGGTGCGGCCAGGATCACCACCTCGTCGGCCTCCTCGCGAAGCCGGCCGAGTGCGGCGCCGGGAGCAACGGGCACGGCGAGCAGCACCCTGCTGGCCCCCTGGGCCTTCGCCCACCGGACGGCGGCCACGGCGGTCCCCCCCGTCGCCACCCCGTCGTCGACGACGATGGCCGTCTTCCCGGCCACGTCCGCGGGCGCCCTGCCGGCCCGGTACGCGGCCATCCGGCGTTCGATCTCCTGCTCCTGGGCGGCGATCTCCTGTTCCACGTACCGGGGGGACACGCCCAGCATCTGAATCATCCGCTCGTCCAGGACGCGCACCCCCGGTGCGACGGCGCCGAGCCCCAGCTCCGGGTTGCCCGGCGCGCCGATCTTGCGCGGTACGACCACGTCGAGGGGTGCGCCGAGGTGCCGCGCCACCACCTCCCCGACGATCACTCCGCCCCTGGGGATGGCCAGGACGACCACATCGCGCCCGGCGTAGTCGAGCAGCGCCTTGGCCAGCCGCTCTCCGGCGTCCACCCGATCCTCGAAGATCACGCGCTCCCAGGGAAGCGTGGCCCCTCCCCCTCCTCGACCTCCCTGCGGGCCCGGTCCTCCTCGTCCTTGCGCCTGCGATCCTTCATCACCTTCTGAGGCGGCGGCATGGGCTTTCGGATGGACCGATAGGTCTCGAGGAACCCGGTCCCCTTCGACCGCTTCTTCTTCTTGGCCCTGGCCATACCCCGATTATCCCGCCGCGGCAACGCCCGAGGACACGGGCGTTGCCGCGCCCTCGGGCCGGTCGATACGCTGGGGGTTCGCGCGAGCCAGGGAGGTCAGTCGTGGTCCAGGCCTACATCCTGATCCAGACCGAGGTGGGCAAGGCGGCCCAGGTGGCCAAGGAAGTCCGGGACATCGGGGGCGTCGCCGAGGCCGAGGACGTGACGGGGCCCTACGACGTGATCGTCCGCGCCGAGGCAAAGAACGTCGACGAGTTGGGCAAGCTCGTGGTGGCCAAGATCCAGTCGGTCGAGGGAATCACGCGCACGCTGACCTGCCCCGTCGTCCACCTCTAGGCTCATCCTGAGGCCCGCGGCCCATCAGGGATCGAGGCCGGTCCCCTTCTTCCTCTCCTGCTCGTGGCGCTCCACCGCCAGCTCGAGGAGGCGGTCGATGAGCTCGGGATAGGACAGCCCCGAGGCCTCCCACAGCTTGGGATACATCGAGATCTGGGTGAATCCCGGGATGGTGTTGATCTCATTGATCAGCACATCTCCGCTCGGCCGGAGGAAGAAGTCCACTCGGGCCATCCCGGCGCCGTCCACCGCCAGGAAGGCCGCCACCGCCAGCCGTTGTGTCTCCTCCATGATCTCCGGCGAGACCTGCGCCGGGATCACGAGCTCGGCTCCCTTCTCGTCCAGGTACTTCGCCTCGTAGCTGTAGAACTCGTGCCGGGGCACGATCTCACCGGCCACAGACGCCACCGGATCGTCGTTCCCGAGCACGGCGACCTCGAGCTCCCGTCCACCCTCCACGGCCCGCTCCAGCAGGGCCTTGCGTCCGTATCGGAACGCGCGCTCCAGCGCGCCGCGGAGGTCCTCCCGGCCGTGCACCTTGGTCACGCCGACGGACGAGCCCAGCGAGGCCGGCTTGGCGAACAGCGGGTATCCAAGGTGCTGCGCGCCCGCCTCGACCGCCTCGGGGTCCTCCTCCCACTCGCGTTCGTGCACCACCTCGTGCTCGGCGACGGGGATCCCGGCTGCCCGGAACAGGATCTTCTGGATCGCCTTGTCCATGCCCACCGCCGACGCCAGCACGCCGGCACCCACATAGGGCACGCCGGCCACCTCCAGGAACCCCTGGATCGAGCCGTCCTCTCCGTACGGACCGTGAATCACCGGGAACACCACATCGATCGGGGTCCGGGACCCGTCCTCGGCCACCAGGGTCTGAGACCCAGGGTCCTGGTCCAGGGCCACCTCCGGACCCGATGCGTCGGTCACGCGGGGCAGGTGGCCGGGCGGGCCGGCCGCCAGGGCGGCCGGCCCGCCCGCCACGAGCTGCCACCGCCCCTCCCGGGTGACCCCGATGGGGATGACCTCGTAGCGCCCCGGATCGAGGGCGTCCATCACTGACCGGGCCGAGACCACCGAGACCTCGTGCTCGGCGGATCGGCCTCCAAACAAGATGGCGATCCGCCTCCTCATGCCTTCTCCAAGGCCCGATCGAAATCCTCGATCAGATCCTCCAGGTCCTCCAGGCCCACGCTCACCCGGACCAAACCGTCGGCGATACCCGCCGCCCGGCGGGCGGCGGGATCCATCTGCCGATGGGTGGTGGATGCGGCGTGCCCCACGAGCGTGTGCGTTCCTCCCAAGCTCGTGGCGATCCACGCGAGTTCGAGTGCGTCGCAGAAGCGCATCCCGGCCTCGACGCCGCCTTCGATCTCGAATGCCAGCATCCCCCCGAAGCCCCGGGGCAGGAGCCGCCGTGCCACCTCGTGGTGGGGATGCGAGGCCAGGCCCGGATAGTGCACCCGCCGCACCTTGGCGCGCCCTTCGAGGAACTCGGCGAGCGCCTGCGCGCTCCGAGAGTGCCGCTCCATCCGAAGCTCCAGCGTCATCAGGCCGCGAAGGGCGAGCCAGGCCTCGAAGGGCGCCATCGTGCCCCCGGTCTCGATGGCCATGTCGCGAAGCTGCCGCATCCCGTCCTCGGTCGTCGCGACGACGCCGCCCGTGAGGTCGTGGTGGCCGCCGATGTACTTGGTGGCCGAGTGAAGCACGTGGTCGAACCCGAACCCCGCCGGGTTGCACAGGTACGGGGAGGCGAACGTGTTGTCCACGGCCGCGGGTACCCCGTTCGCCCGACACACCGAACCGAGAGCTTCGAGGTCCGCCACGGTCACGGTGGGGTTCGCGATCGTCTCCACGTAGAAGAGCACCGCATCGGGGAGCGCCGCAGCGACCGCGTCGGGATCGTGAGGGTTGACGAACGTCACCTCGATCCCGTAGCGCGGGAGCACCTTCGTGAACAGCGAGAAGCTGCCCCCGTAGAGCTCGTTGCTGGCGACGATCCGGTCGCCCGCCCGCGCGAGGGACGTGACGACGGTGTGAACCGCCGCCATCCCCGATGCGAACGAGAATCCCGACTCGGTTCCCTCCAGGTTGGCGACCACCCGTTCGAACGCGAGCAGGGTGGGATTGCCGTATCCCCTGGTGTAGGTGTAGCCGGGTCGGCGAAAGCTGATGGTCTCCGCGTAATCCTCCGACGTGTCGAACCGGAACGTGGAGGTCTGGAAGATCGGAACGCTCGGGGCCGCTTGGTCCATCGGAGGCGGCCGGACGTGGATGGCCCGCGTGGTGAACCCCGGCTTGCGCTCCTCGTTCATGCGGTCAAGCGTAGCCTCACGCCCATCGCTTGGGGTAGCGGGACCGGAGATCGTCCACCAGCACGGCGAGACGGCCCATGAGCTCGTCGGTGAGCCGTCGCACGAGCTCCGGGTCCTGCGCCGAGGCCTGGACCATGGCCGGGGGATCCACGGGCTCCCCCGCCTTCAGCCAGATGGGGCGGCCGAAGGCGAAGCTCTTCCGGCCGCCCTTGCGCCACACGTACTGGCCACCCCATGTTGCCACGGGCAGGATCGGGACCCCGGTCCAGATCGACAGCCGGACCGCCCCGGTCTTGCCCCGCATCGGGGACAGGTCGGGGTTCTCGGTCATGCTCGTGCCCTCGGGATAGATCACCACCACCTCGCCCCGGTCGAGGGCTCGCGCCGCTTCCTCGAGCGGCGTCTGGTCCCCGGTGCCTCGGCGAACGGGGAT
>Ga0209887_1000121_pt1 | contig 21819 bp, 26 predicted proteins | sample GWRWN1_30_40_FD_187230 | JGI IMG/M metagenome (GOLD analysis project Ga0209887, IMG submission 187230) | Riverbed sediment microbial communities from areas with no vegetation in Columbia River, Washington, USA - GW-RW N1_30_40 (SPAdes)... | ecosystem: Environmental > Aquatic > Freshwater > River...
GAACCGAGCTCGACCTCGGCGCCGAGCGCCACCTCGACGACGTCCTCGAGCGAGAGAGGCTCCCCGACCCGGATCGGCACGGCGCAAGGCTACGGAGGGCGCCCATCGGCGGCAAGCGGCGGGCCGCGCCCCGGTCGTACGCTGGGGCCAGATGTCGAGCCCGTGGGACGATCTCGAGCAGGGCACGACGCCGGAGCGCTCCGGAACGCTTCCCGGCCATCGCACGCCGGGCGGGTTCACCGTCTTCCTGCGGGGAGCCACCAGACGCTGTCCGCGCTGCGGATCGCGAGGGCTCTTCTCGAGCTGTTTCACGATCCGCGACCGGTGCCCACGATGCCGTCTGCGGCTCGAACGCGAGGAAGGCGGCTTCCTCGGCGCCATGACGCTCAACTACCTGTTCACCGCGATCGTCTGGCTCGCCGTGCTCGTCGTCTGGCTCGTGATGGATCTCCCGGACCTCCACGTGCCGGCACTCACGATCACGTCGATCGCGATCGCGGCGTTGGTTCCGCTGCTGTTCTGGCCGTTCTCCAAGACGATCTGGGCGAGCGTGGATTTCCTGATCTACCGCACGAGCCCGGACTACGGCTCCCGCGAGGCCGCCGACCGCGCGAGCGGCAACGGCGGCCGTCATTAGTCGTACGGTCGGAGGACCAGATACTGGGGCGGCTCTCGCGTCTTGCGGGGCGGACTGGGAACGACCCTGGGGATCACGTCGCGGAGCGCGAGCTCCTCCCGTAACGCGCGAGCCGCATCCGTGTCCCTCCGGCTGAACGCGAGGGTCGTGATCCGGAACGTTCGAACGGCATCGATGTTCCCCCACTGGTACCGGAGGAACCTGCGCTTCGGGACGTCCCTGAGGGCCTGAATCTCCGCGTGTCGCAGTCGGATGGCGTATCGATGCGCGCTCGTCCGATCGAGCGCGCCGGTCACATCGTCCAGACCGACTGCCGTCACGTAGCGGAGCCGACAGTACGGGACCCATCGCAGATACCGATCGCTGACCATGACGAAGGTCCAAGCGGCACCACCGGAATCGATGTCGCCACGCAGGGTGATGTCCTCGGCTCTTCCGAGGGCGATCACCCGCTCGTCCGGCTCGAGACGCCCGCGGAGATCCGCCTCACACGCGTCCAGTTGATCATTCAGGAAGCCCACCGCGAGACGGTTTCCCCCTTCCAATCTCCGCCTACTCCCTCCAGGGCAGGCGAACACCTCGGTCCGCCGCCACCGCGAGCGCCTCCTCGTAGCCGGCGTCGGCGTGGCGCATGACGCCGGTCCCCGGGTCGGTCGTCAGGACGCGTTCGAGTCGCGCGGCGGCGTTCTCGCTCCCGTCGGCCACCACGACCATCCCGGCGTGGATCGAGTACCCGATCCCCACGCCGCCCCCGTGATGCACGCTCACCCAGTGCGCCCCGGCCGCGGTGTTCACGAGCGCGTTCAGGATCGGCCAATCCGCGATCGCGTCCGAACCGTCCCGCATCGCCTCGGTCTCGCGATACGGGCTCGCGACGCTCCCGCTGTCGAGGTGGTCGCGGCCGATCACGATCGGCGCCGAGAGCTCGCCGCTCGCGACCATCTCGTTGAACCGCAGGCCCGCCCTTGCCCGCTCGCCGTAGCCGAGCCAGCAGATCCGCGCCGGCAGTCCCTGGAACGCGACCCGCTCCTCGGCCATCTCGAGCCAGCGGTGCAACCGCTCGTTGTCGGGGAAGAGCTCGGCGACCGCGCGGTCGGTCTTCGAGATGTCCTCGGGGTCGCCCGAGAGCGCCGCCCAACGAAACGGGCCCTTGCCCTCGCAGAACATCGGCCGGACGAACGCCGGCACAAACCCCGGGTAGGCGTAGGCGCGCTCGTGCGCGAGCCCGCCGGTCTCGGCGCCGGCCCGCAGGTTGTTCCCGTAGTCGAACACCACCGCGCCGGCGTCGAGGAAGCCGTCCATCGCCTCGACGTGCCGGGCCATCGAGTCGAACGAACGCCGCTCGTACCCGTCCGGATCGTCTTCGCGCATCCGCGCGGCCTCCTCGAGCGACAGCCCCGCCGGCACGTACCCGCCGAGCGGGTCGTGCGCGCTCGTCTGGTCGGTCACCAGGTCCGGCGCGAACCCGCGCCCGAGCAGCTCGGGCAGGACCTCGGCGCAGTTGCCGACGACCCCGATCGAGACCGCCTCGCGGGCCGAACGCGCCTCGTCCACCCACCGCAGCGCCTCGTCAAGGTGGTCGCTCTCGCGGTCGAGGTAGCGCGTCTTGATCCGGCGCTCGATCCGTGCAGGGTCGATCTCGACGCAGAGGGCGACGCCCCCGTTCATCGTGACGGCGAGCGGCTGCGCGCCGCCCATCCCGCCGAGCCCGCCGGTGAGCGTCACGGTCCCCGCGAGCGACCCGCCGAACCGCTGCGCGGCGGCCTCGGCGAACGTCTCGTACGTCCCCTGCAGGATGCCCTGGGTCCCGATGTAGATCCACGAGCCGGCCGTCATCTGCCCGTACATCGTGAGCCCGGCGTGCTCGAGCTCGCGGAACGTGTCCCACGTCGCCCACTTCGGCACGAGCATCGAGTTCGAGATCAGCACGCGCGGCGCCATCTCGTGCGTCCGGAAGACGCCGACCGGCTTGCCGGACTGCACGAGCATCGTCTCGTCGTCGCGGAGCGTTCGGAGCGTCCGCACGATCGCGTCGAACGCCTCCCACGACCGGGCGGCCTTCCCCGTCCCGCCGTAGACAACGAGGTCTTCGGGACGCTCGGCGACGTCCGGGTCGAGGTTGTTCATCAGCATCCGCATCGCGGCCTCCTGCGGCCACGAGCGGCACGAGAGCTCGGTGCCGCGGGGTGCTCGGATCTCGCGTGCGCTCACGCTCGCGATGATAGGACGGGACGCTCGCGGCGGCTCAGGCAGGTTGCGTGGTGGTCCCGGGTCGCGCAAGGACGTCGCCGATGCGCGCGAGGAGCTCGGGCGTGTCGAACGGCTTGATCACGTAGTCGTCGGCGCCGACCGCGAACCCCTCCAGCCGATCGGCCGACAGCCCCCTTGCCGTGAGCAGGATCACCTTGGCGGCCGCGGTGCGTTCGTCCATCCGCAGCCGGCGCGTCAGCTCGAAGCCGTCCATGTTCGGCATCATCACGTCGGCCAGGATCAGGTCCGGGCATCGCTCCTGGGCGAGCTCGAGCGCGCGATCGCCGCTCCCCGCCGTGCGAACCTCGTAGCCGGCGGCCGTGCATTCGATCTCGAGCAGGCGGGCGATGAACGCATCGTCGTCCACGACGAGCAGGGAGGTCCCCGCCGGCCCGTCGAACGGTGCGCGGAGCGCGTCGGTACCCATCACTCACCAATCGGCACGCCGGGCGTCCGGGTGAAGCTCCCGGGGGACCCTTCGAGACGGCGCCTCGGCGAGAACGGGCGGGCCCGTTCGTGGGAGGATGAGGCGACGCGACCCCTCGGAGGGCCAGAGAGAAGAGGCCAGAGAGAAGAGGATGGACGTACTCGACACGGTGCTCGACGCGGTCGGCGACACGCCGCTCGTCCGCCTCGACAAGGTCGCCCGGAGCGTTGGGCCGACCGTTCTCGCCAAGCTCGAGATGCTCAACCCCGGCGGGAGCGTCAAGGACCGCATCGGCCTGCGGATGATCGAGGCGGCGGAACGCGAGGGCCACCTGAAGCCGGGAGGCACGATCGTCGAGCCGACCTCCGGCAACACGGGGCACGGGCTCGCGATCGCCGCCGCGATCCGCGGGTACCGGTGCATCTTCGTGATGCCCGACAAGATGAGCCAGGAGAAGATCTCGCTCCTGCGGGCGTACGGCGCCGAGGTCGTGATCTGCCCCACCGCCGTCCCGCCCGAGTCCCCCGAGTCCTACTATCGAGTCGCCGACCGCCTCGCGGAGGAGATTCCCGGCGCGTACCAGCCGAACCAGTACTTCAATCCCGAGAACCCGGCCGCGCACTACGAGACCACCGGCCCCGAGATCTGGCGCCAGACCGATGGGACGATCGGCGTCCTGGTCGCCGGGGTTGGCACCGGCGGGACGATCACGGGGGCCGCCCAGTACCTCAAGGAGCAGAAGCCAGATGTGCTCGTGGTCGGCGCCGATCCCGAGGGGTCGATCTACTCGGGCGACGTCCACCCGTACCTGACCGAGGGCATCGGCGAGGACTTCTGGCCGACGACGTTCGACCCTTCGCTCGTCGACCGCTACGTGCGGGTCTCCGACCGGGACGCGTTCCGGATGGCGCGCCGGATCACGCGGGAGGAGGGGATCCTGGTGGGCTCGTCCTCGGGGACGGCGGTCGTCGCGGCGCTCACGGTCGCCGCCGAGCTCCCGGCGGAGACCACGATGGTCGTGATCCTGCCCGACACCGGCCGCAACTACCTCTCCAAGGCGTACTCGGACACGTGGCTGCTGCAGTACGGCCTGATGGAACGCCCCGAGATCGTGCGCGTCGAGGAGGTCCTGTCGTCCAAGCACGGGCACGTCCCGCCGCTCATCACGGTCAACGCTCGCGACAAGGTCCGCCAGGCGATCGACGTCCTGCACGAGTTCAATATCTCGCAGGCCCCCGTGGTACGCGAGGACGGCGTCGACGTCGCGCAGTTCGTCGGCGGCGTGCACGAGAACGCGCTCCTGGACCGCATCTTCCGCGACCCCGACGCCCTGCAGGCCGACGTGGCCGAGATCATGGGACCGCCGATCGGCTTGGTCGAGTTCGACGCGCCGATCGAGCTGGCATTCGAGACGCTCCAGCACGGTCCCGCCGTCCTGGTCGAGAAGGCGGGGCAGGTCCTCGGCGTCCTGACCAGGAGCGACCTCCTCGAGTTCCTGGCGCACCGTTCCCGCGTCTGACGTGCGCGCGCTGGGGATCGACGTCGGGGTTCGCAAGGGGCTCGACCTCGTGCTGCTCGACCAGGACCGGGCGGTCCTGGACACCGCGCGCCACATCAGCGTGGACGACCTGCACAAGCTCGTCCCGGATTTCGGCCCCGACGTGGTGGCGATCGACGCGCCGCCCGCCTGGGCTTCCTCCGGCCGCTCCCGCCTGACCGAACGCGAGCTCCGGTGGTTCGGCATCCAGTGCTTCAACACTCCCTCGGATCCGAAGATGGCCGAGCACCCGTTCTACGAGTGGATGACGATCGGCTTCCAGGCGTTCCGCGTGATCGAGGACGCGTTCCCCCGGTACCGCAGCGGTGCGGTGCAGGGTTCGGCAATCGAGGTGTTCCCGCACGCGACCGCGGTGGTGCTGTCGGGGTTCCTCCCGCCGACGGGCATGAGTCGCCACGCGTGGCGGCGGACGGTGCTGGGCGCGCAGTCGGTCGACGGGGCGGCCCTCCGATCGACCGACCAGGTCGACGCCGCGCTCGCCGCGCTCACGGGGCTGTTCGCGCTCGAACGCCGGTTCAGCGCCCCCGGCGACCCGAGGGAGGGCAAGATCGTGCTGCCCTCCGCGACCCTGCCCGCGCGCCCGTTCCGCCGCGCCACCGTCCCCGCCCGCTCCCGCGAGCAGCCGCCGCTCCCGGGGCTCGCGCCCTGCGCCTGCGGCGACCCCGCCTGCACCGCGCTCACCGGTCGCGAGTTCGCGCCCGGGCACGACGCCAAGCGCAAGTCGGCGCTGTGGGCCCGCGCCCGGCAGGGGCAGGAGGCGGTCGACGAGCTCAGGCGGCGGAAGTGGACGATCCCGCCGGAGATGCGATGAACGATGCCGGAGACGCGATGAGCGAGGGGGGGATGGCGTTCGAGACCCGGGCGATCCACGTCGGCCAGGACCCCGAGGCCGAGTACGGCTCGGTCAACGTGCCGATCTACCAGACCTCGACCTACGCGCAACCGGCGGTCGGCACGCCGAAGGCGTGGGACTACGCGCGCGCCGGCAACCCGACGCGCGAGGCGCTCCAGCAGGTGCTCGCCTCGCTCGAGGGCGGATCGAAGGCCCTGTGCTTCTCGAGCGGCCTCGGGGCCACGACCACCCTACTGCTCACGCTGAAGCCCGGCGACCACGTGCTGATCTCGGACGACGTGTACGGAGGCACATACCGTCTGCTCGCCCGCGTGATGGATCAGTGGGGCCTCGCGTTCGACACCGTGGACATGACCGACCTCGTCGCGTGCCGTTCCGTCGTACGGGAGGACACGGCGGTCGTGTGGGTCGAGTCCCCCACCAACCCCTTCCTGAAGGTGGTCGACATCGCCGCCGTGGCTGATCTCGCGCACCAGGCCGGGGCGCGGTGCGTCGTGGACAACACGTTCGCGACCCCGTACCTGCAGCGCCCGCTCGAGCTCGGCGCCGACGTGGTGCTGCACTCGATGACGAAGTACCTCGGCGGGCACTCGGACCTGATCGGCGGTGCGCTCGTGGCGAGCGACGATGAGCTGGTCGAACGCCTATCGTTCCTCGTGAACGCGGCCGGCGCCGTCCCGGGTCCGATGGACTGCTACCTCGCGCTGCGCGGCGTCAAGACGCTCGCCCTACGGATGGAGGCCCATTGTCGAGGCGCGAGGAGGATCGCCGAGTTCCTCCAAGGGCACCCTCGGGTGACCCGCGTCCACTACCCGGGGCTCCCGGGCCATCCGGGGTTCGAGGTCGCGGTCCGGCAGATGAAGGACTTCGGCGGCATGGTCAGTTTCGAGGTCGACACGCGCGACGAGGCGATCCACGTGGCGGAGTCCACGGAGCTGTTCTTCCTCGCGGAGTCGCTCGGCGGCGTCGAATCTCTGATCGAGCTCCCCGGCCCGATGACGCACGCGAGCGTCTCGGGCTCGCCGATCGAGGTTCCTGATACGCTCCTCCGGCTCTCGGTGGGGATCGAGCACCCGGACGACCTGGTCGCGGATCTCGAGCAAGCGCTCCGCTGAGCGGACCGACCTTTCCAACCCTCTCGATCCCAGGTGCCGATCGTCACCACGGCCGTGTGATGCCGGAACTGGGCTCGATCGTGTGGGCGGGGAACGATGGGTCCGTGTGTACGGCTCGACGATGAGCCTAGAGGTAGCGCTCGGGCCGGGAGACCGGGATAAATCCGACGCAGATCGTCACAGAGGCAATCTTGGTCGTGCCGATCCTCGACGGGTCGATGAAGCACCCGTCCATTCGCCGATGCCCACGGGCTTCTCAGGCAGGGCGCGAGCAGTGCCTGAGAACCGTCCCGATGAACTCGCGAACGTTCACCGGTTTCGAGAGGTAGCCGTCGAAGCCCGCCTCCAAGAACCGCTCACGATCCCCCTGCATCGCCTGAGCCGTCACGGCAAGCACGGGGATGGCGGCCGTGCGCTCGTCCGCACGCAGCCGGCGGAGGGCCTGTACCCCGTCGCCGTCGGGGAGCTGGATGTCCATGAGGACGAGAGCCGGGGTATGCGTGGTCGCCATCTCGACGGCCTCGCCGCCCGTCGTCGCCTCGAGCGGCCGGTAGCCCTTCGCGACCAGGACGTCGCGGAACAGTTTCATGTTCTTGTCGTTGTCCTCGACCACGAGGATCCACTCTCCGGTCAAGGCGAGACCGACCTCGCGGGCAGCGTGAAGACGAAGGTACTTCCCTTGCCGACCTCGCTCTCGAGCCAGATCCGTCCGCCGTGCAGTTCGACGAGCCGCTTCGAGAGCGCGAGTCCGAGGCCGGTCCCCTCGCGCTGCTCGAGCCCCGACTCGGTCTGCTGGAACTCCTCGAAGATCCGCTCGTGATCGCCCGGAGCGATGCCGGGACCCGTGTCGGCGACGGAGACCGTCACCTCGCCGTTGACCCTCGTTGCGCTGACGTCGACCTCCCCGCCTACCGGGGTGAACTTCACGGCATTCGAGAGCAGGTTGAAGATGACCTGCTTGATCCGACGCTCGTCGCCGTCGACGAAGTCGACCTCTGGATCGGCCGACAGCTCGATCTGGACCCCCTCGTCTGTGGCCTGCTCGCGCACCATCACGACGCCGCGCTCTAGCGCCTCGTGCAGCGAGAACGGCCCGACCTCCAGCTCCACCTGTCCCGCCTCGACCTTGGACAGATCGAGGACATCGTTGATCAGCGAGAGGAGATGCTTCCCCGACGAGATGATGTCGTCCAGATACTCGGCCTGCTTGTCGTTCACGGGGCCGAACATCTCCTCGCGCAGCACCTGCGAGAAGCCGATGATCGCGTTGAGCGGTGTGCGCAGTTCGTGCGACATGCTGGCCAAGAACTCCGACTTGTGGCGGCTTGTCTCCTCGAGCTGCGTGTACAGCCGCCGGAGCTCGTCGTTCATCCGGTTGACGTTGACGGCCAGCGCCCCCAGCTCATCGCGGTTCTCGACGTCGACATGCGCGGAGAAGTCGCCCGACGCGATCCCGGCCAGCCGTGCGTTGATCCGCTGGATCGGGCCAATCACCGACCAGGCGAGGACGAACCCAAGCAGGAGGGCGAGCACGATCGCTCCAAGTGCGACCCCGATAAAGAGATTCCGCGAGTTCTGGAAGGAGCCAGCATTCCTGGCGATCAAATCGTCGGTCTGCGCGATCCTTCGATTGGCGAGCTCTGCAGTGCGCTGGTAGAGGTCGTTCGCGAGCCGTTCAGCATCTTGTCGGAGGACCACCCACTCCTCGTTGAGGATCGCCAATTTCTGTTTGAGTCTGATGGTCATCTCGTCACGCGGGACGATCCTTTTGTCGAGATCGATGATCGCCTTGTCGAGTCCGATGATCCTCCCCATCAGCCTCGACAGCTGCTCCGCCTCCCGCCGGATCACACCAAGCGTGTTTGCGTCTCTCAAGGGAGGCACGAATCCAAGCCGATCGGGAGCGGTCGTTGGTCCGACCCGGGCGGCCGCGTCCCGAGCGGCCCGGTCCACGGCCACGGCCTTCCGAACAACACGCTCCACGGGAACCTTGTCGGCACCCTCGCCGTGCAACCCCCCTGGCCAAACCTTGTAGAAGTCCGGAGCCACGTTCTCGGCGAGGAGCGCACGAACGTGATACGCGTCGCGCTGGAGTTGGCCGTACGCGAAAGCACGTTCCTGCAGCATTCCAAGGCTCCCCACCCGGTCATTCGACTGCCCGAGCACGCGCTGGCCGAGTAGTCCGACCGCGACGAGCAACATGGACGTCCCCAGAAACGCGATGAGCAACTTGGTCGACACCTTGGCCGGCAGGCGGCCGACTGCTCGAACGAGAGGGTCGGAGCCTCGGCTCAGCAGCCGCCTGTGCTCGACGGCTCCACGCTCGCGTTTCGCCGCTCCGTTAATGGACAAGTCCTCAGGGGGTCAGGGTGGTCGATCCCGCAACCATGTTGGTGATCAGCCACCGTCCGTCGATCCTTGCAACGTCCTGATCGGCTACGGTGACGAACTCCACCTTGCCAGTGTCGTAGTTGACGTAATGGCACTCGAAGTGCAGCGTGCCTCGGTCGCCGTTGAGGGTGATCTCGACCTTGTACGCCGGGTGATCCGAGACCCAGTGCGTCGAAGGCTTGAACGCCGTCGACTTGTCGAGCCAGAACCTGCGGATCTGGGCCAGGCCGGCCGCTGTCTGCCCGGGAGCCACGGTCAGGGTCGCGTTCGGCGCCCAAAGGCTGAGCATCTGGTCGATGTCTTTCTTCGTCGTGGCCTCATGGAAGTCCTTCTCGATCTGGTCGATCTGGTAGAGATCGGACTCCCGCTGAAGCCTCCGCTCGGCCTCCGAGCTCGTGCTCGAGCCGCTGCAGGCCACGAAACAGAGCACGATGACCCCGAGTGAGCCGCAGATCAAGATTCTCCGCATGAGGCCCTCCCTTCCTCAGGCGGGGCTGTCGCGATGGTCGTCCCTCGGCGACCGCCCGTCTAGAGGCAGAAGGTAGGGGGGAGCCCGTGCACACGCCTACCGTGGTAGCACGGCGTCGAGAAGCCCGTTACCCCCCGACGCAATAGCCGCGTACCTGATCGGGGAACGAGCCGACTCGGATCGGCTTTTCGAGCCAGCCGACGAAACCCGCTGCCTCGAGCCAGTCGTCGTTCCCCTCGAGTGGGAGCGCGCTCAAAGCCACCACGGGGATCCGAGCCGTTCGCTCGCCGTCCCTGAGCATGCGCGCCGCTTCCGTGCCGTCCATGTCCGGAAGCCGGAGATCCATCAGGATCACGTCCGGAACGTGCTCGGCCGCGAGGGCGACGCCCTCGGCGCCCGTCGCCGCTTCGAGGGTCCGGAATGCTGCGGTGGACAGGACGTCCCTTGCGAGCTTCCGGTTCTTGTCGCTGTCGTCGACGATCAGGACCAGCGGCACCGGCGTATCCTCCGGCCATGCCGATCCGTCTCGTCCTTGCGGAGGATCACTATCTCGTCCGCGAGGGCGTCCGGAGGCTCCTCGAGGGCCAGCCCGGCGTCGAAGTGGCGGCGGTATGTGGCGATCTCGACGCGCTCCTCGCCGCGGTGGACGCAGAGGAGCCGAACGTCGTCGTCACCGACATCCGTATGCCGCCGGCAAACACGAACGAGGGGATCCAGGCCGCTGAGCGGCTCCGCGAGACCCATCCCAAGGTCGGGGTCGTCGTGCTCAGCCAGTACGCCACCCCGAGCTATGCCCTCGCGCTCCTCGAAGGCGGCAGCGCGGGCCGCTCCTACCTCCTGAAGGAGCGCGTCCAGGACGTCGACCAACTGGTGTCGGCCATCCGGACCGTCGCGGAGGGCGGCTCGGTGATCGACCCGAAGGTCGTCGAGGCCTTGGTCGCCGAGAACGCCCGCGGCGAGGAGTCGCGCCTGAATCAGTTGACCCCGCGCGAGCGCGACGTGCTGAGGGAGATGGCGGCCGGCAAGAGCAACGCTGCGATCGGGGAATCGCTCTTCCTCGCCGAGCGCTCGGTCGAGAGTGTGATCCACTCGATCTTCCTCAAGCTCGGCCTTTCCTGGGAGACATCGGTCCACAAGCGGGTTAAGGCCGTGATCCTGTATCTCGGGGAGAGCGACTAGCGTCATCCCGAGAGCGGGAGCGACGCGATCACCCGAGTCAGGGGACCGGACTCCGACTCGATCGCGCATCGGCCTCCGAGAGCCTCAATGCGATCGCCGAGCAGGGAGCGGTCAGCGCGAAGGTCCCCGTCCACGACGATGTCGAACGCGAGGGCTCCCCCATCGCTCCGGGCCGTGATCGCCACCGTCGAGCCCGCCGAGACGTTCTCGAGCAGGTGGAGGCAGCAGAAGTAGATCGCCCCCGCGATCTCGGGCGGATAGGACTGGTCACGAGCGATCTCGATCCGCGCATGGACGTTCGCGTTCGCCGCCGCCGAACGTACTGCCGCAACCAGGCCTCCCGCCTCGAGCTGCGGGGGATAGATACGGTCTGCAAGCTTGCGCGACTGATCGATCGCGTCCTGGATGTCGCGGTCCATCTCCGCGAGCAGCTCCTTCGCGGCCGCCGGGTCGGCGTCAACTGAACCCGCCGCGAGCTCGAGGTTGACGGCGAGTCCCACCAACAGCTGCTGCACCCCGTCATGCAACGCGCGCTCAAGGCCGCGGCGCTCGGCGTCGGTGGTCACGGCGAGCCGTCTGCGCGAGGCGCGTAGCCTCCCGACCTCGGCACGCAACGCCTCGATCTCTCGCAGCATGTCGGCCTGCTCCGTCCTCAGGCGATCGACCTCCTCCGCGGGACTCACCGGAAGTTGACCGTTATCGGTCGGGGCGCGTCAAGCGCAACACCGTGGTGGCACGGGGGGGCTGGACCCACGCATTTCCGCGGCCCCCCCGTAGAGCGAGCCGAGCCGTCCTCTTAGCGTCGCGGGATGACGACCGTCGTTCGAGAGAGCGGCGAGAAGGGAGGGGTCATGCAACGCACGTTCGTGTTGCGGAAGGCGATGGCACCGACGGCGGTGCTGATCGTCTGCCTCGTGGTTGCGTCGTTGCTCGGCGTCGCGAGGCTCTCACCGTCTGCGCGCGGTCAGACGACCGAGAACATGGCGATCAAATGGAACGCGATCGCCTCCACCGCGATCATGGCGGCACCGCCGACTGGGGCGGGTCAGCCTCCTCAAGCAGCCGTACTCACTCTGGCGATGGTGCAGGGCGCTGTCTATGACGCGGTCAACGCGATCGATGGCGGCTTCCAGCCGTACCTGGTCGCGCCATCGGCGGCTCGGGGCTACTCGAAGGAGGCCGCCGCCGCGACCGCCGCATTCCGGGTCCTCGTCGGCTTCCCCGGCGCTTCGCCTCCGCTGGCAGGCGTGGTCCCGGCGGTGCAGCTTTCGACGCTGCAGCCGCTCTATGACTCGTCGCTTGCTGAGGTGTCCGATGGAACGCCAAAGGATGGCGGGATCGCGGTCGGCGAAGCGGCCGCCGCTGCCATGCTGACCCACCGGTTGAATGACGGTCGTGGCGGCTCCTTCAAGTTCGTGCAGGGCAGCGACCCTGGGGAGTGGCGGCTCGGGCCGCCGCAGGGTCCGAACGGGATCGTCGCTCAGGACCCAGCTCCGTGGGTGGGCTTCGTTCGGCCGTTCCTCGTCCCGGACGTCGACATGCTGCGCACGGACGGTCCGAACCCGCTCACCAGCGACGCCTACACGGCGGACTTCAATGAGGTGAAGAAGCTCGGGTCGCTCGCGAGCACGAAGCGCACCGCGGATCAGACGGCGGCGGCGATCTTCTGGCAGGACAGCGGGATCGCGATCTGGAACCGCGTCTACCGATCGCTCGCCCTTGCCAAGGGGCTCGACATCGTCGATAGCGCACGGCTGTTCGCGATGACCAACCTGGCCGGTGCCGACGCCTCGATCGGGTGCTGGAACGACAAGGCGTACCACAGCTTCTGGAGGCCGATCACCGCGATCAGGGAGGCGGCGAACGACGGGAACCCGGCAACCGTGGCCGATCCGTCATGGGTCCCGCTCTTCGACCCGACCGTCGCGGTGTCCGGCGCCCCACTGGTCACGCCCGGGTTCCCGGACCACCCCTCGGGGCACACCTGTATCAGCAGCGCGATCGTCCAGACGCTCCAGGAGTTCTTCGGGACCGACAAGGTTCAGTTCACGGCGATCAGCAACAAGTGCTCCCCCGCGCCGTGTCCGGCCAGGACCTTCGACCACTTCTCGGACGCGATCAAGGAGATCATCGGAGCCAGGATCTGGAGTGGCATCCACTTCCGAACGGCGGACGTGCAGGGCGCCGTGCTCGGCAAGGAAGTCGCCCACTACCTGGACAAGCACTACTTCCGGCCGGTCGGCTGAAGCATCAAGGGCGAGGGCCTCGCGCTACGCGAGGCCCTCGCTCGCCTACTCGATCACGACCTCCCGGTCCGAAGTCCCGACGGCCACACGACGGATGCCCGGTTCGCCGTCGGTTAGGCGGATCGGGAGCTCGTCGTCCCCGAGCCACAAGCGCAGACGCTTCAAGTCCCCGGCGACCTCCACCCACGCGATGCCCTGCGTTCGACCGCCGTGACCAGTCCGAACGCGACCGGGGTAGAGATCCTCTGGGACGTCCCACGTCATGAAGAATGGCATCCAGGGCTCGCGCCGCGGGTCGTCGAGCCCGGCCATCCGCCAGCGAACGGTCTGGCCGTCGGGGCGCGTCCTCGATCCCGATCCGACCTCGAGCCTGAGCCGCAACGCGACGGCGTCGAGATCGTCGGCGACCGCGGCGATCGTGAACCAGCCGCCGCCTCCCGAAGCGCGTTCCAGCACGCCCCTGCCGAACGCGGTCTCCGCGGCCGTGGGCTCGTCCACCGCGGCAACGAGCTCCAGGTACTGATCGCCCAGCGGCACGATCCGGTTCGCCGTCCCCCAGCGCTCGTGCCGCCCGCCCTCGGTCGAATCCAGTCCGAACTCCTCGCGGAACTTGACCGCGGCCTCATCGAGATCGGGGACGGCGTACACGACGTGGTCGAGCCGGAGCACGCCGCCACCCTAGTCGAACGACACACCTACACTCGGGCCGTGCTCGGCAGGCTGGCGCCGCTCGTCGTCCTCATCCTGGCGATCGTCCCGACGGTCGCGCGGGCACAGGAGGGATTCGAGCGCGACGTGGACGGCTTCGGCTTCGCGGTGAATCTCGCGTTCGCGCCCGACGGCACGATGTTCGTCGCCGACAAGGACCGCGGCGAGATCCGCATCGTCCGCGACGGCGCGATCCTCGACGACCCGTTCATCGCGCTACCGGTCCAGGTGACCGTGAACGAGACCGGTCTGCTCGGCGTGGCCGTCGACCCCTCGTTCCCCGACGAGCCGTGGGTCTACGCTTACTACACGGGGACCGACGCGGTGAACCACCTCGTGCGGATCCGAGCCGAGGGCGACCGCGGGGCCGAGCCCCAGACGCTGCTCGACCTGCTGCCGGCCACGGCCGGTTGGCACAACGGCGGCGATCTCGCGTTCGGCCCCGACGGCAAGCTCTACGTCTCGGTCGGCGACGGACACGACGGGAGCCGCTCGCAGGATCCGAGCGGCGTCGGCGGCCGCATCCTCCGCCTGAACCCCGACGGCTCGATCCCCACGGACAACCCGTTGGGGCCCGACAACCCGACGTTCGCGCTCGGGATCCGGAACTCGTTCGGCCTGTGCTTCGACGCCGAGACGGGTGATCTGTGGGAGACGGAGAACGGGCCGACCGGCGACGACGAGATCAACCTGATCGAAGCGGGGGCGAACTATGGGTGGCCCGAACAGCTCGGGCCGGGCGGCGAGCCCGACTACGTGGATCCGGTCCTCGACTTCCCGGACACCATCGTCCCGACCGGCTGCGCCGTCTCCGACGGCGTCCTGCTCTTCGGCGAGGGCTACGGCGGCGACCTCCACTCGATGCCGCTGCCCGGCCCCGGTGAGGGGATCGTTGCGAGGTTCGACGGAGGGATCACCGACCTCGAGATCGCGCCCGACGGCTCGTTGTGGGTCGTCACGCCAACGGCGCTCTATCGGAGCACCGGCGCCCTCGAACGCCCGTCGGTCACCGTGTCGCCCGAACCGGAGCCGTCGAGCGGGCTCGTGACGGCCGGTGGGCTCCTGATCGCCGGCGTCCTCGTCGGCGGGTTGCTGCTGATGCGGAGCCGGCTGCTGCGGCGTTAGGCCTTCGGGCGCTTCATGTAGGCGACGAGCGACTGACCGCCCATCGGGTTCTGGATCTGCGCCACCGACACGAGCTCCCAGCCGTCGTCGCCGAACGTGTTCAGGATCTCGCCCGGGTTGTGTTCGAGCAGCGGCGCCACGAAGTACTCCCACTTGTGCATCAGGTCTCCTCCTCCACGTGCTCCAGGCGTTGCGACTGCTTCCTCATGCACACACCCATGACGACCGACAGGCCGCCCGACTCGCCGATCCGGCGTGCATCGTCGTTGGCGATCCCCTCCTGCAGCCAGAGCACCTTCGCCCCGCGCGCGACCGCCTCCTCCGCGATCGCCGGCGTTTGCTCGGTGCGGCGGAACACGTCGACAACGTCGATCTCGATGTCGCTCGGGACGTCGGCCAGCGTCGGGTAGGCGCGCTCGCCGAGCACCTCGGTCTCGTTCGGGTTCACGGGGACGATCCGGTACCCCTTCGACTGCAGGTACTCCGCGACCTCGTAGGAGGCGCGCTCGGGGTTCGACGACAGGCCCACGACCGCGATCGCGCGCGCGTCGCCCAGGATCGAACGGAGCTCGGGGTCGCTCGGCACGTAGGTCTCGGCGCTCACGGCCGTCCCCGAAGGAGCTCGATCATCTCGTTCAGGATCTTCGCGGTCGCGCCCCAGATCGTGTTGCCGTCGCTCATCGGGTACGCGAACCCTCGGTACACGTGTCCGTCCCTCGGCCACTCCACCGTGGTCTCGGCCGCCGAGAGCTCGTCCACGGGATAGGAGAGCACCTCGGCGATCTCGTCCTCGCTGGGCGCGAACGCCGGCGTCCCCGACACCACGCCGACGAACGGCACGATCAGGATCGCCGAGACGAACGTGTGCACGGGCTCGAGCGCCCCGAGCACCTCGACGCGTTCGCGTGGCAGGCCGAGCTCCTCCTCGGTCTCGCGCAGCGCCGTGGCCATCAGGTCGGCGTCCTCCTCGTGCTCGAGCCCGCCCGGGAACGAGATCTCGCCGGGGTGGCGCGACAGGTGTTCGGTTCGCCGGGTGAAGACCACCCGGTCCCCCTCGACCAGCGGGAGCAGCACCGCCGCCAACCGATCACCCGGAGCCGGGACGGCGTGGGGTGAACCTTGGAGGCTGCCTTCCAGGCGCGTGCGCACGTCGCTCCGGTACATTCGCCGCCATGGTAGAGGAGGGAGTCGTTTCGGCCGTGGTCGAGCAGGTCGACCCGGAGGAGGTCGTCCGGTTCGCGCGCCGGCTCGTCTCGACCCCGAGCGAGAACCCCGGGGACACCGAGGACGCGGTGGCCGCGGTCACGGTGGAGATCCTCGAAGGGCTCGGCGGCTCGCCCGAGATCGTGCGCGGCGAGGAGGGGCGCCCGAGCGTGGTCGCTCGGTTCGGGAACGGCGACCGGCCCGCGCTCGCGTGGAACGGCCACCTCGACGTCGTCCCCGCCGGCGACCCGTCGACGTGGCGGCATCCGCCGTTCGGCGCCGAGGTCGTCGACGGCACCCTGGTCGGACGAGGGTCCGCCGACATGAAAGGCGGCATCGCGAGCGCGTTCGGCGCCGTCTCGGCGATCCGTCGTTCGGGCGTCGAGCTCGCCGGCAGGCTGGACCTGCACCTCGCGGCCGACGAGGAGCTCGCCGGCCTGCACGGGACGAAGGTCCTGCTCGAACGGGGCCTCCTCGATCAGGACGCGGCCATCGTCGGCGAGCCGACCGAGCTGAACCTCGCCCTCGCGGAGCGCGGCGGCGCCTGGATCACCGCCACCGCCCGGGGAACGGCGGCCCACGGGTCGACCCCGCAGCTCGGCGTGAGCGCCATCACCTCGATGGCTCGCTTCCTGCTCCGGATCGAGGAGGTGCTTCCCGACATCGAGCATCCGCTCGTCGGACGGCCGACGGTGAACGCGGCGATGATCCAGGGCGGGAGCGCGCCCAACGTCGTCGCGGACCGTTGCGTCGTCGAGATCGATCGCCGGATCATCCCCGGCGAGACCGAGCCCGGGAAGGTGCTCGAACCGTTCGACCGGCTCGCGGACGCGATCCGCAGCGAGCACCCCGAGGCAGATCTGTCCTTCGCGATCCGGCTGTGGACCGACGCGGCCGAGACGACCGGCGACCCGACGATCGCCGACCTCTGCCGCGCCGCGGTCCGGGAGGAGACCGGTCGCCCGCCGCTCGACACCGGGATGACCGGCATCACCGACGCCCGCTTCTATCTGAACGACCGGAGCATCCCGACGATCATCCTCGGTCCCGGCTCCCTGGGCGTCGCACACACGGCGAACGAGTCGGTCGAGATCGCACAGCTCGTCGCCGCGGCCCGCGTCTACGCCCGGGTGTTCACGCGGTTCCTCGATGCCTCGTGACGCAGGCACGGGGTATCCTGGGAGGCATGGAGCAGACCGCCACGGTCATCACCGTCACGGATCGGGCCGCCGGCAAGATCCGGCAGCTCGCCGCCAGGGAGGGACGGACCGAGCCGGTGCTCCGCGTCCGTGTGGTCGCCGGCGGGTGCTCCGGCTTCTCCTACGAGCTGTCCTTCGCCGACGCCCCCGAGGGGGACGACCACGTGGTCCCGGGGGCGGACGGCGTTCGGGTGCTGGTGGACCGCCGGAGCGCGCCGATCGTCGAGGGCTCGACCCTCGAGTTCAACGACGCGCTCCTTGGTGGCGGCCTCAAGATGCTCAACCCGCGTGCGACGCACGAGTGCGCCTGCGGCGACTCGTTCTCCGTCTGAGCTCCGCCTGACGGGGATCCCCCGCTAGGAGACCTCGATCTGTCCCGTCATCTGCGGGTGGATGTTGCAGTGGAAGCCCGTGGACGCGGACACGTCGACCGTGACGGTCTTCGTCGCGCCCGGCTCGACCGTCTCGTCCACGCTGCCGTCGTCGAGCGTGAACGTGTGGGTGGCGCTGTCGTCGTTCGTGATCGTCACCTCGGTCGGGCCGGAGACCGTGATCGTGTCCGGGTCGAACGCGAACCCGGCGATCGTGATGGTCGTCCCGCCGCCGCCGGAACCGGTCTCCGTGGCGCCGGTCGCGCCGCCGGTCGTGCCGGTCGTGCCGCCGCCGTCGTCGCTGCTGCACGCGGCCACGACGAGCGAGAGCACGAAGAGCCCGGCCACGAGCCGGACCCACCTCGCCTTCGTCATCCTCCACCTCCGTCGTCGGACGTCCGGCCACCCTAGCCCACGAGCCCCGAAATCGCTGGGGCCGTGACCGCCGGGGTTTCGGACGTCTGCTCCTATACTTCGCCCGGATGCCGAGCAGCGCCGACAAGACGCAGTGGAGGGACCTCTACAACGAGGTCGTGCTCACCGGGCTGTGCACCGGGTGCACCGCGTGCATCGTGGCATGTCCGTTCCACGTCCTCGGCTACGAGGACGACGAGCCCGTCCAGCTGCAGGAGGACGGTCCGGACGCGTGCGTCCACGGCGACCGAGGGTGTTCGCTCTGCACGCTTGCCTGTCCTCGCTTCCGCGAGTGGGAGTCCGAGATCGACCAGCTCCTGTTCGGCCAGACCCGCAAGCCGGAGGACGTGATCGGCCAGTACCAGGACATCGTCCTGGCGCGCGCGACATTGCCCGAGGCACTCATGCAGGGCCAGGACGGCGGGGTCGTCTCGGCGCTGCTGATCTGGGGCCTTCGCACGGGCGAGATCGACGGAGCCCTCACCTCCAAGCTCTCGGACGACCGCGAGTGGGACGCGGAGCCCACGGTCGTCACGGACGCGGAGGGGGTGCTCGCGACCGCCGGGTCCCGGTACACCTACTCGGCGAACCCGCTCGCGCTCATCAAGGCCGCCGAGCTGGGCCTGTCGAAGGTGGCGCTCGTCGGCATGTCGTGCCAGGCGAGCGTGACGGGTTCGATGACGGCGCGGCGCGTCAACAAGTGGGCGAAGAAGATCAACTGGACGTTCGGGCTCCTGTGCTCGAAGAGCTTCACCTACGACGGCCTGATGGTCGAGATCGCCCAGAACCGGCTGGGGCTCGAGCTCGACGATCTCGTCCGGGTGAACGTGAAGGGCAAGCTGCTCTTCTACACGAAGGACGGCGAGGAGGTCACGTACTCGCTGAAGCAGGCGCACGAGTTCACGCGCCCGGGATGCCTTCGGTGCCCGGACTTCGCCGCGGAGCACGCGGACATCTCGTTCGGCGGGCTCGGGCAGAGCGACGGCTGGACGCTGACCATCATCCGTACGGACAAGGGTCGCGATCTGTGGGACCGCGCCGCGGCGGACGGGGTGGTGGAATGGCGACCGGGGTCGGAGGACCCCGCCGCGATCTCCCTGATGTCGAAGCTGGCCGGCAAGTCTCGGGCTCGGTGGGGCGAGACCCCCTGGGGTGCCCCGGGCGAGATGCCCGAACCCGCCTCCGAGAGCACCTAGGCCTTCGACGCCGAGCGGCCCCTCGACGCCGAGCGGCCGACGCGTCCGCCCCGAGATCGGGTCAGCCGACGGAGGGCCAGGCGGCGACCACCGGATGGTCCACGTTGCTCGGGCCAACCTGGGCCGCTCCGCCGGGGGACCCGATGCCGCTGACGTTGTCGTTGAACCACTCGGCGTTGATCGGGGTGAACTGCTTCCATTCCGCCGGCACGTCGTCCTCGTAGAAGATCGCGGTCACCGGGCACACCGGCTCGCACGCGCCGCAGTCCACGCACTCGTCGGGATGGATGTAGAGCATCCGCGGTCCCTCGTAGATGCAGTCGACCGGGCACTCGTCCACGCAGGCCTTGTCCTTGATGTCGATGCACGGCTCGCAGATCGTGTAGGTCATGGCCCTGCTTCCCCTTCCCTGAGCCTTCCCCGGGGTTTTCCCCGTTTCCACGGTGCCGACCTTGTAAACCTAGTCTACGGCTTACGGACTCGTGCGCAAGTCGTGCGTGGGATCCCTCAGGCCGGGGCGAGCGCGCGGAGGGTCGCCTCGATCGAGGCCACGGGGTCCGCGGTCGCGACCGGGTAGACGATCGGTAGGTCCGCCCCCGCCTCCCTGAACGCGTCGAGACGATCCCGAGCCCCGTCGCCGACGGCACAGACCGACCGGACCAGCACTTCGGGCACGTCCTCGGATCTTCCGGCCCGGTGCGCCTGCCCGGCGACCGCCGCTTGGGGCCCGAGACCCACCTGCTCGAACTGACGCCGGTACGCCCGGTAGGAGGCGTACCGACCCGCCATCGAGCGCAACGCGGAGATCGCCTCGGCCTCGTCGCGCCCAACCCACGCCCGCACGTAGACCGCGACGGTGACGGACACCGGGTCTCGCTCCGCCGCCTCGGCACCCTCGGCGATGCGAGCGCGGGCGAACGATACCCGCTCGGGGGGACACCAGTTGAGGATGACGCCGTCGGCGATCTCGCCCCCGAGCCGCATCGCCTTGGGCCCGAGCGCGGAGATCCAGATCGGTACCTCGCGCCCCGGCCGAAGCGAGAGCGTCACCGAGTCGCCGTCCTCGAGCGCCCCGCCCCGGAGCAGGGCCCGGACCCGTCGCACCGTCTCCCGGAGCTCGTCGAGCGCCCCCCGTCCGACCTCGCCCGTTCCCAGACCGAGGATCAGCCGGCCCCCCGAGCGCTCGTGCACCGTGGCCGCCCCCATCGCGGTGAGCAGCGCGGTCCGGGAGCGCATCGGGAGCACGCCCGTTCCCAGGAGCAGGCGGCGCGTCTCGCCGGCGAGCATCCCGAGCGTGACCAGGGCGTCGCGGCCCGTGATCTCGGGGAGGAACACCGCCGTGTAGCCGGCCGGTTCGACGTCGCGCACGATCCGTGCGAGCTCCGCCCAGGGCAACGCGTCGCGGAGCGCGAACCCCGTTCCGCTCGGTTGTCGACGCGCCGCCACGCCTGGCATCGTCGCACGCATGGAACCCGTGCGTTTCGGGACGGAGGACGGCGTGTCGCTCGAGGCGGAGATCCGGCGGCCCGAGACGCCGCCGTCCGGCTCGGCCGTGATCTGCCACGCGCACCCCCGTCACGGCGGGAGCAAGGACCATCCGATCCTGTGGGCGCTGCGCAACGAGCTCGCGTCACGGGGGTTCGTCGTCCTCGCGTTCAACTTCAGGGGGACGATGCGCAGCGCCGGCACGTACGGGGCCGGTCACGCCGAGACCAAGGACGTCGATGCGGCCGTCGGCCGGGTGCGCGAGGACGCCGCGGGACCCACCATCGTGTGCGGGTGGTCGTTCGGGGCGAACGTGGGGCTGCGCGAGGCCCTGACGGACGATCGGGTGGGTGCGCTCGCGCTCATCGGGCTTCCGCTCGAGCCGGCCGACATCGAGATCCCGCCGACGCCCGGACCGTCCGAGCTCCGGGCTTTCACGCGTCCTACCCTGCTGCTCGCGGGCGAGGGGGATGTCTACTGCCCCCGGCCGCGCCTGGAGTCGATGGCGGGGACGATGCCCAAGGCCGAGGTCGTCATCGTGCGGGGCACCGACCATTTCCTGTGGCGCCGCGAGAAGGCGGTCGCCGAAACGGTCGGTTCGTTCGCGGTCCGCACCCTCCTCTCGGCGGACGGTCGATCGGGCTAGGGCCGCCGGCCCGGGTACGGCCCGAGGAACGGGCGGGCTGCGTCAGACGAGCAGCTCGCCCGCGAACCCGACGCCCTCGCGCTCGAGGTCCGCGACGAACGCGGCGGGGTCGAACGCCGTCTCCGGCGGGTGGACGCCGGTGGGCACGCGGCCCTCGGCCAGCCAGCGCGCCGTCGTCGCGATCGGGATCGCGGTCCCGAACGCCCCCGCCGACAGGCCCTCGGGGGACGGCTCGAGGCTCGCGAGCGAACGGTACGTCGCCGGCGAGCCCCCCGAGCTGCCCGCAACCCGTACGTCGATCACCTCGCGATCCGACGGCTCGCCGTCGGCGGCCGAGAGACGGTTCA
>Ga0209887_1000123_pt1 | contig 21753 bp, 18 predicted proteins | sample GWRWN1_30_40_FD_187230 | JGI IMG/M metagenome (GOLD analysis project Ga0209887, IMG submission 187230) | Riverbed sediment microbial communities from areas with no vegetation in Columbia River, Washington, USA - GW-RW N1_30_40 (SPAdes)... | ecosystem: Environmental > Aquatic > Freshwater > River...
TCCCTACCTGGCGATCGCGACCCTCGGCTTTGGGATCGCGGTCTACCAGATCTTCGCCAACTCCGAGCTCCTGTCGGGCGGCCGCTCCGGGTTGTCCGTGTCCAAGCTGGCCCCGGCATTCGGCCTCACGCGCGAGGCCTACGTCTACTATATCTACCTCGGGGTCCTCCTGGTGTTCACCGTGGCCACCTACAACCTTGTGTCCTCCTACGTGGGTCGGGCGTTCGTCGCGATCCGGGACAGCGACATCGCCGCCGAAGTGATGGGGGTGAACCTCACCCGATACAAGCTTCTGGCCTTCGCCATCTCCTCGTTTTACACGGGGGTGCACGGAGGCCTCTTCGCCCAGTTCCTCGGTCACCTGGAGCCCCAGACCTTCAACGTGTCGGAGTCGCTCACCATCTTCGTCGCGGTGATCGTCGGCGGGCTCGCCTCCGTGGAAGGGTCCATCCTCGGGGCCGCCTTCGTGATCCTGGTGCCGACCGTCTTCAGTGGGTACCGGTGGTTCGTGCCAGTGCTCTTTGGCCTGACACTGCTCGTGGTCCTGATCTTCGAGCCCCTTGGTTTGGCCGGCCGCTGGCTGAAGGCCCGACTCTACTTCCAGCTGTGGCCGTTTAGGTAGGGGCGATGGCGCGGTTCATCCAGTACGCGTTGACCGGGCTGTCGGCGGGGAGCCTCTACGCCCTGGTCGCCCTCGGGATCGTGCTGATCTACCGGTCCACCCGGGTGTTGAACTTCGCACACGGCGAGGTGGCGACACTCGGCACGTTCGTCGCGTTTGCCCTTGTCTCGCAGGGCTATCCGTTCGTCATCGCGTTCCCGGTTGCGCTCCTCGTGGGAGGGGTGACCGCGGTTGTGTTCTACTTCGGGGTGCTGATCCCCGCCCAGCGCAAGGGCGCGAACCTCCTCGGCCAGGTCATTCTGACACTGGGTCTCGCGCTGGTCCTCCAGGGGGTGATCGTGTATCAGTGGGGAGCGGAGCCCGACCGGTTCCCGTTCCCCCTCTCCGACACGAGAACCTGGCGTCTCGGCCCGATCTTTCTAAGTGAGCTCTCGCTGGGAACCCTGGGGGCGAGCCTGCTCGGGAGCTTCCTGCTCTACCTGCTCGTGCAGAAGACGCGGCTGGGACTGGCGATGCGGGCAACCTCCGAGAACCTCTCTGCGGCCCAGACCCTCGGCATCCCCACCCGGCGGGTGCTGGGGATCTCGTGGGGTGTGGCTTCGGCCCTCGGTGTCGTGGCCGGAGTTTTCCTGGCTCCAGCCCTTCTGTTGGATCCGTTCTTCATGCTGGATCCGTTCCTCAAGGGGTTCGCTGCCGCGGTGCTGGGAGGCCTCAACAGCTTGCCAGGGGCGGTCGTGGGCGGGCTCATCCTCGGCGTGGCCGAGAGCTTGGCGGGTGCCTACGTGACGATCCAGTTCAAGAACACCCTGGCGTTTGTCATCATCATCGTGGTGCTCTTGATTCGGCCGGAGGGGCTGCTGGGCCGCGAGTTCAAGGAGCGTGTCTAGACTTCCCGCCCGATCCGCGGCCTCGGCCCCACCGACCCTTCGGGGGGTACCCTCTCTGCGTCCCGACGGATCCTGGCGAGCGCCGCCTTTCGCGGCGGCGCCGTGAACACGCGGTTTCTCGAAAGGGGGCTCTCCAGCGATGGCGGATGAGGTGCGGGCGCCCATCACGGGTGTGGTGTTCCAGGTCGTAGCCAGCGCGGGTGAGCGCGTCGCCGCAGGCGACCCCATCCTGATCCTCGAGTCGATGAAGATGGAGATCCCGGTGGAGGCGCCACGCGCCGGCGTGGTGCGCGCGATCCAGGTTGCCGAGGGTCAGACCGTGCAGGAGGGCGAGGTGGTCGCCGTTCTCGAATGAGCGAGGGCCATGCGCGAGGTGATCAACTGCTACCGGGCCGGTGCGGAGAGCTGACCGATGGGCATGCGGGAGCGGGTCGAGGAGCTGGAGCGGCGACGGGCGCAGCTTGCCGAGCTAGGCGGGCGGCTGTCGCGCGTCAGCACGAGGCTGGCAAGCTCACGACTCGGGAGCGGATCGGGCTCCGATTCGATCCGGGCACCTTCGTGGAGATCGGCGCCCCTGGGAAAAACACGGGGGTCACGCCCGTGGAGGCTTCGGAGGGGGCGCAACCGGCCGGCGCGCTTCGTAGCGAACCGGTCAGCCGCGTACGCGGTCCCGTGAGTTGGGACCGTGCTCTGCTAGTTGTCGACGAAGCTCCTTAGGCCGCGACCGCGCAGGGGCGAGCGCAGCTTCCGCAACGCCTTGGCCTCGATCTGGCGAATCCGCTCGCGGGTCACGTCGAAGCGCTGACCGACCTCCTCGAGCGTGTGCTCGCCTTCCTCCCCGATCCCGAAGCGCAGCCGCAGAATCTCGGCTTCCTTCGGAGTCAGGCTGGACAGGGCCCGCTCCACCTGGGCGGTCAGATCCTGGGTCAGCAGCGAGTCCGACGGCGACGGCGTCCGCTTGTCCTCCAGGAAGTCGCCGAGGTCCGAATCTTCGCCGATGGGCGTTTCCAGAGACAGGGGCTTCTTGCACGACTCCAGGACGAGCTGAACCTTACGAAGCGGCAGCGTGCTACGCCTGGCGATCTCCTCCGCGGTCGGCTCCCGGCCGAGCTCCTGGAAAAGTCCTCGGTTCACCCGCGCAAGCCGGTTCAGAGTCTCGATCATGTGAACCGGAATCCTGATGGTGCGGGCGTGATCGGCAATCGCGCGGGTGATCGCCTGGCGAATCCACCAGGTTGCGTAGGTCGAGAACTTGAAGCCGCGGCGATACTTGAATCGGTCGACCGCTTTCATGAGACCGATGTTCCCCTCCTGGATGAGGTCCAGAAGGGGCATGTCGTGGTTCAGGTAGCGCTTCGCAATTGAAACGACCAGGCGGAGGTTTGCCTCCATCAGCGCCTTCTTGGCCTGACGCATCCCGAACTCGCCGGCGTCGAGATCCCGGAGAACGCTGACGACACGCCGGTGGGGCAGCCCGATCTCGCCCTCGATCGCGCGCGCACGCTGCCGGAGCTGGGTCTTGATGGCGCTGTCTGGGGCCGTCTCGAGCTGGCGCGTCTGCCTGGTGAGCTCCTGGGCCAGGCTTCGGACTCGCGCGACCCACCGGTCGACCACCAGAGGCTTGAGCGGCAGATCCCCGAGCAGGCGGACTCGGTCCTGGTGGTTCTGAGTGATCCATTCCTGGATCGCCTTGCGGGACTCCACCTTGCGGGCCCGGCCCCGGGAGGCCTCGAGCTTCGCCAGCTCCCGGTCGAGCCGGCGAATCTGGGCGAATACCGTGAGCACGCGCTTGAGCTCGTATTCCGTGAGATCAGTGCCGTCGGGGGCCTCGAGGAACTGGTCCGGGGCCACGTGTCGCTTCCGCAGGCGCTCCGACAAATCCATCAGAGCGAGGCGCACCATCGGGACCGCCATGATCGCCCGCCGGACGCGCTCCTGCCCGCGCTCGATCCGCTGACCGAGGTCGACTTCCTTCTCCGATGTCAGGAGGGCGATGCGCCCGATTTCGCGGAGATACAGCCGAACCGGATCCTCAGGGCTGAGGCTCTCCTCGAGGGACTCGTCTTCGTCCTCGGCGGTGGCGTCGAAATCCTCCGGGATCACCTCCAGCCGATTCTCGGCCTCGGCGGCGGGGGGGAGGTCGAGGGTCTCGAGGACCTCCTCAACCTTGTCGACAGCCGCGAGTTCGCCCGGGAGCGTGTTGAACCCCTCGGCCAGGTCCTTAGCCCTTTCCCTTGGCCGCACCGGGGGGCGGATGACATTCGCCTGGACACCGGCACGCTGGATCATTGCCACCTTCCTCTCGAGGTAACGATCTATTCACACTGCCGATTATGAGACGTCCGAAAGTGGGAAAAAGTTTCCGTTCGTCGCCACCCCGATCCCTGCAGCCGAAGCCGAGGGCGGATCATTCCAAATACCTGTCTTACATGGATATATTGAGTTGACCCTTCGGATGGGGAGCTAGGGTTGATCCCTGGGCTGGCCCATCCGTTCACCCGTGAACATGCAAACTTCGGGCCGCTCTCTCCAGTCTTGGCCCCCGATGGCCTGTGCTATCATGCCGGGCGGATGGCAGACTGATGCACGCCGAGATCGTCAGCATTGGCTCGGAGCTCCTGCTGGGACAGATCGTCGATACCAATGCTGCCTTTATTGCCAGACACTTGGCGGCCATCGGCCTCGATCTTTTCCACAAGGTCACGGTGGGGGACAATCTGGGCCGGGCTGCCGAAGCGCTGGAGACGGCGCTCGGGCGTGCCCATGTCGTGATCACGACAGGAGGTCTGGGCCCGACGGGGGACGACGTCACTCGGGACGCCGCCGCGCAAGCCATGCGCCGGGATTTGGTGCTTGTTCCTGAGCTGCTGACTCAGATTGAGGCATTCTTCAGGGCCCGTGGCTTTCGCCTCTCCCCCTCCAACCGAAAGCAAGCCTACATCCCTCGCGGGGCCGTCCCGTTGCCAAACCCGGTCGGGACGGCCCCCTGTTTCATCGTCGAGCAGGGTGACCGGGCGCTGATCTCCCTCCCGGGCGTGCCCCGCGAGATGGAGCATCTCCTGCTGACGCAGGTCATCCCGTATCTGCGGGAGCGCTATCATCTTCGAGGCACGATCGCCTTCCGGATTCTCCGGGTCTGTGGGCTCGGGGAAAGCCGTGTCGGCGAGATTGTGGGTGACTTCATGGCCGATGGGTCCAATCCGACGGTGGGGACGATGGCGCACCTTGGGCAGGTGGACGTCCGCATCGCTGCCAAGGGGACGGACGAGGCGGCGCGGGCTCTGATCACGCCTGTCGAAGCTGAGATCCGGGCGCGGCTCGGCGACGTGGTGTTCGGGGTCGACGGGGAGACCCTGGAGGGGGTCGTAGCTGCGGGCCTCGTCGCACGGGATTGGACGTTGACGCTTCTCGAGGCAGGGACAGGAGGGCTGGTCGCCGAGCGTTTGACTGCCGTTGCCGGTGCCAGCGATCGCGTGTACGCGCTGGTGGCCCCGGACGAGGCGGCGGCGCGCCGGCTCGGGGTAGCCGACGGCTCAACCGGCGATCTCGCGCGAGCGGCCCGGGAGTGGGGCAAGACCGATCTCGGCGTGGCAGCCGTCATTGGGCTGCCCGAAGGCGAGGGGCCGAACCCAATCTGGCCGACCCGAGTCGGCGTAGCAACGTCGACGGGCGTGACCTTGCACGACTATCGGTTCGGGGGTGAACTTCGTCAGGTTCGGATTCTGGCCCAGGTCATGACGCTGGACCGGCTTCGCCGCGTCCTCATGCTACGGAGCGACTGATCAAGCGGATTCGGCGCAGCCAGCCCGCCAATCAGCGGCGGGATGTCCGCGAGGCCCGGTACCCGCTTGCGGTGGGAACCTGCTTGCGGGTGCCGAGCGCGTCACCGCCGAGATGGAGGGTTGCCCAGGCGGCGGCATGACCGGATCCAGCCGGCCCGTAACCGCCGAGGCGGCCGTCGGCCTCCTGGGCCCTGGCATGCGAGTCTTGCTTCCGCCGGGGTGCGCCGCGCCTTGGAGCCTGATCGAGGAGATCGTCCGCCAGGCCGAGCGCCTTCGGCCCCTGACGCTGATGGGCGGGCTTCTCGTAGGAGAGTACCCGTTCTGCGCCCCTGCGTACCGGGACGTCTTTCGGTGGGTCACCTTCCACGTCATGCCCGCCCTCCGCGAGGCGGTGGCGCGTGGGCAGGTCGAGTTCATCCCGGCCCGATACTTCGACGTGCTTTGGGTCTTCGGCCCGGGAGGTCCATGGGCCGCGGACGCCGTCCTCGTCCACACGGCGCCGCCCGACGCCGACGGCCAGCTCTCGCTCGGGGTGTCGACGAGTTATCCGCTGCCGCTTGCCCGGTCGGCGCCGCTCGTCATCGCGGAGGTCAACCACCGCATGCCCAGGACTCTTGGCGACAGTGCCATCCCGCTCGATCGGGTAGGCGCGTGGATCGAGACCGACCGGCCGCTTACCCTGTATCCCGCCGCCCGGATGGGTGAGACCGAGAAGCGTGTGGCTGACCACGTGGCCGAGGTGATCCCCGACGGGGCGACCATCCAGATCGGGATCGGCGCGATTCCCGAGGCCATCGTGGCCTGTCTTGGCGGCCATCGGGACCTGGGTATCCACTCCCTGCTCGTGGACACCATGCTTCCGCTCATCGAGTGCGGCGTCATCACGAACGCGCGAAAGAGCCGGAACCCGGGACGGATGGACCTCGGCGAGATCATGGGAACGGAGCAACTCTTCCGCTTCGTCCACGAGAACCCCGTTGTCAACATGGAGCCCTCCTCCTCGATCCACAATCCTCGCGTCGTGGCCGGACTCCAGCGCTTCGTGTCGATCAACTCGGCCATCGAGGTGGACCTCACGGGGCAGGTGAACGCCGAGTCGCTCGGCGGGCGCCAGGTGGCCGGGATCGGGGGACAGTTTGACTTCGTGGAGGGCGCCTACTGGGCTCCTGGGGGGCGGTCCGTCATCGCGCTACCCTCGACGGGGCGCGGCGGGGATGTCTCACGGATCGTCGCGCGGTTGCCTGCGGGAGCGAAGGTTACGACGCCTCGTTACCTGACGGACTGCGTCGCGACCGAGTTCGGTCGCGCCGACCTCCGCGGCCTGAGTGTCGCTCAGCGCGCGCGGGCACTGATCGGGCTGGCGCATCCGCGCTTCCGGGAGGCCCTAGAGCGGGAGTGGCGAGGGGAAGCTACTGCAGGTAGCGGTCGTGGCCCGGGATGACCGACGTCACGACGGGCTGGCGCCGCCGGGTTGTCAGGCCTTCTTATGCTCCCGGATCTTGACGAAGATCTCGTCGTTCGTCGGGAATCGATAGGTGACGTCCTTCGAGTACACCACCTTGCCGTCGAGGGCCACGTCGAACACGCCGCTGTGGCCTCCCTTGAGGGCAGCCGTCAGCCCGAACTCCTTCTTGATCGCCTCCTGCAAACTGGAGGCTTGTGGGTAGTAGTCTCATTCGGTGCAGTAGGTGATCTGGATCTGCACGCTCTGCCCTCCTCTCGCCATTGCTCGGAGGCGATGGTCACGTTCATGATACCAGGCGGCGAGCTCCTCCTGTCAAATGACTGTCCATCTTCTGATTGACACCGACCCCGGCATCGATGACACGCTCGCGTTGCTCCTCGCGCTCCGCGCGCCGGGCGGCCGAGTGGAGGCGGTCACCACGGTGAGCGGGAACGTGCCCGTCGCCGTGGCGACGCGGAACGTGGCGCGGATCTTCGGGGTCGTGCAGCCGACGCCCGCGCCGGTTGTCGCCGCAGGCGCCGCCGAGCCGCGTGTCCGACCCCTTGTCACCGCAACCCACGTCCACGGAGAGGATGGGCTCGGCGGGCTGAGCGGGCTCACGCGGCCCGATGGGCGGCCCCGGTTTCCCGAAGCATCGCTCCGGCTGCATCCCCGCGACGCGGCCGACCTCATCGTGGAGAGCGCTCGACGGTGGCCGGGAGAGCTGGTGATCGTGGCGCTCGGCCCGTTGACGAACCTGGCGCAGGCCGTGGACCGGGGTGCGGAGGCTCTCCAGCGGGTCCGGGCAGTGGTTGTCATGGGGGGCGCGGTGGCCGTGGGTGGCAACGTGACGGCCGCGGCCGAGTTCAACATGTTCGTGGATCCGGAGAGCGCCGCCCACGTTCTCGGAGCTGACCTGCCGATCACGCTCGTGCCCCTGGACGTCACGGAGCGGGTCGTGTGGCCGGCCGGCGCTGTCCAGCACCTGCGCGAGACGCCAGACCCGGTCGCACGGTTCGCGGCCGCGGTCGCCGAGCGAGGGCTTGACCTGGCGAGATCGTTTGGCGAGGCGGGGATCACGATGCATGACCCGCTGGCGGTCGGCGTCGCCCTGGACCCAACCCTCGTCGAGACGGTCGCGCTGCCGGTGGCGGTGGAGACGGGCGGCACGCTGGCGCGAGGGGTGACGGTCGCGGACCGGCGTCGGCCCTCTCCGCGCCACTCGAGCCGGCCGAACTGCCGGGTGGCGCTTCAGGTCGACGCTGCCCGATTCTTGAGGATGTTCGAGGAGCGTCTGTGGCCCGGGTCTGTGTGATCGGCAGCACGAACCTCGACTTCACCGTAACCGTGCCCCGGCTGCCACGCGTGGGCGAGACGGTGTCCGGCGGAGAGCTCACGATCTCGGCCGGCGGGAAGGGCGCAAACCAGGCGGTTGCGGCACGGCGACTCGGCGCCGATGTCCGATTCGTCACGCTGCTGGGGTCGGATCCCATGGGCGACCGCCTCGCCCAGTCGTTGACGGAGGCCGGCCTGCCGCCGGACTCGCTGTTACGGACCGCGGACGCGGCGACCGGAGTCGCACTGATCGCAGTAGACCCCGAGGGACGGAATCAGATCGCCGTCGCCCCCGGTGCCAACCACCGTCTCACCGTGGAGCGGGTCCTCGCGCACGCGGAGGTGCTCGACTGGGCTGACGTCGTCCTTCTCCAGCTCGAGACGCCGATCGAGACGATTCGGTGGGCACTCCAGGAGGCGCGTGGTCGCGGGAAGACGACGATCCTCAATCCCGCTCCGGCGCGCGTCCTGCCGCTTCCCCCGGCTCTCCTGCCGCTGGTAGACTACCTGACGCCGAACGAGATCGAGGCGGGGCTCCTGACGGGACGTGAGGTCCAGGGCGTAGGCGACGCCGGATCGGCCGGCCAGGCGCTGATCGCAGCAGGGGTCGGCGTCGCGGCGGTGACCGTCGGTGCGGAGGGTGTCGTGTGTGTCCGCCCCGGCTCGCGCTTCCAGGTTGCCGGGTTCCCCGTCTCACCGGTAGACACAGTGGGCGCGGGCGACGCATTCAATGGGGCGCTCGCCACGCTGTTGGCAGCCGGCGTGCCGATCGAGGATGCCCTCCTCGTCGCCAACGCGGCTGGTGGGTTGACGTGCACCCGCAGGGGCGCGGTCGAGGCGCTCCCGACGCGGGCCGAGGTGATCGCACTCATGGATAGGGAGCGAAGGTGGCCGACGACAGACTGGTGAAGCACTCCCGGGTCCACCACGCGTGGGTGGTGCTGGCGATCCGTGAGCGGTCCGTGACCCGGCGCCCGGGGCAGCCGGTCGTGGTGCCATCAGCAGCTGGCTCTTAGGGGGGCTCTCATGACCCAGACAGCGGATGTCGTCATCATCGGCGGGGGAGTGACCGGGTGCAGCATCGCCTACCATCTCGTGCAGCGCGGAGTCCGCGACGTCGTCCTGCTCGAGAAGAGCTTCCTCGCCTCCGGGGCGACGGGTAAGAGCTCGGCGTGTATCCGACAGCACTACTCGACGCTCGAGACCTGCCGCATGGTCCTCCAGTCGCTCCGGTTCTTCGAGACGTTCGAGGAGCGGACCGGCGGCCGGTCGGCCTCGTTCGTACGTGTCGGGTACCTGCTGGGCGTGGACGACCGCCTCCGGACACCGATGGAGTCCTCGGTGGCGCTCCAGCAGTCGGTCGGGATCAAGACCCGCCTCGTGACGCCGGAGGAGATGCGCGAGATCGAGCCGCGGGTTCGGGTGGACGACTTCGTGGCCGGCTGCTACGAGCCCGAATCGGGCTATGCCGATCCGTCGGGCACGACGCAGGGGTTTTCCGGCGCCGCGCGCGAGGGCGGTGCCCGGATCATGGAGCAGACGGAGGTGCTCGGCATCGCCACGACCGGAGCGCGTGTGACGGGCGTTCGCACGAGCAAGGGTGAGATTGCGGCGCCTGTGGTGATCAATGCGGCCGGCATCTGGGGGGACCGGATCGGACGGATGGTTGGCGTCGAGATCCCCATCACGGTCTGCCGGCACAAGATCAGCTTCTTCACGCGTCCCGCGGAGGCCGCGAGCCCACACCCGCTTGTTTACGACTTCGTGAAGAACATCTACACGCGACCCGAGACCGGCGGGCTCACGCTCGTGGGCCCGCTCGAGTCGGAGGTCGACGATCGGGTTGATCCCGACCGGTACAACGAAGGGGTCACGTTCGAAGAGACCGCGGACGCCATGGAGCGCGCGGCCCATCGGTTTCCCGTCATGGAGCAGGGCGAGGTCGCGAAGGGCTACGCCGGCTGCTTCGACGTCACCCCCGACTGGCACCCGATCCTGGACGAGAGCGCGGTGAAGGGGTTCTACATCGCCGTGGGCTTCTCGGGCCACGGCTTCAAGCTCTCCCCGGCAGTCGGAGACCTGGTGGGGAAGCTGGTTGTCGATGGCAAGGGGCCCGCCGACGACGTCCACGCGTTTCGCCTCTCTCGCTTCGGGGAGGGCAAGCCCATTCGGGGGACATACGGCGACTGGCTCATGTGCTAGAACTTCGGAGGGGGCAAAGCCCCCCTCTCGTGGTCACCCGGCGCCCCCTCCCGCCTGCGGCGCTCGGATGCGCCACCCTTGAGGGGGGCAAGGGCGCTCCGGGCCGGGCACCGTTTCGGTCGCGGCCCTTCGCCTTTCGGCGAAGGGATCGCGCCTGCCTCCCCGGGAACGGCGGCGCCGCGAACCCACTGGAGCAGGTTCGTGCCTGGCTGTCCTAACCTGAAAAGAGTCGTGCGGTGATGAAAGAGCGGGCGCGGTTGGTGGTGATTGGGGCGGGGATTGTCGGGTGCAGTGCCGTCTACCATCTGACTCGACTGGGCTGGCGGGACATCGTCGTCGTCGAGCAGGGGCCCCTCTACGATACGGGCGGATCGAGCTCGCATGCGCCCGGCCTGGTGTTCCAGACCAACCCGTCCAAGACCATGACGGAGCTGGCCAGGTACACCGTGAGGCTGTATTCCGAGCTTCACCTCGAGGATCAGCCTTGTTTCTACCCGGTCGGCAGCCTGGAGGTCGCGTACACCAAGGAGCGCTGGGACGACCTGAGGCGCCGGCTGGGGTTCGCTCGGTCCTGGGGGCTGCGCGCCGAGCTGCTCACCTCAGAGGAGGCCAAAAGGAAGATCCCGATCCTGGACGCCGCTAAGATTCACGGGGCCTACTACGTGCGCGATGACGGCCTCGCCAAGGCGGTGCGGGCGGCCGAGGCGATGACACGGCAGGCTCAGGCGCACGGCGCGACCTTCCAGGCACACACGCCGGTCCTGGGGATCGAGGTGGCGAATGGTCGGGTCCGGGCCGTCGTCACGTCGGAGGGACGAATTCCGACCGAGCAGGTGCTGGTGTGCGCGGGGATCTGGGGTCCGCGCGTTGGTCGGATGGCGGGCGTCTCCATCCCGCTGACGCCGTGCCAACATCTGTATGCGAGGACGGCGCCCCTTGCCGAGCTCGCCGGGGAGACGCGCGAGGTCGTGCACCCCGTCCTCCGTCACCAGGACAAGTCCATGTACTTCCGCCAGCACGCCGACTGCTATGGCCTCGGCTCCTACCGGCACGAACCCTGGCTCGTGGACGCAGACGACATTCTGAGCCACCAGGAGGCGGCGGTCGCACCGGCCCAGCTAGCGTTTCCGCCCGAGGACTTCACGGCGGCCCATGAGGCCGCGATCGAGCTGCTTCCCGCCTTGCGGGGCGCCGAGCTAACCCACACGCTCAACGGGATGTTCTCATTCACGCCAGACGGGTTTCCGCTCCTGGGCGAGTCGCTGGACGTCCGCGGTTTGTGGGTGGCCGAGGCCGTGTGGATCACACATGCGGGAGGCGTCGGCAAGGCGGTGGCCGAGTGGATGGTGGAGGGTGTGCCCGGCGTCGATCTGCGGGAGTGCGACCTGAACCGCTTCCACGCTCACGTCCACACCCGGTCGTACATCCGGGCCCGAGGGACGCAGCAGTACCGGGAGGTCTACGACATCATCCACCCCCTCCAGCAGATGGCGCATCCCCGCAACCTGCGCGTGAGCCCCTTCCACTCGCGCCTCGCGGAGCAGGGGGCGGTCTTTTTCGAAAGCGCCGGCTGGGAGCGGCCGCAGTGGTGTCAGGCCAACGAGAAGCTGCTGGATGGCCACACGTGGCCCGCGCGCTCCGGCTGGGAGGCTCGCCACTGGTCTCCCATCCAGGGGGCCGAGCACCGGGCCACGCGAGAGCGCGTGGCCATGTTCGACTTGACGGCATTCACCAAGATCGAGGTGGCCGGTCCCGGAGCCCTCCGGTTGCTGCAGTATATCTGCTCGAATGAGATCGATCAGCCGGTGGGCAAGGTCGTGTACACCTCGATGCTCAACGGGAAGGGCGGCATCGTCTGTGACCTGACGGTCACACGTCTCGGCGCTGACCGGTTCCTGGTGTTGACCGGCGGCGCCGTGGGGATGCATGACCTGGCCTGGATTCGGAGTCAGGCGCCAACCGACGGGACTGTTCACGTGGTAGACGTCACGTCCAAGTACTGCAGCCTGGGTCTATGGGGTCCCAGAGCGCGCGAGGTGCTGCGCGAGGTGTGCGACGACGACGTGTCCAACGGCCCCTTCCCCTACTTCACCGCACAGCCGATCTTTATCGACACCACACCGGCCCTAGCCCTACGCGTCTCGTACGTCGGTGAGCTCGGGTGGGAGATCTACACCCTGACGGAGTACGGGCTGCGGCTGTGGGACACGCTCTGGGAGGCGGGCAGGCCGTTCGGGGTGATCGCCCTCGGCGGCGGGGCCTTCGATTCCCTGCGCCTAGAGAAGGGCTACCGCCTTTGGGGCGCCGACATCCATACGGACTACAACCCCTTCGAGGCAGGTCTCGGGTTCGCGGTCAAGCTGGACAAAGGGAGCTTCCTAGGCCGGGAGGCGCTGCTCCGCATCAAGGAGCGGAATCTCACGCGCAGGCTGTGCTGCTTGACTCTCGACGACCGCGATGTGGTGGTGATGGGCAAGGAGCCCATTCTCGACGGCGCGCAGACGCTGGGCTATGTCACCAGCGCCAACTACGGCTACACCGTCGGCAAGGGCATCGTCTATGGCTACTTGCCCGTCGCGTATGCCCCCCGCGGTACCACGGTCGAGGTCGAATACTTCGATCGCCACTACCGTGCCACGGTGTCCGACGAGCCTCTCTACGATCCGAAGGGACTGAAGCTCAGGAGCTAGGCGATCGTGGGCGGGCGGAGCGCCATCAGGATGGCGTCCTCGAGAGGATCTTCGTAGTAATCCCGGAACCGGCCGATCGCCCGAAAGCCGCACCGGCGATAGAAGGCTCGGGCGCCGCGATTGGCGACCCGGACCCGTAGCCACAGGAGTGCCACACCGCGACGCCTGCAGTAAAGAGCCGCGGCGGCCAGGAGCCGCCGGCCCACCCCAAGGCGGCGATAGGCGGGATCGACGGCCAGGTTGATGATGTCTGCTTCGCCGCCCAGGGCCGAGAGCTCGAGCCCGGTGTAGCCCACGATACGGCCGCTGCTTTCGGCCACCCAGAGCTCGCCGCGCGTCGGCCTGGCAGTCCCGAAGACGTGGCACACATAGGCGAAAGCCCCGCGAGGCCACGCCTCCCGACCGAACACCGCGCCCTCGATCCTGGCGACGGCCGCCGCATCGGCAGCCCGCATACGGCGAACGCGCACGACGCGAGGCGTGGATCTGTCGCGACGCTGGGCTCGGCGCTCGGGGGCCATCCGCTCCTCCGGGTCATCACGGTCGACCCTGGTCTGTAACGACTCGTATTCTCGCACGGGGGTTCCTCTCCGCGTGGACTTCTGCTCGAGGGTGGTCTAGCATGCCGTCGCCAGGGACGAGTCGCATGGTCGAGCTCGTTCCACGGCGAACGCCGGGACACCGGGGGTCGGCGATGCTCCTCGAACATCACGACAGAAGCCCTCACGTCGACGGCTCCGTGTATGTGGCGCCGACAGCCACGGTCGGTGGGGACGTCACCATCGGTGAGGAGAGCCGGGTGCTCTTCGGAGCTGTCGTCGCGCTGCTGAAGCGCGCCCTCGATCTCGACCTCGACACGAGCCTCACGTGGGAAGCGCTCACGCAGGAAATGATGATCGAATCGGCGGATCACCGCGAGGGGCTTGCGGCGTTCTTCGAGAAGCGGCCGCCGCGATTCACCGGAGCGTAGACATTCTCACGAGGCCGCTGAGAAGGGGACTCCGAATTCTTGACAGCCATCGCGGGGGGGTATAGCCTAGCCCCGGCATTCCGAGAGCGCCCCTCCGAAAGGCGAGCGTGAAGAAAGCAAAGATCATCGGAACCGGGATGGCCGTGCCCGAGTGCGTGGTGGACAACCACCTGCTCGCGCGATGCTTCACGACATCCGACGAGTGGATCACGCAGCGCACGGGGATCAAGGAGCGGCGCGTCTCGCCCAGCACCTACGAGTTCCTCCTGCGTCTCGCCGAGGCACCGGACAAAGACGCCTACATACGCGAGGTCTACATCCACGGTGTCGATGGGAAGATCGACGCCAAGCTCACGCCGGCGGACCTGGGGTACGAAGCCTCGCAGATGGCGCTCAAGAACGCCGGGCTTCAGATTGACGACATCGATTTCATCGTCGATACGACCACGATTCCGGAGTACGCGTATCCGCACACCGGCTGTGTCATGGCGTCCAAGTTCGGTCTCACCAGCACCCCGGTCCTGAACCTCCAGCAGGGGTGCTCCGGGTTCGTGTACGCCCTGGCGACCGCGGACGCCTTCATTCGGACGGGGATGTACCAGCGTGTGCTCGTGGTGGGCGCGGAGATGCTCTCGCCGATGCTGGAGTACTCGGATCGCGGCAGGGACATGGCCGTGCTCTTTGCGGACGGCGCCGGCGCGGTGGTGCTACGGGCGGTGGATCAGCGCTCTCAGAGCGGGATCATCTCCCATCACCTGCACACCGACAGCACGATCCTCGAGAAGCTCTCCGGCGAGATATACGGGAACTCGACGTTCCCCCTGGTGTCCCAGAAGAAGATCGACGACGGGCGGGCGCGCCCGCGGATGAATGGGCGGTCGGTCTTCGTCCAGGCCGTGCGTCGATTCAAGGAGGTCATGAACGAGGCGCTCGCGGCGAATGGGCTGACCCCGGCCGACGTCGATCTGTACCTGTTCCACCAGGCGAACATGCGGATCATCGACGCGATCGCCGAGCACGCCAAGATTCCCGCCTCGAAGATGTTCAATAACGTTCACAAGTACGGAAACACGTCGGCGGCGTCCGTGCCCATCTGCATCCACGAGGCCTTTGCCGAGGGGCGGATCAAGGAAGGGGATCTGATCCTGACCGCCGCCTTTGGGACCGGCTTCGCCTGGGGGGCGACGCTCTTCCGCTGGTAAAGATTCGGAGGGGAGTTCCGTCCCCCTCCGACAGCCCTCTCGACCGGGCGCCCGGCTTCTGCGCGGCGAGTAAGCCGGGCCGGTCGCCATTCGGCGAACGCATCGGGCCTGCCTCTGCCCTAGAGAGGGGCGACGTTCAGGACCTCAGGGTGTCGTGCTGCCGGTCGTGCCTCCTGTTGTCGCGGTCGTTCCCCCGGTTGTGCCTGTTGTCGTGGTCGTCCCCCCGGTAGTGCCGCCAGTAGTGCCGCCGGTAGTGCCGCCGGTAGTTCCTCCCGTTGTGCCACCGGCGCAGCTGGCGATCGAATCCGTCCCGTCGCCGACGAAGACGACGCTGACCGCGCCCTGTGCCGTGACGCTCTGGCCCCGCCCGTCACGGCCCTTGAAGGTGACGTCCGCCGTGGCGTTGAGGGGGACCGGGGCCGCGTTCAGGGGCGACTGGCTCTTGAGCTGCGCCGGCACCAGGATGACGGGCAGCTGGGCCGTGTTCCCACTGGTGCCGGCGGGCACCGTCAGGGCCGTGTTCTGGGTAAAGGAGGCAGGCGACGGACCGCCGTCAAGCCGCGTGAGGCGCACAGTGTACGACTGGATCAACAGGTTGTCGAGAGCGGTCGGCGTGGTCACGGTGGGGTTCTTCGGATCGTTCTGCAGCGTCACGCAGACGATGGTCGACGTGTTGCGGTCAGCGAGCGATGAGGTCACCGCTCCGACCGGGGTGGTTCCGTTCAACGAGAAGAGAACCACCGAGAGAGTCACGAACGCGTTTCCGCTCTGACCCGAGCTGGTGCAGCCGGCGAGCATCGCTGCCAGCGCGAGGGGCAGCAGCGAGCCAAAGGCTCGGCGCGTGCCTCGCCGCGGGTGATGGAGATCTCCAACGGTTCGGCTGACGGTTCGGTTAGCGCTCACGAGGGGCTCCTCCCAGGGTCGGTACCTCAGTGGGGAATCCTCCGGGGTTGGGTTGCGGTGGGGACGCGGGTGCGTCGGATTCCCGCCGGGTCGGCGGGACTGGCTCGACGCGCTCCGGCTTCAGGATGCTCGGGTGCGTGCGGAGCCCACGCTCGAGCTCGGGTCGCTGGCCCCGGACCTGCTGGTAGATGTCCTGGCCCTCGCTCGGATCCCCGACGACCCGAGGTGTGATCAGGAGCAGTAGCTCGGTCCGGTCCACTGTGTCGACGGTGGCTCCGAACAGAAAGCCGATGATGGGGATCCGCGAGAGTCCCGGGATGCCCGTCCGCGTGTTCGCCCGCCGGGTCTGGATGAGCCCGCCCAAGACGAGTGTCTGGTTGTCGCGGAGCACCACCGAGGTTTCCGCTTCCCGCTTGATGATCACCGGAGAGCCGCTGGGCGGCTGCGGGTCGCCGACGGCGTTGACTGTCTGCTTCACGTCCAGGGCCACGACCCGCTTGTCGCTGATGCGCGGGGTCACGGTGAGGATGATGCCCGCGTCGCGGTATTCCACGTTCTGGGTCAAGACGTTGGTGGGGGCCTGCTGCGTCTGCGTCGTGGTGGTTCCGGTCTGGGAGACGACCTGCTGCGTGACGATGGGGACCGAATTGCTGACGTTGATGACCGCCTTCTTGTTCTCAGAGGTCAGGATGGTCGGGCTCGACAGAACGTTGAGCTGGCCGTAGTTCGCGTAGAGGTTGAGGAGCCCGAGGAAGCGGTCGGTCTCGAAGATGAAGAACGCAAGGCCCGCGACCGGAGGCACCGCGACGGGCAGGCCGGGCAGCGTGGGGGTCGGCGTGGTGCCGGGGAGGGTTGAGGGTGGCCCGGCGTCCACCCGCGTGACGCTCCCCACGTTGTAGGTCTGCCCGCCGACCTGAATGCTCCGCTGAGACCGGAGGGTCCACTCGAGTCCCATCCGGTTCTCGTCGCTGAGCGAGACCTCCGCCACGAGGACCTCGATGAGCACTTGCTTAGGGGTCCGGTCGAGCTTACGGATGGTCTCCTCGATCAGCGGCCAGTTTCGTGGAAAGGTGGTGATGATCAGCGCGTTGTTCGGCTCGTCCGCGACCGCCTTGACCTGGCCTTCGACGACGCCCGGCTCGACGTCCGCGCCCAGCGGCGCGGAAGTCGAGGAGACCGGGATCTGCACGGGCGGGGTGGTGGGCGGCGGACCCGTGAAGGCCGGCGCGCCCGGAGCACCCTCCCGCCGTTCCTGGCGCGCGGCCGCGTCTCCCTCCTTGCTCGGCTTGCCGAAGATCTCCGTCAGAGTTATGGCGAGCTCTTTGGCCTTGGCGTTCTCCAGGTAGTAGACGAATACGCGCTTGTTCGCCTGCGTGTCGACGTCGAGCTGGCCGATGAGCCTCACTATGGCGTCCACGTCGGCGCGGCGCGCCGAGACGACGAGGGAGTTGGTGCGCTTGTCTGGAAGGACGAGCGGTGGTCGCTCGCCGGGATCGGCCGCGCTCGGGAGACTCGGTGTCGGGGGGGCTCCCGGCCTTGCGGGCGTTGGCACGGGCGGGAGGGCCGGCGTCCGCACGCGGTGGCCGGCGAAGAAGTCGTTCAAAATCCTGGCCAGCTCGACGGCATCCGCGTACCGGACAGGGATGATGCGTAACTCGCCCAGGGCCAGCTCGACATCGAGGACCGAGACGATCTGGAGCACGCGCGCGATGTTCACAGCCGTGTCGGTGAGCATGAGGAGGTTGCCCTGGACGACCACGTTTCCGCCCTGGACGAACGGGCGGATCGCGCTGGCGATCCGCTCCGCCGGGACATACGTGATGGGGACGATCTGCATGATCACTTCGTCATCGGCCCGCGTGGGGTCGCGCTGGGCGCCGATGACGGTCGGGAGCGGCCGTTCCCGAGCTGCCGTGATCGGGACGATCTTGTAGAGGTTGCCGGAGCGGATCGCCGTGACGCCGTGTACCTCGAGGACCGCGAGCAGGACGTTGAAGACCTCGTCCTCGGGGATCCGCCCGGCGGTCTGGAGCGTGACCTTCTTACCCTGGACACCCGGCCCCAGCGTGTAGTTGAACCCGGCGATCTCACTCGCGGCCTGGATGACCGCCTCGATGTCCGCATGGTCGAAGTTGAGGACGATCTGCCGCCCGGGCCGCGGGGCGACCGGGCCGGGGCGTGTGCCCGGGGAGATCTGGGCGGCAGGTGGCTGCGGGCCGGGAGTCGAAGGGGGCGGCGTCGCACTGGGTACTGTGGGAGAGACCGTTGGCGCGGGTCCCGGAGGAGTGTCGGGCGTCGCCGGTGGCGGCGCGGTCGGTGCTCCCGTCGCGGCCGGCGGCCGTGGCTGGAGGGGTGGTGGGCTGACTACCCGCGGCGACGATCCCGAGCACGCAGCGGTGAGTGCCGCGACCAGGACCACAGCAGTATGGGGGCGGAGAGGGATCACGATCCACCATCCTCATCCTCATCGGGGGTTGTCCTGGGGTCTGGGGTTGCCGGTCGAGGCGGGGTCTGGCCCGGGCGGGGGACGGGGGTCGATGGCCTGCGCCCCCTCAGGGTCGGGGGGCTGGCCGGCGGCGCTGGCGCGGGGCCGCCGGGCGCGCTAGGAGGCGCGGGACCACCGGGACTCCCCGCTGCGGGGACCGTGGTCGGGACGCCCGCCGGAGCCACGGGGGGAGTCCCGGAGACCTGAGGCGTCGGCGCGGGCTTTGGCTTCGAGGGGTCGCGCAGGAGGATCTCGAAGACCTCGCTCCCTCGTCGCAGGACGACCCGGTCGTCCTTGATCTCCTCGACCTGGCTGTCCGCGACGGCGTCGCCGACCGCGTAGCCGAAGATCTTCTTGCGCTGGATGTCCTCCAGATACGCTCGCGCCTTCCCATCGGGCAGCAGCACGATCCCGTACAGGCGGGGTTTCGGCGCCGGCGGCGTTGACACCCCGGCCGTCGCAGGCTTCGGTGGCTCCGCAGGCGTCTCCGTTCGGGTCGGGCTGAACAGGTTCCGGTCCGCCACGACTGCGAACGTGGAGAACGGGGGACGCGCCGGAGGGGGTGCGGGCGTCGCCGTCCGGGGCGGAGCGCTGGCCGTCGTGGCGGCAGCTCCGGGCCGAGGGGTCGCCGGCGCCGCGTTCCACACGCGATACACGTGCACGCCGAGCAGGCCGGCGGCGACGACCAAGACCACGTCGAGGACGAACAGGAGGCGGCGCGGCATGGTCAGGTTCCCGGCCGACGGCCCGGATCGGTTCGGCCGGGCCGAGGCTCGCCCTCGGGCGCCGAGGCGATGTAGCCGGTCAGGGCCAGCGTGGCCGTCAGCTCCCGCGGCGCCCCGACGGAGATCACGCGGAGCTTCAGGTCGTTCAGGCTAAGCAGGACGGGCGCGGCCTCCAGGCGATAGACGAAGGAAGCGATGGCCCGGATCGGACCGGAGAGCGTGACCTCGACGGGGACCTCGGTATAGCCCCCCCGCTCCGTCGTGGGCAGGATCCGTTCGCTTCGCACCTCGACCCCCGTCTCCTGCGCCGTGCCCTTGACGAGCTTTTGGAGCTCCGACGCGGCGACCGGCGGCTTGTCGCCGGGTAGCAGGCGCGCCCGGCGCTCGGTGATCTCCGCCTGCAGCGCTGCCTGCTCCTGCCCGTACCACTGACGCCGCGCGAGCAGCCGATGCTGCCGTGCCAGGAGCTCCTGACGCGTCGCGATGAGCTCCTGAACGTGGCGGTGACGCTCTATCAGTGGCTCGATCACATACGCGTACCCGAGGAGGGCGGCGGCCAGGACGGCGGCGCCCACCAGGAAACGGCGCTCCCGCGGCTGAAGGGCAGCCATGCTCAGCGCCTCCCGGGCGAAGTGGGGCCCGTGGGCCGTGACGGGGCGCCGCCTGCCTGGGGCGCCGTCGGGCGGCCAACCCCCTGCTCCCACCCCGCCTTGATCCGGAACTGCTCGCGATCGCGCCCTTTCGTCACCGGCGAGGTGAACTCGACGCGATCGAGCGTCGGGGACGCCTCGAGGAGCGGGATGAGCGGGGCCGCCGCTGCCGCGAACCCGGTCAGCTCGACACCGTTACGGTCCGTGGAGAGGTTCGTGAGCCAGACGTCGGCCGGGAGGAGCTCGGTCAGCTCCCGGACCAACGCGAGGGCGGGCAGGCGCTGGGCCTCGAAGCCGCGGAGGGTTTCCGCTTCCCGCCGCGCCCGCTCGACCGTGCTGGCCACCTGCTCCGCCTCGCGGACCTGGGCCGCGAGGCCCGCGATCTCCCGATCGAGGGCGGCGAGCCTGCGCTCATCGCGGATGGCCGTCACGCCCGGGATCGCAGCTGCCAAGAGCAGTGTCGCCGCCGCCAGCATGGCGGTGACGGCGGCGGGCCAGGGGAACGGTTTCGGTCGGAGCTCGTCCGGCATCAGGTTGGTCCGATACGGCCCCCGAAACGGCTGGCGCAGGGCCAGCGCCAGGGCCGGTAGGAAAGCCGGGTCCACGTCCCCGGCGGCTGCCTCGACCGGGAGCGAGGTAGCCGTCCGGACCGGAAGATCGGTCCATTGAGTACCGGGCAGGGCGCCGCTTCCCGTCACCGTGACGCTCGAGACGCTGTCGCGGTCGTCGGCGCCGAGGGTCCCGAGGCTCCGCTTTACCTCCTCTCCCAGAGTTTGAGAGCGCTCGATCCCGTCCGAGGGAAGCGAGAAGGACCGGCTCAGGAGCGGCCGACCGTGGCGCACGACCGCGAGTTCGGCGTCCGTCTCCTCAAGGTGCACCACGACGCGAGCTGCTAACGGGTCTCCCCGGTCGCTTTGCGCCGCCAGCAAGGCGAGGCTGTGGATGGTGACGTCGAGGAGCCGTGGACCGGATCCGCGGTCATCGAGAAGTTGCCGGACGCGCTCGAACACGCGTCGTTCCACGGCGACGAGCAGCACGCGGACCGGCTGGCCCGGCCGCTCGTCGAGGACGGCAAAGTCGAAGAGGGCGTCGGACGGAGGAAACGGGAGGTGGCGCTCCAACTCGAAGCCGACCATTCGGCGGAGATCTGCTCCCGCGACACCGGGAAGCTCGATCGCCTTGACCACCGCGACCTTCCGAGGCAGCCCGACGTAGATCCGGCGGGTCCGCACTCCCAGGTCACCCAGCTTCGCGCGGAGCGCGGCGCCAACGGCCTCGTCTAGGCTCAGGCTGAAGGTCGCCAGAACCTGCGTGCCCGAAAGGCGCCGCCGGACTACGGCGGCGTCGATCCGGTCCTCGCGGAGCGAGAGGCCGACGACGTCACTCACCGGGGCGGCTCCTCGGTGGCCCAGCGCCAGGACAGAGGGGTGATCCGGACGATCCCGTCGCGGCCCGCCCTACGCTGGATGATCGCGGTGAGCCCCCGAGGGCCCTGGCCGCTCAGGCTGCCCCACGCCTCGATCCTGAAGGTCTCCGAACGCGTTCGCTGGCTGCCGCGACGGAGCTGTGTGCTCAGCGTCGACAGGTCGAGGTATGGGCGTCCGGCCGCCAGCAGATCCACCTCCGGCCGGGCGAAGCCGAGGGCCCGAAGCACCGGGGCACTGACCGTGTTGACGTTGATCGCCCCGGCGCCGGCGACGGTCAGGTACTCCGCGAGCCCGGGGAATTCGGGCCGCCCGTAGAGGATCTCGCGCGTCATGCCGCGGACCTGGAGCAGCTCGTCCACGCTGTCGAAGTCGGCGTTCTTCGACCGGTAGGGCACGGGGAGCGTCAGATAGTAGTCGTCGCTCTCGGCC
>Ga0209887_1000124_pt1 | contig 21707 bp, 25 predicted proteins | sample GWRWN1_30_40_FD_187230 | JGI IMG/M metagenome (GOLD analysis project Ga0209887, IMG submission 187230) | Riverbed sediment microbial communities from areas with no vegetation in Columbia River, Washington, USA - GW-RW N1_30_40 (SPAdes)... | ecosystem: Environmental > Aquatic > Freshwater > River...
CGGCGCGAACCCGAGGTTCCCCTGCACGAAGCCGAGGAACTGCTCGGTGCCCTGCGCGTCGCCGTAACCAACGAGCTTTGCACTCATCAACGGCGCGTCGGGGAGGCGACCGTTGATGCCGCTCGCGCCGAACTGGACGAGACGGAAGAACCCGAGGAGGACTTCGACGTCGAGACGTCGGAGCTCAGGGACCCCAGAGTCTTTCGGGCGGTGGCACGGCACTTCATCGAGTCCGTGCACGTCCACAAGGCAGACGGGAAACAGCTCGCCGCCGCAGAGATCTTCTGACGCTGACGCGCAACAGCGATGGACAGGCGCGTGCACAGCCGTCTCTTCGCGCATACTTCCGCAATCCGCAGCTGTGACGTCTGTCACTGGCCCGAACGGGAGCTCTGGTGCGTCGACACGTCGACGGCCCCTGCCCTTGACCTAGTTGAGCGGAACTACGAGGGGCACGCCGAGCTCTACTCGTGTCCGGCCTGCGCGACCCTCTGGTTTTCGCGCGGCTACGGGAAATACGGCGAGCTCGATTATGCGGTGCGCTGGCCGCTTTCGTTCGCGGAGTGGCGTGAGCTCTTGAGCCTGCCGAGTCCGCCGCCCATGTCCGACTTCTGGACCGCGACGCGGCCCGCGGTCTGGCAGACCGAGGTGACGCCGTACCGCTGGCACCGGGCGCGGGTTCACGCTCGGTGGTCGGATCTGACCGAGTCGGAGGTCGCCGAGATGCGGCGCAGGGCGAGAATCATGCCTCACTCCATCCCCGTTGATGACCCCCTGCATCCAGCCGAGCCGGAACCGGATCTGAGAGCAGTGCTCGAGCGCCGCCCTTTCGACGTTCCTCAGACCGAGTACATAGTCACTGCTGAAGCGGTCGACGGCGCTATTCACTCGTTCACACGCCTCGACCAGCACCGCTACCGCGAGAGAGACTTCTTGCAGCATGAGGGCAAGTGGTACGTGGTTCGGAGCGTCAGGAATGATCGGAGGCGTCCGAACCGTGCAGCGATCACCGCGGAGGAAGAGGGCTGGGCGACCGGCTCGCGGAGACGCTCCGCACCGGTCCGCTATGGGTGGGCGGCTATGTACAGGTTCACCCAAGAAGAGGCGGACGACATGCGCCGGGAGATCCAGAGCGCCGTCGCAGCCGGTCGTCAGCCGGACTGGGAAGGACTGGCAGCACGAACAGGCGGCAGCATCACGAACGCGGGGCTCTTCGTGCAATCCGCACTCGCTCGTGATGCGACGGGCAGGCCGCTGGGCTGGTGGGCCCGGCGGCGGCGGAGAGATATACCGATCCAATCGCTGTTGTAACGGCACGCCCGGCGGCAAAGCTCCAACACGAACGGGATCACATAGTCCGACCGGTCACGAGGCCCGCGTGACGCGGTTGAGAACTCGATCAGGCGACCAGCGCCTCCAGCGCATAGGGCACTCCCGTCGATGGTTCGAGGCGCGTCGCAGAGCCCACGCGAAAGCCTCGCGCGAGGGCGGCGGGGCTAGGGTGAGCGCGTCGTAGCCCTCTGGACTCTCGCGGCGCTTTTGGTCAAGAGCACGTCCCGCTCAGGAAATGCGCGACTCGGCTGACTTGGATCGCCCCGGGCGATGGGGGCTACACAGATGACGGAGATTGACGGAGATGGAGGAGGGCGGAGCCGATACTTAGGACATGACGACCGCCACGACGACCCCGACCGCCACGAGAAGCAGCAGCTTCCTGACGCTCAAAGAGGCCGCGGACGTGCTCGACGTCTCGGTTTCGACCGCTCGCCGACTCGTCGCCTCCGGCTCGCTGCCGAGTAGCAGGTACGGACGCCTCCCGGTCATTCGCATCGAGCGCCGCGACCTGATCGAGTTCCTGGGAGCCTCCCGGAGGTGGAACGGTCATGTCTAAGCTCGCTCCGATCAAGCTGCCCCCCATCCTGCCGCGCCCGGACATCCGTCCCACGCCGGGGCCACGCCGATGAGTGAGAAGTGGATCGACTGGCACCAGGAGCCGGAGCCCGGTGAGACCTGGGACTTCCGGCGCTACGAGTCCGACCCGGCCATCGACGCCCTCGCCGAGCAGATGGGTGTCCATCCCGAGGACGTGACCCCCGAGACGATCCTCGGTTACGTGGAAGAAGTCCGCGCGGACGGGGTAGCGTCCGCCGCTCCGGCCGCGCGCTCCTTCGCCCAGGACTACGCGAAGGACGGCGTTCGACCCCCCTCGCCCGCCGCCGCCAAGATCGACGCTTACCAGGACAGGATCCGCAGCGGCAAGGATGCGGAGGCGGCGCTCGCGCGGCGCACGGGGCAGGAGCAGCACGACGCCTACGCCGACAATCTCCGCCGGATCGTCTCGCGCGGTGAGGAGGCCCAGGACGCCCTGGCCGACCACGAGGAGGGGCTGTATGCCTCCCTCGCCGTCAATCTCGGCCTCCCCCCGGAGCCGCCCGCCAAGCGGGAGCACGCGCAGGAGCCGACGGAGGACCCGACGGAGGAGGAGAAGGCCCTACAGCGCTATCTCAGCGAGAACCTGGGGCTCGAATGAGCAGCAGGCTGCTGCGGAAGATCGACGACCTGGAGAAGGACGTCTCGGCGCTGCGGCGGGAAGCCCACGATGCGATGCCCGAGGCAGTCGCTAAGACGCTGGAGGCGCAGCGGCGCGAGCGCATCTCCTGGGGCGCGCGCATGGGATCGTGGGCCTCGGTCATCATCGTCGAGCGTGCTGGAAGCACCTCGCGCAAAGGCCACCTTCACGGATGACGCTGGCGACGTCTCGCTATGCCGCGCGCGAGAAGGTCCTCGCCTCGGGCCTGGCTCCGGTCCGCACGACGGTGGGAGCGCCCAGGTTCGCCCTCGGGTACAAGCTCGCGGGCAACGTCAGCATGATCGCGCCCTCCGGCCTGCGCTCGATCGAGGACCGGGCCGAGTTCGAGGCGGTCTACCGCGCACGCCTCGACGGGTTCGGCGTCGACAAGATCCGCGCCGCGCTGGAGGACGTCGCCCGGGCGGCCGGTGCGGCGGGCGTCGTCCTCCTCTGCTTCGAGGACCTCGACGACCCGGCGCGGTGGTGCCACCGGACGATCTTCGCCGCCTGGTGGCTTGAGCAGACGGGCGAGGAGGTCGCCGAACTCTAGTCCTCTTCCTATGCTTGCGCTGTGAGCGAACCGGTCACGAGCGCGGCGCACGAAGACGAGCTACAGGCGTTCCGCAGCGCCGCGCACGCGCTCGTGGACAGCGTCGCCGACTACCTCGCCGGGCTGCCCTCACGACCGGTCTGGCAGCCGCTCCCTGACGCGCTGCGCAGGCAGCTGCTCGACCTGCCCGTGCCGGAGCATCCGGCAGCGCTGGACGACCTGGTCACGACCGCGTTGCGCGATGTCCTGCCGCACGCCATGGGCAACGGCCACCCGGCCTTCTTTGGCTGGGTCAATCCGCCGCCCTCGCCCGCCGGCGTCATCGCTTCGCTGGCGGCAGCCGCGATGAACCCGAGCGTCGTCTCTGGCGATCACGCCGACATCTTCCTCGAGCGCGCGGTGGTGCGCTGGCTCGCCGAGCTCGTCGGCTTCCCGCACGCGCCGGGCGCTGGCCTGCTCACTAGCGGCGGGTCCGCCGCGACGATCGTCTGCTTCGCGGCTGCCCGTGGTCGCGCGCTGGCGACGGCCGGCCATGATGTCCGTCGCGACGGCCTCGCCGGCGCCCCGCAGCTCATCGCCTATGTGCCGGCCGAGGCTCATAGCTGCGTGCGGCGCGCGCTGGAGCTCCTTGGCCTTGGCAGTGGGGCGATGCGCGAGGTGCCGCTCGAGGGAGGCCGGCTCGACGCGGTCGCGTTGCGCGCCTCCATCGCCGCCGATCGCGGGAGCGGCGCCCTGCCGGCGCTCCTCGTCGGCTCGGCTGGCACCGTCAACGCCGGCGTGATCGACCCGCTCGAGGCGCTCGTCGACGTCGCGACCGCCGAGGGCCTCTGGTTCCACGTTGACGGCGCCTACGGCGCGTTCGGCGTGCTCGACCCAGCGATCGCGGCCCGCTATCGCGGCATGGATCGGGCCGACTCGGTCGTTCTCGACCCCCACAAGTGGCTCGGCGTTCCCGTCGACGCCGGCTGCGCGCTCGTGCAGCGCGGCGACGACCTGCGTGACGCGTTCAGCCTCATCCCGCCCTACCTGCGGCAGGGCGCCGACGCGCCGGTCGGTACGTTCGCCGAGTACGGGCTCGAGCAGACGAGACCGTTCCGCGCCCTCAAGACGTGGGCGACCATCGCCGCACAGGGACGCACCGGCATCGCCGCCCAGGTGGCGCGCGCGAACGCACTCGCCCGCGAACTGGCGACGCTGGTCGAGCGCGAACCCGAGCTGGAGCTGGCCGCCGCGCCCGAGACCTCCATCGTCGCCTTCCGCGCGCGCCCGGCGGGCTGTCCGCCCGCCCGGCTGGAGGACGTCAACCGCGCACTTCCGGAGGCGGTTCAGGCACGGGGGCGCGCCTTCGTCACCGGTACGGTCTTCGGCGGTCGCGAGACGCTGCGCGCCTGCATCCTGCATCCGCGCACCGGCTCGGAGCACCTCGCGACCCTCGTCGCGGAAGTCGTCGCGACGGCCCGTACCGTGGTTGCCGCCGGGTAGCGGGCAGGTCTGTGCCCACTTGCTCTCCTGACCTCGTTCGTGTCAAGCGGGACACAGTCAGCCGCGAAACGGCAGCATCGTCCACCTGGACGTCCCTCCAGACCGGGGGCCCGAGGGAGAGAGCGACTGCGAGCGCCGGGTCCACCGGCAGTACGGTTTCGGCGTTCGGGGAAGAGGCGAAGGCGGCGCGCCTCCCCGGACGCGCGGCGTCGGATCGTAGAGCGTGATCCCCATGTCGGGCAGGACGAAGCGCTTTTCTCCACGCCGCCGCCCACAGGCACCTCGATAGCCGCAGGAACTTCGCGCTCGTAGCGTGGAAACGACAGATTGGCGCTATGCGGCGCACCTCTATTTGGGGTCTGCGCGCACGGGGCTGCCCTATCATCCACCGATGGTTCCGGAGGCCCCGCCCAAACAGACCGAGGACGGGCTTCTGGCCGTCGGGCGCTAGCCTCGTTTGCGCGCCAGCCTACGCGGGAACCAAAATAGCGTTATCTCCGCCCGCGGCACCTGTGGTCTTGGGGGCGGAAGACCAACAAAACCAAAAGGGGAGAGGTGAGGGATCGATGAGGAGGCTTCTTGTTCTGGTTTTGGCGTGCGTTGGCACCGCCGCGCTTGCCGCGACACCCGCGCTCGGGGGTACCTCGACAAGCCCGACGGAAGTGCGGGCTAACGTGTATTTCGAGGAAGGGACCTGCAGTTCGCGGCCGACGATCGACGTCGAATCGGAGGTGGGCCGCGTCGTCTACACGCTCAACGGCAAGGTTCTCCAGATCACGAAGTTCTCCGTGGATTACGGCACGTCCGGCGTGGTGATCGCGAGCGCGCTACCGGGCTACGTGATTGTCGGGCCAACCGAGTTTCCGTTCGCCTTCACCTTCGACCAGACGACCTGCGGCGGTGCCGGTGGCGGCACGACGGGCGGCACGACGACGGGCGGCGCCACGACTGGTGGCACGACGACCGGCGGCACGACGACGGGCGGCACCACGACCGGCGGCACGACGACGGGCGGCACCACGACTGGCACCGGTGGGGTGTCCGGAGGTGGCAGCGGCGGCGGCACGACCGGGGGTACGACCGGCGGCGTGGCAGGTGCGCAAACCGGCGGCGAGCTTCCGTTCACCGGACTGCCCGTCTGGGTCCCCCTTCTTGCGGGGGCGGCACTCCTGTCCGGCGGGGCTCTCCTCCTCCGCCGAAGGCGGGACGAGCTCTCGTAAGTTGGTCCTGAAGGAACTTTGTCCAGCGCTTCGGGGATAGCGACGGGACGTAGGCTCTCGGCCAGGCGTCCCGTCGCCCCGCAGCGCCGCTTCCGCGGCGCCGGCCGGCGAAAGGGCCGGGGCCCGGTTCTACGGCTGCGGCTTTCGCAGAACCCTCTTTTCCTCGGGGAGAGGTGAGGAGAGGTTGCCCCGGCCTACCAAGAACCTCGGCAGCACGCTCGAAAACTTGAACCCGCCAGCGGATCGACGACCAAGCCTTGTAATCGGCGACACAAATTTCTCGCTATACTGGTGAAGCGCGTAGGCCGAGCGCGGAAGCCGCCGAGGCTCCAACTACTCCTCTTCGAGCTGTCTCATCTGGCCTGAGTGCATCAGGAGAGCTCATCCGAGTCCTCCGTCCTTAGATCCACCGTTGGGAGCAACATATGCATGCCATCGTGAGACGCTACGAGGGAATCGACACCAAGCGCACGGACGAGCTGACGCGGAAGGTCGGCGAGAGCCTGACCCCCCGCCTCAGCAAGCTTCCGGGCTTTAGCGGCTACTTCCTCATCGAGGCCGGAAACGGCGTCATGAGTTCCGTCAATTTCTTCGACACCTCGGCCCAGGCCGACGAGTCGACTCGCGTCGTGGCCGAGTGGCTGCGCGAGGAGAAGCTCGAGAGCCTCGTTCCGAATCCGCCGAAGATCACTGGCGGCGAGGTCATCGTCAAAGAGATGAACGGAGCACCGCGCGTCTAGTAGCTCAGCGCAATCGCTTCACCAAGGAGAAGGCCCGCGCTTGCGGGCCTTCTCTGTTCTTGCGCTGGCATATCCTGAGCCGCATGCAGTACGAGGCCATTCTCGGCCCGGAGGAGGTCCTCGCCGAACGGCCGTTCACCAACGCGGAGAACACCATCCGCGAGGTGGACGTGATGCGGTACATGCTCGAGGAGGAGCGCGAGCTGGCCCGAGGTTGGGCGAAGGCTGGCGACCATGCTCCGCAAGACTTCGTGGTCCGCGAGCAAGACGAGGAGGGCAGGCGGCATCTCCTGGTCGTGCCGAGCACGCGCTCGATGATCGAAGCAGCAGGGGTGACGGCGATCGGCTTCTTCGGCCGTGTTCGCGAAGACGTCGACCATTCGATCCTCTTCGGCCTCGAGGACGAGCTCGTGGAGCGCATGGCGCGGTACGGCGAGGCCGGGCTCCTGAGCTACTACGACGTCGAGCTCGTGGCTCCCAAAGGGGCATACGGCAACCTCATCCTCTTCTCGACGCCTGACGTTCCCGAGGCGTGGTACCGGGACGAGGTGCACCGCCGCGCCGTAGACCTCTCTCCCGGGCACTACTACGAGGTCCGCCTCCACAAGGGCACGGTTCCGGGATCTCTGCTCGACGGCGGTCAGATCGAGATCGAACGGACGAAATACTTCGATTTCAAAGAGACCGACGTGTGGTTCGGCCTTCGGCGCTTCCACGGCTAGCCCACTTCCGTCTCCCTCAGGGCAGGCGGTAGATGTTGAGGACTCCCCCGGTCTCGTGATCGTTCGCGCTGCCCTCCGGAAGCGCGATCCGCCTGTCGATGACGATTGGGCTCGACCAGTGGCCGCGGCCCGCGGGCAGATTGGCAACTCGGGTCCCCGACCCCGGTTCATAGACGTTCAGGCCCTCTCCGTCGGGGTCGTACACGTAGAGGAGGTCGCCCGCGAGCACGGGGCTTGTCCCGGACGACCCGTTCTCCCAGCGGCGTTCGAGCTTCGCGTTTCGGAAGACGTAGCCCGCGGTTCCGGCTGAGTTGGCCACGAACACCCATGTCTCGCCGGCGCTTTCCCAGACAGCGGGCGCGGTGAAGACACCCGTGTCGCCGGGCGCGGAGGCGATGCTCGCCTCGCTCCCCTTTCGGCCGATCTCGAGCGTGGTGAGGTCGAGAACTCGCAGAAGCCCGTCCTTGCCCCCCTGGACGACGAAGTGCGGCGGAACGAAGGCCGGGGAGGCGCTCGACAGATCGACGTCGCCCGCCTCGAGTTCCTGCTCGTTCTCGGGTGTGTAGCTCTTCAGGAGCTCAGCGGCATCGGGCGAGAGCTCAAGGACGCTGTCGCCCCAGTTCGTCGAGCCGTTCCAGTCTCCGTCTCCGGTCGAGACGAGGAGGTTGCCACTCCCCGGCTCGACCACGACTCCGCCCCGCCCCCAGATCGCCGAGCCCGACTCGTCGCAAGAGGACGGGTCGATGACACCTTCGCGGTCGCTGCAAAGCGTGTTGAAGACGTTGACGATCTGGCCCGAGTTCTTGTCGATGGCGACGACGTGACCCTGGTACGGCGGCGCGTCGCCGAAGTAGCCGCCGGTGGCGAGCAGAACGAGCCCGAGCGCGAGATTGAGCGGGGGCGCGGACTTCTCGTGACCGGCATCCCTGGTGACGATTGCCGGCCATCCCTCCGACCGAACCTCCCGGCCCGTGGCGTCCTCAAGCTTGTGTACGCGGCCGTCTGGCGAGTAGGAATAGAGATAGGGAGTGTCGGGATCATCGACCGGACCGGACTGCGTGATCTGGCTCGTTCCCTCCCAACGGTCGATGCCGTCCGGCACGAACGTCCACAGGATCTCCCCGCTCTCCGCGTCGACGGCGATCGTCTTCCCGTAAGCGGTGTTGACGACGAAGCGGTTCGGAGGGATGAAAATGGGCGACGAATCGGCCGTCCCCGGCAGGCGCACTTGCTGTCGCTCCAGTCGAGAAACGTTCTTCACAGTAATGCCCGTCGCCCGTGGGTAGAAGTTGCTGCGCGCCGCGTCATAGCCGAACCGAGGCCACCCTGCCCCTGTCGCCGGCGGACCGGTGATGTCGACCTCAGTGGTAGGCGCCGTCGTGGTCTCTCCGCTGCTACAGCCAGCTAGCACCGCGACGACGACCGCGATCGTGAGCACGCGCAAGGTAAGGATCGTACGCCGGCCCTCCAGCGGCGGTTCCGGGCCTAGCCGATCCGGAGCCTCGTCCCGGCGGGCACCGAGAGGCTGTTCAAGCTCGGGTTGAGCGCCAGGATCTCCCCCAGATCGAGCCCGTGCCGCGCCGCGAAGGTGGAGACCGATTCGCCCTTCAGGATGGCGGCTGTGCGGGGCGGGGCCGGCTCCGGTGCGGTCGCGGGCACCGCCACGTCGCGGAACGCCGGCCGCACGAGCAGGAGCGCCACGACCAGCGCCGTCACGTAGCAGGCGACCACGGCGACCCGCGTTCCGAGGCGAAGCAGCGTCTCGAGCCGCTCGGTGCTTCGGATCCCAGGATCGATCGCGGCCATGGTGCGAATTTATGCACGTCCGGAGCGATTTGAAAACTTGTTGTCGGTACGCTGCTGCCGGTGCGACGGCAGCGGACCCGCTGGGAGGAAGACAACGTAGCTCCGCTGAACGTCGCGGCGTTCGTCGTCGTGGGCGCAATCGTGCTCGGGATCGCCGGTCTCGTGCTTGTCGTGGCTCTGACCTGATGGACACCGGGCTCGCCGGCAAGCGTGTTCTCGTCACCGGCGCCTCCGGCGGCATCGGCAGCGCCTGTGCCCGCGCGTTGGGGGAGGAAGGCTGCCGCCTCGTCCTCCACTACAACCGAGGACGGGAGCGGGTCGAGGCCCTGGCATCGGAGCTGGACGACGCGATCGTCGCGCAAGCGGACCTGACTCGCGAGGACGACGCCGAGCGGCTCTTCGCGGAGAGCCGGGAGGTGCTCGGCGGCCTGGACGCTTGCGCTGCCGTGGCGGGCGTCTGGCCGGAGGAGGACATCCCCCTGTGGGAGCTTCCGCTGAAGCGCTGGGACGAGACGGTGCGGTCGAATCTCACCGGGACCTTCCTGACGGTGCGAGGATTCCTGCGCGAAGTAGAGCGAAAAGGGCACGGCAGTCTCGTCCTGGTCGGCTCTACCGCCGGCATGTTCGGCGAGGCGGGCCATGCCGACTACGCGGCCGCGAAAGCGGCGGTCGTGGGCGGCTTGCTGCTCAGCATCAAGAACGAGGTCGTTCGCGTTGCCCCGCGGGCCCGCGTCAACGCGGTCTGCCCAGGTTGGACGATCACGCCGATGGCCCGCCGGGCCCTCGAGGACCCATCGGTCCTCGAACGGGCCACGAGGACAATGGCGTTGCGCAAGGCGGCTACTCCCGAGGACGTCGCCCGCCAGGTGGTCGTCCTTGCATCGGACGAGATCTCAGGTCACGTCACGGGCCAGGTAGTTCTCGTCGCGGGCGGGATGGAGGGCCGTCTCCTGCACACGTCATGAAGGCTGCCCGCATAGAGGAGCTCGGCCGCTCGCCCGTGGTGCGGGAGATCGATCCGCCTGTGCGGGAGGAGGGCCAGGCGCTGATCGCTCCTTCGGCTGTTCCCCTCAATCCCATCGACATCACCACCTCGACAGGCCGTTTCTACGGCGGCTCGCCTCCGACTCCCTACACTCCGGGCTCTGAAGGCGTGGGGAAGATCGTCGAGGCCGAGTCGCTCGCGCCGGGCACGCGGGTCTACGTGTCGGGCGACCGGCTCGGGAGGAAGCGGGACGGCACGCTTGCGGAGCTGGCGGTTGCCGCGGAGGAGGTGGCCGTTCCCCTTGTCGACGAGGTCTCCGACGACGTGGCCGGCGCCTGCGGGACGGCCGGCCTCGCCGGCTGGCTGCCGGTCGTTTGGCGTGCGCAGACGAACCCCGAAGACAGGGTGCTCGTCCTCGGCGCCACGGGCGCGGTCGGCCTCGCCGCCGTGCAGGCCGCCCGGATTGTCGGCGCGGCTCGCATCGTCGCGGCCGGGCGCCGCCCCGAGGGGCTTGAACTCGCCCGGGAGCTGGGTGCGCACGAAGCCGTCAATCTCGACGCCGGCGACTTGCCGGCTGCGCTGCGAGACGCCGCGGGAGGTGACGGCCCGACCGTCGTCATCGACCCGTTGTGGGGAGAGCCCCTGGTAGCCGCGCTCGAGGCGGCTGCACGAGGCGCGCGGATCGTGCAGCTCGGGCAGTCCGCCGGCGCCACGGCGGAGATTGCCTCCGCGCTCGTGCGCGGCAAGCAGCTCGAGATCCTGGGCTATTCGAACCTGGATGTTCCCGACGAGGCCCGCCTCGCCGCCTATCTCGAGCTGATCGGGCACGCCTGCGAGGGCCGTGTGAGCTTCCCGATCGAGACCTACCCGCTCGACCGCGTGACCGAGGTCTGGGAACGCCAGGCCGCGGGTCCGGGAGCGAAGCTGGTCGTGACGATTTAGCTAGATCCCCCTGGGGGGAACGAAAGAGGGCGGCTGAAGCCGCCCTCTCATCCCGGTCTGCTCGTTCTCTAGACGCCAGGCGGCCGGTCGTACGGGTCCTGGCGCACGTACGTTTCGCGGCGCCAGGGGCCCCATGAGCCCACGCTCGACCAGAAGATGAGCGAGAGCAAGCCACCGATCGCCCCGACGACGACGAGGATCCAGCCGACAGTCTCAACGTCGATAGCGCCGTTCGTGTCCGCGTGGACAGCGAGAGCGAGGATCAGTCCCACCGCGATCAGGAAAATGCTTACTCCGATTCCCATGCAGTTGCCTCCTTGGGGTTCGTTCGTATCAACGGTCGACACCCCGATGCGGATACGGTTTCCGTTAGGGTTCTGGCCGCTCGGTACCCGCCTCCGGTAGTGCGAAAACGCTCGATCATTCAGATGGTGCTCGTGGGCGTCGCGGTCGGCGGTGCGCTTGCCTTGGTCGCGGTCTTGATCCCGTGGCTGCCGTCCGCGGACTCCAGTCAGGCGCACAAGGTCGACGACGTCTACTGGTTCGTGACCATCATCTGCATGGCGATCTTCGCGCTCGTCGCAGGGGTCTCGGTGTACGCCGTCTGGAAGTTCCGGGCCGCACCGGACGACGAGGAGGACGGCAGTCCAATCCACGGCCACACGGGACTAGAGGTGGTCTGGACTGCGGTACCCGCGGCGCTCGTGACCGCCATCTCCATCTACAGCAGCGTGGTTCTGGTCCAGCTCGAGCGCATCCCCGCCGAGCACCGGGTCATCGAGGTCACCGCCCAGCAGTTCGCCTGGTCGTTCACGTACCCGGAGGCGAAGGTGACGAGCGGGCAGCTGGCGCTTCCGATCAACCAGCCGGTCGAGCTCAAGCTCACGGCCAAGGACGTGATCCACTCGTTCTGGGTGCCCGAGTGGCGGATGAAGAAGGATGCGGTGCCGGGGATCGAGACGGACGTGATCGTCACCCCCACGAAGCTCGGCACCTTCACCGTGATCTGCACGGAGCTCTGCGGGCTCGGCCACGCCGCCATGCGCGCACAGGCGCTCGTGCTCACCCAGGCGGGCTTCGAACGCTGGCTCATCAAGGAGAAGGAGGCGGCCGCCGCGGCGGGGAGCGCGCAGGGGAAGACGCTCTTCACCCAGCAGTGCGGCACCTGCCACGCGCTGGCGGACGCGGGCACGACCGCCCAGGTGGGCCCGGATCTCGACAAGGTTCTGGCCGGCAAGAACGCGGACTTCATCCGGAAGTCGATCGTCGACCCGAACGCCGAGATCGCGCCGGGGTTCCAGCCGAACGTGATGCCGGCGACCTTCGGCGAGAGCCTGTCGCAGCAGCAGCTGGACAGCCTGGTGGAATATCTGCTCGACACGGCAGGAAAGGGGTAGGGCCTTGGCGGTGACGGTCCAAGAGCGCGAGCACGGCCACGCGGTGACGCCCACGCCGCCTGAGCGGCGGGGCTGGAAGCGCTGGACTGCTGGGGGATGGCTGCGGGCACTCTGGGTGATGCCTCTGTCGTTCGTCCTGGGGCTGCTGCTCGTGCTCGCCTCGCGGCGCGCCCTCGGCTACGAGACCGCGGGCTTCGGCACGCTCAACCCCGCAGGCGACCACTTCTTCCAATACGGAGCGGTCGAGCTCCAGGTCCTGGTGGTCACCTGGCTCGTCGTCGTCCCGCTTGCCTTCCTCGCAGCCATCGGCGGCTTCGACTACTGGGCGTACTGGATCTCGGGGCGGCCGAGCAGGCCGGAGGACCACTCGGGTCACGGCGCGCGCAGCTGGAAGGACTACTTCCGCGTCAACACCGACCACAAGGTGATCGGCGTCCAGTATCTGGTCACGACGATCTTCTTCTTCGTCGCCGCGGGGCTGATGGCGATGTTCATGCGCGCGGAGCTGGCGAAGCCCGGGATGCAGTTCGTGGACAACAACACGTTCAACGGGCTCTTCTCGGTCCACGCCTCGCTGATGATCTTCCTGTTCGTCATCCCCGCCTTCGCCGGCCTGGGGAACTACGTCATCCCGCTCATGATCGGCGCGCCCGACATGGCCTTCCCGAGGCTGAACGCGCTCTCGTTCTGGCTCCTGCCGATTGCCGGCTTCATCATGCTCTCAAGTTACGTCGTGCCGGACGGAGGCGCCTTCGCGGCCGGGTGGACGAACTACTCGCCGCTCGCGGTGCAGCAGCCGGTCGGCAACGTTTTCTTCCAGATGGCGGTTCAGTGGGCGGGGGCCTCGTCGATCATGACCGCCCTCAACTTCCTGGTCACCATCATCACGATGCGCGCGCCGGGAATGTCCTTCTGGCGTCTGCCGCTGCTTGTCTGGGCCAATTTCGCCACGTCGACCCTGGTCGTGGTGGCCACGCCCTTCATCGCCGGGTCGCAGTTCTTCATCCTCTTCGACCGCGTCCTGCACACGAACTTCTTCGAGCCGCAGGGAGGCGGGTACGCGCTCGCCTACCAGCACATCTTCTGGTTCTACTCGCACCCGGCGGTCTACATCATGATGCTGCCCGGCTTCGGGATAGCCTCCGAGGTCATATCCGTGTTCGCGCGGAAGCCGATCTTCGGCTACCGGCTGATGGCGCTCTCCCTGATGGCGATCCTCGTCCTCGGGTTCTCTGTGTGGGCGCACCACATGTTCGTGTCCGGAATGTCGCCCTGGCTGCGGATCCCCATGATGGTCACGACGATGCTCATCGCCATTCCCACGGGGATCAAGGTGTTCAGCTGGCTCGCGACCTTGTGGGAGGGGCGCATCCACTTCAAGACGCCCATGCTCTTCGCGTCGGGCTTCGTCTCGATGTTCGTCATCGGGGGCCTCTCCGGCATCTACCTCGGAGCCATCCCGATCGACATCCACGCGAGCGACACATATTTCGTCGTCGCCCACATCCACTACGTGCTCTTCGGCGGCTCCCTCTTCACGATCTTCGCCGGCATCTATTACTGGTTCCCGAAGATGACCGGGCGGATGTACAACGAGACGCTCGGCAAGATCCACTTCTGGATGACGTTCGTGGGCTTCAACGTCACCTTCTTCCCGATGCACTGGCTCGGCCTGCAGGGGATGCCCCGGCGGGTGTCGGACTACGCCGACCGCTTCGGCGACCTCAACTTCGTCATCTCGATCGCGTCTTTCTGCCTCGGCGCCTCGACGGTCGTGTTCATCTACAACATGGTCGTGAGCTGGAGGCGTGGCGAGCCTGCGCCGGGGAACCCCTGGCGGGCGCTGACGCTCGAGTGGCAGGTCTCCTCGCCCCCGCCGGTCTTCAACTTCGACGAGATCCCGCAGGTCGTGGGAAGCCCCTACGAATACGGCGTGCGCGGCGCCCGCCACGCGGTCATGAACGGCGATCAGGCCGAGCTGCCCGAGCAAGAGAAGGTGATCTCGCATTAGCGCCGAGCCGCGCCACATTCTCGTCGTCGCCAACGAGACCGTTGCCGGCAAGGGCCTCATCGAGCTGCTGCGCGAGCGGGCGAAGCAGGGGCCGATCCGAGTCACCGTCGTCTCCCCTCAGAACGAGCCCCGAGCGGGCTTCGTCGTCTATGCGGACAGCCGGCGCTCGAGCGCCGAGCGGCGCCTGCGCCGGACGCTCGACCTGCTCCACGAGGCCGGAATCGCGGCCCGCGGCGCGGTTGTCGATCCCGATCCGCTCCAGGCGATCAGGGACGCCGTCTACGAGTACGAACCAGACGAGGTGATCGTCTCGACCCATCCGGGCCAGCTGAAGTCCAGTTGGCTCCGCGCCAACTTGATCGAGCGCGCGAGGAAGGCAGTCGAGATTCCGGTGGAGCACGTGGTCGTCGATATCGAGTCGCCGCGCGAGCGCGCGCACGTGCTCGTGATCGCCAACCAGACCGTGCTCGGCGATCCGCTCCTCGTGGCGATCCGAGAGCGGAGCGAGGCGGGCCCGGTGGACTTCACGATCCTGATCCCCGCCGATGCAGACGGAGCCGAACAGCGCCTGCGCGAGGTATGCGCCCGCATGGGCGTGGGAGGCATCCAGGTCTCGGGTCACCTCGGCGATCCCGACCCCGTCGTCGCCGCACAGAACGCAATCCACGACGAGCAAATCGACGAGATCATCGTCTCGACCTTTCCGCAGGCGAGCTCGGGGTGGCTCCGGCGGGACGTCGTCGGGCGCATCAAGGCGCTCGGTCGGCCCGTGACGCACGTCGTGGTTTCCGAGCAGGAGGCTCAGGCCGGCGCGCCGGCCGCCTCACGATGACGTCCGCCGCCCACGCCGACGCCCACGGAGGCCACCACGACGGGCATCCGCCCGTAGCCAATCGCAGCTCGCGCGTCGATTCGCGCCTCCTCGGCATCTACTTCTTCATCGCCTCCGAGGTGATGCTCTTCGGATCGTTCTTCACGGCCTACTTTTTCGCGCGCGTCGTCGTCCACAAGGGCCCCTGGCCCCCGGAGCCGTTCGAGCTCCCCGTCTACCTCGCGCTCCTGAACACGATCATCCTCGTGACATCGAGCTTCTCGATGCACTGGGCGCTCCAGTCGATCAAGCGCAACAACCGCTCCGGCCTCATCGCCGGGCTTGTCCTCACCTTCGGGCTCGGCCTCACGTTCCTGCTCATCCAGGCGACCGAGTACACGCGCCTCGGTTTCGCCCCGTCGGACACTGCGTTCGGATCGACGTTCTACGGGCTCACGGGTCTCCACGGGGCGCACGTATTCATCGGCCTCAATCTCCTCCTGTACGCGCTTGTACGCGCCGCGCGCGGCCACTACGGCCCGGCCCCGCACGACCACCTCGGCGTCGAGCTCCCCGGGATCTACTGGCACTTCGTGGACGTAATGTGGATCGTGGTGTACACCACGGTCTACGTCCTCTAGCGCCAAGGAGGTCGACGTGAAAAATCCGTTCCGGACTGAGGCGGAAGCCTTTCGGTTTGTGATCGTGATGGGGCTCCTGTTCGGTGCAGTCGCTCTGGCCGGAGTACTCGGAGATCGGTGGGTGGCGCTCGGCGTCTTCCTCGCGCTGGGGCTCGGCATCGCTCTGGGGATGTACATGAAGACCGACCCGAAGGTGCGCGAGCCGGCCGTCTGGGACCGCCACCGGGCCGCCCCCGGGGACCGGAAGAAGATTCTCGTGGTCGCCAACGAGACCGTTGCCGGCCGCGCCCTTCGCGGTGAGATCGTCCACCGGACGAAAGAGGCCGACGCCGACGTCCTCGTCGTCTGTCCGGCGCTGAACTCGCCTCTTCGGTACTGGGCCTCGGATGAGGACGGCGCGCGGGCGAACGCGCAGGAGCGGCTCGAGAGGTCACTCGCCGCACTCGCCGAAGAGGGTGTCGGGGCGCGCGGCGAGGTGGGTGACGCCGATCCGCTCCAGGCGATCGAGGACGCGCTGCGGATGTTCGGGGCGGACGAGATCATCATCTCCACGCATCCACCTGGGCGCTCCAATTGGCTCGAGAAGGAGGTCATCGCCCATGCGCGTGAGCGCTTCGACTTACCGATCACGCACGTCGTCGTCGATCTGGAGCAGGAGCGGTCGGAACTGTAGGAGCTAGGGCGCGGTGGTCGTCCCGGTACCCGTTCCGCCGGCCGCCGGCTGGGCCTGGACCGGCTTTCCTGCCACCTTGGCGACGTAGGCGGCGATGTCGACGAGCTGGTCCTCGGGCAGCTTCTGGGGCGGCTCGTCGAAGTGGGGCATGGGCGGGGCGGCCAGCCGCATCTGGTCGAGCGTGATCTGGAAGAAGGTGCTCTCGTCGAAGCCGCCGCCCGCCCTGCTGCGGGCCGCCCGGAACGCGTCGTCCAGGTTCGGACCCACCGCGCCGACAGTAGCGGCGTCCGCCAGCGCGTGGCAGCTGGCGCAGTTCTTGACGAAGAGCTGCTTCCCCTGACTCGTGTCGGCGCTCTTGAAGTCGACCGTGCGCCCGGAGCAGCCGGCGAGGAGGAGCGCCGCGCCGACGAGAACGAAGAGGGAAAGGCCGTGCAGCCTCAACCTAGGTCTGCGCCCGGGCCCCCTGGCCGATGCTTTCGACCGCCGCGTCACGCGACTCGTAGATGTCGAAGACCTTGTTCAAGCCGGTGATCTCGAAGATCTTCGTGATGTTGCGGTCGCTGCAGACGAGCGAGAGCCGACCCCCGTTCGGGCGGAGCCGCTTCACGCCGCCGACGAGCACGCCGAGGGTGGTCGAGTCGATGAAGGTGGTGTTGCTGAAGTCGACGATGACTTCCTTGCTGCCCTGGCCTACCACTTCGAGCAGCTGCTGCTTGAACTCGGGTGCCGTGTAGAGGTCGACCTCGCCTGAGAGAGCGATGACGTGGGCGTCCCCGTCGAGCGGCTCCGTCTTGATGTCGAAGTTCATGGATCCCCTTGTCCGTGGCCGGCGCTACCTTAGCCGCTTTGCTCCAGCAGCGGGTTCGCCTTCAGCTGCTGCTTGAGGAAGTCGATCTGCTGCTGAACCTGGGCCGCGCTCGGATCGTTCGGAGCCAAATCGAGGAACTTCTGGTAGGCGGCGATGGCGGACTCCGCGTCGTTCGCTTCCTGGGCCGCGATGCCTAGGGAGAGGAAGATGCTCGGGTCGTCGGGGATGAGCAGGGTCAGCTGCTCGTAGACCCTCTGCTGGCTGCCCGCCGCCGACTGGGCGCGGCTCGCCGCCGCGCTTGCACGGGCGTTCGCCTGCTCGGCAAGTGTCTGGGCGATCTTGTTCTGCTCGACCTCCCGGAGGAAATCGCTGTCGGGAACGGCGATGCTCGAAGCTGCCGAAGCCTCGGTCGCCTGCGCGCTCGCAACCTGCTGCTCCTGGCGCGCATCGTTGGCAATGGAGCCCCAGAGATTCGCAAGCTGGCGAAGCGCGTCGGTGTCCCTGGGCTTCAGCGCCGTGTACGCCTCCAGGGCAGCGATCGCCTCCTGCGTACGGCCGCGAGCCTGCAGCGCGTTGGCGTATGCGAGCTGGGCGTCGGCGTCCTTCGGGTGTGCGAGCGCGTCCTTGCGGGCGTCGTCGATCGAGCTTCCCGTGTTCTGTCTTCCGATGAGGTCACGGAGCACGTCGCCGAGGCTCGTTCCGCTGACCCCGGTGCCGACGCCGAAGGCGACGAAACCGATCCCGAAAGCGATCGCGAGCAGGAGGAAGACCCACTTCGCGCGGCGGCGAAGCTTGGGGAAGAACATCAGATCTTCAGCGCTGCGGGCACTCTTGCGAGCGTGCGACTGCGCGTGACGACGGCGCTGCGCCTGGCCTCGTGCCAATTCCCAACTCCTCCTTGAGATCCTCGCGGGCGGAGCCACTCGGTAGGCTCCGCGGCTGTGGAGGATACCGAGAAGGCGAGGCCCGCCTCCTACCCGAAGATCGAGCTGCACGTCCACCTCGAGGCGACTGTGCGGCCGGAGACGCTTCTCGAGATCGCGCGGAGGAACGACATCCCGCTACCGGCGGACACGGTCGAGGGCATCCAAAAGCTCTACGATTTCCGCGACTTCGATCACTTCATCGAGGTCTGGATCCTCACGACGAACGCACTCAAGACGGCGGACGACTTCCGCCGCGTCGTAGTGGACTACGCCGAGGACGCCGCGCGTCACGGCGCGGTGTACATGGAGGGCATCTTCTCGCCGATCGAACGGACCTGGCGTGGCGTCGGCTGGGACGACATCTTCAGCGGCTATTGCGACGGTGCCCAGGAAGCGCGGGCGCTCCACGGGGTCGACGTGCGCCTGACCCCCGACATCACGCGCGGCGCCGCTCCTGAAGACGGAGTCGAGCTGGTCGGCTACGCGGCGAAGTACCGCGACCGCGGCGTTGTCGGGGTTGGGCTCGGCGGCGAGGAAGCGTTGCACCCGCCCGAGAAATTCGTCGAGGCTTTCGCGCGCGCGCGCGAGGAGGGATTGGGCTCGGTCCCCCACGCCGGCGAGGTCGTCGGGCCGGTTTCCATCTGGGGAGCGATCGACGCGCTCCAGGCGGACCGGGTCCGTCACGGGATTCGCGCCGTGGAGGATCCGGCACTCCTCGAGGAGCTGGCCGCCCGCCAGATCGTCCTCGACGTGACGCCGCTCTCGAATGTGCGGACCGGCGTCGTCAACTCGTTGGACGAGCATCCACTGCCCGATCTCGTCGCCGCCGGAATCCCCTGCAGCGTGTCCACGGACGACCCGGAGATGTTCGACACCGACCTGACACGCGAGTACGAGGCCGTCGTCTCGCTCGGGCTCCACCCGAAGTCGTTCTTCGACGCCGGCGTGCTGGGAGCGCTCTGCGACGAGCCGGCGCGCGAGCGACTGCGTCGCATCGGCCAGGAGTTCGACTGGGACGCGTTAAGTCTTGGTGCCGGCGAGGGGCTCGCCGAGGACTCCGCTCGCCTGCCAGCGGCGCTCGAAGAACACTGACGCCCAGATCGACCCCTCGAAGAGCGCGAGGATGGGAAGCGCCTGGAGCGCCATCGAGACGAAGTCCACTCCGGGGAGGAGAACGACGGCGATCAACGCGATTCCGACCCCGATTCGGCGGTTCCTTCGCAGCCGCTGAGACGAGAGGATGCCGAGCCGGACCAGGCCGAGGACGAAGATGGGGAGCTCAAAGAGGACACCCAAGCCAGCGATGACCGCGGCAGCGAAGGAGAAGTAGTCCCGCGCGCGGACCTGCCCCGTGTCGTAGAGGTCATTGTCGTAGTTGAGCAGGAACGAGAGGCCGTTCGGCAGCACCACCCAGTACGCAAATGCCATTCCGGCCACGAGGAGAATCGTTGCCACGACGACGAGCCGGACGACCACGGTCTGGCTCTTGTCCTCGAGCGCCGGCGCGAAGAACGACCAGATTTGCCAGACGAGGACCGGGATGGCGAGCGCGACCGCTCCGTAGAAAGCCACCGTCAGGGAAGTGTTGAACGCTTCCCCGGGACTCAGGGTGATGAGCTTCGTGTCGCTCGGGAGCGGGCGCTGGAGCCAGTGGATGATGTGCTTCCGGAAGGCGTACGTAAAGCCAAAGGCCACGCCCACCGCGAGCAGCGAAACGATCAGGCGCGTGCGTAGCTCGTCGAGATGCTCGACGAGGGTGACGCTTTCGTTGTGGCGCAGGCGACGCGGGAGCCGCGCCATCGCCTAGCTCAGCTGGAGACCCGCTCGCCCTCCGGCCGCGAGGTCGGTGCCGCGTCCGGAGGGACGGGCGTCGACGAGGCCGGCGCGGTGAGCTCGATCTTCTCGGGCTCCGAGTCCCCTTGGTCGTTGCCGGTCACCGAGTCCTTGAACTCGCGCATCCCACGACCGAGCGACCTACCCATCTCCGGCAGACGCTTCGGGCCGAAAACGAGCAGGAGGACGAGGACGATGACGACAGCCCCTTGCCAACCGATGCTTCCAGGCATGGCATCGAGGATAGCACGGTCGGGGGACCCCGAGGACACGGAGGGGGAGCCGCTACACTGGGTGGGTCACGTGGCGGGGGAAAAGCGCCTGCCCACCCTACGTAAAGGCTGTTACTTGGCTCTGCTCGAGATCAGGAATCTGCACGTCGCCACCGAGGACGGCACGGAGATCGTCCGCGGCGTCGACCTCGGCGCGTCGCCGAACGAGGTGCACGCGATCATGGGCCCGAACGGGTCCGGAAAATCGACGCTCGCCTACGCGCTCATGGGGCATCCCGCCTACGAGATCACCGAAGGCGAGATCCTCCTCGACGGCGAGAACATCGCCGAGATGGACGCCGACGAGCGCGCACAGAGGGGTCTGTTCCTCGCCTTTCAGTATCCGCACGCCGTCCCAGGGGTGACGGTCGCCAGCTTTCTGCGCCAGGCCGTCAACTCGATCCGCAAGGCGCGTGCCGGCGGCGAGGACGATCCCGTCAAGATTTCCGATTTTCGTAAGGACCTGACGGCGGCGATGGGCGAGCTCAAGGTGCCCAAGGAGATGGCCGGCCGCTACCTGAACGAGGGCTTCTCCGGCGGCGAGAAAAAGCGAGTGGAGATTCTCCAGATGGCGATGCTGAAGCCGCGCGTCGCAGTGCTCGACGAGACCGACTCAGGCCTCGACATCGATGCGCTCCGCATTGTGGCCGCAGGGGTGAAGAGCCTCGTCGGCCCGGAGATGGGCGCACTCGTCATCACGCACTATCAGCGAATCCTGAGCTACATCGAGCCCGACTTCGTGCACGTCTTCGTCGACGGGCGTATCGTTGAAGAGGGCGGGCCCGAGCTCGCCCATAAGCTCGAAGCCGAGGGCTACGAGGCGTTCATGCCCGAACCCGTTGGAGGTAGCACCTAATGGCAACTGCTGAGACCCAAGTCGTTGCCGAGCTCGGCAACGACTACAAGTACGGTTTCCACGATCCGGAGGAGTACTTCTTCAAGTCCGGCCGCGGGCTCAATCCCGAGGTCGTGGCGATGATCTCGGAGCACAAGAACGAGCCCGAGTGGATGCGTGAGCGCCGTCTGAAGGCGCTCGAGTACTTCCGGGCGAGGCCGCTGCCCCAGTGGGGCGGCAACCTGAACGAGATCGACTTCGAGAACATGTACTACTACATTCGCCCGACCGAGAAGCAGGCGACGAGCTGGGAGGACCTGCCGGCCGACATCAAGAACACGTGGGACCGGCTCGGGATTCCCGAGGCCGAGAAGAAGTACCTCGCCGGCGTCGGCGCCCAGTACGAGTCCGAGGTCGTCTACCACAAGCTCAAGCAGGAGCTCGAGGACCAGGGAGTCCTCTTCCTGGACATGGACTCCGGCCT
>Ga0209887_1000126_pt1 | contig 21663 bp, 18 predicted proteins | sample GWRWN1_30_40_FD_187230 | JGI IMG/M metagenome (GOLD analysis project Ga0209887, IMG submission 187230) | Riverbed sediment microbial communities from areas with no vegetation in Columbia River, Washington, USA - GW-RW N1_30_40 (SPAdes)... | ecosystem: Environmental > Aquatic > Freshwater > River...
CCCGCAATACAGTTTGGGAGAAATACTGGCCATCTGGGCCGCGGCGGCGGTGCCCATGGCCTTCCTGGGCTGGGTCGTCGCCCCGGCATTGGCATCCGGATCACCGACCGGCCGGCAGGCGTTCACTACCAGGGTGATGGCGTTAACGCTAGGCCTGATCTGGCAGTTTGTCCTGGCCATGATCATCGTCTACCGCGAAGAAGGCGATCTACGCTGGAAGACTGTCCGGCGGCGCTTGTGGCTTAATACGCCGCAGGATCCCAAAACGGGCCGGCCGCGGGGCAGGCTCTGGCTGTGGTTGGCGCCGCTTCTGATCCTGAGCGCCTTGTGGGAAATGGCCCTGCATTCACCGCTGGAGAATCTATGGGTCAAGGTGTTCCCGTTTTTCGCCGAACCCCCCGGTTTCAGCGGACGTGAGCTGTTGGATTCGCCAGAAGCGCGGGCCCAATTGGTGGGCGCCTGGGGGTTCTTGGCGCTGTTCGCCGTCAACGCGTTGTTCAACACAGTCCTGGGCGAAGAATTCCTGCTCCGGGGTGTGCTGCTGCCCAAGATGAGGGGCGTGTTTGGCAAATGGGACTGGCTTGCGAACGGTGTGCTCTTTGGTATCTATCATCTGCACCAGCCCTGGGGAATACCGGGCACTATCGTCAGCGCTGCCTTGCTGGAATCCTACCCGGCCAGGCATTTCTGTAGCGTTTGGATATCGATCATCGTCCACTCCGGACAAAGCGTGTTCTTCTTGTTCCTGCTCCTCGGGCTCGTGCTAGGCTTGGCGTAGGCCTCGTAGAGCAGCGAGAGGAAACTCCATGAACTCAACTATAAAGATTGCGGTCGTTGCGGGGGTGTTCTTCATTGTTGCCGCGATCGCCGCGATCGCAGGGCTTGTTCTATACGACCCTGTTCTGAACCGCCCCGATTACATCGTCAGTTCTGGCGCTGACACTCGAGTGTTCTTGGGGGCGTTCTTAGAGCTGATCCTCGCCATCTCAGTTATCGGCACCGGGGTCACGCTGTTTCCGATAGTCAAAAGGCAGAACGAAGCCGTCGCTCTTGGCTATGTGTGTGGTCGTCTTCTTGAAGCGGCCATCATCGTCGTCGGCATCATCAGCCTCCTTTCGGTCGTGACGTTGAGGCAGGACTTGGCCGGAGCTGCGGGCACGGACGCGGCCTCTCTCGTGACTCTGGGCAAGGCTCTAGTAGCGATCCATGATTGGACGTTCCTGTTCGGGCCCAACTTCGTCCTGGGGGTGAACACGCTGTTGCTGGCCTACTTGATGTATAGGTCCGCACTTGTGCCACGAGCCATTGCCGTGTTGGGGCTAGTCGGAGGCCCCATGATCTTCGCTTTCGCGACCGCAGTGCTGTTCGGGCTTTACGAGCAAGTCTCCGTATGGGGGTTCATCGCGGCAATCCCGGTGTTCGCTTGGGAGATGACGCTTGCCCTCTGGCTCATTGCCAAAGGATTCAAGCCCTCCCCCATCACCTCCGGAAATGTTTGACATCCAGGAGTGGACGCGAGGGTCAAGTCTTCACTTGATACAACTCGAGCCGATCACACCTTAAATGTCTCAAGTGAAGACTTGACCCCTGCTCCGATCTATCGGTGCTAAAAGAACGACGCGCTGGAAATTCGTTGACGCAACAACGAATGGAGAAATAGGATCGCCAATCCCCAACACAACGCAGTGAGGTGGGCTCCCTTAAACTACGAGGGAACTCACCTCACTGGTGGGCGGTGCAGGACTTGAACCTGCGACCTCATCCATGTCAAGGATATCGGATGCTCTTCCGGCAACAACCGCCAACGTCCAAAGACCACCACTAGTGCGGGTTTCAAGTCTCTGAGTGAATCCATCAGTGTCCACTTGGGACCATCGTTATCCACCCACTAGGCTGTAGAATGGCTGTATGAAAAACAGCCGCCATGAAGACAAGAAGGCCGTTGGTGCGCCCAAGACGGCGAAGAAAGCCGCGCCCGCTCGCCGCCAACCGCCGACCAAGGTGCCGGACGGCGACGCGGCCGTGAAGGCGTACATCGCGGCGTTGCCGGGTTGGAAGAAGGCAGTCGCCAAGCGTATCGATGCGCTCATCGAGCGCGAAGTCCCCGACGTGCGGCGTGCCATCAAGTGGAATATGCCGTTCTACGGCATCGAGGGGCAGGGCTGGTTCGTCAGGTTCGCGGCGTACTCCAAGCACGTGAACCTGAGGTTCTTCCGGGGCACGTCGCTCAAGCCGGTGCCTCCCGTTGGGGAGCTAGGACGCCGTGGCCTCCACCTGAGGGAGGACGACGAACTGGACGAGAAGCAACTTGCGTCATGGGTGCGCCAGGCTGCCGCGATTCCCGGCTTCCTCGAGCCGAGAGGTTAGTGCGAGTTAACAGGAGTGGTGGACCTTGATCAACGATCTTCGAACCTCCCTGAAGCATCACCCCCTGGATGTGATCCTGCTCCGGGAGTTGCTGGGAGAGGCGGCATAGGGAACATACGTTTGTAAATCTACACCAGGCCCGGGGTTGATCAATTCGTACCATCGTTGCATGATGCAGAATGCTGCATATGTCGGGATCCGGTCGAAAGAGACACCGAGAAACTGTGCTTTTTTGACCGGGTCTATCTGTTTTATGAACGAATTTTAGATCCTCCGTTTCTGATCATAGGATCGAGCTGATTCACGCCAGCCGCATGCAACTCAACCAACACGTCCTTGTCTTTAACTACTGGCTTTGGCACGTCAGTACTGTAGAGGACTATTTCTGCTGCAACGACGTATTACGAATGCTTTTATGATTTATGCATTCTCTATTGGCTTATGTTTAGGCATGCGACCGGCCTTAATACCCTCGGCATATGCCTTTGGATCATAGAATGGCAGCTCGCCGTTTTCGTCAGTAGCCTCAAGGTAATCAACCATCAGTTCTTGGCCATCTTTTGATTTGGCTACGCCGAGAAATTCAATGTGTTCCACGCGCAAGCCTTTCTCTAGTGGCTTAGAGCCACCAAAGTATACGGCATTCTTTATGGCTTCTACTGACCCTTTAGGTCGTCCACCAAAGCGCTCTGCGAGCTCAATTGCTCGCGGCACAACCTTGTTTTGCGGAACAACTTCATCAACAGCACCATTAGCTAGTGCCTGCTGCGGTGTAAACGGCTTACCTTCTAAAATCGCGTATAAAGATTTGTGCATTCCGATCAGATGGGTTAGGCGTTGTGTGCCGCCACCGCCCGGCATGATGCCGAGAAGCACCTCTGGCTGACCGATAAAGAAGTCACCGTCAGCCATGACACGTAGGTCACATGCCCAAGCAAATTCAGCGCCGAGCCCAAGAGTAGAGCCATTAATAGCGGCAACATAGATAACGCCACTTCGGTTCATCTTTAAGAAAGTCTCGTGCATCCGATCAACTTGGACGCCACCCCACAAAGGAGTCTTACGAGCGATTGGGTCAAGGGCACGAACCTTGGCTATCTGATGAGATGTATCTATTATTGCCGCCGCCCCGCGCCGACCAACAGATGGCACTTCAGCGCCTCCTTCTTGCAGCCACCGGACATCAGCATGACTTACAAATCGCGAGGGGTGCGCACCAGTGAAAACAACTGCATGGATGTTGGGGTCTTTGTCAGCTCTGTCTACTAATTCGTCAAGCTGAGTGGCTATATCAAGACCGAACAGGCCGTATGGGCCGCCGTCGACCCGTACGAGTAGAGTCGAGCCATGATCCTCTACCTCCAGCCGAGCTTTGTCTTTGTTTGTCATAAGTTGTCCCTCCATAGTCGGCGCTACTATGACCTTCAGGGGCAATTAACGCCAATATTCAGATAATACTATGATCGCAACAAATGTTGGGTACAGCAAAGGCCAATGTGCAAACCTCTAGCGGGCGATGCCGATACCTTGGAATTGGCACAAGGTGTCTATGCACCGGTTGGCCGCTGGCCTCTTATCGTTGGGAGTCAGAAACCTTTACGGAGTGTTCGGTCTGATGACCGAAAGTATCTGGACCCGAATTGTGACCGTACCGAGAACTGCAATGACACGTCACAAGACAACGAATCTCAGTGGAATGGCGATGATTTACTGAAACGGGTAGGAAGGGGTACGCGAAACGTCGCCCGGTAGACCAGGCTGGAATTCGCCGAGTCATGGAATTCGAGGTCGCAACGGGGCGCGACTTAAGGGAAATGCCGCACAAGAACCCGGGGTACGATATTGAATGGTCGCGCTATTGACCTCAAACACAACTCGTGTTCGGACCCTTTGCGCGTTCTTGCGGATCTGCTCCGGTCTGGGGTCTCTCCCGCAGCACTTTCTACAGGCAGTCAGTGCTGCGGACAATCTGGGCAATCCGCTTCACATCGGCAGTAATTGTCCGGATCTCGTCTTTGCTCAACTTTCGGACGGCAACGCGGCCAAAGAAAATACGAGTGGAGCTCCTCTTCGTGTGTATGCATCGCAGCAAGCTGGCCGACTCCGAGCTAGTTGTCAAGGATGATAGCGACCAGCGCGGCATTGTTGCTACGGCCTTGTTGAACAATTGAACCGCTTCTTACCTGTAAAGTGGACATACAACAACAAGACGGCCGTCTTGGACCACGACCGTTTCTTTGAACCTCCATACCTGTTATAACTAACGATTGTTCGGGTGCTGGTGGGCGGTACAGGACTTGAACCTGTGACCTCATCCATGTCAAGGATGCGCTCTAGCCATCTGAGCTAACCGCCCGCGCGGCAAACATTATATCGTGAACCGCAAATCGTGAATAGTGAACGCCTACGGGTAGTGAGTCAATCAAACTGCCACGATCGGCGACTCCGCACTCGGTCTGGACCGAGTTTATGGTGGGACTCGCACCCGAACTGTTGCGCTGCCGCCAGGGCGGCTCGAGTAGCATACACGCGATTCTCTAACAAGCGATGAGTTGCGTGGACCGAAATCGAGCTCGGCCTCGTACCCGTTGTGCGCGCGGCAGCGGAGTTGGATGTTGGCCACCGTTGGCCAGCCACCGACCGCATAGGGCGTGACGTGATGAAACTCGAGGAAGCCGTCCTCGCTACAGCGCCGGCCATTCTGTGCCACAAACGCGCAGCGACCACCGTCGCGAAGCCAGACGGCGCGCTTGACTTCAGCCGCGATGTGTCGCGAACCGGAGAGACGGTGGCCGCTCTCGCGCGGGCGGTCGGTCGCTGCCAATTTCCTCTTAGCCAGATCCTGTAGGAGCGCCGTCAGTGCTCGATCAAAAATCTCCGCGAGATCTCCATCCGGACACTGATGTCGCAAGAGGTTCTGGGCAAGGCGGAGCTTCCTGTACGTCTCAGCATTTGCTGTGAACTGTACCTTATAGCGTTCCGGGGCCAGCGGCGCAATCGTGGCTGAACGAGCTCGCGGTGGCGTGAGGGCGGCCGATGACGGACCGTCGGTTACAGCGACTTTGTCCTGACCGGTCGGCTGAAAGCTTGGCTCGAGATCGTGTCCAGCCTGGAATGATGCGCTCACGTTATTGCTGGAAATCGGCAGCTTGCGGATGGTAGATGGGACTGGCGGATGAGGATGTAGTTGCGCGAGGAATTCTTCCACCTGTCGTTTGCTTTTGTCCTTGACTTCTTCGAGGACTTCCCGATGGTTCTCGTCAGTCAGATGAGTGGTGAGGAGACAGACAGTAGTCAGATTTACGGATCCCTCTTCAAGCATCTCAAGAATGACAGGGAATCTTCGAAACATCCGAGCGGCCTCAATGCGCCCGTATGCAGCATGTTCGGAGAGATGGAGCACCTGCGTGCAATATGCGAACAGTGAGGAGTACCCTTCGCCGAGGTAGAGACGGCGTCTATCTATTTCCGCAAGGTGAGCAATGAGACTTGCTGTCGCATCGCGCTCGCGCCCGGCGAATCTCTTGACTCGGTCGAGCAATTCGTGGTCGGATAGTTGAACAAGTTGCGATAGAATCTTCGGATCCGTCCACTTGTATATCATGGCGTTCCCGGACCGCTCAGGAAGGTCATGGTGCAGAGCTAACGGCCCGATGGCTCATCCCCTGTGCCATTTATTATCCAAAAGCTGCGCAGAACGTTCCTGACGCATGCAGAGGCATCCGCAAGTGACATCCCTAAGGAAGTCGGACTCCCCCGCTAAAACTTGTCAAGTACTGTTCGTGACCTGAACTAGCCTGCTTTATGTAACCTTGGTTGGTCTCTGGTAACTCGGTCCGGACCGAGTTGATATGAATAAAGCATCAATGCGGTCGATGGGATTGACTCTCGGCTATGCACACTTCATCAGCGCTTTCCTTTGCCAGCCCATCGTTCAAGCCCACGTACACCCAACGAGCCGATAAGCGTCATGATCAAATACAACAACGCGACCATGTTGTAGGTCTCGAAGGAGCGGAACGTCCTTGCATTCAGGAGACTTCCACTGTAGGTGAGTTCCGTGACGGAGATCACGGACGCGAGCGAGCTGTCCTTGAGCATCGAGACGAAGTCGTTCCCGAGCGGCGGCAGGATCACACGGATTGCCTGGGGCAGGATGATGTGCCGCATGGCCTGCCAGGGCGTCATTCCAAGCGACCGGGCGGCCTCGCCTTGCCCGCGGGGAATCGACTCTATCCCGGCCCGATAGACCTCGGCGAGGTACGCGCCGTAACCAATCCCCAGTCCCAACACCGCCCGGACCATGTCATTGCGGAACCATCGGATGCCCGTGAGATCCGCCAGCACCGGTGTGAGCACAAACGCAATATAGATCAGCTGCACCAGCAGCGGTACGCCGCGCACCACTTCGACGTACAATCGAGCGATCGTGGATGGAATCGGATGACGCGAAATCTGCCCGAGAGCGGCCAGCAACCCCAGTACCATCGCCACCGCGTATGCGGCGAGCGCGAGTTTGATCGTGACAAAAACGGCTGGAAGGAGAAACTGATACGTTTCGAGGTAAACAGGCGAGCGACGGATGCTGACGAAGGCGAACACACCGGCGATAAGCAGAACGAGCGCCCACCAGGGCGCTCGTTCCAGGACGCCGACAGAGAGCAGCCGGCCCTGCCCGCTGACGTCTGGATTCACCTGTGGACTCGGACCGGCCACAGGCGGATCAGTCCGTTAGCCTTCTAGGACGGCTTGTACTCGACCATCCACTTCTGGTACAGCCGGTCGAGCGTGCCATTCTTCTTCAATTCGGCCAGCGCGGCGTTGAACGCGCCCTGAAGAGTTGCATCTCCCTCGCGGACGACGATCCCGAGCCCCTCACTGGTGAACTTCTCGCCGGCGGCCTTCAGTTTGTCCGGGTTGGTGCCCATGTAGCCTGACGCCGCGACACTGTCGATAATCACCGCGTCGGCGTCTTTGTTCAAGAGTGACCTGACCGCCAGATCAAAGCTGGGGAAGCGCTTGATCTGTTTGATCTTCCCCTCCTTCTGCATCTTGGTGGCCAGCTCGTCGTTCGTCGTGCCAATCTGCACCGCTACGACCTTGTCCGCCAGGTCGTCGACGCTGTTGATCCTTGTCTCATCCGCCCGTACCAGGACGACCTGCCCGACTTCGATGTACGCCTCGGTGAAGTCCATCGTCTTGTCGCGCTCTTCGGTGATGGTTACACCGGAGATCACGGCGTCGTAGTCGCCCTTCTGCAGCGCGGGGAAGATGCCTTCCCACTTGGCATTCTTGACCTCTGGTTTGCAGTTCACGAGCCGGCAGATCTCGTTGATGAGGTCAACATCATAGCCGATGACCTGGTTGGAGGTCTTGTCGACGACCTCGAAGGGCGGATACGTGGCATCGGTCGCCACACGGATCGTGCGCCCACCAAGGTCTGGGAGTTTACCCGTTTGCGTCGCGCCCGGCTGCTGCGCCTGCCGCTGCTGGCACGCCGCGACGCCGAAGACGACGATCAAGATGATCGATGACAGTACCCACAGACTCCTCCTGCTCATGCTTTTCCTCCTTAATCATTATCGGCGCGCGTTCGCCGAACGAACAATTATGACAAAGGACATTCAAGATTGGAATTAGCGGTGGCTACTTCTCCGACCCAGTCCAGTCTCCTCTCCACCGGGGGCAGGACACGATTTTCGCGTCAAGAATATCTAACGCATCCACTGAAGGAGGTGGTTCTCATCTATTCTCACCAAGGAGGGATTTCGTTGCCCTATCGGCTGACTCGCATCATCGCGGTTCCACTGGTGTTGCTCATCATATCGCTTATATCTGCGCCTAGCGCTGGTGCCCCGATGTCGTCCTGGGACGCTACGCGATGCGGGCGGGTGGGAGGGACGCTGGTCTTCGCCCAGGGCCAGGAGACTGTGGGACTTGACGCGCACATCATCACGGACGGCTTCTCAGCGAACAACACGAGCAACATCTACGACACCCTGGTACGCTTCTCGGCGAAGGGAACGCAGGTCGAGCCCTCGCTCGCCGAGTCGTGGACGACGTCAGCGGATGGGCTGGTCTGGACCTTCAAGCTGCGTAGCGGCGTGAAGTTCCACGACGGCACCCCCCTGAACGCTGAAGCGGTGAAGTTCAACATCGAGCGGCAGGTCAACCCGAAGCACCCCTTCCACCACGGCTCCTTCGACTATGCCGGCTTCACGTACCAGAACCTGAAGGCGGTCGAGGCGGTCGACGCCCGGACGGTGCGAATCAGGCTGAGCGCGCCGTTTGCGCCGTTCCTGGCCAACATGGCCATGTTCACCACGAACATCAACAGCCCCACAGCCGTCAGGAAATTCGGCAAGGACTACTTCAAGCACCCGGTGGGGACGGGCCCGTTCAAGTTCGTAGAGTGGGTACAGAAAGACCACGTGACCCTTGAGGCCAACAGGGACTACTGGGCGGGACGGCCGTGCGTTGACCGGCTGATTATCCGCGGGATCCCCGACAACACAGTGAGGGCTCTGGAGCTGGAGAAGGGCACCGTTCACATCATGGACCAGACCAGTCCGTCGGATTACGAACGCGTCCGCAAAAACAAGGATCTGGTCCTGTTCACCGGTCCCGGTCTGAACACAGGCTACATCGCTATGAACGTGGAGAAGGAACCCTTCACCGATGCCCGGGTTCGGCGCGCCGTCAACCACGCCATCAACAAGCCCTTACTGATCCGGGCCTTCTACCTCGGCATCGGGACGCCGGCCAAGAACCCGATGCCGCCGACGATTTGGAGTTACAACGACGCGGTCCAGGATTATGGGTACAGCGTTGAGAAGGCGAAGGCGCTCCTTGCAGAAGCCGGGTATCCCAATGGGTTCACCACCGAACTGTGGTGGCCCAACCGGGCTCGTCCCTACCTGACCCAGCCACAGAAGATCGCTGAGGCAATGCAGCAGATGCTGGCGCAGGTGGGTATCCGGGCGAAGCTCGTCACCTTCGAGTGGGGCGCGTTCCTCAGCAAGGCGTCCAACGCCGAGCACCCGATGATGATCATTGGCTGGACTGGAGACAACGGCGATCCCGACAACTTCCTTTACGCGTTGCTCGACAAGGATAACGCCGTGAAGGGCACCGCCCAGAACTACGCCTTTTACAAGAGCAACGCAGTGCACGATCTGCTAATCAAGGCTCAGCGAACCAGTAATCAGGCCGAGCGGACCAAGCTGTACCAGCAGGCGCAGGTCGTCATCAAACGGGATGCGCCGTGGGCGCCGTTCGTACATGCGGGGCGGGTCGCGGCCTACCGCCGGGAGGTGCAGAACTACTTCCCACACCCCCTCGACCTGCGGTGGTTTCACCGCGTCTGGCTGAGCAAGTAGGCTTAGTTCACCTGCGAAGGAGGCCGGTAGGCAAATTGCCCCCGGCCTCCTCGCATGTTAGGAGGCCTCGATGGGTCGCCACCTCGTCCGCCGCCTCGTCGAATTGGTACCTGTATTTTTTGGGGTTCTACTCGTCGTCTTTGTCATCGCCCACCTGACCCCGGGAGACCCGGTGCAGATCGCGTTGGGCGAGCACGCGACCCCCGAGGCCCTCGAGCGCCTGCGGGCGGAACTGAACCTGGACGAGCCGCTGCCTGTCCAGTTCGCAAGATATCTGGGCCAGGTGGTGCGCGGGGATCTGGGGCGGTCCATCCAGACCAACGAGCAGGTGATCGTCGAGTTGGGGACGCGCTTCCCAGCGACGATCGAACTAACCTTCAGCGCCATGCTCATCGCGTCGGCTGTGGGCATCCTCACGGGAGTCGTGGCGGCTGCGCGACGGAACACATGGTTTGACGGCGCTAGCATGCTGGTGGCCCTTTTCGGCTTTTCGATGCCGATCTTCTGGCTGGGGATCATGCTCATCCTCCTCTTCGCCGCCTACTTGGGCTGGTTTCCCATCTCCGGTCGTCTGGATTACACCGTCGAGATCTCACGGCTGACCAACCTGCACTTGGTGGATGCCGTCGTCAGCAGGAACTGGGTGGCATTCGGCAATGCCCTACGGCATCTCGTGCTGCCCGCGGTGACATTGTCCACCGTGCCGCTGGCAATCATCGCGCGGATGACGCGGAGCAGTCTCCTTGAGGTCCTGCGGCAGGACTATGTTCGCACTGCACGGGCCAAGGGGGTGGCGGAAATCCAGGTGGTCGCCCGCCACGCCCTGCGTAACGCGTTCATCCCCGTAGTGACGGTGATCGGGCTGAATGTGGGCAGCTTGCTGGGCGGCGCGATCCTCACCGAAACGATCTTCGCATGGCCGGGTGTGGGCCGGCTGGTCGTCGATGCCATCTTCGCGCGTGACTACCCCCTCGTGCAGGGCGCGGTGCTGGTCATTGCAATCGTGTTTGTCCTGGTGAACCTCGTCGTCGATCTCTCCTACGCCTACCTCGATCCGCGCATCCGTTATGGATGAACAGGCCCTCGGGCTGAGACAAGCGCCCGTCGCGCGCATGTCTACGGGATTTTTTGCCGACGCGTGGCGGCGGTTGCGACGAAATCGGGCTGCACTGGGCGGACTAGTGCTGGTGGGATTCCTTGCGGTGCTGGCGTTCCTTGCACCGATCGTCGCGCCATCAGATCCGATTGCACAGGACCTGGACGCCAGGCTCCTCCCTCCCTCGCGCCAACACTGGCTCGGGACCGATGACCTGGGGCGGGACCTGCTCAGCCGGATCATCTACGGGGGGCGTGTTTCGCTGACGGTGGGGATCGTCTCGGTGAGCATTGCCCTCGTGGCCGGCACCGTGCTGGGGTTGCTCGCGGGCTTCTACGCCGGATGGCTGGACAGCGTCACCATGAGGACGATGGATATCATGTTGGCGTTTCCGGCGACACTCCTGGCCATCTTCATCGTCGGGATCCGCGGCCCTGGCCTTAACAACGCGATGCTCGCGATTGGCGTAATCAACATCCCGATCTTCGCGCGGCTCGTGCGGGCTTCAGTGCTTCGGGTTCGACAGGAGGAGTTCGTCGATGCGGCCCGGGCATTGGGCGCTGGCCAGTCCCGCATCATAGGGCGTCACATCTTCCCCAATACACTGGCGCCGATCATCGTTCAGGCCACGCTCGGGATCGGAGCGGCAATACTTGAAGCCGCTGGGCTGTCGTTTCTGGGACTGGGTGCGCAGGCGCCGACCCCGGAATGGGGCGCGATGCTGACCAATACACGCGAGTTTCTGCGCGACGCCCCGTGGGCCGCGACCTTTCCAGGGATCGCGATCCTGCTTGCTGTCGTGGGCTTCAACCTGTTCGGAGATGGCCTTCGGGACGCGCTAGATCCTCGTCTGAGACAGTAGCCTAAGCCCTAAGCCCGCGGTCTCATCGCTCCAAAACTTCTGGGTTGACGGGATTCAGCGGCCGCTTCCCCTGCAGTACCGCCACCAGGTTTTCTGCAGCGAGGGTCGCCATGCGGATGCGTGTCGGGACGCTCGCGCTGGCGATGTGCGGCGCGACCACGACGTTGTCCAGTTTCAGGAGCGGTTCGTCGTCCGGCACCGGCTCCTTCTCGAAGACGTCGATGCCGGCAGCGAAGATCTGCCGCGCCTGCAGCGCTTCCGCCAGTGCGCGCTGATCCACAACCGGACCTCGTGACGTGTTCACGAACACCGCCGTTTTCTTCATCAGGCGGAACTGATCGTGGCTGATGAGGTGGCGGGTCGACTCCATGAGCGGCACGTGCACGCTGATGAAGTCTGCCTCGCGCAGCACCTCGTTCATCTCTCGATACTCGATTCCCAGCTGCTTCTCGATGTCCTCACGCCGGTACGGATCGTAGTAGATAACGCGCATCTCAAACCCTTTCGCTCGCCGCGCCACAGCCGAACCAATGCGCCCCAATCCGATCAATCCCAGGGTCGCGCCATAGAGATCCTGACCCGCGAGCAGCATGAGCGCCCACGTTTTCCACTTCCCCGCTCTGACGTACGCATCTCCTGCCACCAGACGCCGCCCCGCTGCCAGGAGCAGGCAGAACGCGAAATCCGCCACCGTCTCCGTGAGGACATCAGGGGTGTTCGTAACCACGATCCTCCGCCGGGTGGCCGCCGGAACGTCGATATTGTCGAAGCCAACCGCCAGGTTGCTGACGATCTTCAGATCCGGCGCTAAGTCCATAAGCTCGTCGTCGACGCGGTCGGTGAGCAGGCTCAACAAGCCATCGAGTCGGGGAACCTCACGCAGCAGGGTCTCCCTGGGAACCGGAATGTCTTCCCGTTCCCAGTTCCGCACCTCAGCGGCATCCCGAACAATCTTGACTGCCTCTTCGGGGATTTTGCGGGTGATGTAGACGCGCGGCTTGGTCACTCGAAACCACTACGACTCGTAAGAAAAGTTCTCCTGTGGAAACCGTAAAAGGCCGTGCACATTGTGGAGACCGTGTCGACGTGAAGTCTTAGTTTGCCGCGGTAACCGTTTGAGGCTGATCAGCAGGTATCAGATCGGTGACAGAGACCGAAACTGGGTGGAAGATCGCGGGCAGCAATGTTTGCAGGTTGGTCATGCGTGCTGCCCTGAGCACCTCTGTCAGCACTGGTTCCAGGGTGCTAACCCCTTCCACGATCGTAATGCCTGTTTTCTTGACGTCATCGGATAACGGCTGGTCGGTCACCAGAATGGCGTGAGTACGCCATCCCTGCGACTCGAGCGTCTGGGCCTGATCACGCACGGCTTTAGCGTCCGCAGCGGACTGTTTCCCTTCCCTCGCGCGGAACACGAGCACCAAACCATGATAACAGGCGGCACCATCCAGCGCTTGGCCGCCGGGCTGCACGGTCACGGCTTCAACTCCCAGTCGCCGCAGCGTGGTTTCGACCAGGTCGCACAACCAGCGGTTCTGGCTGAGATACGACTGGCCATTCTCGCTCATCCGGTAAGCAGTGTCGCTTTTCTCTTCGCTCACCCGACGGCCGCAGTGCGGGCACGCAACCTTCGTAGCCACATAGGCTTTGATTTCATCCGGACTCTCGGACACCGCCAACCAGTGGCTGCCCTCGCTGCATAGCACGACGTACCACCGTTCTACGACACCGTCGGCGGCAAGTTGCTCCAGTGCTTCGCGCATCTGTTCGACCGACCGATCTAGTTTGAGCGCGGAGATCTGTGAAGCAAGCACTGTGGGCTTGCCGCGGATCGCCGGTTGGCCTCGCAGCAACTTGAGTAAGGCGGCCCCATCAGGAACGCGAAGGGAGGGCCGGCCGTCGCCGAGCAGACCTAACGCCGGCAGGACGTCGCGGCGGAAACGTGTGAGCCCCGTGCGCCCGTTTTCGTCTGTGATGAGATCCTTGAGTTTCCCACCCATGGCCTGCTCGAGGTGCATCTTTACGGCGGTCGCGGCCACGTGGACTTCATGCTGGTTGCGCCCGACGACCAGGACTCGAGCGATTTCCGAAGCCGGCCGATGGATGATGACTCGGGTCTGAGGCTGCGCCGGAGGGATCAGGATTTCGGTGAAACGTTCGGTCCCTCTGAGTGATACTTCGAGGGCCCGATCAGGGCGGAACTGGACAAACCGCTCGAGAACACCTTGGACTTCAAGTGTAAGACCCCGGTACCCGCTCCCCTGAAGACGGTTGAGCATCGTCGCCACGGTTGCAGGCGACCAGTCGGTCTGCTTGATGTCAAAGTATTCGAGATACATCGCTTGTCTGCGTGGATGTGCCCTATAGAGCATGCCCCTACAGCGCCTCCTCCAGACGACAGGATTTCCCTTGGTGCCGCGGAATCTCTCCGTCCAGCCCAAGATCGCCGATGACCCCATAATGCTTCCGTTTTCACAATCAGCTCGAATCCTCATTGCGGAGGATGACGAAAGCCTCCGTGGATTGCTCGTTCGCTATCTCTCCTCCCTCGGACACACCGTTGAGGCTCTGCCCGACGGCGCGGCGGCCGTGGAGAGACTCCGCCAGTCCGCCTTCGACGTCATCATCACGGACATGATCATGCCTGCCGCGGACGGTCTCGCCGTCATGCGGGCCGCGAAGACCGCCGATCCATACAGTGAGATCATTTTCCTTACAGGGATGCCCGATCTCGCGAGCGCGGTCAAAGCGCTGCGAGAAGGCGACGCATTCGATTACATCGTCAAACCATTCCCGAACGTCGAGGTCCTGCGGGCAACGATTGACCGGGCGCTCGAGCGGCGTCACCTGCGTCTGGAAAATGCCCGCCTAACGAGAGAACTCGAACTGCAACGCTCGACTGACGCGCTGACGGGTGCGTTGAACCGTCGCGCCTTCTTCGAATCAGGCGAGCGCGAAGTGGCTCGATCGATCCGGCACCGCGAGCCGATGGCACTTGTCATGCTCGACGTGGACCATTTCAAGGAAATCAACTCCGTCTTCGGCCACGCGGCGGGCGACGCAGTCATCGCGCTGCTGGCACAAATCTGCCGTCAGGAGCTGCGGGCGGAGGACCTTCTGTCGCGCTACGCGGCAGACATTTTTGTCTGTCTGCTCCCTTCCACCGTACAGGAGGATGCGGCGGGTGTGGCCGATCGCATCCGTCGCGCCATCGCCGCACAACCACCGGAGATAGGCGGGCAGAGCGTCACGGTGCGTGTCAGCGCAGGCGTGACTGCCCGGCAGGATGCAGACAGATCGCTGGACACACTCGTCCGCCGCGGGGAGCGAGCGCTGAAGCTCGCCAAAGAAGAAGGCGGAGACAAAGTCACGACTGCCTAAGGGGCCAGTCTGGAAAGTCTGTCGGTCTGTTGGTCTATTGGTCTTGCGCCTTCAAAACGCTTAGTCTTTTGGTCTCCTCGTCTACAAGTTAACAGACTCTCCAGACCGCTTTTTATAGGTAGAGCCAGCGGTAGATTCCGTAGGTCTGCAGCACCCGTTGCACGTACGCGCGCGTCTCGACAAACGGGATGCGCTCGAAAAATAGGTCCATATCGGCCCGCGATAAACGAGAGAATCGCTGCGCCGCGCCGGGTCCCGCGTTGTAACCGGCCAGCGCGAGTGGCACGTCCCCCCGGAACCGGCGCAACAGGCCGGCGAGATACGCCGTACCGAGACGAATGTTCACTTCCGGCTGAGTCAGCTGCGTCGCGCTCATCGTCGTCCCGGCGATCCCTGACGCGGTGCCTGGCAAGAGCTGCAACAGCCCGACCGCTCCGGCGATGGAGACCACCTGCGGGTCGAACCGACTTTCCTCTCTCATTACGGCGAGCACCAGATATGGGTCGACGCCTGCGGCAGCTGCGGTGGACTCCACCGCGGTCCAATACGCGCGAGGATAAGCCAGCATCCACAACTCACGATCGGCTGGAGCGCCGCCAACCAGTGCCGGCGCAATGGCCGGTTCTGAGAAGCGCAGCGCCTCATGAATGGGCCCAACTTCCAGACGGATCGCGGCCGCGGCCCGCAGCAGTTCACGGCCGGCAGATTGCGTCACCTCCGCCTCTACCAACTCGGCTGCCTCGGCATTGAATCCTAATGCGTCGAGCTCCGCAAATGCCGCACCGAACGTCTCGGCTGGAAGACGCGCGGACGTTGCTGTCGGCGCGGGCGGAGGCGGAATGGTGCGCAACCGTGTAGCTGCGCGCTGTCCGTAGAAGGTCATCGGATAGCGCTCGGCGACGAGCGCGGTATCGATGCGCGCGTCCTGACCGCGCGCAGACCTCGCCTTCGCCGCCCAGTAGAGATTCGCGGCTGCCCGCGGCGTCGTGGGATGCCGTTGCGCCGCATCGCGAAAGACGGCTTCCGCACTGGCAAACCTTCCGGCCCTGTAATGACGCCAGCCGCGTTGCCATCGGGCTTCATCGGCGGACGCCGACTTGGGATAGCGCCGCTCCAGCTCCGCAAACAGCGCGTCGCTGCGCTCACCTTCGGAATTTCGCGCCAGGAGCAGCAATGCGCGCGGCGCCCAGGATGTGGAGCCAAAGCGGGACACCACACGTTGGAGTACTCTCGTCCCTTCACCCGCGCGTCTGGCAGACAGCAGACTCCGGCCGAGCCAGTATTGCGCGCGCGCGACCTGATATGGATATCGCACAGCCTCCCTGAACGCGGAAACGGCCCGCCTTCCTCCGCCGCGCATCACCCCGATCTGCAGCCACGCATTGGCCGTGAGCTGGCCTGACGCCTGACCCCTCGCCCCCGCCAGGAGCTCGGCCTCCGCGTCCTCCGGTTGTCCGCGCTTCAGCAGCCGAAACCCGCGCAGGATCCTTGCATCCGCTGGCGGAACGGGTGCGCGCCCACCGTGCAATTCCCGCAGTCGCCGGACGGACTCCGCCGCGTGTCGATTCCCCGGGACCGCCCACCATGCCATACCGTACGCGCGAGTCGCCTGCCCCCGATCTCCAAGACGGTCAGCAGCCAGACCTAGCAACCACCATCCGTCCGATAGAACATCATCGTCCAATCCGTCCTCACGCAGCAGTGCCTGGAGTAGGCGGGCAGCGTCCGCTGTGCGCGCTGCACGCAAGAGCGCGTCGGCGCGAAGGAGCCGCAGCCGCTGGCCAAACGGTCGTTTCAACTCCCCGTCGTTGACTTCGTCGAGCGCGGACAGCGCGTCGAGTGGCCGGTGGAGGTCCAACGCTAAGCGCGCGGCGTGATAGCGCGCGTGCGCGGCCAGAGGCGCAAACCGGCCGGAGATTTCAAGGAGGATGGTGTACGCGTCATGAGTACGATCCAGCGTCTCGTAGCAGCGGGCCAGCAGGTATCCGGCCCGCGCACCGGTGGCAGTTGAGTCCGCGGCCATCGTCTGCAGCGACGCCACATGCGGCGCGCAGGCTCTCCCCTTGATCGCGGACACCGCGGCCTCGAGTGTTTCAGGGGGACGATAGAATGCCTGAACACTGCTCGCAACCCCGAGCAGGAACGTCGCAAGGGCGACAAGCACGGCCTTCATCACTATTCGACCTTCGCAGACACGACGAGTTTACGCAATGCCTCGCCGACTCGTTCCATGAATTCCTCTGCGTGTTTGCCGTCTTCACGCGGCGGCGCGATCGGAGCGCCCACGCGGACGCGTAGTCGCGCCGGTCGCGGCCATCGTGCGCCAAGCGGCCACATCGTCCCCGTCCCCCCCAGCGCCACGGGAACGACAGGCGCGCGCGCACGCATCGAAAGGAATGCGACGCCCCTGTGCAGCGGGCCGAGGTCCGCATCTTGCACCACGCGACCTTCGGGGAAGACGACGATCACCTCTCCCTGCGCGAGTCGCGACAGACAGGCGCGCATCGCTCCGACGTCGGTGAGTCCGCGCCGGATAAACACGGGATCGAACTGCCGCGCAAGCCAGAACACCACCGGGAACTGCTCGATGTGCTGCGAGGCGAGATATGTGGGCCGGAATGGAAGCGCCGCGGAGAGCACAATCACATCGATCTCGCTCGGATGGTTGCAGGCGATGACAGCGGGTCCTCGCTGCGGGAAGTGGGCGAGCCCCTCAGACTGCAGCCGCCACACGCCGCGCAACAGCCCGCGCACGAGAACCCGGAGGAGCCGATACAGCGGGCCACCGGAGGGAAGTCCACGCTGCAACATGCGCACATTCTAACAAACGGGAGCTCGGGAGCACGGAAGCGCGGGACACACAGCGAAGAGCACCCGCTATGGACACCTATCGGTGCATCGTCAGCAAGAAAGATCTGCGCACGTTCACGGACACTCCGATTGCCGACGACGTACTTCGGAAGATCCTCAACGGCGGGCGGATGAGCGGTAGCAGCCGGAACCGCCAGCCGTGGCGGTTCGTCGTCGTCCGCAACCGGGAGCGGCTTGCGGCGCTGGCCCGGTTCGGACGGTTTGCGCAGCACGTTGCCACTGCCGCGGCCGCAGTGGCCATCGTGGTCGATGACGCGGCCAACGCCTTCGACGCCGGCAGGTGCGCGCAGAACATGATGCTCACCGGCTGGAACTTCGGCGTCGCGTCGTGCCCGGCCACGCCGCACCAGCACGATGAGGCGAAACGATTCCTGGAAATCCCCCAAGGGAAGACCGTGCCGATCATCGTGTCATTCGGCTATCCGCGCGCCGCCGGGCGCGGACCGATCGAGCGCACGGCGCTGAGGATTCTTGCAGGACGCGGGCGCCGCCCGTTGGACGCAATGGTCTTTTGGGAACGGCATGGAAATGCTAAGCTAATGAATCACCGGGTATGCTAGGCGACGTGGACTCATCCTTCTTGGGCGCTCGGCGGCTCGCCGCTGCGTGCCTGATCACATTGATAGCGGTGGCCGCGGTATGGGCACAGGGCCCGACCGTGGATCAGCTGCTGACCCGGCTTTTTACCACTGAGGGCGAGGAGCCATACGAGCTGACCTCGGACTTCTCGGGGAAACTGAACCTGGTCGTCCGCGGCAGCCGCGTCACGGCCAACGCACAAGGATCATTTCGCGAGTGGCGCAAGTCCGGAGAGGTCCGGCGGCGCAAGGTCACGATCGATCGCCTGGATGTTCCACTGCTGCTCCGGCCATTCTCCGGAACGCTCCGCAGGCTCATCGAAGAGAAAGTCGAGACGCAGACAGAGAGCCAGGAGACATTTCTCGCTCACGACGTCTTCATGCTGCCGGATCTTCCTGGGCGCCAGTACGCCCTCGGCGGCGTCCACCGCAGCATCGTCGATGACGCCATCAGCCGCTACGGCAAGCCCGAAGACAAGCTCGATGTCGCCACCCGTCGCCGCATCGCGCATTGGCTCTTCACGAACCCCAACATGCGCAGCATGTTGGTCCGCTCCGGACCTCCATATGCCATGCGGGCCGTCGTCGACGACGAGGGCCACGTGTACGACCTGATCCTCTACTATGACTGGGGTAAGATCGGGACGAAAATCACCTATACACTGATCAACAGCGTCCCCGTTTGGCGAAATGTCGTCTCAGACACCGTCGGGGACTTGAGCGGCGTGGGCCGCGTCGAGGGCGATCTCGTGCTGGTCTTCACCAATCACTGTATGAATTGCGTCAGGGCACCGTCACCACCACCACGGCGGTAACCCTCCTCCCCGTGACCCGTCGGATTTGCTTCATCCTCATGCTCGTGTTTGCAGTTTCTGGCTGCGGGCAGCGCTCGACTCGTATGCAGCAAGAGCAGGACTCCCGATTTGGGTTCACGATTACGAGGCCGGCCGGATGGGTTCGCGTCGAGGAGGGCCAGACGATGGTGCGGTTTGTGCCACCCGCGCACGCAGAGCGCTCGACCTCAGCGCCCGAGTTTGTCTTAGTTCAGACCTCTGCCTCGGAAGGCGTCCTCAATGATGGGGCTATCAGGCGGGCCGTCTTCTCACTACTCACGATCCACGGGGTGTCGGGATTTCAGCCGGATCCCCGCACCTCGCCCGATGTCCTCTGGTACAAGTTCGAAGTGACCGGTGCCACGGAAGGTACCGAGTGGGCATCCGTCGGGGTCGTCGTGAGCGGCTCACGGCAGTATCAGATCGCGGTATGCGCGAAACCGCTAGAGCGCTGGCGGGACGGACAGAAACAGTGCGACGAAGTGATCAGAAGCTTTCAGCCTGGTAAGTTAAGTGAATAACTACGGGATAAGGGGATAGAGGGATAAGGGGATAAGGTAATACACCACGTCGCTTCAGGGTTATCCCTTTATCCCCTATCCCTTTATCCCGCAGTTACGTGACCGCAGCTCGGTACCGTTTGAGCGCTTCCCGCATCCGGCGTAATCCTTCCTCGATCTTCTCCACACTGTTCGCGTAGGAAAATCTCAGGTAGCCACGGCCGTGCTCCCCGAACGCGGTGCCGGAGAGACAGGCCAGCCCGCCGTCAGTAAGAAGGAAGTCCGCCAGCCGCTTGCTGTCAGGATCTATCTTGGTGACGTTGGGGAAGGCATAGAAGGCGCCGGAGGGGACGGCGCAGGTGACGCCTTCGACCCCTTTCAGGCCCTGGACAATCACATCGCGCCTGCGGCGAAACTCAGCGACCATCTTCTTGACCGGTTCCTGAGGCCCACGGAGCGCGGCAATGCCGGCGATCTGCGTGAAGGCGGCCGCGCAGGAATTTGAGTTCACCATTAGCCGCGCAATCTTTGCGGCGAGGTCCTTCCGCATGACCCCGAACCCCAGACGCCACCCCGTCATGGCATACGCTTTGGAGAAGCCATCGAGGATGATCGTCCGTTCTTTCATCCCCGGGATGCTGGCGAGACTCACGTGCGTGCTGTCATACATGATCTGCCAGTAGATTTCATCCGCCAGTACCATTGCGCCCGACCGGCCAACAATCTCCGCGATCGCCTCGATATCGTTTCGCGTCAGGACCGATCCGCAGGGGTTGTGGGGGCTGTTGAGGACGATGAGCCTTGTTTTCGGGTTCACGAGCCGTCGCAGATCATCTGGATCGACTCGAAAGCCGCGTTCCTCGCGTAAGACCAACGGTTTGGCCACGGCACCCGCAAACCGTGCGACCGACTCATAGATCGGATACCCGGGGTCGGGATAGATAACCTCATCGCCCGGGTCGACAAGGGCGAGGATCGCAAAGAACATGATGGGTTTGCTGCCCGGCGTGATCACGATCTCATCGGGATCCACCGGGATCCCGCGCGTCACCGACACGTGCTCCGCTACGGCCTCGCGCGCTTCATACAGCCCGGCGGACGGCGTGTAGTGCGTGAAGCCGTCATGCAGCGCGCGAATGGCGGCGTCCTTAATGTGCGCCGGCGTGTCGAAGTCGGGCTCTCCGATCTCGAGATGGACGACCGATTTCCCCGCGCGTTCGAGTTCCCGCGCCCTGGCCAGGACTTCAAACGCGGTCTCTGTACCCAACCCCATCATCCGCTCGGCCAATCTCAGCTCGCTCACCGTGTCACCCTTTTCAACATTCAACCTTCAACCTCCCTTTCATCAGTTGCTTGCGCGAATGCGTGTTCCCGTCTGGCCGGCGAGCGCGCGACCAATGCTCTCCGGCGATGTGATCAGCGCCTCGTGACCGCCGGCTTCAACAAACCTGATGGCCGCCAGAATCTTGGGCCCCATGCTGCCCGGTGGAAAGTGGCCCTGGCTGAGGTACTGCTTGGCCTCGCCGGCCGTCAACTCTGCGAGTTCTCGCTGCTCCGGTTTGCCGTAGTTCACTGCCACGCGCTCGACCGCCGTCGAGATCAGGAGCAGATCGGCGCCAATCGATTGTGCAAGGAGCGAGGTGGCCAGGTCCTTGTCGATGACCGCCTCGACTCCCGCGAGGTCGTCGTCACCCTGTCGCACCACGGGAATTCCGCCGCCGCCGGCGGCGATCACAATGATCGATTGGTGCACCAAGCCTTTGATCACGAGGCGTTCGACAATTTCTAGTGGCATC
>Ga0209887_1000127_pt1 | contig 21650 bp, 18 predicted proteins | sample GWRWN1_30_40_FD_187230 | JGI IMG/M metagenome (GOLD analysis project Ga0209887, IMG submission 187230) | Riverbed sediment microbial communities from areas with no vegetation in Columbia River, Washington, USA - GW-RW N1_30_40 (SPAdes)... | ecosystem: Environmental > Aquatic > Freshwater > River...
TCAAGGGACGAGCCTTCCGGATCGAAGGCAATGGGCCTTGTCCTCGCTGCGCGAGGAATTTCAAATCGCAGATCTCAGATTTCAAATTTGCTATTTGAGATTTGCAATCTGACATCCCGAAGGGGATGCCTTCGCTCCTCCAAGCTCATCCATTGATCGACACTGTGTCGTGGCTTTACTCGGAGTATTGAAGGGCTAGAATCTTCTCTCGACTCAAGCCTAATGCGATCAACGGTGATCTGTCAAGCTGGATATCCCGTGTTCCGAGTTGATCTGAAACCCGAGACCTAGACCCTAAACTATCCGCGGCGGCGGTTGCGCGATATCGGACTACGATGCGGACATTAAACGGACACCGTAGAGCTTGGACGGTGGCAGTTCAAGTTGCCGCCAACTCTCGCCGGCATCATGACTCGCGTACACTGAACCGTCGGTGTAGGCCACGCAAATTGTATTAGCATCCTCCGGGTGTGTGGCAAGGCCGCAGGTCATGTGAGGATAGCCCGCGGGCAAGCTGCCATTGAGACGGCGCCAGCTCTTGCCGCCATCGTCGCTGCGCAAAATTTGCGTGTGAGCCCCACCCGTCTCCTGTAAGGTATCGCGGCTGAAACGAATTGTGTTGTAGGGTCCCGCGCGCACAGTGCGATATCCTTTCCAAGACGTGGGCCCATTCTCAGCCGCGCCGAGAAAGATTCGGTTTGGCGCGTCAGGATGGATCACCGTCGGAATGGCATAGGCTCGTCCCATTCCATACTCCGCCTTCGACCAATATTTACCGTTATCATTGGTGATATAGGTGCCAATGCCCGTGGTAGCGTACAGCGTGTCGAGTTGCGCAGGATGGCGGATTACCAAGTGAACGTCGCGGTAAACCCGCCCGTCTTCGTGTTTGCCCATCTGGTAGGGGAGAATCCCCGCGGGATCGTTGTACTCCGGATATGCTGTGGCGCTGGATGGGCCGCTGATATCCTCCCAACTTTCTCCTCTATCTCGGCTGCGCGCCACGCCCCCTTCCTCGATGCCGACGAGGATTTCGTCCGGCACGCGGGCGTCCAAGGTGATGCAGCGAATGTGGGCGGTGTGTGGCGGCGGCGGAAAGGTCCACTTGGGGTATTCCGGCAATTGGCGGAATGCCGACAGCTCGCGAAAAGAGCGGCCGCCGTTCTCGCTCACATAGACGGCAGCAGGCAACGTGCCGACATAGAGCTCATTGGCACGGGTGGGATGAACTTGCATCGTCCAGATATCGCGGAAGTCGATCCCACCGGAGGGCAGCCATTTCCAACTTTCGCCGCCGTCTTCGCTGACGTGAATCTCCGTTAAGGTCGCTGCGTAGAGGCGCTGGGGATTAGCGGGGTCCTGACCGACTTCGCGAAGGGTTTCGCCCTCGAGAGCGGTGTTCATGACCTCCAATCGCTCAGAGCGACCATCCCAGCGACAACGAACCAGCTTGTCAGCGGCTAGAAGAAACATCTGCAAGGGTTTCATAAGCCATCCTCCGTTCTTTAGGCTGAACAACAGGCAAGGAGGACAGTAATTCAGAGATAAGAAGCTGTCAATCTTTAGCGCGTTTGCGGTTACCGCAGCTAGAATGATGAGAGCGATCAAGCTGCTGGCTTTTTACGGATGCTACTTCGCCATCCACGCATCCATTTTTGCTTCGAGGAGATCCAGCGGCAGCGCGCCGTCTCGCAGAACCTCATCGTGAAACCCCCGGATATCGAACCCGCTTCCTAGCGTCTTCTCGGCTTTGGCGCGAATGGCAGAGATCTTGAGTTGGCCGATCTTGTAGGCTAGCGCTTGGCCGGGCATGGCGATGTAGCGATCGACTTCGTTAACAACGTCCAGTTCCTGCCTGGCCGTGTTCTGCTGGAGAAAGTCGATCGCCTTCTTTCGATCCCAGCGCATGTAGTGCAGACCTGTATCTACAACCAGACGCGCAGCGCGCCACATTTGATAAGTCAGCCGGCCGAACTTCGAATAGGGATCGTCGTACAATCCCATCTCTTCGCCGAGTGACTCGGCATAAAGCCCCCATCCTTCGATAAAGGCCGTGTAGCCGCCGTGGCGCCGGAAGTTTGGTAGCTCCTCTTTTTCCATAGCCAAAGCAATCTGCAGGTGATGGCCCGGCACCGCCTCGTGCAGCGACAGGACCATCATCTCATACTTGGGTCTTGTCTCCGGCCTGTAAAGGTTAACGAAGTAAGTCCCGGCGCGAGAACCGTCGGCGGCGGGGGAGCGATAATAGGCCGTCGTGCTATCCGGCGCAACATTTTCCGGAATCGGCTCGACACCGTAGGGTATGCGAGGGAGAGTATGGAAGATTTTTACCAGCAATGGGTCGATGCGTCTTGTGAGAGCTCGATAGGCCAGGAGCAGTTCTTCTGACGTCTGATAGTAAAATTGCGGATCGCTACGCAAATATGCGCCAAATTCTTCCAGCGAGCCTTTATACTCCAGGGTGTCGACAACGGACTGCATCTCCCCGCGGATGCGCCGCACTTCCTGTAAGCCGATTTCGTGGATCTCCTTAGGCGTCATATTCGTCGTCGTGTGCAAACGGACGGCGAAGCGATACATCTCTTCGCCATCAGGTAGCTGCCAGATGCCGACCTGATCGGGAGACGCGGGGAGATATTCTTCAACAAAAAATTTCTTAAAACGGCGAAAAGCCGGAACCACATCCGCTGCGATGATCTGCTCCGCTGCCGCAGCGAGCCGCGAACGATCCGCTGCGGCGACAGAGCTGGCAAAACGGCTAAAGGGTTTGTAGAAGGGGCTTGCCTTTGGGTCGTCGACGATCTGGTGATCGATCTGGCTTGGAATTCGTTGCAAGACAATCTGCGGGAGCAAAATCTTTTGGTCTATGGCCGCACGCATGAGGGCGGTCGTTTGCTCGATGTACTCGGGGAGCGCGCGCAGCCGCGCCAGCCAGTCGTCGTAGTCCTTTAGCGTCTCGAAGCGCAGCGCATCGGCCAGCTCATTCGCTGTCTGGACGCCGCCGAGTTGGTTCAGGGGTATCAGATGCCAGCGATAGCGGTGCTCCTGGACTTCGTTCTCATAATCTTTCTGAAAAAGATCGCAATTTAGGCGATCGGCTGGTGAAAGGTTCTCGCGTTTGATGGATCCAAGCTGGGTCAACACTTCGACATAGTGACGGTTTCGTTTGTCGATGGCGTCAAGGCTTTCATCGCCCCAGCGTTCGTTCCAGCGACGGTCTCCCAAGCGGGATGCCCAGGTCGGGTATTGCTCCAATTGGTAGTCCCATTCCTCCGCAAGTAACTCATGGAACGCCTTAGTCGCTTCGTTCAAAGGAACCTCCTAAATTCGATCACTTCAACCGCTCGAAGATCAGGGTAGTTGGCTTGCTATCCATACATCCATTTTTCTTTCCAGGAGATCTAGCTGCATCGCGCCGTCTTTCAGAATCTCGTCATGGAAGGCGCGTATGTCGAACTTAGTCCCCAGCGCTCTCTCGGCTTTGGAGCGAATAGCAGAGATCTTGAGTTGGCCGATTTTGTAAGAGAGGGCTTGCGCCGGCCAGGCGATGTAACGATCGATCTCCAAGCTTGCGCCCGCTTCGCTGGCTCCGGTAGTCTCTCTCATAAACTTTAGCGCTTGGTCCCTCGACCAATTCTTGCGGTGTAGTCCAACATCTACGACCAGGCGCGTAGCGCGGAATAACTCTGAATTCAAGCGGCCAAAATACTGGGAAGGGTCGTTGTACAGCCCGAGTTCGGGACCAAGGCTCTCGGCGTAAAGCGCCCAGCCTTCCGCGAAGGCGTTGTAATTGCCGAAACGCCTGAAACGGGGCAACCGTTCTTGCTCCCGTTGAAGAGATATTTGGAAGTGGTGGCCGGGAAGGGCTTCGTGGAGAAATAGCGACTCAGAAGCTCGCCTCGGGTTGATCTCGATGGCCGACGCGTTAACGTAAAAAATTCCCGGCCTGGAGCCATCGGGACTTGCGGGTTGATACTGTGACGGTGACGATTTTTCGCGGAACTGTTCCACGGTGCGGATCTCAAACGTCGCTTTCGGGAGATGGCCAAACAGCTTGGTCAGCCGCGGCGTAACTTTCTGCCGGATGGCCTCATATCCTTTTATGAGTTCATCCCTATTGGTGAAACCGGGAGCAGCCTTTTTGGCGAGATAACGGGAAAACTCTTGCAAATTGCCCTGAAGACCGCTTTCTGTGCGTATGCGCTCCATCTCTTGCTTGATCCGGAGGATCTCTTGCGTTCCCAGCTGGTAAATTTCCTCGGGCGTTAAACTTGTCGTGGTCTGTGTTCTGACGGCCTGTTCGTACCAAGCGACTCCGTCCGGCAGATTCGAGAGGCCGTAGGTCACTCGGGTTTTGGGGAGGTACTCCTCCTGGACAAAGTTGCGCAGCCTACGGTACGCCGGGACAATCCTTTGCTCGATGGCTTGTGAATAGGCAAATGCCAGTCGCGCTTTGTCGGACTCACTAAAATTCTGCGGCATCTGCAAGATCGGCTGAAAGAAAACGCTTTGCTTAGGTTCAGCGACGATCATTGCGTCGAGTTGGGGTAAGGTCTTTTCGATAACCACCCTGGGCTGCACTATCCCCACCTCCACGCCTTTGCGCATGTTTGCGATGGCGGTATCCACCCAGACCGAAAATCTGTCGATGCGTTTTAGGAAGTTGTCGTAATCTGTGACACTCTTGAATGGATGCAACCCTGTGCCCGAACCTATAATCGGAAAATCCACTGGCATGCTGTTGAGCTGGCGCACTGGTTGAAGGTGCTGGTTAAACCGCAACGCTTCCAGGTTCCTTGCCAACGTGCGCTCGAAAACAGCCAAGATCAGCCGGTCGTCCGCTTCGAGGCGCTCTCTTGGGATTGTCGCTATCTTACTCTGGTAGTCCCGGTAAAGGGCACGCCGTCGCCCCCGCTGCTCTTCGCTGATGACGATAGCGAGCTGATCGTCATAGCGATAGTCGCCGATGGAAGTCGCAAACAAGGGGGCCAGTTTTAGGAATTCTTCAAAATAGTCCTCCAACATTTGGCGCAGCTGTTGGGATTCGATTGCGGGTTGGCTGTCACTTTGCGGAGCAGGGAGCCGCGTATCGGCCGTGCAACCAAGCACCATGAGACAGAGAAGCAAAAGCCAAGGTTGAGGTTTCATATTTTGCCTTTTCGATTCACATCGGCATTTTCGGCCAGGGATGAAGTCCTTACGATCGCGACAAAACAAGGCAGCGAGCCAGCGTTCGGATCATTGAATTGGGTTTTATTATATATGAAGTTTTCCTTTAATGGACACTGGAAACTGCTTCACTGCGCAGGACGACCATCCTTTGCTGCCAGGGTTTAATCAGGAGAATATTCAAGAATGTCGCGACTGAAAGAATCGCGAATAGTGCCCAGAGAACGGATGCGTAACTTTCCGTGCGATCGTAGACTGCGCCGGCAAAGACGGGGCCGGCGAAGCTGCCCCACATGTAAAAGAAACTCATCATGCCTCGAATGGTCGCAAAATAACGCCGGCCGTAGAAATCGCCTACCGTTGCCCAGACCACGGGAAACGACGCGTCGAGGAAGGTAAAGACGATGATGAACAACCAGAGCTGCCATAGCGACGCGCTACCAACAAGAGGTAGTAGGGCGAAGGCACAGACGAGATGGCACAGGCAGGAGAGCCCGGGCTTGTTCACTTTGTCGGCGATCCAGCCGATAACAAAATGGGCCACCATGTTGATAAAAGCGAAGGCTCCCAGCAAGAAGGCGGATTCCTCTTGACTGAGACCTTTCCAGACCAAGAGCGGCACGAAGTGCACGCTCACGGTACTGTACGCAGCGACACGCGCCATCATAGCGGTCACCAGCAGCCAGAAAACAATTGTTTTCATGGCTTGAGCGGCGGTGAAATCATTATCAGTCCGGCTGTTGCCGAAGTTTGTTTTCTTGGACACATCGTGCGGCACATCGCCGTCAGGCAAAAGACCCATACTTTCTGGAGAGCGACGCACCCGCAGACTTAAGGGTACGCAGAGCACCAGAAAAGCGCAGCCGGAGAGAAACGCGGCCCAACGCCAACCCATGGAGCTTACGCCGAAGGCGAGCACCGGCGAGATCAACGCTCCTCCTACGGGAACGGCGGCGCTAACCACGGTCATGGCACGCGCCCGCTGGCGGATGAACCAGCTATTGGCCACGACCATCGGCGAGTGGACGAAGCCGGCGACAAAGGCGAGGGAGATGACGCCCAGGTAAACGCTCAGGAAGCTCGCGTAGCTATTGACGTATGAAAGAAGAATGTAGCCGATGCCTGCCAGCAGCGCGGCTGCGACAATGACCGGCCGGGGCCCGAAGCGGTCGACCAGGTAACCCACTAGCGGAGCCTCGATGGCTCCTTCGGCTCTGGAGAGAGAGAAGGCGAGGGAGGTGGCGGCACGGCTCAGGCCCAGGTCTTCACTGATGGGAAGAAAGAAAACGGTAAAGCCGTATTGATGCAGCCCGCCACCGACCACACGAATCGCCGAAACCAAACCCACCATGCGCCAGCCGTAGAAGATGCGTGAAAGAAAGTGAGTGATGGGATCGAGCGTCATTGCTGCGCGCGTGAACAGCTGCGTTGAAGTTACGCGAAAGTGTAAGCTACCGTCAAGCACTTTGTGCGATGGGCTTCACGTAAGGCCGTTGTTTGGCCTTGACCGGCGCGACCGCTGTATAATACAAACCGAAGCAACTTTAGCCGAGAAAGGAATGTCATGATCGCACCAAATCTAAAACCGTCGGCCAATGAACTGGGGGCGAAGACGACCTACCAATTATTTTTGGAAAGAGAGGGAATTCCGGCAATTCGAGCGTTCCATATCGAGGATATTCGCCAACTAGAGCTTCAGCCGTGGCCGCGCATGGGCGGTCGGGGCGTGTATCTCAATTTGGAAGGCACCGAAGGCGTCAACGATTGCTACGTCTCTGAGATCCCGCCGGGAGGATCTCTTGAAGCGCAGCAGCACATGTTCGAGGAAATGATTTTTGTCATCAGCGGCCGAGGCGCTACCACCGTCTGGCGCGATGGAGGCAAAAAGCAGACCTTCGAGTGGGGCGAAGGCTCCCTCTTTTCGCCGCCGCTGAACGCCCGCTACCAGCATTTCAACGGCCAGGGAGACAAACCCGTCCGGTTGCTGGCCATGACCAATGCGCCGACCATTTTGAACCTATTTCACAACATCGATTTTGTTTTCCAATGCGATTATCCGTTTACCGACCGCTATAACGGCGAGGAGGATTTTTTCAACGGCAGCGTAAAAGTGCCGGCTGCGGGATTCTCCGACACTAATTTCATCCGCGACGTGGGCAGCTTCGAGCTTGTGGAAAGAAAAGACCGGGGCGCGGGCGGCAGGTTGATCATGATCGAGATGGCCAACAATGTTATGTCCGCTCATATCTCCCAGTTCCCGGTGGGAACCTACAAGAAGGCCCACCGCCACGGCGCTGGAGCGCACGTGATCATTCTCAAGGGTGAGGGTTTTTCCGTGATGTGGCGGGAGGGCGAAGATCTCAAAAGATACAACTGGCGCGCCGGCAGCCTGCTGGTTCCGCCGGAGCGTTGGTTTCATCAGCACTTCAACGTCGGTGCCGAGCCCACCCGGTATCTGGCGCTCAAGCCTTTCAGCAGCAGAAAATTTCCCGGCCTTAGAAAACAATGGGGCACGTCCGAGAGCGTGAAAACCGGCGGAGATCAGATCGAGTACGAGGACGAAGATCCACTCATTCGCCAAATGTTTGAAGACGAACTGGCGAAACGTGGTGTCTCCAGCCAAATGGATGGCGTGTTCAAGACCGCGATGCGGGCTTGAGAGTTATTGTGAGAAAGGTCTGCGGCGTCTTACTGGCGCTATCGGTTCTTGGAATACCCGGCGGGTTCGTCGAAGCTGCCGACAAGGTGCGCATCTCGGTAACGAACCCCAATATGTCCTTTCTTCCGTCAGGAGTCGCTTTGAAAAAAGGGTTTTTCAAAGACGAGGGCCTGGATGTAGAAATCATTCGCATGAACGTGCCGAATATTATAACCGCCCTTGTGACCGGGGATATTGGCTACACTCTGCTCTTCGGTTCGGTCGTGCGCGGCGCGCTGCGAGGTATGCCCATGCGCGCTCTCGCGAGCCTCCTAGACGGTTCAACCCACGCCTTGGTTGCCAAGCCGGAATACAAATCAGGCAAAGAGCTTAAGGGCAAAATCGTCGGGATCGGGAATTTTGGCGGCACGGATGAGGTGGCGGCTCGCATGATGTTGAAATCGTTCGGCCTGGATACGGAGAAAGATCTCAAGTTCATCGCCCTCGGGCCGGATCGAGCGCGCCTCGCCGCTTTAAAGGAAGGTCTGGTCGATGTAGCGGTGATTGCCCCGCCCGGCGACGCCCTGGGGAGGCAGATGGGATTCAACGTGCTGCTAAGAGCCTACGAGGTTTTTAGTTTCCCTTTCATCGGCATTGGCGCCAATCTCAAAACGATCAAGGAAAAGCCGGAAGAGGTTAAGAAAGTTGTCAAGGCCATGGTGCGAGCAAACCGTTTCATCCGGGAAGACAAAGAAGGTGCCGTGAGGATCCTGATGGAATGGGGGAAGGTGGAACGTGACCATGCTGCGGCTTCCTACGATTCTACCTGGAAAGTCTTCAGCCCGGATGGGAATATTCCCCCGGAAGGTTTGCGCCTCGTCCTCGAGCAAGCCAAGGCTGATCTCAAGCTGAATCGAGAGGTCGCGTTAAACGAAATTATTGAGCCCGCGCCTCTACGCGAAGCGCAAAAGGAATTGGGAATCAGAAAGTAGGAGGTGTGAAATATTTTTCCTCTCCCTCGACGGGAGAGGATTAAGGTGAGGGTGAAAGTAGGTTACCCCGTATCCTGAGGGTTCGACAAAAGGAGGTAAACATGTCGGAGGCGGAATTGTTACGACAGCTCGACGAAAAACTTCGTCAACTGAGTGTCGAGGGCCTCTGGTCCGAGGCATCCGACGCGGACATGGCCACTTACAGCAAGGATCCTCACACGACGGTTCTGCCTCATGTTTGGAAGTGGCAAGATCTTTACGATGCGATCCAGACGGTGGGCAACATGCACGGTCTCGATGGCAAGGCAGAAAGGCGCGTGCTCCGACTCATCAATCCGGCATATCAAGGCAATAAAAACAGAAGACAACGCACTACGACCCACACCATGCTTATGACGATGCAGTTGCTGAAGCCCGGCGAGGTGGCCCAAGATCACCGGCACAACTTCGCCGCGTTCCGTTTCATACTCAAAGGCAGCGGAGCCTACACGATTGTCGAAGGAGAAAAAATTCCCATGGAGGAGGGAGACTTGATTCTCACTCCTTCGATGACATGGCATGGACACCGGAACGGTGGCGAACCGGTTGTTTGGCTCGATGGTCTTGATAACCCGTTGTTGTTCTTGCTTCAAGTGATCACCTGGGAAGCCTTTACCGGCGGCCTGCAGCCATTGAAAAATGACGCCGATTGTGTGGCGCCAAGAGTTGGCTTGGCTCGCCCGGTTTGGGAAAAATCGCCGGAGCGTCCAAGCTATAACTTGCGTTACCAATGGAAAGATACGTACGAAACCTTGAAGCGTCTGAGCGGTGGTCCCGGAAGTCCCTTCGACGGCGTAGCGTTGGAGTATGTGAATCCGACGGGCGGGCATACGATGCCCACGCTATCCTGTGGTATTCAAATGCTGCGACGGGGCGAGACAACCCAGACCCACCGACATAACAGCAGTACCATCTACCATGCTTTTAGGGGCAGCGGGACCACTGTGATCAACGGTGAAAAGTTTGACTGGGAGCGGGGAGATTGCTTTGTGGTGCCCCTGTGGAGTTGGCACAGTCACCGAAACCGCTCCAATGAGGAAGAAACAATTTTATTTTCCACAAGCGACATGCCCGTTATGGAAGCGTTGAGGCTCTATCGGGAGGAGCCCGGAGAGGGCGCGTAATGGCGGATGGCATATGGCTTATGGCGTGGAATGCCGGACAAAAGAGGAGTAACGTATGGCGTTTCGCTTTGAAGGCTTAGAAATCTTCCACGCGGCTATCGATTTTTCGGCTAGAGTGTATGAAACAGCCAAGAAGTTTCCCTCGGAAGAACGATTCGATCTCACATCGCAAGCACGCCGTGCTGCTAATTCGATTGTTCTGAATATTGCCGAGGGCTCCGGAAGAGGGACAAAGAAGGATTTTTCTCACTTCTTAGATATGGCTCTAGGCTCGACCTTGAAACTGTCGCATGTTTCTTTGTCGCCCGAAAGCAATCTTACGTTTCTCCGCATGACTTAGACGAAATGAAAAGAGATGGTGAGTCCTTGAGTAAGAGAATCAACGCGTTCAAGCGGACATTGAAGTAATGGCGGATGGCCATCCGCCATATCCCCAGCAGCCATATGCGATAAGCCATAGGCCATTAGCCATACGCCATTGCCTATCGTCAGTTCAGTATCCTCGGCCCAAAAAGTTTAACCGCGTTATCCCACAATATTTTGCGCCGGGCCTCATCTGTAATCGGCTGCGCGTCGAGCTCCGGTAAAGCCTTGGTTGGTTCAATAGCGTCCGGATGCGGATAGTCCGTGTTCCAGACAATGTTCTCACCTTGCAAGTAGTCGACTACATACTTGAGCGCCCGCTCGTCGCTGTCGCATGCAATGATGCATTGACGCATAAAGTACTCGCTCGGGAGCATTCGCAGCTTGTCTGATTTTCCCATGACGCTATTTCGCCCGTGGGTGTGGTCATCCATTCTTCCCAGCCAGAAGGGCAGCCAGCCAGCGTTCGATTCCAGAATGGCGAGCCGCAGCTTCGGAAAGCGCTCCAATATGCCGGTGAAGATATAGTGGCCGAGAGTGGTCATGTTATCGCAGGGGAAGCCAAGGGCGTGATCCAAGCCGCGCAACGCCAACTGGATATCTTCTCTTCTTTCGCCTTCGATTTCTCTGAAGGGGTGAAACCGGCGTTGGCGATACTCTCCATGAACGGAGATTGGAAAATCGAGTTCGCAAGCTAAGTTCCATAGCGCATCGTACTCCGGCTCGTGGAGCCATTTCCCCACCGGGAGAAACGGATTTCTCACCGACACAGCCCCTAGTTCCACGACGGCGCGGCGGGCCTCTTTTACCATTTCGCCGACGTCCGAGCCCGGTAAAACCGCAACGAACTTGAGACGCTTGGGGTCGATGCTGCAATAATCATGGGCCCAATTGTTGTAAGCGCGGCACATCGCGGCGCCCAGATTGATGTCTTTGAGCGCGACGCGATAGGCGAAGTTGCCGTTGTTCCCGGTGGGCAGCAACACCTGAATATCCCAGCCGTAACGGTCCATGTCCTTCAGCCGAATCTCCGACGACCACCATTGCCGATAAGCCTCGCCATATTTGCTTTCCATCACCGCCCATGCGCTTTCGGGTGGTCGCGACTGGATTTCCCCCTTGGGAATAAACTTTCCGTCGGGCTCGTAGATCATGAACACGCCATCCATGAAGGCGACTTTCGGCACCTGGTCTCTGTACTTCGGCTCGACATACCGATCCCAAAGATATTGCGGTTCATGCATATGGGCATCGGCGTCAATAACTTTGAATTGTCTCCACATAGGTTTGCTCCTCGCAGCTAAATATGAATCGACGCTATTCGATTTGAACCAATGGTGTCAAGTTGGCGATAGCTCGGTTTGCAAAGCGGGAGAACACCTCGCAGTTGGCTTATGGCATATGGCTTATAGCGTATGGTTCGTATGTTCCAACTATATGCCATAAGCTATCAGCCATATGCGAAGTACGGGCGCTTCGCCAGGCTGTTAGTCGACTGCCACGAGGTTACCGTCTCGGTGCTCCACTGTCTTGCCGGTGAGATCCATACCGGCTTGCGCCGCCAGCACGAAGCCGTTGCCGAGATATTCAGGACCAGGGAGACGCTTTCGTGCTTCTTCCGGCGCATCCTCCGTGGCGATGGCCTGCTTGGGACTGAAGGCCACCACGCAGACGTTCCACTCCCGCTCTTCCTCGGCGACGAACCGCGTGAAAGTTCGGATTGCGTCTTTGCTGACAACATAGGCCGCCGCGCCGTGGTTCTCGGCTCTGCCGCCACCCCAGAGGTTGACAATGTTGCCGGATTGGCGCGCCTCCATGAACGGAACGATATACTTCGTGCACAAGAAAGTTCCGCCCAGATTGGTTTGAATAACGTTGTCCCAAAAATCCTTGCTCATGAAGCGGACACGCGGCCAACGCGGGATGCCCCAGTTAAAGTGGGGAACGATACCAGCGTCGTTGACCAGCACGTCGATTTGACCGTAGCGTTCGACGACTTGGTGAACCATGCGGCGCACTTCGTCCTCGTGGCGCACGTCTGCGGCCAGAGCCCACGCCTCGAATTTGAGATCACGGAGTTCGCCTAAGGTTTTGTGCAATCGTTCTACGTCTACGTCGACGATGACAACGTTGCCACCGGCTTGAGCGAGAGTGTGCGCCGCGTAACGACCAATTCCCTTAGCCCCGCCCGTAACGATAACGATTTTTCCCTGTAACATGGGTTTGGTCTCCTTCGTGAGACTCGATCTTGCCCGCAAATCCCGGATAGCGCATGGAGGGGATTGTGGTCAAGAGCCCGTGAGCTTCCTCCTCATTCCAATTGGAACAATGGAATTTTGGAATGTTGGGTCGATCTGCGTTTGGGTAGCGGCCGTTACCCCGCGGTCTCCTCGGCTGTGAAGCCCGCGTCTTCGTGGCTGCCGTCGCAGAAAGGCTTGTTTTTAGACTGGCCACACCGACAAAGATAGAGCGGGGGGAATTGATCTTCTTGATACTCCTTCCCTTGGTGGTCGAACAATTTGGCTCCGCCCTCCACCTCATAGGGACCGTTTTTCGATACACGAATTATTACATCAGCCATAGCTTCCTCCTTTGCGATAGGGTGGTCCGCCCGTCGATTCCGGTGCGCCGAGCATGCCACAGCGCAGTGTAGGCTTCAACTACAGATTGTCCGGAGACTTAAGGTTGTGATAGGAGAAGCGTCATGAAAAACATTATAGGCGTAATAGTCGCATTATTTTTCCTCGTGGGCGCGCGCGAAGCCCGCTCACAGGAAAAGATTCGCGTGGGGTTGGGAGCGATCAGCCTGCAGTCGGGTCTCGTGCATATCGCCAAGGACCGCGGCTTGTTCGCCAAGTACGGCCTCGTGAGCGAGAGTGTTTACATTCCCGGCGGCTCTACTAACGTGCAGGTGTTGGTCTCGGGGAGCCTGGATCTGTCGCAGCTGAGCGGCGCTCCTGGTGTCGCGGCCAATCTCGAAGGCGCTGATCTGGTTTATTTTCTCGGGCTGCTCGATAAGCTCAATTACCAGTTGGTTACGCGGCCCGAGATCAATAGCATCGAGCAATTGAAAGGGAAAAAGTTTGCTGTGAGCCGCTTCGGCTCCTCGGCCGACTTCGGCATGCGCGCGTTGCTGAAGCGCGTCGGTGTCGATCCTGTCAGGGAGGCAACGATTCTTCAGATTGGCGACGAACCCGCGCGCATCGCCGCGGTGACCTCGGGCAATGTCGACGGCACCGTGGTCAACGCGCCCTTCGGCAGCGAAGCGGAGCGACTCAAACTCAACGTGATCGCCGATTCGGTGAAGATGAACATTCCGTTCTTCAACACTGGCATGCTAGGGAGCAAAAGATACATAGACAAGCAGGAAGCCAAGGTGCTGAGCTTCTTGCGTGGGTATCTCGAAGCGATCAAAGTGCTTAAAACCGAGAGGGAATATTCGATCAAAGCCCTGGCGCAATTTACGCGCGTGGGAAATCTCAAAGCCATCGCCGAGGGTTTAGACTACTTTAACAATCAACTGCAGCCGGTTCCTTATCCTTCTGCGGAAGCGATGCAAGCGGTGGTGACGCAAATCGCCGAGACTAACCCAAAGGCGCGGAATGTGGACGCGAAAAATTACGTAAGCGACCGGTATCTCAGGCGGCTGGAGGAAGAAGGGTTCGTTAGGAAGGTTTGGGGGAAGTAATCGCAGACTGGGAGACAGGGAGACGGGGAGACGCGGAAGAACAGGAGACGGCGGAGACAAGCAGAGGGAGACATACGCAGACGAATGACAACTCTTTGCGAGGGTTGAATAAATCCGTGAAAGGCTATTCTGCAAGAAAATCCAAAACCAGTTTCGCGATCTCGTCGGGCTTCTCGACGTGAACGCTGTGTCCAGCGTCAGAAATAACTTTCAATTCTTCCGCGCCGGAAATTAGCTTCGCGTAAGTCTCGCCATGGGAGCGCGGTACAAATGCGTCCTTCTCGCCCCAGACGACCAACGCTGGTGACGTGATTCGATGCAGTCGATTCTTCAGCGATCGATTGTAAAAGTAGGGCGGTTTGAAGCCGATGCGGGAGCCGAATCTCAACATCTGATATCTGCGCACCTCATCTTCCAGCTCGCCCTTACCGTCGGGAAACATTTCCAGAGCATTGGGTTGATTCGCGCTGGAAAACAGCATCTCCCTCAGCGAGGCGTAGCTCGAGCCATACTCGGGCTGCGCCATCATGAAGACATCGCCGATCAGCGCGCCTTCGACGAAAAGTCCCGTGGCGCCGATGAGCACGAGTTTGCGAATTTTCTCCGGGTGTCGCGCGGCGATCTCGGCAGCGATCCAGCCGCCGACGCAGCTGCCTACCAGATCAAATTGGGTCAACTTCAGGGCGTCGAAAACTTCAAGATAGTGAAAAACCACGTCCTCGATAATGTCGATGTCTTTATTCTCGTCCGTCTGCGCGCAGCCGGGGTGGGCCGGCGCGATCACCTGGGCGTGTTGCGCCAATTTTTCATGAAAGGGTATCCAGCTTTCTTTCACCGAGTGGACATCGGCGAAGCCATGAAAATAAAGCAGCGGGGCGCCTTTGCCGGTTTCCAGAATCCAAACCTTGCGTTCGTTGATTTGGAGAGTGCGACCGCTCAATGGAGTGCCTCCGCTGCTTGCTCGACGTTGGCGCCAGGAAATTCGTCGGTGAACTGTTTCAAAGAGTCGTGGCGCAGTGCCGGCGCGACTTTTTCCGCGAACAATTTCATGCTTTTGCGTGCCAGCTGGTCCGGCATATTGCCCAGCTGAAATTGAATCAGGAGATTGCCAACCTTGGCCTTCTCGATGAGATTTTGAATGCGCCGATGGACGGTTTCCGGGCTGCCGACGATGATCGACTGCGAGGCGTCGAGCTCCTCCCAATTTTCCACATCCCCCAAAAGTTTTCGGCCAGGCGTGTAGCCTTTCAGATACTCCCGCCACGCGGCGGCGGGAATATAGGGAACGCCTGGCCCGTAGGTGAGTTGGCGTCCTTCGCGGCGTAGATGACCCTTGAGACAATTCTTCAAAAAGTACCAAACGCCTTCTTCGCATTCCTCGCGCGCTTGCTGATCCGTCTCGGCGACGTAGGTCGACATCAGAATGCCGAAGCGAAAGGGATGATACCGATCTCCGTGTTTTTCCAACACCGCAGCAAATTCCTGTTGCGCGCGATGGGTCTCGCCGCCGTGACTGCGGGAAGAGAGAAAATAGCAGTAGCCACGCTTGGCCACCTCGGCCATGGTCGACGGACTGCGCGATCCGGGTATCCAAACCGGTGGAAACGGTTTCTGCAACGGTTTCGGCCAAAGATTTACGTAGCGGAGTGGAAAGTAGCGACCTTCGTGAGCAAACGGACCGTCTTCAGTCCAGGAGCGCACGATCAAATCCGCCGCCTCCCAGAATTTTTCCCGCGTGTTTGCGGATGGAACGTCGTAGTTGAAAGTCTCCGGGCCGCCGCCGGGGGCGAAGCCGGCGATCAAACGACCGTTGCTCATCTGATCAAGCATGGCGTATTCTTCGGCCACGCGCATTGGATTCATGTGTAAGGGAAGGAGATTGCCGAGGATGACGATCTTCCCTCGCGTTGTCCTTTGCGTGAGCGCCGAGGCGATGAGATTCGGCGAAGGCATCAAGCCGTAAATATTTTGATGGTGCTCGTTGAGCACCATGCCGTCGAAGCCCAACTCATCGGCATAGGCCAGTTGGTCGATGTATTCCTGGTAGAGGCCGCGAGCTTTTCGGTTATCCCACAAACTGTTGGGAACCGTGACCCAGCCCGAGTACTGCTTCTCGTCAAAATCCTTATCGAGATAGGGGTAAGCCATGAAATGCCAGCAGAAGAGTTGAACAGGCTTCATTGTTAACCTCGTTTGTTTGAATCTGCCGCGATCAAAAGTACGGCCCAAAATCGCGGGACAATGATTTCCCGGAATATAGCTTCAACGGTTCGCGCAACGCAACCGCTTTAGGCATCGAAATTCTTGACATTTTGTTTCTGTCCATTGTATGAGCGAACGATTCGCGCAAATATCATGAAGTTGAAATCACAATCCTCACGCCAATATCGGGGTGAGCGCTTGCAGGCTCTTACTGTGCGCCAGGCTCGATTTATCGATGCGATTGCCGGGCGAATTCTGCCAGTCACCGATACTCCCGGCGCCGTCGAAGCGGGGGTGGTCTTTTACATTGACCGCGCGCTCGCCGGTCCCTATCCGCATTTGTTGTCTCGATACACGCGCGGATTGCGGGCCTTGGATAAACACGCCAAGAGGCAATTCGGCGCATCCTTCGAAAAACTCGGCGATGAGCAACAGGATTCGGCGCTGGGTGATCTTGAATCGGGAAAAATAGCCGAGTTGCCCAACGGCGAGGCGTTCTTTGAGCTGCTTCGCACCCACGTGCTGGAGGGCGTTTTCGGTGAGCCGAGCTATGGCGGCAATAAAGATATGATCGGCTGGAAATTGGTCGGCTTTCCGGGGCAGCAGTGGGGTTATCCCGAAACTTACATCAATAAAGCGGTCGATCTCCCTCCGATCACCTGGGAAGGGTTGCCGAAGAAACCGGGACAATCATGAACGGATCGATCGCTGATGTTTGCATCGTTGGCGTCGGCGCTGTCGGCGGGATCTTGGCCAAGCAACTCACTTCGGCGGGTCTCAAAGTCGTCGCCTTCGAGCGCGGACCGGCATTGAAAACGGCGGAGTACGCGCAGCGCGATTCCATCAGCTACATCGCGCGCCCGGATCAACTTGAAGGAGTGCGCCACGAGCCGAGGATTTTTCGTACCAGCGCGACGCAACCCGGCAACCTGCGTTACGGCACGAGCCCGTTCAACGTCCTCGGTGGCTCTATGTTGCTTTGGACCGGCCAGGCATCGCGCTTCATGCCGGGCGACTTCAAAGTTTACAGCAACGAAGTTGCCAGCGGACTCGCCGACCGCGCCGGAGTCGATCTTAGGGGCTACGATGTCGTCGATTGGCCCATCGGCTACGATGATCTGGAGCCCTATTACGAACGTTTCGAATGGGAGTTTGGGGTCGCCGGCGTGGCCGGGATGAATCCCTTTGCCGGCCCGAGGCGCAAGCCCTATCCGCTACCACCGCTCAAGATGACCGCGCGCATGCAGTTATTCGGGGAGGCCGCCAAGCGGCTCGGCTATCATCCGTTCATCGGTCCCGCCGCCGTCACCTCGGAGCCTTATCGTCCACCGGCGCCTTATGACACGCGCATTCCTGAGCGCCCCGCCTGCGTTTACTGCGGCCACTGCAATCACTACGGCTGCCATGTCAATGCCAAGGCTTCCACGCTCCATACGGCCATTCCGGTTGCGCTGCAAACGGGTAACCTGGAGCTGCGGACGAACTGTAAGGTGGCCAATATAACCACGGACGATAAAGGTATGGCCACGGGTGTCAAGTACTTTGATCCAAACGGTGTGCTTCAGGAGCAGCGGGCTCGGGTGGTGATTTTGTCGGCTTTTGTTTTCGAGCATGTGCGGCTGCTGCTGTTGTCCAAAGGCAATGGTAAGCGCTTCAAGAAGGGACTGGCTAATTCTAGCGGGCTGGTCGGCAAATGCTTTTTCGGCCACGGCGATATGCGTGTCTACGGATTGTTCGACAACTTTATCATTAATGGTTTTATCGGTTCCGGTGCGGCGGCGATGCGAATCGATGACTTCAACGGCAACAATTTCGATCACACCGGTCTGGGTTTCATCCGCGGCGGTACCGTGGGGTGCAGCGGCGATGGCGCCCCGGTCTCGCGGATGGATATCGTACCACCGGATGTGCGGAGCTGGGGAAAAGAATACAAGGAATATTTCATGCGCTACTACACGCGCACCTTCGATATTCACATGGCTCCGGAAACATTGCCGCGACGCGACAATTGCGTCGATCTCGATCCGCGGCGGCGCGATCGTTGGGGTTTGCCGCTGCCGCGGGTGACCTTTGCCTTTCACGCAAATGAAAAACGCATGCATCTGTTCTTGGCCGACATCGGCGAACGGATCTTCCGTGAAGCCGGCGCCAGCAAAGTCTGGACGGAACTTCCGAGGCCGTCGCCGACTCGGCAATGTGGCGGGACACGGATGGGAACCGATCCAAACCATTCCGTAGTCAATGGCTACTGCCAGTCACATGATGTGCCGAATCTTTTCATCGTCGGTTCTTCTGTTTTCCCGACCATGTCCGGCTACCCCGCCACGGCCACGATATCGGCCCTGGCTTACCGCACGGCGGAGTACATTGAGCGACAACGGGATTGGTTTCATTGAGAGAGTTGCTATGATTCCCTATGGCCGAAAGCTCTCGGGCTCTCCCGTATCTTAACTCTGGAAGTGCTAGTCCGGTTTCCGTCGGGAGCCGCCCGAGAAAGTTTCTCCTTTTCATCCTCTTTGCCTCGCTCCTTGCTTCGTGTATCGGCCATGAACGCGAAGTTGCACAGTCGTTTTTCGATCCCCGTCCGCCCGCCGAATGGGTTCTCATGAACGCTAAAGTGGTGACCGTGGATTCTTCCTTCTCGATCAAGGAAGCGATTGCGATCAAGAACGGCCGCTTCGTTGCGGTGGGAACGGACGGTGAGATGCGCCGGTGGATCGGACGCAATACGGCCGTGGTGAATCTCGGTGGTCGCACGATGATTCCAGGGCTAATTGACTCGCATATGCATGCGACTGTCGCCGGTCTGAGTTGGGACGGCGAACTGCACTGGGAATCGGTTCGATCTCTGGCCGATGGCTTGAAACAGATCGAGGCTGCGGCGAGAAACAAAGCCGCAGGGACGTGGATCGTCGTTGGTGGGGGCTGGGCGCCCGGCCAATTTGCCGAGAAACGTTTGCCGACACGGGCTGAGCTAGACGCCGTGGCGCCCACGCATCCGGTCTATATACAGTATCTACGACAAGCCGCTGTGCTGAATAGCGCTGGTTTGGCTGCCGCAGGAATCGATCGTCAAGCGGCCGATCCGCAGGGAGGAAAGTTCGAGCGTGATCCGTCTAACGGCGAACTGACGGGTGTCCTGCAGGGCGTGCCGGCGTGGGAAGTTGCCTATGCCAAGATCCCACGTCCGACGTTGGAGCAGATACGACAGAGCGTGCGTAATTGCTTCCGGGAGTTGAACCGCTTGGGCCTCACCTCCGTGGGCGACCTGCAGACTGGCGGCCTAACGTTCGCACACCGTCGGCTACTTGCGGATATGGCAAACCGCGGTGAGCTCAGTGTACGCCTGGATTACTATGTTGCCCCCAACGATCCGGGCGATGAGTTGGAGCAGCGACGTATGGCAGCGGAGGAAGTCAAGCAGTTGCCCGCCAACGATATGTTTCGCTTCGCCGGATTCGCCGAGACGTTAATACCGGACAGCGGCGACGGCGATGTGCTGTCGAACCCCAAAGGATTTACAGTGGAAACCGAAGCAAAGGAAAAATTTCGCAAGCTTCTGCGCTTCTTCGCCGAGGCGGGTTACAACTTCCATTTGCATACGATGCAGGACAATACCGCGCAGCAACTGCTCACCGTCATTGAAGAGGTCAACCGCGAGACGCCCTTCGCCCGGCAGCGCATCGCTTTCGCCCACCTTGAAGACGCGACCCCCGAAACTATCGCGCGCATCAAAAAACTCGGCGGTGGAGTCTCGGTGCAGGATCGCATGGTCCTCACCGGTGAACGTAACGTCGAGATCTGGGGACAATCAAAGGCACGCAACGCGCCGCCGCTGAGAACCCTCATCGATTCCGGGGTGCCCCTCGGCGCCGGCACCGATGCATTTCGTTCAGGGAACTACTCGCCGATGCTCTCTCTGTGGTGGTTGATCACGGGAAAAACCGTGGCGAGCGTTCCCATTCGTGATCCCAAGCAGAATGTGACACGGGCGGAGGCGCTCCGCATGTATACGATGGGCAGCGCCTGGTTCACTTTTGCGGAAAAACGCAAAGGCTCCATCGAAGCTGGAAAGCTCGCGGACCTAGCGGTCCTGAACGCGGATTATCTAACGGTACCCGAGGACCAGATCCGCTCCATTGAGTCTTTGCTGACCATGGTCGGAGGCCGGGTGGTGTATGCGGCGAGTCCCTTTTCGGGTCTTGGGCCACGGTAGGCACCCCTTCATAGTGGCTTGTAGATTGACGTTCGGGAATGGATTCAGAAAGTCGATGAGATGGGCGAGCTCAAGATCGTGGAGAACGCCGACTGGAATATAGAAATCGGTGCGCTGTCGGTGCTCTCCTCCAAACATATAGAGAACACGCCGGCATTACTGTTCGACCGCATCAAAGATTACCCGGCGGGCTACCGAATCCTCGTCGGTTTCTTCGAAAGCTTGCGCCGTTCCGCGCTGACCACAAACCTGCCCGTCGACATTACTCGTGAAGGTTTCATCGAGGCTTGCCGCAGGCGGCTGGCCACGAATTTCTCCATTCCGCCCGTCACCGTTTCACGCGGGCCGATTCTCGAAAACGTCTATCAGGGCGACGATATCGATCTCTTCAAGTTTCCGGTTCCCTTTTGGCACAAACGGGACGGTGGTCGATATATCGGCACCGGCCACGTGATCATCACCCGCGATCCCGACGACGGCTGGGTCAACGTGGGTTGCTATCGCGTCATGGTGTACGACTGTAACACACTGGGCATGAACATCTCGCCAGGAAAGCACGGACGCATGCACCGCGCGAAATACTTCGAAAAGGGCAAGCCCTGTCCTGTGGTGGCTTGTTTTGGTGTCGATCCGCTGTTGCATATGATCGCCACCCGGCCGGAGCCTTACGGCAAGTGTGAATTCGACGCCGTTGGCGGAATTAAAGGCGAACCCGTTGAGGTTATCGAAGGGGAAATCACCGGATTACCGATTCCCGCTTATGCCGAGATCGCCGTGGACGCCGAGATCCTGCCGGACCAAGGCAAAGAAGAAGGACCGTTCAGCGAATGGACCGGTTACTACGCGAGCGGTGAAAAAACCGAACCGGTTATAAAAAGTCCACCGTCTCTATCATCGCAACGATCCAATCATCACCGCCTCGCCGGAGTATCGCCCCACCGCGCGGGCCGAGCATTGTTACGAATTGCTGCGCGCCGCATACATTCGGGACCAGGTGGAAAAAGCCGCGTGCCGGACGTGAAAGGCGTCGCAAGCTACTTCCGTCGCTTCTTAACCGTCATCTCGATCAAGCAGCGCTACCCCGGTCATGCGCGCCAGGCTGCACTTGTCGCCAGTCAATGCTAGCGCATGTTTGCGGGGCACGCTGGTAAGTTATTGAAAATAATGAGTCGGATTTCGGCAAGTGTCACTATGCGGCTTCCTTTCCACTCTTTGCCGG
>Ga0209887_1000131_pt1 | contig 21317 bp, 20 predicted proteins | sample GWRWN1_30_40_FD_187230 | JGI IMG/M metagenome (GOLD analysis project Ga0209887, IMG submission 187230) | Riverbed sediment microbial communities from areas with no vegetation in Columbia River, Washington, USA - GW-RW N1_30_40 (SPAdes)... | ecosystem: Environmental > Aquatic > Freshwater > River...
TGATCGGGCACTGGTGGGAGGAGCGGATCAACTCCAACGCCGCGATCAAGGCGTTCATCACCACCAGGATCGGCGACGTCCCGTTCATGTTCGGCATCTTCGCGCTGATCGCCGCGACGGGCTTCCACTCGGCCAACATCCAGCAGGTCGGAGAGCTGGTCGGAGGTGCCGACGTATCCCGGGGGCTGGTCTCGGTCGCGGCGTTGCTGCTCTTCGGGGGGACGATCGGCAAGTCCGCGCAGTTCCCCCTCCACGTGTGGCTCCCGGACGCCATGCAGGGTCCCACCCCGGTGTCCGCGCTGATCCACGCCGCCACGATGGTGGCCGCAGGTGTGTACCTGGTCGGCCGGATGTACTCGGTGTTCCTGCATGCGGCCCCCGAGGTCCTCCGGTTCGTCGGGGTCATGGGCGGGATCACGATGTTCGGGGCCGCACTCCTGGCGCTGGTCCAGGACGACATCAAGCGGGTGCTGGCGTACTCGACCGTCTCGCAGCTCGCCTACATGGTGACGGCCATGTCGGTCGGCCCCCCCGGCAGGGATGCGGCGTTCTTTCACCTGTTCACGCACGCGTTCTTCAAGGCCCTCCTGTTCCTCGGAGCAGGCTGCGTGATCCACGCCGTGCACTCGAACAACATGGGCGAGATGGGCGGGCTGTGGAGGAGGATGCCCGTCACCTTCTGGACGTTCGCGTTCGGCTCGGCCGCCCTGGCCGGCATCCCACCGCTGGCCGGCTTCTGGTCCAAGGACGAGCTGCTGGTCGCGGCGTCGAAGGGACATGCAGTCGTGTTCGCGTTGATGCTGGTCACGGCGCTGGTGACCGCCTTCTACACGGCCCGGATGGTCATGCGGACGTTCTTCGGCCCATACCGGGGGCACGGCGAGCCGCACGAGGCACCCGGGGTCATGACGGGACCGCTCGTCGCGCTTGCTTTTGGGACCATCACGGTCGGCTTTCTCGGCGCCGCGTTCACTCGTGGCGTCTTCTTCAAGTGGGTGTTCTTCGAGGTGCCGGAGTCGGTGACATTCGTGCCGTGGGTGGCCACGCTGTCGATCCTCGCGGCGGGGCTCGGGGTCCTGGCGGGATGGTCGGTGTACCGCGATCAGCCCGACCCCGACCCCGTGTTCCAACTCGGATGGCTCTCGAGCCTGCTGGTCAACAAGTTCTACCTGGACGAGGTGTACATGAATGGGATCGTCCTGCCGGTCCGGGACCGCCTGGCCGCCGCGGTGGTGTGGTTCGATCGGAACGTCGTCGACGGCGTGGTGAACGGGACGGCCAGACTCACCAAAGACCTGGCCTTCGGGACGGACGAGTTCGACAGAACCGTCGTCGACGGGGCGGTGAACGGGGTTGCGCAGGCGGCTGGGTTCACCGGGGGGCTGCTCCGGTACCTGCAATCGGGCAACGTCCAGCGCTACGCGGCGTTCCTGTTCGTCGGCGTGGTGGTACTGGCCATCGTGATCACCAGGGTTTGAGGCACGGGAAGAAGGAGAGCGGATGAACAGCGGGTGGGAGGACTGGGCCATCTCGATCGCCACGTTCCTGCCCCTGGTGGGGGCGCTCGTCATCGCGTTTACGCCGAGGGAGCGGGACCGGCTGGTCCGCTCCCTCGGCGTGCTGTTCACGGCGGCCGCGCTGATCGTCGGCGTGGTCATGGCCATCGGGTTCGACTACGGCGCCGGCCATGGTCTCCAGTTCGAGGTCAGCACGCGCTGGATCCCGGTCATCGGAGCCCGGTACCACGTGGGGATCGACGGCATCAGTCTGCCCCTGTATGTGTTGACCCTCGCTCTGTCGTTCCTGTGCGCGATCTACAGCTACCGGTTCGTCCCCAGCCCCGGGCGCACGAAGTCCTTCCTTGCGCTGCAACTCTTGCTGGAGACCGGCATGGCGGGCACGTTCATCGCGTTCGACCTCATCCTGTTCTTCGTCTTCTGGGAGCTCGTCCTGGTCCCCATGTACTTCCTCATCGGGATCTGGGGGAGCGCGAACCGCGAGTACGCGGCGATCAAGTTCTTCCTCTACACGTTGTTCGGAAGCGTGTTCATGCTGCTGGCGTTCCTGGGCATGTACTTCCGGTCGAACGTGAACGGTGCGCACACGTTCGACATCGTCCAGCTCCAGCAGTTCGCCGCCTCGGGCGGGTTCAGCAAGGCGTTCCAGCTTGTTGCGTTCGTCGGGGTCTTCCTCGGATTCGCCATCAAGGTGCCGATGTGGCCCTTCCACACTTGGCTCCCCGACGCCCATACCGAGGCCCCGACCGTCGGCTCGGTCCTCTTGGCGGGGATCCTGCTGAAGATGGGCACGTACGGGTTCATCCGGATCGCGCTCCCCGTCCTTCCCCACGCCGCGCGGGAGTGGGCGCCGTGGATCGGCGGCTTGGCGGCCATCGCCATCGTCTACGCCGCGCTGGCCTGCCTGGCTCAGCGTGACCTGAAACGGCTGATCGCGTTCTCCTCGGTTGGCCACATGGGCTTCGTCATGCTGGCCATCGCCACCCTCACACCGATCGGGATCAACGCGGCCATCTTCGGGATGGTGGCGCACGGCGTGATCACCGGCATGCTGTTCTTCTGCGTGGGCTCCATCTACGACCGGTACCACACCCGCGAGATCGCCGAACTGGGCGGGGGCCTCATGCAGAAGCTCCCGTACCTGGGCGGCGTATTCGCCTTCGTTGCCATCGCCTCCCTTGGCCTGCCGGGGCTGGCCGGGTTCTGGGGGGAGGTCATGGCGTTGCTCTCGTCGTACCAACCCGCGCAGACCCTCAATACGACCCTGTTCCGGGCGTTCATGGTGGCCGGGGGGGTCGGCACGATCCTGACGGCGGGGTACTTCCTGTGGATGCTGCAGCGCGTCAACATGGGCACCCTGCCGGAACGATGGCGGGAATCCGCCCTGCCCGACATCGTGACCGTGGAGTGGGTGTCGTGGCTGCCGCTCCTTCTGGCCATCGTGGCCCTCGGTGTCTTCCCCAGGCTGATCCTCGGCGTGACCGACGGCGCGGTCTCCGGACTCATGCGACTCTTCGGCGGATAGCGCCAGCGGAGGCGAGCCTGGCCTATGCGCATCGACTACCACGCGATCCTCCCGGAGCTCATTCTGTCCGGCACGATCCTGCTCGTCCTGGTGGCGGACTCCTTCGCCCGGCCACGCCGGAAATGGGTGGCTATGCCGGTCTCGTTCCTGGGGATCCTGGCGGCACTGATCGCCGCGCTGACCCTGATCGGTTCGAACCGCACCACGTTCAACGGCATGTTCGTGGTGGACAACTTCGCCTTGCTGTTCAAGGTCTTCTTCCTGTCCGTCGCATTGCTCGTGCTGCTGGTCTCGCTCCGCTACTTCAGCGACGGACGCTGGTACCAGGGGGAGTACTACTTCCTCCTGCTGACGTCCTTCCTTGGCTGCATCCTCATGCCTTCCTCGCGGGACCTGCTGATGCTGTTCATCTCGCTCGAGCTCGTCTCGGCGCCTGGCTTCCTGATCGTGGCGTTTCGGAAGTCGGACCCTCGCTCGAACGAGGCCGGGATCAAGTTCTTCCTGTTCGGTGTGCTGTCCTCGGCCGTGATGCTGTACGGCATGAGCCTGATCTACGGGGTGACCGGGCACACCAACCTGACGGAGATCGGGCGATCGCTGTCGGGGACCCTCCCGCAGGGACAAGAGACCCTGGTGCTGGCGGCCATCCTGTTCATCGTGGCCGGGTTCGCCTTCAAGGTCTCGGCGTTCCCCTTCCAGTTCTGGGCGCCCGACACGTACGAGGGGGCTCCCGTCCCGGTAGCGGCGTTCCTGGCAACGGCGTCGAAGGCAGCCGGGTTCGCCGGCCTCCTCCAGCTGATGTTCGTGGCCTTCGCCGCAACGGCAGAGTTCTGGACGCCGATCTTCGCTGCACTGTCGGTGTTCACGATGACCGTGGGGAACCTGGTGGCCCTCCAACAGCGGCAGATCGTGCGGCTGCTGGCGTATTCCAGCATTGCCCAAGCCGGCTACATGCTGCTCCCGTTCGCGCTGGTCTCGGGGGATCAGGCCGTCAACGAGGCTGCCTTCGCCGCCGCGACCACGTACATCCTGATCTACGCCGTCATGACCCTGGGGGCCTTCGCCGTGGTCATCGCGATGACCAGGGAGTCCCCGAGCTTGCTGATCTCGGACTTCGCGGGCTTGGTCCGCCGGTCCCCCGTGCTCGGCATCGGGATGATCGTGTTCATGGTCTCGCTCGGCGGCGTCCCGCCAACCGGCGGCTTCTGGGCCAAGTTCTTCGTCTTCACCGCCGCGATCAGCCGCGGCGGCCTCGGACCGTGGCTGGCCGGGATCATGGTCCTGAACTCGGTGGTCAGCCTGTACTACTACCTCCGCGTCGCCCGGGAGGTGGTGTTCGTAGAGCCCCGCGTGGAGCGGCCACCGGCCTCCCCGGCTCTCGTCACGGGGGTGGCGGCCCTGGCGACCTTCGCCATCCTGGCCATCGGGATCTACCCCGAGCTCCTGGCGCACTTCCCGCCGCTGTCCACCCTGGCGGGCCCATAGCCCACCACGTTCGTCCGAACCGGACGTAAGCTCGTGACGAAGGACCGAAAGGGGTCACCGTCGAGACAAAGGAGCGTGACGTACAGGTGATCGGGATCAACCGGGCCAAGACCTGGATCCTCATCGCCGCGCTGGGCGGCCTGTTCGTGCTCATCGGCTACGCGTTCTTCGGCTCGGCGGGCGGATGGACCTTCTTGCTCATCGGGCTGGCCATCAACTTCGCCCTCTACTGGTTCTCGGACCGGATCGCCATCGCCACGACCCGATCGCAGCCGGTCACGGAGCAGGAGTACCCGCGCCTGTACGCGATCGTGCGGGAGCTGACCCAGCTCGAGGGCATACCCATGCCCAAGGTCTACGTCTCGGACATGCTCCAGCCGAACGCCTTCGCCACCGGTCGGAATCCCGAGCACGCCTCGGTGGCCGTGACGAAGGGGATCCTCCAGATCCTGGACGAGCATGAGCTTCGAGGGGTCCTGGCCCACGAGCTGTCGCACGTGAAGAACCGGGACATCTTGATCAACTCCATCGCGGCCGGCATCGGGATGGCCATCACCCTCCTGGCCCGGTTCGCCTTCTTCTTCGGCGGCAGCGACGAGCGGAACAACCCGCTCGGGCCGTTCGCCTTCCTCATCGCGTGGATCCTCGCGCCGATCGCCGCCGCCATCATCCAGCTGGCAGTGTCGCGGTCGCGCGAGTATCAGGCGGACGAGTCCGGGGCACTCCTGTCCCGTGACCCGGAGGCGTTGGCCCAGGCGCTCCGCAAGCTCGACACCGCCTCCAAGCAGGTGCCCGCGCCCGCCACGGTGAGCCCGGCCGAGGCCCATCTATTCATCGTGAACCCGTTCCAGGGCCGCGGTGCGGGAAGATCGCTGGCCAATCTGTTCTCCACCCACCCGCCGACAGAGGCGCGGATCGCCAGGCTGGAGGAGATCCGCAGGAACCTGAACCTGGCCTAGCCGCTCAGGCCAGCAGGGCAGCGAGGTCGGGGATCAGCGTGTGGCCGTCCGTCGAGACCCCGTCGCCGAGCGACGCGTCTCGCTGGATGAGGTAGGTCCGCATGCCGAGGACGGCCGCTCCGTCGCAGTAGACGGATTGGTCGTCCACGAACGCGGCGCCGGCCGGCTCGGCTCCCAGTCGATCGAGGGCGGCGCGGTAGATGGCGGCGTCCGGCTTGGCCGCGCCGACCTCGAAGGAGAGCACCACCGCGTCCATCTCCCGCTCCAGGCCGAGGTCGTCCACGACCGGGCGGGTGGAGCGGGAGCAATTGCTGACCAGTGCGGTTCGCACACCCCGAGCACGGAGGGCGCGAAGGACCGGGATTGAGTCGTCGTACAGGTGGATCCGGGTGAGGAGCGAGCTCCGCTCGAGCTCGAGGAGCTCGCCCACCAGACCGGGCTCCGGGTCGAGTCCGCAGGCCTCCAGGACGCTTGCCATGTCCTCTTCGGCACCGGCGAAGGATCCGACGCCGCGTGAGGGCCTCGTGCTGTCGAATGCCGATTGGAGGGCGGCGCTCGAGATGCCGATCCGCGCCGCCATGGTGTCCCGCAGGCCCGGCCACTCGCCCCATACGAGCGTGTCGTAGAGGTCGATGAGCAGGGCGTGCGGGAGTTCGTTCGATCCCATGACCATCAGGCTACCGCGCCCTCACGCTCCGGCCCGCCGGGCTCGGCTACTTCGTGAGCTCGCCGCAGAACTCGGTGAAGCCGTCGACGTACCGCTGGACGTCGTCCTCGTCGTGCTGCACCGAGACCGTCCATTGTTCCTCGTCGCCGGGGGTCATGAAGATGCCGCGGTTGATCATCCAGGAGAACGATGCGTAGAAGAGCTCCGGGATCGTCTCCAGGAAGTCCCGGTAGTTTTCGAGCGGCTCCATGCGGTAGGACACGCAGCCCTTGGCCCCCAGGTCGACCGTGTGGGCCGGAATGCCGGTGTCGTCGATGGCGCCCTGGCATCCCTCCGCCAGCATGGTCCCCAGCTTGCCGATGTCGTCGTAGGCGTCCTTCGTCAGGACCTCCGTGAGGGCGGCGAGTCCGGCGGCCACCGACAGGGGGTTGCCGTTGAACGTCCCCTGCACCGCAACGCCCTTGGCCACGGAGTCCATGATCCGCGCTTCACCGCCGAACGCCCCGATGGTCGCACCGCCTCCGATGGCCTTGGCGAACGCCGCCAAGTGGGGCCGGACCCCGAACCGCTCCGTGGCGCCGCCATAGGCGATCGTGCCGCCGCACTTCACCTCGTCGAAGATCAACACGACCCCATGTGCGTCACAGAGGTCTCGGAGGGCCTGGAGGTATCCGGGCTGCGGCACGACGATGCCGATGTTCATCATCACCGGCTCTAGGATCAACGCTGCGATCTCGTTCCCGTGCTCCCGGAAGAGTTCCTCCACCGCCTTCGCATCGTTGAAAGGGACGATGATCGTGTCGTGCCACATGGAACGGGGCACCCCCTTCGACGTCGGCTGCGTCGTGTAGGCCGAGCCCGCCGTGTCGGCCGACTCGCCCCTCACGTTGAACCGCATGTCGAGGACGTCTGACTCGGGTACCACCGAGAACAGCACCGCGTCGTGGTGGCCGTGATAAGAGCCCTCCATCTTCACGATACGGTCCCGGCCGGCTGCGGCCCGGGCTACCCGCAGGGCGTCCATGGTGGCTTCGGTGCCGGAGTTGACGAACCGAACCTGCTCCAGCTGGAACCGTTCGCAGACCGCCTCGGCCAAAGCCACGGTCGGTTCGGTCGTCACGGCGAAATGGATCCCCTGATCGGCGACCTTGCGGATGGCCTCCACGATCTTGGGATGGGCGTGGCCCACCACGTTCACCCCGAAGCCGCCGTGGAAATCGATGTACTCGGTCCCGTCCACGTCCCATACCTTCGAGCCCTTCCCCCGGTCCAGGTACACGGGGTAGGGGTCGTTGGCCTGGAAGTTCGAGGCCACTCCCTTGGGCAAGCTCCGCACCGCGCGCTTGTGCAGCTTCGCGGACGCCGAGGTGCGCTCCAGCAGCCGCCGCTCCTCGCGTTCGCCGATCTCCCCAGCCCGGGCCTTCAGCCGTTCGACATCCACGCGTCCACCTCCTGAGCCGGCCAGCCTACCGAAACGCCCCTATGGGCGGAAGTTCACGAACTGGAGCGGGATCTCGAAGTCATGGTCCCGCACCGCTCGCATGACCTCCTGGAGATCGTCCTTCTTCTTGCCGGAGATACGGATCTGGTCGCCCTGGATCTGGCTCTGGACCTTCACACCCGCGCCCTTGACGAACCGAACGATCTCCTTGGCCTTCTCGTCCGTGATGCCCACGTTCACGTGGACGCTCTGCTTGTAGGTTCCCTTCGCCGCGGGTTGAACCGACCCCTTCTTCAAAGCCTTGATCGGCACCTCTCGCCGGACCGCCTTTTCCTTCAGGACCTCGACGGCGGCCTTCAACCGGTCTTCGGTGGAGGAACGGACCTCGATGAGCGTGTCGTCGCGGTCGATGGTCGTGCCGGTGTTCTTGAAGTCGAATCGCTGCTGGATCTCCCTGCGAGCCTGGTCCACGGCGTTGCCTACCTCGGGCATCGAGACCTGGGAGACGATGTCGAACGAGAAGTCCTTCGCCATGATGTGTCATCTTAAAGTGCATGGGCGGCACGCGCCGCCGATCAAGGAGGCCGAGGGGTGCCGGGGCGCTGGACCTATGACCTGCTGTATCGGATCGGCGCCGCCAGGTGGGGGCGGGGCTGGGACCGGGGGGTCGGGCCGGAGCTCGTGGATCTGGTCGAGTCGGGGCGACTCACCCCTTCGATGTTGCCCCCCGGGCGAGCCGTGGACCTGGGTTGTGGGAGCGGAGCGAACGTCCTGTTCCTCGCCGAGCACGGCTTCGACGCGGTGGGGGTGGACTTCTCCCCGGTAGCTGTCGAGCAGGCCGAGCGCGCGGCGCGCGAAAGCGGCGTGGCCGATCGCGCGAGGTTCGTGGTGGGCGATGTGAGCGCTGAGCGCATCTCAGGCGCAGAGGGACCCTTCGAACTGGTGGTCGCCTACAACACCCTCCAAGACCTCAGGAAGCAAGATCGGCCGGCAATGGCCGCGACGATTCGGCGACTCAGCAGGCCTGGGTCGGCGGTGGTCCTGTGGTGCTACTACGCCACCCTGCGAGATCTGCCCCTCGTTAGCTACCGAGGACCCTCGCGCCTCGCGCCGTTCGTGGTCATCCCGGGGGAGGAGACAGAGCTATTCGGGAGCGAGTTCGACATCGAGCGCCTGGACAACCCAGGTCCAGACACCGGCACAGCCTGTTTCCTGTTGACGCGCCGTCCTTAGGGGATGCCGGAGCCTCCCGAGCTGAAGACACCACTTGGCCCGAACAGCGTTTCCGCGATCTTGAGGACCCCCGGCGCGATCAGAACCACGAAGAGGGCTGGCATGATGCAGAGGAGCATCGGGAACAGCAGCTTGACCGGGACCTTGATGGCCTTCTCCTCCGCCCGCTGTCGCCGCTGCGTCCGTAGCTCTCGCGACTGGGCACGGAGGACGCTTGCGACACTCACTCCGAAGACATCGGCCTGAATCATCGCAAGCACGAATCCCTTGAGCTCATCCACATTCGTCCGCTCTGACAGGTGCCGAAAGGCATCGACTCGCGACACGCCCAGCTGCATCTCATGGAGCATCCATCCGATCTCCTGGGCCAGTGGTCCTGTCGTGTGCCGGCGGACGTGGAGCAAGGCCGCATCGAAGCCCAGTCCGGCCTCAACGCTGATGGTAAGCAGGTCCATCGTGTCGGGGAGCGCCCGGCGGATGGCTTCCTGGCGGCGGGTGACGGCTTGTCCCAAGGCGGCGCCAGGAATCGTGAAGAGGGTGAAGGCCAACAGAGGTGTCCAGAAGATCCCCAGGATATTCGGCCCTCCCACCACGCCGACGAAGTAGCCCAAGGCCGCGCCGGCTATCAGGCCCAGGCCCTTGAATGCCAGGACGCGCTCCGGCGTCCAGCTCGGAGGGCTCCCGGCCAGAACCAACTTCATCGTGATCCGGTCTCGGGCCCCAGCCGGCGCAAGGTGGCCGGCCATCCTCGCAAGCGCGGAGACGAGCGGGTCCATGACGCGCTCCACAAAGGGCCGTTGGAGCGTGTGCTGCCTGATACTGACACCGGCGTGCCTGAGCTCCGTCTCCAAGACCTCGACCGGCCTGCGGGACTGCGCCGAGACGCGAAGGGTGACGGCTGCTGCTACAACCGCGGCGAACGTTGCGACCACACCGAAGGCGAGGTACAGGCTAGACATCGAGCTTCACGATCCTCCTCATCCACAGGTAACCGAGGCCCATCAGGAGACCTGATCCGATCAACAGGATCAGGCCGATGGTCTTGTCGAACAGTGTTTGGATGTAGCTGGGAACGACAAGGAAGATGTACGTGGCGAGCAGGATCGGCAGCACCGTGAGGATGGTCACCGAAATCCGGCCCTCGCCCGAAAGAACCCGGACTTGGCGGCGAAGCGTCGCACGTTCCCGGATCGTCCCTGCCACCGTTTCGAGGAGTTCGGCGAGATTGCCGCCCACTTGGCGCTGGATGTTGATGGCCATGATCGCCCATTCGAAGTCATCGCTCCCGATGCGTCCGGCCATCGCGCCCAAGGCCTCCTGCACCGGACGACCGAGTCGGATCTCGGTAACGGCCCGGTTGAACTCGTGGGCGGACGGGTCCCCGACCTCCTTGGTCACCATGTCGAGCGCCTGCATGAAGCTGTGCCCGGCCCTGAGTGAGCTCGCGATCACCATGAGGACGTCGGGAAGCTGGGCTTGGAGCTGGCGCGTGCGCTTCTGAGCGGCGGCGGCGAGCAGCACCCAGGGGAGGAGTGCACCAACGGCCCCCAGAAAGAGAGCTCCCGGAAGAGCCCGGGACAGAATTCCGCCGATCACTCCGCCGGCCACGATTCCGGTCACGCCGCTGAGGGCCATCGCGGTAAGGAACTCGCCGGGCCGCATCGCGAGTGCAGCTCGTTCGAGTCGTGCATCCAGTGCGGCTGCGAGCCCCGTGTATTGGGCCACGCGGCCTGCTGCGCCCACAACCGTCTGAGGGATCCACGCGGTGAGTGGGTTCCGCTCGGGCTTCGCCTTGGTTCTGGATCGGGGGGGAGGAGGCACGGGGATCTGCTGTGCCAGTTGGCGTTCTCGGCGGCCGCTGACATGGAGGCCCATGAGGAGTGAGATGAGGCTGAAGGCGGCCACGAAGGTGAGTCCCACTGTTGTCGCGACACCTACCGGGCTACTGAAGAAGCGAGCCAGTGCCGTCGGCGGGCCGGGCGCGTGCACGGTGGGGAGGGGAGGAGGTGCGAGGAATCCCGCGCTCGCCTCGCCGACCGAGAGCTGGATCGTGACGGTTGCTTGGGTACCGAAGGGCGCCTTCGACCGGTACGTGATCAGATACTGCTGCGAAAGCTGGCGGGCCAACGAGCGATACGCCGCCCCCACATCGTCCGGCGAAGCCGAGGCGTACGAGCCGGAGGTCAGCCGAGCGAGCTGTTGGAGGATGGCGGTGTCGACGTTTGCACCTTCCAGGCCCACCGAGAAGACCGTCATGTTCGCGTCGCGCGAGGTGGCCACAGCCGTCTCGAGATCGACGGAACCGCTTGTGTTGCGACCGTCGGTCAGCAGAATGAGGTTCCGTTGTGCGGTTCCTGTGAACATGGTGGTGGCCGCCGCGACCGCATCGTAGAGCGCCGTCCCCAAACCCGTCCCGGGGATGGTGGCGAGCGATTCAAGTACCGCCCCGTGGTCGGACGTCATCGCATCGATGACCTGCGGCTGGTCCGCGAAGGTGAGGAGCCCTACCTGCACTCCCTCGGGGACCCGAGACACGAACTCGCGCGCGGCAGCGAAAGCGGTCTGCAGGGGTGTCCCCGCCATGCTGTTCGATGTATCGATGGCCAAGACGACCTGGACACCTCGGTTCGAGGCGAGCGGTCGGACGGAGGTCACGGCTACGGGGACGCCGTCCTCGAGCACCCGCACGTCCCCGGTAGCGACTCCGGCGGACCCCTCGACCGAGACTGTGATCCCCACGGACGGGAACTCACCAGTTTCGACGCCCCGGATTCGCACGGCTAGATCGGCCAGCGCCGGCTGCGCGAATGCAGCGGTAAGGCCCAGGCCAAAGGCAACGATGAGGAGCCGGCGGCTCACCAGGGTTCTCTCCCGGGTGCCGGCAAGAAGATCTCGGATCGAAGGCTGATGTTTCGATCGGCCAGCCGCTCGAGGAAATTCGGGCGCAGACCCGTCGCCCGAAGTTGGCCGAGGACCCGGCCCCGTTCGTCGACGCCGGGTGAGTAGTCGAAGAGGAACAGGTCCTGAAGGGTGATCACGTCACCCTCCATGCCGACGACCTCGGTCACCTGGGTCACCCGGCGGCTGCCGTCCTGGAGCCGGGCGACGTGCACGATGAGGTGGATGGCGGACGCGATCTGCTCGCGAACAGCCCGGATGGTGAGGTCCATCCCTGCCATGAGCACCATCGTTTCCAGACGGGAAAGCACGTCGCGAGGAGAATTCGCGTGGATCGTCGAGATGGATCCGTCGTGGCCGGTGTTCATGGCCTGAAGCATGTCCAACGCTTCACCACCCCGGACTTCCCCGACGACGATGCGATCCGGTCGCATCCGGAGCGCGTTTCGCACGAGGTCGCGGATCGTGACCTCGCCCCGCTGCTCGATGTTCGGCGGCCGATACTCCAGTGACACGATATGAGGCTGCTGGAGGCGAAGCTCGGCGGAGTCCTCGATCGTGATGATCCGCTCGTCTTCGGGGAGGAACGAGGACAGTACATTCAGGGTGGTGGTCTTCCCGGCGCCCGTCCCCCCGGACACCAGCATGTTGATCCGACCGAGGACGCAGGCCCCAAGCATTTCCACCAGGACTGGTGTCACCGTGCCGAACTGCACGAGGTCCTGCGAGGTGTACGGATCGGCCGAGAACTTCCGGATGGTCAGCGCCGAGCCGTGGATGGCGAGCGGGGGGATGATGGCGTTCACCCGCGAGCCGTCCGGTAGGCGTGCGTCCACGTATGGCGAGGAATCGTCGACGCGACGCCCCACCTTGCTCACGATCTTGTCGATCGTCCGCCGAAGCTGCTCCTCGTTCAGGAAGTTCGCTCCCGCCTCGTACAGCTTGCCCGCGCGCTCCACGTAGATGGCGCCGGCGCCGTTCACCATGATCTCTGTGACGTCTGGGTCCCGTATGAACGGTTCGATGGGTCCGAGGCCGAGGATGTTGTCACCGATCTGCTGGATGACGAGGGCCTTCTCCTGCACCGAGAGCGGGATCCGCTCTTCGTCGAGGAGTTCCCGGAGGCGTCCGTGGACGAGCTCCTGGAGATCCTTATCGGACAGGGTGGCGTCGTACAACTTCGGCCCCAAGGATTCGACGAGCTGCCCTTGGACCCTGTTGCGGACCTCGGCCGTCCGATCTGGACGATCGATCTTCGACAACCGTTCAGCCAATGACATCTCCCTCTACCTCCTCCACCGACGCTTCCGCGCCGGGGCAGCGAAGGCGAGGGAAGCCGGTCGGGACTGGGCAAGGATCCCGTCTGCTAAGGCCATGATGCTCCTCGCCACCGGCGATCGCGGCTGTTCGAGCAGCAGCAGCCGGGATCGGTTGATCGACTTGGCCACGAGGACGCTGGACGGGATCCTGGCACTGGCCTTCATCCCCAGGACCCGCTCGATGTTCTCGGGAGTGAGGTCCACCTTGCTGTCGGCTCGATTCAGCACCATCCGCAACTGCTCCCGCGGGATGCCCAGATTCTCGAGCGTCTGCATCCCGAGCGAGAGATGCCGGACGCCGATCACGTCCAGGCCCGTCACCAGGTAGATCACATCGGAGAGCTCCAGCGCGCCCAGCACGTGATCGGAATAGGCGGAGGTTGCGTCCACGATCGTCACGGGGAACGCGGACCGCAGAAATCGAAGCACGGTCCCTATGGGCTCGCTACCCATGGACTCCGCCCCGGGGTCAGGAGGCGAACCGAACCCCATGACTCCGCCGGCGAGCGGAGTTCCCAGCGCCTGCACGGCGTCGCGGTCCGATCCTTCCTCCAGTGTCAAGAGGTCGCTGAGCGGTCGCTTCGATTCGGCGCCGAAATACGCGAAGACGTCTCCAAGACGCAGGTCCAAGTCGAGGAGAGCCACACGCTCGTTCGTACGCGACGCGAGTGCGGCGGCGAGGTTACACGCCAGAAACGTCTTGCCGGTGCCGCCCTTGGTGGAGAACAGCGAGATGACCCGGCCCCGTCGCTCCCCCCCGCCGCTCGAACCGTCCCCGTTCCCCGAGCGGAGGCCCCCGGTCCATTCGAGGGCCCGCTCCAGAGCGTCGCGGAGTTCGTCGCTCCCGCGTGAGAGATCGACGACATCGCGGACGCCGGCTCGGATCAGGCCTGGAAGCGTGCCGTTCGTGACATAGTCTCGGACCACCACGACGGCAGTTGTGGGGGAACGGTGGGCGACGAACTGCGCCACCCCGGTTGCATCGTCTTCCTTCACGATGGGCGAGAGGACGACGAGATCGAAGGGCTCCGCCGTAGCGAGCAAGGCGCTTTCAGCTCCGCTCACCGTCGGGATCCACTCGATAGCATCCGGCAGCGACGACAGTGCCCTGGCCACCTGAGGCCGGAACGTGGGGGGCCCCCCGACGGCGATCACACGTCGAGCGCTCATCGAGCCTCGACCGAGACGACGGGCGGCACCATGACGCCCGGCTGGTTCGGAGGCAGGAGTGTCAACCAGACATGTCCCTGTTCCTGCGTGTAGATCACCAGCTCGGCATCATGAGGATCGAGGGCCAAGGTGACCGTTTCAGTATTGACCGACAGGACCAATGCGTCCGGCACCAAGATCCTTGTGATCTGCCCCCCATTGGGTCGAGTGAACGTGCCGTAGATGGTCACGTGGTCGCTCTGTTGGAGAACTCCAGCGACGGTACGTTGTGACTCCAGGCTCAACGCGAGGGCCTGTCCCCCATCGGGGATCCCGAGGAGCCCGCCGGCGGCCTGAAGCTTGCCCTGGAGGCGAGCAGCCGAGATCTGTTCGCCGGCCAGCACCGGGTAGGCCGTTCGTTGGCCGCGCAGCTGGAAGACGTCGGTCACTGCGCCCTGCACCAGATCATCGCTGGACACCGACTTCGTGGTGAATGCCTGCTCATCGATCAGCGGGTCGAGGTCGGTGCTCGCCGGGATGTCCTGCGTCGACACCACGACGGAAACCGTGGCGCCGCCAGTCTCTGCATGCTGCCTCACGTTCGTGACGTACAAGAAGACTGCGCCCGCAGCTGCCGCGGCGAGCAGCACCGTTCCCACCAGGGCCACGCTTCCTCGCTTCATCGCTCTACTCCTTTCCGTCTGTCGTCACCCGGTCAGCGCAACCGCGATGACGTTGCCGAACGTGCCTCCGCCGCCCGGTTCGAGGCCGTTCGTCGTGAATCCCTCCCACTGGGAGACTAGGCACCTGGAGTTGGAATCAGCCAGGTATGGCGCACAGAACGCGACGCTTGTGGGGCTGCAGGAACGCCACGTGCCATTACCGGAACCCCTGCAGAGATCGATCAGCTTGAGCCACGCGAATCCAACGATGTAGTACTTGTCCGGCGCGCTGCAGCTGGGCGCGGGGCAGAGACTCCCGCTGCTGTCGATCTGCTTGCTGGGGTCGTTCACTGGGAATGCGTAGGGTTTGCCCGTGGCGATGGCATTCTGGATGTCGTTGTCGAGCGCCCCGCCGAAGAATCCGGAGTCTCGACAGGCATACGTTGGGGGTGGGTTGTTCATGACAAGCGGATTCGGGTAGCCGAACTCGAGCCAATCTCGGTACGAGGACTGACCGGCGTTGGAGCAGTGGGTTGTGGGTGAGACGTTCCACTGATCCAGGTTCATGAGGCCCCAAGCGGCGTTGCCGAGCTGGCCGTTGTCCCACCAGAACGCGCACTTGCTGACCCCAACGATGAGGCCTGGTCCGTCCGGGATGTTGCAACTACTGAGACGGTTCATGTTCAACATCAGGGGCGAGACATTGTTCGCGCCGCCGGCCTTGCCCCAGGTCGCGGTCGCGGTGGCCGAGGCGATCCTGGGTGAGCTCACTCCCACGACCTGTGAGAAGAAGAGCTGCTGCACGCCCTTGTAGTGCACGGTGACCTTGCCGCCAGCTGGGATGCAACTGGGTGTGTACACGGGATCCGACACGCGCTGCGCATCCCCCACGTTCTCCGTCGCCAAGGTGTCCGCCTGGGTGTCGGCATTGACCAGGCCCTCACCCTTCGCGCAGGAGAGTGCAGCGGCCAACGCCGCTGCGTCATTCGCGTTCCGCATGGCCCGGTGCTTCAGGAACAGGAAGCCGCCGTCAACGGACAGGGATAGCATGCCCAGGAGGGCGACGAGAAGGATCGCGACGATGACCGCGTTGGCACCGCGTTCCTCCCGAAGCCGGACCATCATTCGCATCGGAACACCCCCTTGATGGTCACGTCCCTACTGAGGTCTGGAAGGAGCGGGATCTGGATGGGGATGCTCTGGAGCCAACTCACGGTGACAGGCTTGCCTGGGTTCACTCCGCAATCGATGCTCGTACTACCCGCGATGGTCGCGGCCGGTGTTCCCGGCCCGATGGGGTAGCCGACGGCGGCCAGATTGACCCGGTCCGAGATCAGAGTGGCGGTGCAGGTACCGGCATCGGGCTGGCAATGGACGGCCGCATACCGAGCGCCTTCGCGCGCGGCCGAAATGTAGGTCACGAATCGGCTGAAGGCGAGGCCGAATGCCGTGATCCCGAACAGGATCACGATGAGGAGAGGGAGCAGCATGGCGAACTCCACCGCCACGGCGCCTTCCTCGCATCGGCGCGTCCGTATCAGACAAGAAGGCCTTTTCATTCCCAACTCCGTGCTCGAACTTCGTTCGACGTTTTTGGCGGAGGACCGTCACCGGCCGCTCGCTCCTTGGTGAGCGAGCGGCCGGTGAGGCCGCTTGCGCCACTAACAGGTGCCGGACGGCGCGCCGCTCACGCAGTCAGCCGTGTCCGAGAGCCTGTTGTTGATGGCGTTCCCGAGCGCGAACGCGCCAACCACGAGCACGATGGCGATCAGCGAGACGAGCAGCGCGTACTCGGCTGCGACGCCGCCGCGCTCGCTCCCGGCCAGGTCCACCAGGCGATCGTGGAGGCGGACCCTGAAGTCGCCCCACCCGACCTTGGCGCTCACGTACGAACGAAGGAGCATTCGGTTGTCACCTCCTCCCCGACATGAGGTGGCCAGGAATCGGCCGGCGGAGGTCGTGATGCACCGGTCTCCGCTCTTCGATGTCCGAGCCACGCGACGGTCCATACCCGGACGACGTTAGGGGGAGGCGATGCGGAGGTTCCATCGGGACTTACTTCCAGGCGAGCCTACGCACTTCTACGTAGACAACCGAAGTGAAACTGAGCGCACCTAAGGAAGAGCGGACGCGTTGGGAAGGCGGAGGACGCCCGCGAGGCCGTTCGGGCCAGGAAGCAACCCCGCCTGCACTGCCGCGGTGACCGCCGCCATGCGGCCGTTCGCTCCGAGCTTCCGATAGATGTTGTTCAGGTGGGTAGTCACCGTGCGCTCGGCCACGCCGAGTCGCCGGCCCATCTCTCGCGCCGTGAGGCCCTCTGCGGCGACGGCGAGGATCTGTACTTCTCGTGTGGTGAGAAGGGATGCCGTGCTCCGATGCCTGTCGAAGCCCTCGACGATGGTGCCCAGCGCGCCGCGAGGAAGTCCCTCGAGGACGATCTCACCGTAGGCTGCCCTCCGGATGGCCTCGACGAATCGCTCGGGCGGGGAGTCCTTGTGGATGAACCCATCGGCCCCAACGAACAGCGCCCGAGAGATGGCCACCCTATCCACATCGGTTCCCGTGACCAGGACGACGACTTGAGGGAACTCCTCCCGGATCGCACGGACCAGCCACAGCGCGTCGAATTCCCCGATGAGCTCCAACCCGGCCAGCACAACGAGCTTTCCTCGAGAGCGGAGCCGCCTGATCGCTTGGAGCCCATGGACCGCGTCGCCGGTCTCTGCCAAGACTTGCAGGCCGGACGCCGAAGAGATCAGCAGATCGAGGCCCGCCCGCACAACGTTGAACGGTTCTACGAGTACGACGCCGACCGTGCTTGAGGAATTCGGGGAAGCTGACTGCGCCCGCATCCTACCCCCTGTGGAAGACCGTCCATTGCTCCTGCTATTTGCCGTAGGCCGTTTGGCGGCCACCGTAGGGGGGAGCGGACTACGGATGCAATAGGCCTTCCGTCCAATGGTTTACGTAGAGAGAGTTACGTATGTGGCCCGTCGCGCCTGGGACGGGCCCAGGACCTCTTCCTGAGGGGCGATAGGCTCCAGCCGTGTGGCACCGGAAGCCGGTCGGATGGGACGCTGTGTTGTACGCCTCGGGGGCGGCCGTCGCCGGGTTCGCAGCCCTCGCCGACCACATCCCGCTCCAGCGCGATTGGGGGCGGATCGCCTTCCTGCCCTACGTGGTGGGCGCGCTGGCGGCGGTCGCCCTGGCCCGGGTCGGCGCGCGGGTGCCATCCCGCGCCCGTATGGCTCTTTCGGTCTTCGTGCTCGTGGGCGCGGCGTTCCTCCCGATGGCACTCGAGGTGTGGTGGCGCGCTCGCGACGGCTACGTCGGTCACGTCCAGTCCGAGACGCTGGTGACCGAGGAGTCCGCCAGAGCCCTGCTCGCCGGCCAGGATCCATACGCCGCGTCCTTCGCTTCCAGTCCGCTCGGTTCCTGGCCGGCCGGGACGGCGGACCACGTTCCCTATCTCCCGGGGATGTTCGCGTTCGGCGCACCGCGGGTCGTGCTGGACGATGCTTGGATCGCGGACGCTCGTCTCGCGTTCGCGGTCGCGTCGCTCGCGTCGCTTGGGTTCGCCGTGTGGTTGGCGCGGCGGCGGCCCGAGCGAGGGCTCACGGCGCTCCTCGTCGTGCTCGCACTCCCGACCGGAGCCCGATACATGGCCGGCGGCGGCGACGACGTGACGGTGCTCTCGATCATGCTGTTGTCCCTGGCCCTCCTGCACCGGAAGCGACCCGCGGCGGCCGGCCTCGCCGCTGGGGTGGCCGCCGCCATCAAGCAGATTGCTTGGCCCCTCCTCCCTTTCGTGATCATCGCGGCCCGCGACCGGGAGGGAAGGCGCGCGTCGGGGCGGACCCTTGCCGCGGCGTCGGCGGTGGTGCTCCCGCTGATCGCCCCGTTCCTCGTGTGGAACCCCAGGGCCTTCGTCCAGGACGTCGTGCTGTTCCCGCTCGGCCTGACCCGCCAACCCACCCTGGCTGCCAGCCCGACCCCGGGGAGCCTTCTGGCCGACGCCCTCTCCCTACCGAAAGGGGTCGTCGCCGGGGCCCTCCTCTTGATCGTGCTGCTCGTGGGGGCGTATCTGGCGTTCCTCAGGCCTCCGACGGACGCGCGGGGCGCCGCCGAGCGAGCCGCGCTCGTCATGGTCCTCGCGATCCTGCTGGCGACCGCCGGTCGGTTCGGCTACCTGCTGTATCCGATCGGCCTGTTCGCCTGGGCCCGGCTGGTCCTGGTGCGGGAGCGTCCGGAGCCAGTCCCGCTGAGCGCCGATACCCGGACGATAAGATGGAACTCCACCCGGGAGGGTGCCCGAGCGGCCAAAGGGAGCGGTCTGTAAAATCGCCGGCGTAGCCTACGGAGGTTCGAATCCTCCCCCTCCCACCACCACCACCGGCCCAACCGGAGAACGGATATCGTCACACCTTGCAATGACTCCCCGATGGCCCTACAACGTTGCGAATCGATCGGTGGCGCGGATCAACTCTCGCGTGAGCGCCGGGTCATCGCCGAGGTGACCTGCGTTCTCCACGATCACCAGCTCTGCTCGCGGCCACGCCCGGTTGAGCTCCCACGCATTGGCGATCGGAGCCTGGAGATCGAATCGGCCGTTCACCAGGATCCCGGGGATGTCGGCCAGGAGATGGGCGTTGCGGAGCAGGATCCCGTCCTCGAGGAAGGCATCGTGCCTGATGTAATGGGTCACGAGCCGCGCGAACGCCAGCGCGAAGTCGGGGTCGGCGTACCGCTCCGCGAGGCTCGTGGTCGGAGGCCACGCGGGCGTGGCGGACTCCCACGTGCACCAGGCGAGCGCGGCGCGTCGGCGAACGTCAGGGTCGGGATCGTGCAACATGCGGGAGTACGCCTCCACGATGTCTCCATCGCGCTCGGCGGCCGGCACGACCGCGCACAGGCGTTCCCACTGCTCGGGGAAGAGCACGGCCACGCCACCGCGGAAAAGCCAATCCGCCTCCACGCGCCGTCCCGTCGTGACACCCCACAGGATCATCTCCGTGACCCGATCGGGGTGCGCTTCGGCGTAAGCAAGGGCCAAGGTGCTGCCCCATGATCCGCCGAACAACAGCCAACGATCGAGGGCCAGGTGTTCACGAAGCAGTTCGATGTCCGCGATGAGGTTCTGGGTCGTGTTGCTGGTCAGATCGACGTCGGGCTCGCTGGCGTGGGGCGTGCTTCGCCCGCAGCCCCGCTGATCGAACAGCACGATGCGAAACGCGGTCGGGTCGAACAGCCTGCGGTCCCACGTCGTGGATCCCGAACCGGGGCCACCGTGGATCACGACAGCGGGCTTGCCGTGCGTATCGCCGCTCGTCTCCCAGTACATACGGTTGTCATCACCGACCTCCAGCATCCCGTGCTGGAACGGCTCGATCTCCGGATGCACCTCCGTCACCTCGCTTCAGAACTTCCCAAACAGCTTGCTCGCCGGATCGAAGAACCCGCCGGCCGGGCGGGCGTGGGCATGCCAGTGCTCGGGGATCCGCCGCATCGAGCCGTCCACCCAGTACCCCTCATCGCCGTATCGGATCGCGGCGACGCGCTCGAGGCGCTCGAGCAGCCGAGCCTCCACCTCCGGGTCGGGGTGCCCGTGGACCCGCCACACCACCATTGGGGTCGCGCACACCAGGCAGTCCGCAACCCAACACTCCTCGTCCTGGAAGTGCCGGGCCGTCACCTGCTCAGCCCGGCACAGCAGGCACTCGTCCTCACTCGCTGAGGAGCTGGTACTCAATGATGTCTCCGACCTCCACGCCAAGGCGTTCGAACGTTCCCCGGTTCATCTCGAGGGCGCCGACGTACGGTCCCGATGCCCGGTATACCGCGCACGGATCGGCGCGACAGGGCGGCATGTCGAGGATATCGATGATCCGCCCGTCGCCTCGCCAGAACAGGATCGACAGCGGGATCAGCGTGTCCTTCATCCAGAACGCGGCCGTGGTGTCCCCGTCGAACAGGAAGGCCATGCCACCGTCCTGCGGGAGGGTGCTTCGCCCCATCAACCCCCTCGCCTGGGCCTCCGGGGTGCGCGCCACCTGGAGGTTCTCGAGCTCGATCGTCCCGCCGGCCGTCCGGATCTGAACCACGATGCGGCTCCCCGCATTCCCGTGCACCGGCTCACCGCCGTTCGCGCAGGACGCCAGGGCCAAGACGACCAGACCCATCGACACGATCCGCCGCATCCGGCCATGGTCCCACGGAGGGTGAGGAAGGGGTTGCTATCATCGCCGCTGCATGTAGCCGGGGTAGCTCAGTCGGCAGAGCACCTCCATGGTAAGGAGGGGGTCCGGGGTTCGATTCCCCGCCCCGGCTCCTCATCTGCGCACGTTAGCGTGGCGGGGGCCCCGACCGTCGGTAGACTGTTCGACCGACAGGGCGGGGTAGCTCAGTGGCAGAGCAAGCGGCTCATAATCGCTGTGTCGCGGGTTCGAATCCCGCCCCCGCTAC